>MAAC01009495.1_pt1 | contig 23064 bp, 16 predicted proteins | sample 1115981 | NCBI WGS metagenome assembly MAAC01 (sample SAMN04961126, study PRJNA320927) | seawater metagenome | isolation source: sample BD02T64 sea water enriched with oil for 64 days | place: USA:Gulf of Mexico | collected 2013-07-27
AGGTTCACTGGCGCTTGAGTTCATTGCCCGCCTCCCTGGCCGGCTTTAAGGACCGCGGCCAAATTAAGGAGGGCGCGCCGGCCGATATTGTGGTCTACGACTATGAAAACCTCGAAGTACTGCCCGGCGAAGTCGCCCACGACATGCCCGGCAATGAGTGGCGGCGCATTCAGCGCGCCAAGGGTTATAACTACGTGCTGGTCAACGGCGAAGTCATCATCAAGGACGACAAGGAAACCGATACCTACTCGGGTCGCCTCTTGCGTCACGGCGATGGCTAACTAAACGCAAGTCATAAAAAAGGCCGGTGCTGTATTCAGCCCCGGCCTTTTTTCATCAATGCGAGCCCCTGGCAAAGAGGGGCTTACATCCTCGCTGAAAACAATTTACTGGGCGCCCCAGCCACCATCCACAACAAATTCAGAACCGGTGATAAAGGCCGCTTCATCGGTGCACAAAAACAGCGACATGGTGGCAATATCAATGGGCCTGCCCGCTCTGCCCATCGGCGTCGTTTGCACAATCGCCGCCATCTGCTCGTCACCCATAGACTTTGCCAATGGCGTTTCGATAATACCGGGGTGTACCGAGTTCACCCTGACACCCTGCTGAGCGTATTCCAAACCAGCAGATTTTGTCATTAAACGCACCGCACCCTTGGCACCGTGGTAGGAGACCATGCTCGGTGTACCGATAATACCGAACAGTGAAGAAATATTGACAATGGCACCATTACCCGACTGTTTCAAAGCCGGCATACAGGCCCTCATCCCCAACCAAACACCGGTTTGGCAAATCGCCACCACGCGGTTAAAGCCTTCCAGGGTTTCCTCTTCAACACCGCTAAAGTTACCGACACCGGCATTATTGACCAAGGTGGTAATGGCGCCGTATTTTGCCACGGTCTGGCTGGCGACATCGGCCCAACCGGACTCGCTGGTGACATCCTGGTGGATGAAGGTGGCATCACCGCCTTCGGCCTGAATCGCGCTAACGACCTCGCTGCCCAGAACTTCTTGCACGTCGGTAATGACGACCTTGGCGCCCTCACTGGCAAAAAGGTGGGCGTGTGCTTCGCCGATGCCGCTGGCACCACCGGTGATAATGGCGACTTTGCCTTCTAGTCTGTTACCCATGGGGTAGTTCTCCGTTTTATTCGAAAGTGAATTATTTTTCTAGCGCCCACAAAACAATTGCGGGGCAAAGAATTGTCAAGCTGTTGGCATAGTATGCTTTACCTACTGCCCAGACGACAACCACCAGAAATCGGCTCGCCGCAAATCACTCAACAGGGTAATTTGAAAAACACCTCACAAACTGTACAAGGACATTAGAAATCAATGGATATATCAATACACGGTAGCGATGTTCTGGTCGCCAGTATCGTCGTTTGGTTTTTAGGGGCATCGGTCAACGGCAAAGTTACATTTCTCAAGCGCTATAGCATTCCGGTCGCCGTCACCGGCGGTTTAATCTGTAGCTCCCTGGTGGCTCTGCTCTACGTTTTTGCCGATCTAAAAATCAGTTTTGACATGGCATTAAGAGATAGCTTGCTATTGATTTTCTTTAGCACCATTGGTCTTGTCGCTAAATTAAGTCTATTAAAAGAAGGGGGTAAAGCCCTGGCTATACTACTGCTAATTGCCTCCCTATTTCTGATCATACAAAATGTCACCGGGGTACTACTGGTCAAGGCCATAGGGGCCCATCCCGCCTACGGCTTATTTGGCGGCAGCGTGTCCTTTGCTGGCGGCTACGGCACCGCTATTGCCTGGGGAGGCGTAGCCGAAGAAGCCGGCTTAAAAATGGCCAAGGAGATTGGTATTGCCTTCGCCACCTTTGGCCTAATAGCCAGTGGAATTATCGGCGGCCCCATTGGCGAATTCCTGATCAAACGACAAAAACTTGCACCCATACCTGGGGATACGGCCACCACCGCCCTGGAAAAGATCGGTGCCAACGAAACAGCTGCGGTATTGGCGCCACCCATAAGAAGTGTCCTGGGCACCATATTGCTGTTGGCGGTATGTGTGCAAATTGGCGATATGGTCAACCGCATGCTATTTAGCTCGGGCGTAACACTGCCGGGCTTTCTCACGGCAATGATGGTGGGCATCATTATTACCAATGGTGCGGATCTTTTAAAAATCGAACTCAGCGATGTCGCTCTGGAAAGAGCCAGCGAACTGAGTCTACAACTCTTTCTCTGCATGAGTTTAATGAGCATTCAACTGTGGACACTGGCCCAGGCCATCGGCCCCATTCTTCTCGTGCTGGGCGCGCAAATTATCGTGATAACAGGGTTTGCCACCTGGGTGGTTTACCACGTTATGGGCCGTGATTACGATGCGGCCGTCATCGCCTCGGGGTTTGTCGGCCTGGGCCTGGGTGCAACGCCGGTAGGTATCGCCAATATGAATGCAGTCACGTCTAAATACAGGCCCTCACCAAAAGCCTTCCTCGTCATCCCCCTGGTCGGCGCATTTTTTATTGACCTGGTTAACGCCCTGGTTATTAAGTTTTTTGTCGCCCTGCCGATGATGTCCGCTGGTGCAATGTAGGCATTCACCCACAATTAACGAATGCGACAAAGGGCTAAGGGAGCCCCTGATTAAGTCTGGACGAAGTAGATGGCGAGAAAATCTTTAGATTCACCAACAGTAGGCGCCTTAAGGCGACGAAGAAGCTGGGTATTTTAACCGCCAAAGACGAGTTTATGACTTATTCAGAGGCTCCCGAGCCGAACAGGACAGCGTGATAAAAAATTGCCTGAAAAACAGAGGCTATACCGCTCTCAATTAATCATTGAGAATAAAAACAAAGCCAGTACTGCCCCGCCAACAATAAACGAAAGAAGTACTGCTCTTTTTTCGTGAACTCACGAAGTGCTTAACAAGCCCTCCCCGTAGGACTTCTTAAGCTCGAATAATCGCCATTTGCTCAGCCAGCACATCCGCCGGCAGGCTATTTTCCAGCGTTAATCTGTCGACTAAATTGCCGTAGCGGGCCTTCATTTTTTCGGCGACCTGCAGGGGCTCACCGACCACGGCAAAGGTTTCAAGCATTTCATCGCTAATCAGGTCGGGCATTTTATCCCAACCATTGTTTTTCGAGAGGTGATTCAACTTGGGGTGGAGGTCCTGCCAATCGTGACATTCGAGTACGGTTTTATAGGCCGGGGTTGAGGCATAGAAGGAAATGCGATATTTAACCTTTTGCTTACAGGCCTCGAACTCTTCTTCCGTTTGCCCGGTAACCACAAAGGGCGGCAGGGAGACTTCAAAATCCCTCTGCGACCTGCCGTTATCGGCCAGGGTCTCGTTGATGCCGGGCAGAATGCGCTCCTCAATAAATTTCTGGGTGCTAAAGGTGTGAATAATGATGCCATCGGCATCCCTAGCAGCGGTTTTAATCATCAGCGGGCCTACGGCGGCCATCACCACCTTGGGGCGACCGTACTCGGTATTTTTCGGCGTAAAGTCCGGCGTCATCAGGGTGTGTTGATAGCAATCGCCGCGAAATCCCAGGGGTTCATCGTCATACCAGCAATCCCAAATGGCGTGCAGGGAGCGGATGAACTCGCTCATCTGTTTGGCCGGGCCGTGCCAGGGCATGCCAAAGCGCTTGGTGACATGGGCCTTAATTTGCGAACCCAGGCCCAGTGTAAAGCGGCCCCTGGAGTAGGCATTTAAATCGTGGGCGGTATAGGCTGTGGTCATGGGGCTGCGGGCAAAAGCCACAGCAATGCCGGTGCGCAACTCGACTTTTTCCGTGGCGTCCGCGCCCATGCCGACAATGAGAAAAGGGTCATTTTGTATCTCTGCTGTGACCACACCATCGAAGCCCTGGCTTTCAAAAGCGCGGTAACCCTCCTTAATCGAGCCGATGTCATCCATCTTATCGCCGAAACTAAAACTGCTATCAATTTTCACTCTTTAATCCCCTTTTATTGTTGTCTATGTCTAAGCAATCGATCTCTAGTGTACAAAAAGTACAGCGCCAAAACTGCCCTGATCTGCACTGATTTTAAGCCCTTGCCCAACAGTGGAGGACGGGGGCCAAGCCTTATCTGAAACGATCTGCAGGAAGTATTCCAAGGTCTTATCGGCTACACTGTGATGCGGGTGAAGCGTACACGCGAACATAGACTGCCGAACTCGGGCGCTATACAACAACGACTATTAAGCTAGCGACCCACTGGAATTGACCCTCTTATGGCTGCCAATACTCCCCCCGAGAATAAGCTAGCGTCTTCAGTAAGCGCTCCCGGTGGTGGCCATTGGGTATCGTCCGCCTACGCCAATCTGGTGTTCAATACCATGGGCCACAGCGATGAGGTTGAGGCCTGCTTTGCCCGGCACGGCATCAGTAAAGAGCAGCTCGCCGACTCCTCCGCAAAGGTCGCCTTCGACCCCCTTTCCGACGCTATTTTTGAGCTCATGGAAAGCCAGAATATGCCCGATGCCGGCCTCTCCATTGGCCGACAAATTCATATTTCCAGCCACGGCGCCATGGGCGTAGCGGTGATTAGCAGCGAGACCGTTGGCCAGGCCATTCACGATGCCGCCAAGTACTATCACACCTCCATTACCTTTTGCGACCTCGAGGTTTACTACGATAAGGACAGCGTGATTGTCGAAATCGTCGAAACCCACGGCAACCCGGATTTCCAGACCGTGGTGGTCGAGGCAATGATGCTGACCATTCAAAACGCCCTGGAATTTGTCAGTGGACAATCCCTGGACTGCTCTCAGGTGGTCTTCGCCTTTTCCCCTCCCGAGTACGCCAGCGAATACGGCAACTTCTTTTCCGGCGAGGTCAATTTTAACGGCGACAAGCACATGATGATCTTGCCCAAGGCCATCCTGGACAAGCGCTGCATCACCGCCGATGAGCATATTCATCGCCTCGCCGAGGACCAGTTACAGCAAAAAATGCAGGAGCTTCGCTCCAACAACCTGACCATGGGCCATGTGCTCGAATTGATGCGTCGCCAGCCCAACAATATGCCCAGCCTTGAAGACCTGGCCAAGGTCTTCAACGTCTCATCCCGTACCATTATTCGCTACCTGCAGGCAGAAAACACCACTTATCGCAAGCTGCGCGATAGCGTCCACAAGCAGCTAGCCACCGACGCCCTGCGCAACACCGATCACTCCATCGACGCCATTGCCCTAGGCCTCGGTTATCAGGACACCACCAGTTTTCGCCGCGCCTTCAAGCGCTGGTGCGGCTGCTCGCCCTCCGAATACCGTAATAAAGCGCCGCAATAAGCTGCTAGACTAAGCTCCGAATTTCCAGGGGCAAGCGCCCCGACCACTGCCAACGAAGGTTATATTCATGTCAAACATCTCTATTTCAATGGAAGGTAAAGTCGCCTTAATTACCGGCTCAGCCCGCGGCCTGGGTGCCGAAATCGCCAAGACCCTGTCACGCGCCGGCGCCACCATTATGATCACCGACATCCTTGAAGATCTCGGCCGCGCCACGGTGAAAGAAATTGAAGAGGCCGGTGGCCGCGCGGCATTTTTGCCCCACGATGTCACCTCTGAGGCCGACTGGGAGCGCGTCACCGCGGAGACCGTCGAGCAGTTTGGCGGCCTCGACGTGGTCATCAACAATGCCGGCATCGAAATCTGCGCCCTGCTGGAGAACACCTCGCTAGAAGACTTCCAGCGCGTCTTCGAGATCAATGTCAGCGGTGTCTTCCTCGGTCTCAAGCACGCCTGTAAAGCCATGAAACCCGGCGGCATTGCCGGCAAGGGCGGCTCCATTATCAACCTCTCATCGGTTGCCGGCCTGCGCGGCTACTCCGGTCTCGGCGCCTACTGTGGTAGTAAGGGTGGCGTGAAGCTGCTGACCAAGGCCGCGGCCGTCGAGTTCGCCAGCTTAAAATACGGTATTCGCGTCAACTCCATTCACCCCGGCCTGATCCCCACCAATATGGGTGAGAGCGTGCTACAGGGTTTCGTCGATGCCGGTCTCGCGCCCTCGGCGGACAAAGTCAAAGAGGCCTTCGAGCGCAGCACTCCCCTGGGCATGATCGGCCAGCCCTCCGACATCGCCAACGCGGCTCTGTACCTGGCCAGTGATCAATCGCCCTGGGTCACCGGTGCCGAAATCGTGGTCGACGGTGGCACCACAGCCACCTAGGCCCCAAGCCGCTTTGCACTCTAAGTGAACATAAAAAAGCCGCGATAATTCGCGGCTTTTTTATGTGTGCTACAACAGCACTGCAAAGACGACAAGGCACTAACTCTGCACAGCGGGAAGACTGCGCTTACTGTCCAGCCAGCGAAAGACATTGCTCCAGCACTCTCTATCCAGCAGTGTTCTAGCCGGGGCAAATTCAAAAATAGACAGCCCCCCCTCGGCGGCACGAATATAATTTTGACTGGCCCGCAACATGGCGAGGTAGGGAACTTTTTTACCACTGGGCAATTTAATCAACTCCAGGTAGTCATCAAGGTCCCCGGCCGCCAGAGTATTTTCACGCACTCGGTTGGCCACCGTCGCCAACTTAACCTCGGTATTGAGCACCCGGCGCAAGGCATTTAATTTGCCAATAAAGTGTTCGGCGGCGCGAATATCAATCGGCGAGGGCAGAACCGGAATTATAATACTATCGGCCCGTTGCACCAGTTTCGCCAGGGGACGACCACCGATGGCCGCCGGACTGTCGATAATTAAATACTCGGTATTTTTCGGTACCCGCACAGTGTTATGCCATGCCTCCAAACCGCGAATTCGCGGCCGTTCGGCAGGGCGAGCATCCAGCCAGGCCATGCACGAACCCTGGGGGTCAAAGTCGGCCAACACTACCTTATTACCCTTGAGCGCATAATAAGCGGCGATGTTCGTCGCCAAGGTGGTTTTACCGCAGCCACCCTTGGCATTGAGTAGAAGTATCGAACGCATGTAATGGCCTGTTAAACGGATAGCCCGAGCCAGGGCAATATTTCTAAGCCGAGCTCGAGCGCTGTGACACTAGTGGCAGGTATAGCCGCCGTCAATGATGAGTTCGGTACCGGTGACATACTTCGACTCATCCGATGCCAGGTACAAAATACCGTAGCCCTGATCCTCGGGCTCTGCCATGTGGCCAATAACGATTTCGCTCTGAATCCGCTTCAGATCCTCGGGGCCAAACAGCTCACCGGCATCCTGGGCCATCGGCGTCTTGGTAAAACCCGGGTGCACCGAATTGACGCGAATATTGTATTTTTTCTCGGCGCAATAGAGAGCTGCCGACTTGGTAAACAGCCGCACCCCGCCCTTGCTGGCATTGTAGGCCGCCGAGCGCGGGTCGCCGATAATGCCCTCAATGGAGGAAATGTTGACGATGCTGCCGCCACCATTGAGCTTCATCTGCTTAATGGCATTCTGGGTGCCCATAAATACGGCCTCCATATTCACCGACTGCACGAAACGCCAATGCGCCAGGTCGCTCTCCTCCAAATCCGTGCCCGCCGCGACACCGGCATTATTCACCAGCACATCCAGACGACCATATTCGGCTACCACGGCGGCAATCACTTGCGGCCAACGGCTTTCGCTAGTCACGTCCTGCTCGATAAAAATGGCCGCATAACCCTGATCGCGCAGCGCCTGTGCCGCCGCCTCGCCCTCAACGGGGCGAATATCGCTAATCGCCACCTTGCCACCCTCGCGGCACATTAACTGCGCCGCCGCATAACCGATGCCGGCGGTGCCACCGGTAATCAAACACACCTTGTCCTGTACTCTACCCATCACAACAATCTCCCTGAGGCCTTAGTGCGCGGTAAAGCCGCCGTCGATAACCAACTCGGTACCGGTCATATAACGCGACTCGTCGGAGGCTAAAAACAAGATACCGTAGGCCTGATCGATGGGCTCGGCCATATAGCCGACGGCGATCTCACGATTGATGCGCTCGGCATCTGCCGCCGAGAACTGATCAATGGCGCCATCAACCATGGGGGTGACGGTGAAACCGGGGTGAAGGGAGTTAACGCGAATATTGTATTTCTTCTCGGCACAGTACAGCGCAGCCGACTTGGTAAACAGGCGCACGCCGCCCTTACTGGCGTTATAGGCCCCAAAGCGGGGATCGCCCACCAGGCCTTCGATGGAGGAAATATTAATAATGCTGCCGCCACCGTTAAGCTTCATTTGTTTGATGGCATTTTGGGTGCCCATAAAGACGGCTTCCATATTCACCGAATTGACAAAGCGCCAATGGGCCAGGTCGCTCTCTTCCAGGTCGGTCTGCTCGCCGACACCGGCGTTGTTGACCAAGATATCGAGACGGCCGTACTTTTCAACAACGGCGGCCACGACTTCCTTCCAGCGCGCTTCGTCGGTAACGTTCTGCTCGAGAAACAATGCGTCATAACCCTGGTCACGCAACTTTTGCGCCGAGGCTTCACCTTCAACCGGGCGTAAATCGGTGATCACGATTTTACCGCCTTCCTTACCAATCAATTCCGCCGTTGCATAGCCAATGCCCGCGGTACCGCCGGTGATCAGTGCTACCTTGTCTTGAACGCGTCCCATATCTAACTCCCCATTTTTTAGTTTTAAAGTCGACGTTTACTGAGTGCAAACGTCGTGTAACATTTTCTCAACCTGATGTTTTTCAATGCCATCGGTAATAAATACCAAGCGGGTTTGTACCTCATCCCCCGGCCACTCATCAAGCCAAAGCAGTGGGTAAACCTTATCGCGAATGCAGTGCACCACGGCCGGCGTGGCCATCTTGCCCTCCACCGCGAGCAGGCCCTTAACCCGCAACAATTTGTCGGGGTCGTAATTTACCAGTTCCTGAAAAAAAAGTATCACATCGGCCAGACTCATTGCCTGTTCACGACAGAGGGTAAAAGTCTGAATGCCCTTGCCGTGCCCCAAATGATGCCCGCCCTCATGCTCAGTATCGGAGCCCGTCCCCAGCCATTGTTCAATATTCCCGGACTTACCCTTGAGAGGGTAATGGTTGTCCGAAGACAATATGGGCAGTATCTGCGCCACACTCAAAGCGCGACCATCGCGCACCGCTGCCGAGGAATTAATGTCAACCAGCAGGGCCTTCAGGGTGGCCATACTCTGCTCGTCGACCAGGTCGGATTTGGCAATCAATAGCTCATCGGCCAGCGCCACCTGGCGACGGGACACATCCTGGTCGGCGAGGGTGCGCTCACCAGCCACGGCATCGACTAAAGTCACCACCGCCTGCATGTGATAGACCTTACGCAACTCGGTGTTAGCCATCAGGGTGTGGACAATGGGCACCGGGTCGGCCAGGCCGGTGGTTTCTATCAACACTCGGTTAAAACGCGGCACATCACCCAGGGTGCGCAGATGAAAAAGATTGCGTAACTCCAGGGCCAGGTCTTCGCGAATGGTGCAGCAAATACAGCCATTCATTAATTGCAGAATATTCTCACTGCTGGCGGCAATCAAACTATGGTCGAGATCGGTCTCGCCAAACTCGTTAACGATCACTGCCGTATCGGCGAGATCAGGGCTTTGCAAGAGACGGGAAATCAGCGTGGTTTTACCACTGCCGAGAAAGCCGGTAATAACCGTAACGGGAATCACTAGTTCACCTGACGGGTTTGATCCCCCCAGTACTTCACTCGCAGGGCTTTTTTATCCGGCTTACCGTAGGCGGTCAGGGGGATTTCCGCGACTCTATCAATGGTTTTCGGCACCTTGTAGGCGGCGAGTTTGTCCTTACAAAAGGCAATTAAGGCCTCTTCGTCAAAACCGCCTCCATTGCCATCAGCCTCTGGCACCACCGCCGCACACACCGCCTCGCCCCAGTCGTCGTGGGGTATACCGATCACCATGACCTGCTTAACACCGGGGAATTCCTGTACTACGTTTTCAACTTCCGAGGAGTAGACATTCATGCCGCCGGAAATAATCATGTCCTTGGAGCGGTCGACAATAAACACGTGGCCGCTGTCGAGCTGGTAACCAACATCGCCGGTTCTCACCCACTCGCCATTGTAAACCTCGTCGGTTTTATCCGGCGCATTGTAGTAACAGGCCAGGGTATAGGGTGAGCGCACCATGATTTCACCGACATCGCCAAAGGGCAGGCTCTCCCCCGCGTCATCGCCAATGCGCACATCGGCGGTAATAATAGGCTGGCCGCAGGAACCCAAAAAGCGCTCGTCGAGATGATCGGCCTTCGACAACTTAGTGGCGAAGTTAGGCACCTCACTCTGTCCAAATAGTTGTAGGAGCACCGGCCCAAACTTATCCAGCACCTCGCGCAAGCGCACCCGGGTAATGGGTGCCGCGCCATAAATCAGGGTGCGCAGAGATTCGATATTGTGCTGGCTCGGGTCGTAGGCATCGAGCACTCGGTAAATCATGGTCGGCACCATGAAGGTCCAGGTAATACCCTCTTTGCCAATAGTCTCGAGCACCGTCTCGGGGTCGAACTTACTCTGCACATAGGCCGTCGCGCCCTGCAGCAGTGCCGTCTGCAAAAAGAAGCCCGCCGAATGGGGCAGAGGACTCACCAACAGCAGTTTTTCACCCTCGGCAATTTCACCATGGATGACATGGCTCAGGCCGTTAATCATCATCGCACCGTGGCTGTGCATCACGCCCTTCGGTCGCCCTGTGGTGCCCCCGGTATAGAGAATCAGAGCCGTATCGTCGGGGCCAACCTCGCGCCAGTCAAAACTCTGTAATTCACCACTAAACAAGCTAGCCCAGGCGCTATGCCCCGCCGTGACTGAGCTGCCACTGTCCCCCACCTCCAGGCGATGGGCCAGCTCGGTGGTAGCCAGCTCGGCGGCATCGAGCTTGTCGACCAGGGAGCTGTGCACCACCATGGCCTTGGCACCGGAATGACCAAGCATGTAGGTGACATCGTCCCTGCTGAGCATTTCATTCAAGGGTACCTTGACCGCACCAAGCTTAATAATCGCCAAATCGGTGACCACGTACTCAATACAGTTACGCAGTAAAATCGCCACCCGGTCTTGCCTGCCCACACCATTGCTTGCAAGGTGAGCCGCGAGATGGCTCGATAATTCATCCAGCTCCCTATAGGTATAGGCGCGCCCGCCTATCACCACTGCCGTTTTACTGGCGTGTCGCCACAGGGTATTGCGAAACATAAATTGAGCTGACTGGCTACTGTGGTGCATGGCGTAATCTCTTATTATTTATTGGTTTATCGACGACGTTATTGAGCACTGAGCGCATTTTAATAATGGCACCATGAAGGATGCAAATACGCAATACTGAACCAGCGGTATATTAGCGCACTAAACTACCGGCAAATACAACGCGTCATTATCAACCTTGAATGAATAAGGGCCGCCGACAAACTATTGCCACCCTGGGTAGGGTCAAGCGACAATAAGTCCCATCGCGACCTGGTCAAATGGAGCGCGTGCTAGATGGATAAAAACCACGACGGCATACGCTCGGGAAGACCGGGCATAACTTGATCGCTACTCGGCTTTTCTCAAAAGAAAACTAAGACGGTGCGACAGCCTTGCCAACCGCACGTAATAAATCACGGCTTAAATAGGGCTTAATAATAAATCCCTTAAAACCATAGTATTGATAGTTGGCGATGACTGGGTCGTTAGAATAACCACTCGTCACCAGTGCACAGACCTGCGGATCAATTTCAAGGAGTTTTGTAATGGTGTCGCGACCACCCATTCCCCCCGGGATGGTGAGGTCCATTATCACCAGTTTAATCGCCTGGCCAGACTTCATGGCCTGGCTGTAAACAGCCAGGGCCTGTTCACCATCGACAGCTTGAACAACCTGGTAACCACCGACTTCGAGCATACTTTGGGTGACCTCCCGTATCATTTGCTCGTCATCCATCACCAATATAGTGCCACTACCTTCGAGAGCCTCATGATTATCATCGGCAAGCATCGGGACCTCCTTTACCGCCGGTAAATAAATGGTGAACGTGGTGCCCTCACCCAGGCGTGATTGGCAAGAAATATGACCGGCATGTTTATGGATAATGGAGTGGGTCACCGCCATGCCCAAACCACTACCCTCGTGCTTGGTGGTGAAATAGGGGTCAAATATTTTATCGATTTGACTCTCTGCAATACCCACCCCCTCATCCTCAATATCAATACGAATATAATCGCCGGGTTTAAGTAGTGGTACTGCGGTGTTGTCCTCTGCCAACACCTCATTTTTACAGAAAATATGTATGGTGCCACCATCGGGCATGGCATGACGGGCATTGAGAACAATATTTTGAACCACCTGGCTGATCTGCCCCTTGTCGATGGAGGCCGCCCACAGATCTTTATCGCGGTCGATGCAACAGCTGATATTGGCACCGGAGAGAGTAAAATTCGCCGACTCATTAATGACCTCAAATATAGAGGCGAGCTCGAGAATCGGCTCACCACCCTTAGAAAATGTGAGTAATTGCTGCGTTAACTTACTGGCGCGCTCCGAAGCCTTTTCGGCGGCATGGAGGTATTTATAGGCCTCGCTGGCAGGCTCAACCAGGCTCTTACTGATATTAATATTGCCCATAATACCGGTCAGGATATTATTAAAATCATGGGCAATACCGCCAGCGAGCACGCCAATGGAGTCCAGTTTTTTAGTTTTTGCCAATTCGTCGTCGATGCGATTGGCGAGAGTTACATCGCGAAATACCAGTACGCTACCGATTATTTTGCTGTCGCGGTCGCGAATCGCGGCACCGCTGTCGGCAATGCTGCGCAGGGTGCCATCCTTGGCGATAAGAACCGTGTGATTGGCGAGACCAACAATAAGGCCCGTTTTAAGAGCTTGAGCGGCCGGGTTTTCACAAACTTTGAGGGTTTTTTCATTAATAATATGAAAAACCTCACTCAGCGCTTGCCCCAGGGCCTCATCCGAAGTCCAGCCGGTCAGTTCTGCCGCGACCTTATTCATCATGCTCACTCGGCCCTCCAGGTCACTGGCAATAACCCCATCGCCAATACTGCGCAGTGTTACGGCCAGAAATTCTTTTTCCTGCTCAAGGGAGTCGTAGGCTTGCTTTAGTTCACGTTGCAGACGAATTTTTTCTGCCGATGAATTAATCGCTAACAGCAGTACTTTGGGGTCGACGGGCTTGCGCAAAAAATCGACGGCGCCCACCTTAAGGGCCTCCAGGGCACTGTCAATATCACTGTGAGCAGAGATAATGATGATCTGTACATTGGGATACTCCTTGCGCACGCGCCGCCCAAGCTCCAATCCATCCATCTCGGGCATGCGCACATCCGTGACCAGAATATCGATGCTTTTTTCGGCCATCAGCGCCAGGGCGTCATGTCCGGAGCCCGCACTAATGACCTCCAATTTTTGTTTGCGCAGGGTATAAGCAAGCAAATGCCGTATTTTTTCCTCGTCATCGACAATAAGTACTTTGAGTAGGTCTTGCATATTAACGCCCTCCGGCGATTTGTCTCACTAGAGATACCATGGCTTCGTTATTGAACCTAATTGCCCTCTACGGGCATACTCACCTTGAAGGTAGCGCCGCTACCCTCCACGCTAGTGATAGCCATGTCGAAATGAAATTCCCGCATGATGCCACTGATAATGGAGAGCCCAAGCCCCGTGCCTCGGCCGGGTTCCTTGGTGGTAAAGAAGGGATCGAGACAGCTCTGTCTAACCTTTTCACTCATCCCCACGCCATTGTCTTCCACCGCTAGAATGAGACGCGTCTGTGAGGCCTCTGAGTAAAGTTTGACGCTTATTTTTTTATGGTAGTGTTGCTCACCCTGTTGCTCTCTATCATCCACAGAGTGTCGCGCATTAGAGAGTAAATTGACGGCAATTTGCTGAAACTTTTGCGCGTTGGCGCGAACCATTGGCAAGTCGCTGGCGATCTCCAGTTGCAGATCGATACTATGTTGCTGAAACTGTTGTTGAAAAAACACCAGGCACTGGCGCAGCGCCACAGACACATCAATGGCTTTGGCCTCTTGCGAGTCGTCAAAGTGCGCATAGGCACGCATGTTAGTGATAATGTCCGCGGCTTTATCGACCTCAATGGAGATGTCTTTGCTAACAGATAGTATTTCCTCATACTCAAAGCTGTCGCTTTCCAGTTCATCGCGAATAATGCTGGAGGCTAATTTTATGATTTGCAGGGGTTGCCCCAACTCATGGGCAATGCCTGTCGCCATTTCACCCAGTGAGGCCAGTCGCCCGGCATGGGACAGTTGCGCCTGTTTCTCCTTTAACTCTGCCGTTCTTGCCGCCACCAAATTTTCCAGCTCTTCTTCATTGCGCTTTTGAGCACTAATATCGATCCCCGACGGCACGATAAAAATCACCTCGCCTGCGCTGTCAAAAATTGGCGTCAGGCTAAAATCGACATCGATAAATTGCCCCTCGCCAAGACACAATTGATAGTTGCGATTGACTCGACGACCCTGGGCCGCAGTCTCTAAATCGCTACGCATTTGTTGCGTAACGCTGGCAGAATAATTCCACCATGAAAAATCAAAAAATGTTTTGCCGACAACATCACTGGTTGAATAATGGCCCAAGCCCATACTGCTCTTATTCATAAATAGAACGCCACCATCGGGGCTTAACAAACCCGCAAAACTATCCATACCGTCGAGCACCGAACGCAGCTGATGTTCGCGAGCCTTTATTTCATCGGCGGCAATCTGAGTTTCGCGAAGCAGCGAGGCATTTTTCAAGGCAATCGCCGCCTGCGCAATAAGCAGGCTAGTCATTTCAATCTGCCGGCGGCTAAATGCTGACTTAATCAGCTTGTTCTCAAGATAAATAACACCAAGAACCTGCTGCTGAATAATGATGGGGATACAGAGAATGGAAAGAAGATTTTTTTCAGACACCGTGGTATCACTGACGAAATCACCTTCCTGGCAAGCATTATCGAGAATAACAGTTTCTTTCGAATGCAGACAATAATGCGCGATGCCCATACTCAAATTTTCTGTCGAAAAATCCTCCTCATTATTAAAAGCCAGTGCAATGTCGTTTTTCTTTACGCCACTAACAGCGGGTAATAATTCATTGTTTTTTTGTATCAGTAGGCAAGCCGTTTTTACACCCAAACGATTCATCACAGAATGTATAATCAACTTTAATAATTTATTAAAATCCAATTCACCAGTGATGGCCCCAACCACGTGAAAGAGATAGCTGTAATTTAATTCATTGTCCAGGTCATAATCATCACCACCTTGCTTATCGCTTTTCTGTACGGCCTTTTCGAGCAGAGCCTTTGCTGTAGAGGCTGTCTCGCTTTGGCGATTCTCCGGGGCGCGCCTCGCTAACGCCATGAGGCCTTTTAATTGCTCAACATTAGCTTTCGCGCCACAGCTCAGGTAGAGAGCCCTTGCACTGTCAATATAACTCTGTCCGGCATAGTGCCGCCGCACTTTAAGCTCGCGGCCCAGGCGCTCGTTGGCTACGGCCTCAATTAGCGTGTAACCCTGCTGATGACTGACGTCAATGGTGTCCTGATAAGCTATACGTATCGTATTGAGGTCGCCCTGTTGAGCAGTTTTTTCTGCCTCCATTAGCGCCAGGTAGGGCCCGAGGATGGGGCCGTGTGCCGCCCACTCCCTCACCTGTTCGAGCAGAGCAGCATGATTTTCACTTTGCCAATGTTCGATATTAATCAAGTATTGCAAGACATGCCAAAGCCGGTAAGCGATGGTATTCAGTATGCACGGTAAATATTGCCTAGTACTGTTGTTGAGCTCTTTGGCCAGCGCCGTATTTCCCAAAGCGTAGGCACTTAAACTGCCAAATACAAAATACAATGCCAGCGGCATACCGTCCTCATCCGACCGCAGCTCTGTGAGCAAATTTTTTCCGACTAATTCGTCGTGGCCCTCTGGGCTGACACTTAACAGTGGCTGTAATGCTGCGTAGAGTGCCTTGCCAATATTTTCACTTAACTGTAATTTATAGCGCCGACCAAAGTCGATACTGTCCTTTAACTCCCCTGCAAAACTGCTTAGATCCTCGCCCTGAGTAAATAAATAATACAAGGTTCCACAATTAGTGTAAGCGGCATAGCCGATATCTCCGCTTTTTTTGCTGCTCTCCGTGGCTTGACGACAGCGCTCTATCATCTCCTCAATGCTTTTGGTGTTATGGGAGAGCAACCAGAGTCCTGTTGCCGTTGCTCTGGCCCGGCCAAAACTACTGGGGAAGTGCTCGTTGAGTTGCTCCATCAAGGCTTCGTAGTGCGATGACAGCTGGTACTCGCCTTCAAGTTGATAATAGAACGACACTATGCCGACGGCAAAACACAGGGAATCACAAACCCCGTGTTGAGCGGCTAGGGCAATCGCCCGCTGCCCGACCAATCTACCGTGCTGGTTCTCCCCCACGACATAGTAAGCCGGAATTAATTCACCATAGATGTCCAACTCCAGTGTGCCCGCGCGCTGAGTGATCAGCGGCGCGCTAAGAATTTCCGTGAAAATATCGCGCCCATCTCGGTGCAGTTCCTGCCTAAGGTTTTTAACTTCAGCAATAACCTCTTTCTGCTCAAGGGGCATAGCGCGATCAATCAGCCGTAGTGCCTCATTACAATAATCAATGACGGCTTCCATCTGCCCCTGCGTACCAGAAATAACCGCCCGAGCCACCAGGCACTCGGCATGATCCATGTCGTTATTGCAATATTCAATGGTGGTAGTGATGATGCGATTACTCTGCTCCGTCTCACCCAGCATCAATACTGCCCGTGCGTAGGCTTTGTAAAGTGAATACATAAAGTCATAATCGGAACGCCACAGTGCCTCGAGGTCGAGGTGGTTTTCACAGAGATCCAGGCACTGGCGAAAGTAGTCGTGCCCGGCCATCAGTGCCAATGCCTCGACTGCCTGCACGCCGGCGCGATAATTCAATTTTATTTCCTCGAGTATCACCTCTCTCGGGGGGTGGGCAACGCGTGCCGAATCCAGATGCTCAACGATGGTAAATATTCGGGTGCTTAGCACACTGGACTTCTGCTCTCGCCCCGAGCCCGCATCGCCGTTCAGTTGCGCCATAAATACTCGGGCAATCTTATCGTGGCGCTGACGCCGTGTTTCGGCATTTAAAAAGCCATCGGCGGCGGCCTGCATTTGATCGTGAAAAAAGCACAACTCGCCCTTGTCATGAAGGAGAATTTTCTCTGTAAAGACCTTATTGAGCTGGCTAAAGAGCTCATTCACCCCTAGACCGTGAATGGAGGCGAGATCCAGAGCCTGAAATTTTGCACCGAGCAGGGCCGCCGTAGCCAGTATGTCGATGAGGGGTGACGGCAGTTTTTTTATTTTTTCATGAAACAAAGCCTTGGCACTGCGCGGCAGTTTAAAGTCACTCAGAGCACCGCTCTCCCAGCCCCACTGCCCTCTACTCGAAAGTGAAATGCGTTTGTTTTGGTGGAGCCAGTGCAGGCTTTCGTTAACAAAAAGCGGGTTGCCCCCAGACACCTTATAGATCAGCTCACTGAGGTCGCTGGTGCGGGAGCCATAGGTATTGAGTATCAGGGCAACCATTTGATTGATGGAGTGCTGGCTGAGAGCCCTGAGATGGAGTTTGAGCAGTGGCATGCTGGAGTTGTCAATGGTATTTTCCATGACCATCACACCGTGTTCTGCATCCACCTCATTGTTGCGATAGGCAAAAATCAGCAACAGGTAGGGGTATTTCTCAGGCTGTTCGAAGAGCGCATTTAACAGCTCGAAGGTAGCCGGGTCACTCCACTGCATGTCGTCGATAAAGAGGACCAGGGGATGTTCCGCGGTGGCAAAGCTGATGAGAAAAGTAGTGGAAACCTCGATAAAACGACTGCGCTCCTCCATCGGTGGCAGGGGCTGTAAGGGCGGCTGAGTGCCGATAATATACTCCAGCTCGGGGATGTAGTTGATGATCAGTTGCCCGCTGCTGCCGACCACTCCTTGAATATGTTCGCGCCAATACTTCAAACGATCGATGTCTTCCGTTAAGAGCTGGCGCACGAGGCGCCGGAAGGCCTCGGACAGGCTGCTATAGGGCAGGCTTTGGGCGAACTGATTGAATTTACCGGCCGTATAATAGCCACGCCTGGCAATAATCGCTGGTTCTAATTCCTGAATCAGGCGCGTCTTGCCGATACCCGACAGGCCTGTAATCGAGACCGCACCCATCGCCCCCCGGCAGACACTGGCATAGGCCTCAAGCAATTGCTCTTGTTCGGTGTCGCGACCAATAAGGCGTGAGGGGATGTTGATGCGCCGGCTGAATTCGTGTTGGCGCAGGGCAAAGGGCGCAATAAAGGCACCGGACACCATGGAGCCCCGTTCATCATGCTCTAAGTGCAAGGCTGCCCGGCAAGTATTCAGGTCCGCACTGAGACCGGCGGCACTTAGGTAGCGCTGTTCGGGCTCTTTTTTTAGTAACAGGGCAACGATGTCACTGATAACCGGGGGGCAGCTGGGGTTTAATTCGCTCAGTGCCTGGGGCTCTTCGGCCAGGTGGGAATGGATCATATCCAGGGCATCATTGGCATAAAACAGCGCCTGGCCACTGAGGCACTCATAGAGCACCGACCCAACGGCATAGAGGTCGCAGCAATAGTTAATATTCATGCGTATGCGCCCCGTTTGTTCGGGGGCTATATAGGGCAGGCTTTCCCGTCGGTATTGCTCGTCCTGAATAAATTGGCTGATCATCATGCCATCGAGCACTCTCACATCATCAACGATTTGAATGCGTATTGGGTCTTCCTCAATCAAGATATTACTGGGCTTAATACCCTTGTGAATGAGGGTGCGCTGGTGGCGCTCGATGAGACAGTCGCTAAGGCCGATGGCAATATCCAGAAAGGTGGCAATATCGACATTTTCTTGGCTTTGGAGCCAATTACGCAAAAGTTGCGCCTTGGGGTAGGGCTGAGTCAAACAGATATCGGAGACCCCATTACTGTGTAATTCGGGGATGGTGAGGTGGGGAACCTGCTGCTGACGCAGGAAGACAAGCTGTTGCTCTATGTGTTCCTTAATGCCATCGAGAGCGAGGTTTTCACGGATCTTTTTGACCAAATAGGCACGCCCGCTACTCCTGTCTTCGGCCAGAAAAACTTCCGCCGCGAGGCTATCACCCAGCTTATTAACGATATCTAACTCACCAAAATCTGCACCACCGTAAACGCTACTCATGCTGAAAGCCCTTGCCATGGCGACACTCAAGAACATCGGATGTCAAGAAATGGGCTCTCTGGTTGCCCGCCTTGTAGCTGTTCATCTGAAAAGTATAGGTAAGGCAGTGTCAAATTACCAAAATGCCGACCCTGGAAAACCCCGACTCAACATCGCAGGAATCGGCCCACCCAGGACCGCGACAGGGATCATCTAAAGGCAAGCCTGGGCCGAGGCTATTGCACAGAACAAAGGGGGGGGGGGCTGATGCTACTTACCAAGGGTTGGGGGCGCGAAAAATCTCGAAATATTGCCGGCTCACTGCTGCGGCGAACCTATCTCTAGCGCCCGGCAAGCCCTCTTTTATTGGCTAGAATAACGACCACGATTTAAAGAAATCTCGACTTTCTTTCTAACCGAGAAGCATCAAGAACTCTCGCCAGCTCATGGTGATAATAAGCAGCCAACCTATGAAGAAGACCGGGAAACGAATGAGAACCTGGTTAAACGTCACCTGAATCAACGAATGTGCCACTCTCGAAAAGAAAAATGCCCAGGCACACCACACATGCATGGAATCTACGTGGCCCGACGCCCATATATAAAATATCAAGGCGTAAAACACGGTCGGCACTTCACACAAATTATTGTAATTGGCACCGATCTGCCTTATGTAGTCGGGTATCGCTGGGCTATCGAGCTCAGAAGTATGTTTTGCATCCTGGAATTTTAAATTTAGACTTCGCATGGAGCCAATTCTCACCACAACTAGCAGAACAAGAATCACCGCATGCAATAAAATCAATGCCAAAACCGGATGCAATATATCTAAACTATTCACTTTTCACTTCCATAACGACGGCTCATATCAAGCAACACAGGCAACGACGAGCGCTATCAACTACGCAACTTGTTTATTCTAATTTTGACAAGCTTCGGCTGCGAACCAGTAGCCATGATTAGGGGGGAGCAGACGCACAAAGATTGACAATAAAAATGACGACTTCCAATCCTGTTATACAACAATTATTTCACTATATTCATAGTGCACTAAAAAAGTCACCCGCCATTTACAACAACGTTATTGTTTGGAAAAACATCTAAGCCCAATGTTCAAACGGGGACCACAGGCAGAACATCATCATATGGCTGCCTGCAGTCATTCCCTGTAGGAACAAAATTTAAAACACAGTAATTTAAGATTCAGGTAAACCAACGCTCATCCTGCCCAGAAAATCCATTTTCCCCACCGCGACACCCTTAATGCGCAACATGTCATAAAGGGTTGTAGCGTGAAAATACAGATTAGGCAGTGAAAATGACATCACAAAATTTTCCGATGTAAAGGGTATTTCAAGCTCGCCCATGCGAAAATACATCGGCTTTCCAGCCGTCGCCATAACGGCATCGACTTCAATGGTATCGAGCTCAGCCAAGGCCGCGGAGAGCACGTCAATGTAGCCCTGGTAGCTAAGCTCAGGTAACGCCGACGGCGGGGAGAACTCCCCGGCAATAAGCCCCTTCACAGCACCCAATGTGTGATGCCTTACCAGGTTAACTTGGAAAGGGAATGCCCCCATATCGGGGGCAAGTTTCATTTCAACCAGGTCATTCAAATCCATGCCCTGCTCGTTAAAGTGCTCTGCGCCTTTTTCCAGTACGACAATGGTCGCTGCCAATACTCGTTTAAAATTCACTGCACTTAGCTCGTATAAACCCGTCATCGATGATCTCTCCAGTGTTGGTTAATAAATGCTGGCTTAAACTTCCCTTAGAAAACTTGTTCTCTATGGAAGCAGGCTTACATACTACACCCTGCCAGCATAATTTCTTAACACTCGGCTGATTATCCCAACACCTAGCAGTCCCAACACCTAGCAAAACGCTTCCCAGGCTCATAGAAAAGTTCAACACAGAGAAGTCCTCAACACAGCCCATAAATTATGGATGCAAGGCAAGCCACCGGGAATGCCGGGGCTGACTAACACTAGCGATATAAACTGCAAGTTAGCGTGTGGAATAAAATCGCAATGATATTATTTCGACAATTCTAGAAATATAGTTTCCTTATGCTTCCATCATGCCTATGCATGTTTCCATGAATATTGAACAAGCAGCACAAGGTTTTTTAGAGCTCGGCCACGGCATCCGACTGCAAGTACTGAAATTACTGGTACGGGCCGGCCCCAATGGTTTACCGGTCAATGCACTTAAAAAGTCTCTAGATTGCCCAGGCTCCACCCTTTCACACCACATCAACCGGCTGGCCAAGGTTGAAATTATCAGACAGCTTCGAGTGGGCAGGGAGCTGCGCCCCTACATCAACTTTGATGCATTGCAAGGTTTGGTGGATTTTCTATATGAGGAGTGTTGTATGCAAAGCGATGCCCATGCGGCGCAAGACACACCCTGTTGCCCCGCCGACCCTAAAAATAGTTTATAAACAAGGAAGGCACCATGAATACCGCAGAATTTATTGAGAACATCGGTAGCAAACTAAGTCGACCGCTCTATTTCGGCATTGACGGTATAAGCACTCCCAATAATCATCATATCTCAGAAGTAAAACAGCTAGAGATTACCAGTACGGACTGTGGCGGCAAGCAACACAGCTGGAGTGAAACCATCTTTCACCTCTTCGTTCCCGATACAGATTCAAAGACACAGATGCGACCAGACATGACGGTAGAAAAACTGTCACAGATACTCGATCGAGCTGAGACCCTGAATATAGCGTCCGAGATTAAAATTGAATACAGCGAAAATAAAAAAAGCGCCATTTCCAGCTATCGCATTGCAGATAGTTCGATAAAGGACGACAAAGTCTTTATTCACCTGTCACCTCACCTGAGCGAATGTAAGCCCCTTGCCAATATCGACCAGGGGGCCTGCTGCAATGGCTAGACAAAAAAACAAATACAGATTTACTTATAGAGCGCTGTAAATTTCGTGACAGGCCTGAAATGCACGCCAACTACTACTAGGACTCACCCTATATGCACAGCGCTCTTCCCATGCCGTAACTATTGTTTATTACAAAATACCTCAAGTGTCTGTCCTTCACTATATCTCGCCACAAATCCAGATTTTTGAACGTAAAATTTAGATGATCAGCCTTTGAATATTGAGTGAAAACTATAGATTTGAATCCAAGGTCTTACTCTGCTCCTGCTTTAATTATTAACATAAGTACTTAGAACAAGGCCGCCACCCGTTCAAGCACCACCTTGGGGTCAAGATCCAATGGAACATCTCCATAGAGACAAATTCTTTCGACAGAAGGAAGGCCATTGCCATTCCAGAAAGCGCTATTTAATCCACCCCCTGTCGAGCCATTCTGCGCATCTAATTCGACAGCATCGATAGTGGGCAGCAAGCGAATATCAGCTTCGAGATCTTCAAGCCCTTCGCTTAATTCTGCACTTTCCAGTCGCAGGGCAAAGAACCAGTCGTAGTGCCCTGCAAGGCCTTGCAGTACTTCGCAGGCTTCGCCTTCATCACCCAGGTCGACAGCGTTGTCGGTGAAGGCAATGACTAAACCGGCGATGGCTAATTCGGCAAAGCCGCGCAGTAATTCAGCCAGCGCCGTCGCCGCATCGTCGAGCATGTCAAAATCGATATTGGCGGCGTCTTCACCGAGGTAAATGAGCAGCGCCGAGGGCGATGGTAGTTGTAACACCACATCAACTTTGGCACTTAATTGATGGGCCATTGCGCCGATGGCATCGGCACAAAAAGCCTTTAGAGCAGCATCGTCGAGCAGGGCGGTAATCCTCTCCACCCCCTCATACTCCGCAGCCAGCTTCACGTGAGTAGCAAACACGGCACCGAAGTCGAAGCTGACGACCTGCGAACCCAACACTTTATTGGCATCGGCCAAACCCGCCGCGTAGCGCATCGGTTCTATGTGCCACGCGGGATGATTATTGGC
>MAAC01010646.1_pt1 | contig 23025 bp, 16 predicted proteins | sample 1115981 | NCBI WGS metagenome assembly MAAC01 (sample SAMN04961126, study PRJNA320927) | seawater metagenome | isolation source: sample BD02T64 sea water enriched with oil for 64 days | place: USA:Gulf of Mexico | collected 2013-07-27
TTTATTACTTCAGAAAATGGTTTGTATAGTGGTGATTTTTTAAAATTATCTGCAGCAGCGAGACTGCCTGCAGTACTTAAGTGGCCTGTGTCGTGCGTATATGGGAAGCCTTGTTCTGTATAATCAGAAGGTGATTTAGAGCCATATAGTACTTCCCGGCTAACTAAATAGACATTTTCATAATTTTTTTATTTAATTTGATATATGCAATATTCTTCCGTTTTTAAATTCATCTGTTATTGTTTATGAAAATATACAATATTCTTCCGAATTTGTAATATATAACAACACTTGCTAAAATCTACAAAATATTTCCGCTTAAGAGGGTGTCATGCTTCTTGATACAGCATTGGCTATTGGTATTGTGCTTAAAAGACTGAGAAAAGAGCAAGGTTTTCAACAAACTGATGTTGCATCATATATCGATGCCTCAGATCGGACACTTAGAAAGATCGAGCATGGCGAATCAGGTACTAAAACCCGTACAGTTTTGAAAGCAGCCAGTGAGTTGGGGCTGCAGCTATACTTGGGGCACAAACATGGCGAGACAGTCATTGCTGTTAGCTGCTTCACAGATATTGGGCGTTACGTACAGTCGATTAGAAAAGTGCAGAATATCCGTCAGGAAGATTTAGCCGCTATTGTCGGCATACAACATTCTGTTTTGGGGCGGCTAGAGCGTGGGGATGATTCAGTGTCTATAGGCACTGTATTCAACGTCCTTAAAGAGCTGGGTATCGAGCTTAACAATCATAAGTTGTAACGGATAACATATGGATAATATACGTGTTCTCAATGCTTACATTAATCAGTGGCCTGTCGGTGTTCTCAAAGATACTAATGGTGTCTGGTCGTTTGAATATACACAGAGTTGGATCAGGGAAGGTTTTCCTTTATCCCCCGCGCTACCCTTGCAAACAGAGATTCTGATCGATGGTAGCACCTACCGACAAGTACAGAATTTTTTCGACAATCTGCTACCAGAGGAAACGGCGAGGCGGTTAATGGCTGCTGATGCAGGTATTGATGTAGCAGACCGCTTTGGCCTAATTGAATATTATGGTGCTGAATCGGCTGGCGCGATAACACTATTGCCAAGTAATGAAATACCGATCCAAAACTGCGAGCTGCAGTTGCTCGATTTCAGTATGTTATCAGCAAGGATTAAACAGCTGCCTAAAGCGGCTTTAACAAAAGGAGCACCGAAAAGAATGTCTTTGGCCGGTGCTCAGCATAAGCTGGCAATTTGTTTTGCACCTGAAACAAGTGTTTTAAATGAGCCCGTTGGTGAAACTGCGTCAACACATATTTTGAAACCTGATCATAATGATACGGTCAACTACCCCCATAGTGTAATGAATGAATGGTTTGTAATGAAACTGGCAGCTTTGGCTGGCTTGGATGTCCCCTCAGTTCATCACTTGCATGTCCCTGAAGCAGTATATCTGATAGAACGTTTTGATCGCACTCGAGAAAATGGGACCCTTATACGTAATCATATACTGGATGGTTGTCAGATGTTGATGTTGCCACCGGAAAGTAAATATAGGGATTGTACGGTCGAGAATTTAATAAAGCTTGGTTCGATGTGTAATGAGCCAGCAGCCACCCGTAAAAAACTGTTTAATTGGCTAGTGTTCAATTTTCTTACCGGCAATGGAGATGCACATTTGAAGAATCTTAGTTTCTTCGCTGCTGCAGATGGATATATTCTGGCCCCCCATTACGACTTACTCAATACATCATGTTACGGAACCAGTAATGAGTGGATGAGGGAGACGATGGTGACCGCGCTGGATGATGAGCTTGAGTATCAAGAGGTTAACTTGAAAACGCTATTGAATGTGGCTATAAAAATGAAGGTGGGGGCTGCCAAGAATATAGAGAAGGATTTAAGAGCCATGTGTCAGAAGGTCATGAAAGGAGCTGAGAGCCTGTATAAAAAGCTGGAAGATATAAATGAAGCACAAGCTGACTTGATGAGGTTAACGCCGGGTGAGTTTAGACAGCTGCGAAGTATTATTTACGGACCGATTAAAGAAGCCTGCGATGTTGGGAGCTAAACAGAGTCCGAGATTGCAAAACCAGCTACAGCCATAGACGATAGATGACATAAATCTTGTAGAGTTCGAGCTGCAAACAGCTAAGCTGCCTACTAAATCATGAAGAGTTGTGATGAGCCGTACGATTTTTTTTTGGGGGGGGTAAGTATTTCTGTCTTACGCAATTGTTTTGAAATAACAAAATGTTGTTAGGTAACTAGGCCATCTTTGTTTCCGCGATTCATTTGAGTGTTTACTTAAAGATGGTACCAGCGGCCACTCTTTATCAGGGAGGTAACCGGCACACCCGTTAAGGCGGGCCGAGCTTATAGAAAGCGAATCCCAGTATCTTTCTTGCAGGCACAAAAAAGCCCCATTAGAAAATGAGGCTACTTTGTCTCCACGATCCATTCAAAGAATGGTACCAGCGGCCGGACTCGAACCGGCACACCCGTTAAGGCGGGGGATTTTGAATCCCCTGTGTCTACCAATTTCACCACGCTGGCACTGTGTGGATGCGGCGTATTATAGGGCGCTATTTAAATGCGTCAATCAATATATTCATTTTTCCTTAAAAAAGATTAAAATTGCTGTATAATTTCGCGCCTCAATATCATCAGATCTACTACTCAGTGTAGATCTGATGAGCAAGTTAATTATTAAAGTAGTATGTCAATGCAAGTATCAGATTTTAGTTTCGAGCTTCCCGATGAGTTAATTGCCAGTTTCCCACTGCAGCAGCGCAGTGCCAGTCGTCTATTGTGTTTAGATGGCAATAGCGGTGCGCTAGAGCACCGCCAGTTTACCGATTTGCTGGACTTGTTAGCGCCCGGGGATCTGTTGGTGTTTAACAATACCCGGGTGATTCCGGCGCGCTTGTTCGGGCAAAAAGAAAGCGGTGGTAAAGTTGAGTTGCTGATAGAGCGTGTCACGGGTGACAAGACGGCTCTGGCACATGTACGCTCCAGCCGTTCGCCAAAGCCAGGGGCTAAGTTGTTTTTTGAAGGGGGCATTCAAGCGACAGTCGAAGGGCGGCAGGGCAATTTGTTTGAGTTGTCGTTCCAGATAGAGGGCACATTGATTGCCGCGCTGGAGCAGCACGGGCATATGCCGTTGCCTCCATACATGAACCGTGAAGACCAGTTAGAAGACCGTGAGCGCTACCAGACAGTTTACAATGAGAAGCCCGGCGCTGTGGCAGCACCTACAGCGGGACTGCATTTTGACGATCAACTGCTGCAGAAAATTAAAGACAAAGGGGTAGAGAGCGCTTTTGTCACCCTACATGTTGGTGCGGGTACTTTTCAGCCGGTGAAAGTTGAAAGTGTTACTGAGCATGTTATGCACGCTGAATACATAGAAGTGAGCGAGCAGGTTTGTCAGCAGGTAAAAGCGACTAAAGCGCGTGGTGGCAGGGTAATAGCCGTGGGCACAACCAGCGTGCGTTGCCTCGAATCTGCAGCCGCTGGTGGCGAGATAGCCCCCTGCAGCGGTGATACCAGTATCTTTATCTATCCGGGTTACAAATATTTAGTGGTTGATCGGTTGGTGACTAACTTTCACTTGCCGGAATCAACACTGTTAATGTTGGTCAGTGCTTTTGCCGGCTTTGATAATACTATCAATGCCTACAACCAAGCTGTGGCCAATAAGTATCGTTTTTTCAGTTACGGTGATGCGATGTTTATCACACCAACAACTGTTAACAAGTAAGCATTTAAATAGCTGAATACAGCAAAACATATTGGCCTGTTTCGCCGATAAATAGAGGAATTCTTGTGTCTAGAACCTGTTTTATGAAATTTGAGAAGTTACAACAAGATGGCAAAGCCCGTCGTGGTCGAATTACTTTTCCCCGTGGTGTTGTAGAGACCCCAGCGTTTATGCCGGTGGGTACATACGGTACGGTCAAGGGCATGCTACCCAGAGATGTAGAGGAAATTGGCGCCCATATGATTCTGGGCAACACTTTTCATTTAATGTTGCGTCCCGGTACCGAGATTATTAAGCAGCACGGCGATTTGCACGATTTTATGCAGTGGCAGGGGCCGATCTTAACCGATTCCGGCGGATTTCAGGTATTTAGCTTAGGTAATATGCGTAAGATTACCGAGAAAGGCGTGACTTTCCATTCACCGGTAAATGGTGACAAGGTCTTCATCGATCCTGAAAAGTCGATGCAAGTGCAGCGCGATTTAGGTTCAGATGTAGTGATGATCTTTGACGAGTGCACCCCGTATCCTGCGACAGAGCAAGAGGCGGCTGATTCGATGCGTTTATCATTGCGCTGGGCCGACAGATCTAAAAAAGCCCACGGTGACAGTCCCTCTGCTTTGTTTGCCATCGTCCAGGGCGGCATGTACGAGAACTTACGCGATGAGTCTCTGCAAGGATTAACCGATATAGGTTTCGACGGCTATGCGATTGGCGGTTTGTCAGTGGGTGAGCCAAAGGACGAAATGATCAAGATACTGGATCATACTGCTCACCAGTTACCAGAAGATAAACCCAGGTATTTGATGGGAGTCGGCAAACCTGAAGATTTGGTCGAGGGAGTGCGTCGCGGTGTCGATATGTTTGACTGCGTAATGCCTACCCGCAATGCCCGTAACGGACACTTGTTTGTCGATACTGGGGTTGTAAAGCTAAGAAATGCCTCCAATAAAACAGATACCAGTCCCTTAGATGAAACTTGTGATTGCTATACTTGTCGCAACTTTAGTCGCGCTTATTTACACCATTTAGATAAGTGCAAAGAAATTTTGGGATCACAGCTGAATACTATTCACAACTTGCGTTTTTATCAGCGCCTGATGATGGATATACGTAAAGCGTTAGATGAAGGTAACTTTGACGAGTTTGTGGCAGAGTTTTATCGCAAGCGCGGTATCGAAGTTCCCAGCTTGCGGGAATAAAGTTTGCCAGAATATAGTGTCGTGCTAAGCTAGCGGGCACTTATTCTTGGATGCACTATCAGGGACACATGCGGGCAAGCCAGATACGCTTCTTGCATGACATCAAGGTTAGAAAATAGCCGGTGATATTTTTTGGATAATAATTTAATAACAATTTTTTAGGAGTAGTAATGAGCTTTTTTATATCTCCAGCTTATGCTGAAGGCGCCGGGGCAGCTGCCGATGGTGGAATGATTCAGATGGTCATGTTGGTTGGCTTCGGTCTGATCTTTTATTTCTTCATGTGGCGTCCACAGGCGAAACGTGCCAAAGATCATAAAAACCTAGTAGCGGCTATCGAGAAAGGTGATGAGGTTATGTCATCAGGTGGCATCATAGGTAAAGTTGTTAAGTTAAATGATGACTACGTGACCCTGGAAGTTAGCGAAGGTACTAAATTGAGTTTTCAAAAAGTACATATCGCGGCAGCACTACCTAAAGGCACAATGAAAAATCTTTAATAATAGGCTGTCTTTTTATCCGGCGCGCTATTATTAATTGCCCTGAATAAAAAGATACTCCTCCAAACGCCATTGAAAAATGGCGTTTTCGTATCTGAAAAGGAAGCGAGCACTATGCTCAACCGTTATCCCCTGTGGAAAAACCTGCTGATTATGTTTGTGCTGGTTTTTGGTGTTATCTACGCAGCTCCTAATCTCTATCCTGAAGATTACGCACTTCAAGTGTCTGGAACACGCAGTATTTACCAAACCGATGAAGCGCTGATGGAACGCGTCGAAAAAAAGCTCAAAAGAGAAAAGATCGATTTTAAATCCAGTGAACTGACAGGCAAAAGTGCTCTAATCAGATTTACTGATGGCGATCTGCAGCTTAAAGCTAAACGAGTGGTCACCGAGCTATTAGGTGATAATTATGTCGTTGCACTGAATTTAGCGCCTACCACCCCACAGTGGTTAGAAGATATAGGTGCCGGGCCAATGAAATTGGGTCTGGATCTACGCGGCGGTGTGCACTTTTTGTTAGAAGTGGACATGGTAGTGGCGGTTAAAAGTCGCTTGGATGTTTATGTTTCCGAGATTAAAACAAAATTACGTACAGAAGTACTCAGATACAAGGCGGTTGAACGCGGAGCTGATGGCTCAATTGCAGTAAAATTCTCTACCGATGAAGTACGCAATAAAGCCAAGAGCTTTATTCGCAATGAATACCCAGAATTTTTAGTCATCGCTGAGGAGCGTAACGGTAATTTCTATGTTGTTGTAACATTGACCGAAGCGACCATCAAAGACATTGAAGATTATGCGATTAAGCAGAACCTGACCACTTTACGTAACCGTGTCAACGAGCTGGGTGTTGCAGAACCTCTGGTACAACGACAGGGCCGCAACCGTATTGTAGTACAGTTGCCTGGTATCCAGGATGCTGCAGAAGCCAAGCGCATCTTAGGTAAAACAGCTAACTTGCAATTCCGTCTTGAAGCCAAACCTGGAGAGTCGCGCACTAAAACTGAAGGCTTTACTTTCCGCTCCGAGGAAAGTCGCAGCGCCACCATTGAAAAAGATATCATAGTCTCTGGTGCCAATGTCGCTAATGCCCGTGCATCTTTTGATGAGAACGGCTCGCCTCAGGTTAATATTACCTTGGATTCTAGCGGTGGGCAGCTGATGGCGCGCACCACTGGTGATGCTGTTGGTCGCCGCATGGCGGTATTGTTTATCGAGCACAAAACACGTACTGCTTACGTGAATGTCGATGGAGAAAAAGTTGCCAAAAGGATCAAGTACCAGGAAAAGAAAATTATTTCTCTGGCAACAATCCAATCAGTATTAGGTAACGAATTTAGAATTACCGGTTTGGATGGCCCGGGTGAGTCAACGGAACTGGCGTTGTTATTACGTGCCGGTGCACTGGCGGCGCCCATCTACTTTGTAGAAGAGCGCACAGTTGGGCCTAGCTTAGGTGCTGAAAATATCGAACTGGGTCTGACTTCAGTGCAAATTGGTTTTGCTTTAGTGCTGTTGTTCATGTTGTTCTACTACCGTGTATTCGGCCTGCTAGCCAACGTCGCACTACTGATAAACTTGGTACTGCTAACGGCGGTTATGTCCCTGCTTTCCGCTACATTAACTTTGCCAGGAATCGCCGGTATTGTATTGACCGTCGGTATGGCGGTGGATGCAAACGTGCTGATATTTGCGCGAATAAAAGAGGAGCTAGCCAATGGCTTACCTCCTCAGTCGGCGATTAGCGCCGGTTTTGATCGCGCCTTTACCACTATCTTGGATGCCAACATCACCACCTTAATTGCAGCGGTAATACTTTTCTCTATGGGTACAGGCCCTGTTAAAGGTTTTGCGATCACGCTATCGGTAGGTATTGTGACCTCGATGTTTACCGCGATTATGGTGACTCGTGCTCTAGTTAATTTAAGTTATGGCGGTCGCCAGCTTAAATCATTGTCGATATAGAAGGCGCATCTAATGAATGTAGATAAAAAAATTATCAATTTTATGGGGGCGCGTAAAATCGCCCTGGCCTTCTCGGCGCTGCTATTGATTATCTCTATTGGTGCTATGGCGGTGAATGGGCTGAAATTTGGCCTGGATTTTACCGGTGGTAGCTTAGTAGAAGTTCACTATCAGCAAGATGCCAACAGCAAGCAGATCCGTACAGAACTGGAAGCTGCAGGGTTTAACAATGTCGTAGTGCAGAGCTTTGGCTCTTCTAAAGATATTCTGATCAGGCTGCAGGAAGCTCACGATCCTGAACTTGGCAACAAGATACTAAAGGTACTTAAAGCCAATTCGGATCAGCAGATTGAATTACGACGTGCAGAATTTGTCGGCTCCGTTGTCGGTGAAGAGTTACGCGAGCAAGGTGGTTTAGGCATGCTGCTGGCGCTGTTTATGATCATGGTATACGTGACGTTCCGCTTCCAGCTTAAATTTTCAGTCGGTGCGGTTATTGCACTGGCGCACGATGTGATTATCGTACTGGGATTTTTCGCAGTGTTGCGTCTCGAGTTTGATCTGACAGTATTGGCTGCTATTTTGGCGGTAATCGGTTATTCACTTAACGATACTATAGTCGTATCTGACAGAATACGTGAGAACTTCAGAAAGCTGCGCAGCGAGACCCCGCTTGAGGTAATGAATATTTCATTAACTCAAACTTTGAGCCGTACTATAGTGACATCATTAACAACCTTAATAGTGTTAGTGATATTGGCAGTGTTTGGCGGACAGATGATCTTTGGATTTGCCGTGGCGTTGTTAGTTGGTGTAATGATCGGTACTTACTCTTCAATTTATGTGGCAGCGAATGCGCTATTGATGATGGGAATCAGTAAAGAAGATCTGATTATACCGCCCAAGCAGGACTTTGAATTTGTCGAAGGCGAAGGTTTTGAGACCGATGGCTATGAAGGTGAAGAAGAAGAGCCTGACGTTAAGCCTGAAGCTAAGCCGTAGCTTTTAGCCGCAGGTTAACAATTTTTACACAAGCCGAGTTTATACTCGGCTTTGATCGTTCTACGAAGCAGTAAATAATGCACAGCTCAGCCCTAACCTGAGGCTGTGGGTAAAATATTAGGGAATATGCAAACAAGCCTATGCATCACTCGGTCTTTACTTGAGTGTTGCTAATGGACTTATTTGCATATCCCCTGGATTAATTAACATTTAGTCAATTGCGTACTAAAATTTATCTATACGCAGACCAAAACCGGAATTTTTATGAGTCAAGAATGGACCAAACAAGACCCTGCCGCAAAACGCGAATCTGAAAAGTATGACAACCCAGTGCCGAGCCGGGAATACATTTTAGAGTTCATGGCAAAATGGGGGGCGCCTATCAGTCATGATGAGCTGTGTACTAATATGCAAGTCACTGATGAGGATTCTTACAACGCTGTGATGTATCGCTTAAAAGCGATGTGTCGCGACGGTCAGTTGATGAGCAACCGAAAAAATGAATTCGGTATTCTCAAGCAAATGGATTTGGTGACTTGCCGGGTCATTGGTCACAGAGATGGCTTTGGCTTTGCCGCCCCGGAAAAAGGCAGTGATCTGTTTTTAAGTGCCAGGCAGATGCGTCAGGTATTTGATGGCGATAAAGTGCTGGTACAGCCAATGGGTAAAGATTCGCGCGGCCGCCGTGAAGGTAAAATAGTGGAAGTGCTGGAGCATAAAACCACTAAGCTGGTGGGGCGTTTTCGCGGCGATAAAGGTTTTGGTCACTTGCGATCTGAAAACCAACGTATCACTCAGGAAATCATTGTGCTCGGTGATCCAGACAGCGACCTTCGCTATGTAAATAATCAGCTGGTAGTGGTTGAAATTACTCAGCAGCCGAGCAAACACAATTTGGCTCAGGCCAAAGTCGTTGAAGTGCTAGGCGATCATATGGCTCCGGGCATGGAGATTCAGGTTGCGATACACAACTATGATATTCCCGAAATCTGGCCAGAGAGCGTATTACAGCAGATAGCAGGTCTGCAACCAGAGGTTGATGAGGCAGCTAAAGCGGGACGCATAGATTTACGGCACTTGCCACTCGTCACCATAGACGGTGAAGACGCCCGTGATTTTGATGATGCAGTTTACGCTGAGCCTAAGAAATCGGGAGGCTGGCGCCTGTGGGTGGCCATCGCCGATGTATCCCACTATGTAATGCCCAATACAGAATTAGACATAGAGGCACACAAGCGTGGAAATTCGGTATATTTCCCGGACTTTGTCGTCCCTATGCTGCCGGAAATTCTCTCCAATGGTCTCTGCTCGCTGAAGCCGCTGGTGGACAGGTTAGCCATGGTCTGCGAGATGACTATCAGTGCGGCGGGTCGCTTATCCGGTTATAAGTTTTACGAGGCGGTGATTCAATCCCACGCCAGACTTACCTACAATAAAGTGGGTACGATGTTGGATGACGATTCCGCAGGGGATGAGCTAAGAGCACAATACCAACAGGTAATGCCGCACTTGCGCAGCTTAAAAAGTCTGTACACAGCGCTGCGTGCCTCCCGAGAAAAGCGCGGCGCGATGGATTTCGACACAGTCGAGACCCGGGTTGTTTTCGCCCAAGATCGCAAGATCGACAAAATAGTACCGATCAAGCGCAACGATGCACACAAGCTGATTGAAGAATGTATGCTCTGTGCCAACGTCGCCACCGCTCGTTTTATTATGAGCGCCAAAATGCCAAGTTTGTACCGGGTACACGATGCGCCAAAAACTGAGCGGCTTCAGAGTCTGCGCAGTTATCTGGCCGAATTGGGCCTTGAGCTTGGCGGTCAGGACGATCCTGAACCTGGTGATTATCAACAGCTGGCGGCCTCTATCAGTGAGCGAGCCGACAGGCATGTAATACAAGTGATGATGTTGCGCTCAATGTCTCAGGCGGTCTACAGTCCTGAAGAAAAGGGCCATTTTGGTCTGGCTTACTCGGCTTATACCCACTTTACATCGCCAATTCGTCGCTACCCGGATCTGTTAGTGCACCGCGCGATTCGCTCGCTGATTCACTCGCAAAGCGAGCTTAGCGCGATAGTGCGTCCGGATAAGTTCGTGGCTAAACCGGAGTTTGCCTACAACTACAGCATTGAGCAGGTACTACAGTTGGGTGAGCACTGTTCAATGACAGAGCGACGTGCTGATGATGCCACCAGAGACGTGATGGCCTGGCTTAAATGCGAGTACATGCAATCTGAAGTCGGCAATGAGTTCGAGGGCATAGTCACTGCAGTGACAGGGTTTGGTTTATTTGTAGAGCTCAAAGACGTCTACATTGAAGGCTTGATCCACATCACTGCACTGCCTAAAGATTACTACCATTTTGAAGCGGCAAAACAACGGATGATCGGTGAGCGCACTCGCAAAGTGTTCCGCCTTGGCGATCAGTTGAGTGTTAAAGTTGTGCAAGTTAACCTGGATGACCGCAAGATAGACTTTGAACTGGTATCAACCATCGCCAGTGCTAAAAAAGTCCGCGGTGCTAAGAAGTCATCTAAATCTAAGCCGGCTAAAGCTAAAGCGTCAGAAAAACTGAACACTGAAGATCAAGAATTGCAGCCTGCTGCTGTAACAGTGCCAGAGCGGGCGGAAGATTATAGCAGCTCTCGCAAGGCCGTGTTAAACGTTGATCAGGCACCTGCGGCTGTACACAAAACTAAGCGCAAGCCAAAGAAAGTTAAAGTGAAGGCGGTCGGTGATAAAGTTAAAGCGCATTTGAGTAGCGCCGAACAGGAAGTCGCTAAGTTAAATAAAGCCAGCAAAGGCAAATCTAACCGGGCGAAAAAGCGCAAAGCAAAGAAAGTACTGAAGAAGTCTGTTAAGAAACAACAGTCTTAAGAAAAAAGTGCAGCTGATACAGCTGCATTTTTTCGCCGGTCAGCCGCAGCAGCGGCTAGAATTAATCTTTATACTGTTCTAGCAGATCAATAATAGTCTTTTTGAATTCAGCACCGTTGCTCGGATCACGTAATCCGTACTCAACAAAAGCGTTCATGTAACCCAATTTGTTGCCGCAGTCATGCGCTTTGCCTTTCATGCAATAAGCCTCAACGGTCTCCTGTTGCATCAGCGCGGCGATCGCATCTGTGAGTTGAATTTCATCACCGGCACCTGGCATAGTTTTTTCTAGCAGGCCCCAAATATTCTGAGAAAGTACATATCTGCCAACAACCGCCATATTAGAGGGAGCTTCTTCTACGCTTGGCTTTTCAACCACGGCGGTCATTTTTACTGAATCACCTGGCAGTAATTTCTGGCCGTTGCAATCTGCGATCCCGTAGTTACTGACCTGTTCTGTGGCGACAGGCTCTACCATGATCTGGCTATGCTGGTTCTGGTCATAAGCAGTAATCATCTGTGCCAGGTTGTCACGACTCAGATCTGAGTAAGTGTCATCTAGAATTACATCCGGCAGTATTACTACGAAAGGTTCATCACCGATCAGAGGTTTGGCCTTAAGGACTGCGTGACCTAGGCCTTTTGCCTCGCCCTGGCGCACGTGCATTATGGTAGTGCCCTTGGGAATAATACTTTGAACTTCATCCAACAGCTGCCGTTTAACCCGAGTTTCCAAGGTGGCCTCTAACTCAAAGGACTTGTCGAAGTGGTTTTCTATAGCGTTTTTAGAAGAATGGGTAACTAATACTATCTCAGTGATGCCAGCGGCAACACATTCGTTGACAATATATTGAATCAGTGGTTTGTCTACTATTGGTAACATCTCTTTGGGGATAGCTTTAGTGGCGGGGAGCATTCTTGTTCCCAGGCCTGCTACAGGTATAACCGCTTTTTTAACAGTAAATTGAGTCATCGTTCATCCATTGTCATCGACAGAATTAGTTTAGGCATAGAGACGCTAATTGTACCTAAGTACTGAATGTAAAGTTACTAAATTTAGTGGCTAAACCGTTAGATCAGACTGGGATGATGTTGTTAACTAGGTAATTTCTCGATTATCAATTGTCGGTTTTACTACAGACCCTATAATATAAGCACTTTAAGCCGCTAACATTAAGGATCTACCTTGAACAGTACCGACAAACCTGCAGCACAAGCTTTTGTACTTTTTCTTATGGCCCCGCAGTTAAGCCCCGGACAACTTGAAGCTGTAGTCGATTATTGCCGATCAGAGCAATTATTAGCGGATGGAGCGCAGCTGATTAACAAGGATGGGCAGTGTTTTAAGTTGGACTTGGAGTTTGCCGCAGAAGACTTAGCCAGTGTCACTTTGCAGTTCAAACAACTAGCGCAACAATTAAAACTGGATCTGGTGCTGCTTAGTGTCGCTGAGCATCAGCAGTCTCGAAAGCTGGCAGTATTTGACATGGATTCCACTTTGATCAAAGTAGAAGTCATAGATGAGTTGGCAAAAAGGGCTGGAGTCGGTGATCAGGTGGTCGCGATCACTGCGGCGGCGATGCGCGGTGAGTTAGATTTTAACCAAAGTTTCCAGCAGCGCCTGGGATTGTTGAAAGGACTCAGTGATGATGTGTTGGCTGATATGGCCGCGAAGTTACCGATGATGGAAGGTATGCAGCGCTTGATAGAGGGGCTGCAGGCACTGGGCTACAAAACTGCAATATTATCCGGTGGTTTTAGCTATTTTGCCGAATATTTACAGGCCAAATACAAATTTGATTACGCCTATTCCAACCAGTTAGAAGTGCTAGATGGCAAAGTGACCGGCCGGGCAGTGGGCACTATTGTCAATGGTGAGCGCAAAGTTGAGCTGTTGAAACAGATAGCGCTAAAAGAAGGTATAGACTTGCAAGAGACTATCGCGGTAGGTGATGGCGCCAATGATTTGCCGATGCTGGCAGCGGCGGGGCTTGGAGTTGCATTTCATGCAAAGCCACTGGTAAAAGAGCAGGCCAGGCACAGTGTGTCGACTTTGGGGTTAGATGCGCTGTTATATTTGCTGGCTGAGCAGCGCTAAAAAATCCCTCTCAATACCATCGTAATGACAAAGAGAGGGCTAAACAAGTGAACAGTTTTAAACGGCGACCTCAACCGCTAAGGTATCGGCCGGGTGCGTCGAGTGCTCGGCACTGGCCTGAATGTCTGCGTGGTAGGATGAACGAACCATAGGTCCGCTGGCGACATTAGTGAAGCCCATCTGGTATCCGGCGATTTCATATTCTTTAAATTCATCCGGGTGCACATAGCGCTCAACTGCCAGGTGATGTTTGCTCGGCTGCAAGTACTGGCCTATGGTCAACATGTCGACATTGTTGGCTCGTAAATCACGCATCACCTCTAAGATCTCTTGCTTGGTTTCCCCAAGTCCGACCATGATGCCTGATTTGGTGGTTACTTGCGGGTGGTTCTCACGGTAGCGACGCAGTAAATCCAGTGACCATTGGTAGTTAGCGCCCGGGCGTACGCTCTTGTACAGTCTGGGAACAGTTTCCATATTGTGATTGAGCACATCGGGAAGATCTGTCGCTAATGCCAATAGTGCTCGATCTACTTTGTTACGAAAATCCGGTACTAAAATTTCTACCTTTAGCTTGTTATTGACTGCTCTGGCTTCTCGGACACAGTGACTGAAATGGGCGGCGCCGCCGTCACGTAAATCGTCTCTGTCCACAGAGGTGATAACCACATATTTTAAGCCTAAGGTTTTAATGCTCTGGGCGACATTTTTCGGCTCGTCAAGGTCCAGTGATCCGGGCCTGCCGTGGGCAACATCACAAAAAGGGCAGCGGCGGGTGCAGATACCACCCATCACCATAAAGGTGGCTGTGCCCTTGCTAAAGCACTCAGCCAGGTTAGGGCACGAGGCTTCTTCGCAGACGGTATGCAGCTTGAGCTCGCGCATTTGCTTTTTGACTTTGTTAACCATTCCATTACTTTTGGCGTCAATGCGAATCCACTTTGGCTTGCGCAAACGCTGTCGGCTTGGGTCTGGCTTAAAGCGAAGACGCGCCATTTTTGACTCGCCCTTAAGCTCTTTTAATGGAATGAGTTCCACAGCAATACCTTGATCTATAAAGAAAGGAAAGGGTGCTCAAGGATATGAGCACACACTTAAAAGGTATGCGGATAAGTGCTGATCTTACTTTTACTTATCCGCATGCATAGCGATTAACCGCGGAAGTAACGCTGCTCGATGAAAGGTGCACGAGAGACGATCATGGGTAGTTTCTTACCACGTACTTCAGCAAATACTCTGGTTTCTAAGCTGCTGTAGGCTGTTTCAACGTAACCCATAGCGACCGGTTTACCGATGGTTGGGCCGAAGCTTCCAGAGGTTATAATACCAATTTTGTCTCCGGCTTCATTGAACAATTCAGCGCCTTCACGTATAGGTGCACGTCCCTCACCTAAAAGACCGACGCGCTTGCGAGTCCAATCTTTATTAGTGATTTGGCCTAAGATAATGTCGGCACCGGGGAAACCACCTGCACGCTCGCCATCAGCGCGACGGTTTTTGCTGATCGCCCAGATTAAGCTGGCCTCCAAAGGAGTAGTAGTTGTGTCTATGTCATGTCCGTACAGGCATAGTCCAGACTCTAAACGCAGTGAGTCACGAGCACCCAGGCCGATCGCTTCAATTTCAGGCTGTTCTAGGAACAGTGTAACCAATCGCTCTGTTTCGCTCGCTGGGATAGAAATTTCATAGCCATCTTCGCCGGTGTAGCCAGAGCGAGATACGTAGCACTGTGCGCCAGCGATATCGATAAGCTGGGTGTCCATAAAGACCATGTCGTTAAGCGCAGGCTGGATGCGACTTAGTGCTGCTGCAGTTTTAGGGCCCTGAATAGCAATTAGAGCACGATCTTCAAGTACTTCAACGCTAACGTCTTCACCTAAATTGGCACGCATGTGGGCAATGTCTTGGTCTTTACAGGCGGCGTTAACAACTACGTACAAGTAATCGCCGTAGTTGGCAACCATCAAATCGTCCATGATGCCGCCTTGATCGTTGGTGAAGAAAGCGTACTTTTGCTTGCCTAATGGAAGATCCATGATGTCGACAGGAACTAGTTTCTCAAGCGCCTTGGCGGCATTAGCACCAACCAGCTTCACCTGGCCCATGTGAGAGACATCAAAAAGACCTGATTCTGCACGTGTATGAAGGTGTTCTTTCTTTACGCCTAAAGGATACTGGACTGGCATTTCATAGCCAGCGAAAGGAACCATTTTTCCACCCATGGCAAGGTGTAAATCATACAGAGGGGTGCGTAAAAGATTGTCAGACATACAAGGTCTCTCCATTGTCGCTTTATTTTTTACCACTGAGAAAATCTCAGAGGACAGTATTCGACTAGTAAATTCTGTTGAAAATTAAATGATCCAGGCCACGAACAGAGCATCGGCATAAGCTGTTAAACGTTTATGTCTTTAGTCGTAGTTGAAAAGTTAGATCAAATTCAGAACGCATGTTAACAGCATTGGCAAGATTTTGGAAAAAATATTTCCTATTGGAAACACTTAATTGCTAAAAAGCCTTGTTATCCCCGTAAAATGCATATTTATTCGGCACAAAAATAGCCATTTTTCTCTATGATCTCGCTATAAGTGAGTGGGTTCTTTGCTATGTAGGTCAGCAATAAGAAAACTTTGTCCAAAACTCAGTAATTTTGTAAGGTACTGGCAAGTTGCTGTCGTTTTATTATAATAAAACAACAGGTTCTTTCTGGCATATTTTGGCCGGTTTAACCAATGTATCTGAGGAATTTAACAGTGGCACCGCTGCAATAGTAGAATGAAACTATAAAAAAGTTTCCTATAGGAAACTTTTGGTTGAAATTTCCTGTCGCTGTTGCTAATCTCGGTTCTGGACAAATTTGTGCTTAAGCACAATATATCTGTGTTTGTGTTGCCGCTATCATATTTATTGAGAGGCAGGTTGATTTTAACCTGTCACTAGAAAGTTTTAATTGCAGCACTGCCAGCCAAGTTGCGTATCCATAGCTAGCTTTTTTTAAAGAGCAGATAGTCGAACCTACAATTGGTTTGCAATAGTCAGGTAAGAATAGTGGGTTATAAAAAGTTAGTTCAGGTTATCTTTAACAGTGACTGTTTTTATCAATTGTAGGGAAGTAAGAGAAATTCATTTATGTCATTAAGTATTTTTGATCTATTTAAGATAGGTATAGGCCCCTCTAGTTCACACACTGTAGGGCCGGTGATTGCCGCCAATAGATTTATTGCAACATTAAAGCAGCAGGGACGCTTTGCGGCGACGGCAAAAGTTAAAGCCAATTTGTATGGCTCACTGGCGATGACAGGCAAAGGGCATTCAACCGACATTGCGGTGATGCTAGGTCTGTTGGGCGAGAAGGTCGATACTGTAGATCCCGATCAAGTAGACGCTTATATTGCTAAAATTTACCGGGACAAGAAGCTCAACCTAAATGCTGAGCAACTGGTGCAATTTGATCCGGAGCACGAGCTAGTGATGAACTTTGGAGAGTCACTGGAACAGCACCCCAATGGCATGCGCTTAACAGCCTATGACAGCGCTGGAATTATCATCTTAAATGAAGTGTATTTCTCGGTAGGTGGTGGCTTTGTATTGAGCTTGGATGAGATTTCCAATGTGGATGACGGCGCCGACCCTCTGTTCGTTGAGCCCTATCCATTCAACTCAGCCGAGGAATTATTGCAACAGGCAGATGCCGCGGGTTTAAGCATTGCCGAATTAGTGCTGGCCAATGAAGCGGTCAGGCCGAATGCCGACAGCATACGCCAGCGGGTATTGAACCTTTGGGAAGTGATGCATAACTGTATCAAACGAGGCTGTGAAGAAACCGGTGATTTACCGGGAGGCCTAAAAATACGCCGTCGCGCCAACAAACTGCGCAATGAGTTAATTAGCCAGCCGGAGAAAGCCCTGCAAGATCCCCTTACTCTAATGGATTGGGTGAATTTATATGCGATGGCGGTCAACGAGGAAAATGCTGCCGGTGGTCGGGTAGTGACTGCACCGACTAACGGCGCCGCCGGAGTGATACCGGCAGTGTTGGCCTACTACGTGAAATTTGTGCCCGGCGCCAACGAAGATGGCATAGTGACATTTATTAGCACAGCAGCTGCCATTGGTATGTTGTACAAGAAGAATGCCTCAATATCCGCCGCTGAAGTAGGTTGTCAGGGAGAGATAGGGGTTGCTTGTTCGATGGCTGCTGGCGCTTTGTGTGCGGTCACGGGTGGTGACAACGCGCAAGTAGAAAATGCAGCAGAAATTGGCATGGAACACAATTTAGGCCTAACCTGTGATCCTATAGGCGGGTTAGTACAAGTACCTTGCATTGAGCGCAATACCATGGGCTCTATGAAGGCTATCAATGCCGCCAGATTGGCCCTGCGCGGTGACGGTGAGCATCACGTCACTTTAGATGCAGTGATAGAAACAATGCGTCAGACAGGTTTAGACATGCAAGACAAATACAAAGAGACCTCCACAGGAGGACTGGCAGTTAACGCAGTTGCCTGTTGATAGTTGCAGAGGCAAACGATTTAGATTAACTCTGCGTCTCAAAGATAGGCCAGGCCATGCAAGACAAATGCAATGAGGCTTCCTTTTGAGGTCTGGTTGTTAACGCAGTTGCCCGTTGATAACAGTGCAGCAGTACTAAAGATTTACTTTAATTCTGACTCTCAAACACTCGTTGAGATCAGGTGAGCAGGAATAGAAAATATGAACAATTTAGACAGCTTTTTTGGTCAGGATCTGGCCGCAGCAGACAGTGCAATTTCTACAGCGATCGATCGTGAGTTTGTTCGCCAGGAAGTGCAAATCGAGCTAATCGCTTCAGAGAATATTGTCTCTAAGGCCGTGATGCAAGCGCAGGGCACAGTGCTAACCAATAAATACGCTGAAGGTTATGCGGGCCGTCGCTACTACGGTGGCTGCGAACACGTCGATGAAGTAGAAGTGCTGGCAATCGAACGCGCTAAAAAGTTGTTTAACTGTGAGTTTGTCAATGTGCAACCCCACTCTGGTGCGCAGGCTAACGGTGCGGTATTTATGGCACTACTTAAGCCCGGTGATACTATCCTGGGGATGTCTTTAGACGCGGGTGGGCACTTAACGCACGGCGCTCGCCCGGCACAATCGGGTAAGTGGTTTGATGCAGTGCAGTACGGTGTCGATAAAGATACCCAACGCATTGATTACGATGCCGTTGAGGCGATCGCTATCGAGTGCAAGCCTAAACTCATCATTGCCGGCGGCTCTGCCATACCACGGGTGATTGATTTTGCCCGTTTTCGGGAGATTGCCGATAAAGTAGGTGCCTACCTGATGGTCGATATGGCGCACATCGCCGGTCTGGTCGCTACAGGTGCACACCCAAGCCCACTGCCACATGCACATATAGTGACTACCACTACCCACAAGACCTTACGCGGTCCACGTGGCGGTATGGTGCTAACTAACGATGCTGATATCGGCAAGAAAATTAACTCAGCGGTTTTCCCCGGTTTGCAAGGTGGTCCTCTGATGCATGTTATTGCCGCTAAAGCAGTAGCATTTGGCGAGGCGCTGGAGCCGGGTTTTAAAGATTACATCAGCAGTGTTACAGACAATGCTGCAGTCCTGGCAGAGACTTTAATTGCACGCGGTGTTGATATTGTCTCAGGGGGTACCGATACCCACTTGATGCTGGTTGACCTTCGCCCTAAAGGCTTAAAGGGTAATATGGCAGAAGAGGCATTAGAGCGCGCCGGAATTACCTGTAACAAAAACGGCATTCCCTTTGATCCCGAGAAGCCGATGGTGACTTCGGGAATTCGTCTGGGTACTCCGGCGGGTACTACCAGGGGCTTTGCCACTGAAGAGTTCCGTTTAATTGGCAACCTGATCGGCGATGTGCTCGATGGGTTGGCCAGCAATGCAGAAGATAACACTGCTGTTGAACAACAAGTGGCCGAGCAAGTTAAAGCACTCTGTGCGCGTTTTCCGCTTTACAGATAACTAAGATCAAGTTTACTATCGCAGTAAATTTGTAACAAAAATTTACTATAAGGGAAATTTTCCCTTAAATAATTAAGAGGCAACACATGAGCAACGTTCCAACTAATCGTAAATATGCTGAATCTCACGAGTGGATATTAGACAACGGTGACGGTACTGTCACTATCGGTATTACTGATCACGCTCAGGAATTACTTGGTGATGTAGTTTTTGTTGAGCTACCCGAAGTAGGTTCAGAAATTGAAAAGGGATCTGAGTTTTCACTGGTAGAATCAGTAAAAGCAGCTTCAGACATTTACGCTCCGGTATCCGGTGAAGTAGTTGCCGTAAACGAAGCATTAGAAGATGCGCCTGAATCTGTAAACGAAGATCCTTTTGAAAGCGCATGGATTGCAAAGGTTAAGTTATCTGATGCATCAGAACTAGATAGTCTGTTAGATGCAGCTGGATACGAAGCTAAAGTTGCCGACGAAGACTAAGCACTGTTTTTGTTGCGCTAAGTTTAAGTTGTAGTTGCCCGTCTAACCTTAAGTAGTCACAGGTTGTATCACTTAATTTTTGACTAAGTGCCGGATAGCTGTGTAAGCAGCACTGGCACAGGGCGGGTAACTCAGCTTATTCGATACACAGGAGCATCTATTGGCTTGACTGTATTAACAGTTGAGAGAAGATCCTGTGACTTTAAGCGGTTATATTTTTACCAGTAGCTTCTCTAAGCTGCTACTTATAGGTTATTAAAGATGACAAATGAAACATCGACTCTGAATGATTTAGAAAACCATTCCGAGTTCACTCGACGCCACGTTGGGCCATCGACACAAGAACAGCAAAACATGTTAGCTGCTCTGGATCTAAATTCACTAGATCAGTTGATTGAAAAAACAGTTCCCGACTCAATCCGTTTAGACGATGCGCTAGACATGGATAAAGGTGTAAGCGAATCAGATGCACTGGCTGAGCTGCGAGCACTGGCAGACCAAAATAAGGTCAACAAATCTTATATTGGTATGGGTTACTACAACACTAAAGTTCCATTTGTCATTTTACGCAACGTACTGGAAAATCCAGGTTGGTACACAGCTTACACCCCCTATCAGCCTGAAATTGCCCAGGGACGTCTGGAAGCGTTACTAAACTACCAGCAGATGGTGATGGATATCACTGGCATGCCATTGGCTAACGCCTCGCTGTTAGATGAAGCGACAGCCGCTGCTGAGGCGATGACCTTGTGCAAGCGCGCCAATCGCAAGAAGTCTAATACTTACTTTGTCTCAAACGATGTTCACCCACAGACTATCGACGTGATCAAGACGCGCGCTGAATACTTTGGCTACGATGTCGTCGTAGACAACGCCGACAAACTTGGCGACTACGACGTATTTGGTGCCCAGCTACAGTACCCTGGCACTAATGGCCAAGTCACTGATCTTGCCGCGCACATTGCTGTCGCAAAAGATCAGAAGGCGATGGTTGCAGTGGCCTCTGATCTGTTGGCGCTAATGCTGCTTAAATCTCCCGGTGAGATGGGTGCCGATGTTGTATTAGGTACTTCACAGCGCTTTGGTGTGCCAATGGGCTTTGGTGGCCCACACGCAGCATTCTTTGCCGCCAGCGAAAAACTCAAGCGTCAAGTGCCCGGTCGTATTATCGGTGTCTCTGTGGATGCCTCAGGTAACCAGGCACTGCGCATGGCGATGCAGACCCGCGAGCAGCACATCAGACGTGAGAAGGCGACTTCAAACATTTGTACTGCTCAGGCTCTATTGGCCAACATGGCTAGCTTCTACGCAGTATTTCACGGCCCGGATGGACTCAAGCGTATCGCTGAACGCACGCATCGCCTGACCGCTATCTTAGCCAATGGTTTGGCCAGCAAAGGCGTTACAGTCAACGACACATATTTTGATACTCTGACTATTGCCGGTGATGATGCTCTGTATCAACGCGCTCTGGATGCGGGTTGTAATTTCCGTCCTGTTGGCAACGGCCAGTTGGGTGTGTCGCTTGATGAAACTACCCAAGCTGCTGATGTAGCGCAGTTATTCGATATTATCTTAGGTGCGGGACACGGCTTAGATGCTGCAGCCCTGGATGCTGAAATCGTTGCCGGTAAAGCGACAGGTATCAGTGCTGAGATGCGTCGTACCGACGCAGTGTTAACTCACCCGACTTTCAACAGCTACCAGTCAGAAACTGAAATGCTGCGTTACTTGAAGCGTCTGGAAAATAAAGATTACTCACTGGCACACGGCATGATCCCACTGGGATCTTGTACCATGAAGTTAAACTCAACTTCGCAGATGATTCCGGTGACCTGGAACGAATTTGGCAATGTGCACCCCTACGCACCGCTCGCGCAAACTCAGGGATATCAGACCATGATTTCCCAGCTTGAGGCAATGCTGGTGGAAATCACCGGTTACGATAACGTCTCTATGCAGCCTAACTCAGGTGCACAGGGCGAGTACGCCGGTCTGTTGGCGATTCGTAAGTACCAGGAAGCTAACGGCGAAGGGCATCGCGACATCTGCCTGATCCCCTCTTCTGCGCACGGTACTAACCCAGCGTCTGCGGCGATGATGAGCCTGAAAGTGGTTATCGTTGAATGTGATGACAAAGGGAACGTTGACGTTGTCGATCTGAAAGCGAAAGCCCAAGAGCACGCGGCTAACTTGTCTTGCATCATGATCACTTACCCATCTACCCACGGTATCTACGAAGAGGAAATCGTCGAAATCTGTGAGGTTATCCATCAGTGTGGCGGCCAGGTTTATATGGACGGTGCCAACATGAATGCTCAAGTAGGTATCTCTAAGCCAGGTGCTATCGGCTCAGACGTATCGCACCTTAACTTGCACAAAACCTTTGCCATTCCACACGGTGGCGGCGGACCAGGTGTAGGTCCTATTGGTGTTAAGAGTCACTTAGCGCCTTACCTTCCCGGTCACAAAGTGACTCAGGGCGGTGATGTCAGCGCTACAAACGGTGCCGTTGCAGCGACGCCATTTGGCTCAGCAGGTATCTTACCTATCACTTGGATGTACATCCGCATGTTAGGTAAAGACGGCCTCAAGCACTCTACCCAGAATGCTATTTTAGGCGCCAACTACATGACTGAGAAGCTCGCTGAGCACTATCAGATCTTGTACCGTGGTCGCAACGATAAAGTAGCACACGAATGCATCGTCGATATTCGTCCTCTTAAAGAAGCTTCTGGTATCTCTGAAGAAGATATTGCCAAGCGTCTGATGGACTACGGACTGCATGCACCTACTATGTCATTCCCGGTTGCCGGCACACTGATGATTGAGCCGACGGAGTCTGAATCTAAAGCTGAGATCGATCGCTTAGTGGAAGCTATGGTTAAGATCCGCGCCGAAATCGCCCGGGTTGAATCAGGTGAGTGGCCAGCGGATAACAACCCGTTAGTTAACGCACCCCACACTCAAGGAAACATGATTTCTGAGTGGGATCACCCGTACACCCGTGAAGAGGCATTCTTCCCGACGGCTGCGACTAAGGCAGCTAAGTTCTGGCCTTCAGTTAATCGCGTCGACAACGTCTACGGTGACCGTAACTTTATCTGCAGCTGCCCGAGCATAGACTCTTATAGAGACTGAAATAAAGTCGCA
>MAAC01009553.1_pt1 | contig 23007 bp, 23 predicted proteins | sample 1115981 | NCBI WGS metagenome assembly MAAC01 (sample SAMN04961126, study PRJNA320927) | seawater metagenome | isolation source: sample BD02T64 sea water enriched with oil for 64 days | place: USA:Gulf of Mexico | collected 2013-07-27
ATAGAAGAAGGTTGAATAGACCTTGTTGATATCGGGATGGCTGGGGTCGGGCAGGTCGACGATGATGGTGTCAAAGTGACGCCCGGCACTGAGCAGGGCCTCCACTTCGACAAAGGCGTCGCCGACGATCACCTCGACCCTCTCATCCCGAAAGGCAGAATTATTGAGCTGTAACAAGCGCGCAGAGATGGTCGTAGGGGCCTCGGGGTCGTCGCCACTAAACAGGGAGATCATCTCACCATCGAGATCGATCAGCGTCACCGCCTCGGGTTGCCAGCGCAGAATGTCGCGCAGCGCCAGGCCGTCGCCGCCGCCAATCACCAGAATTTTGTCTTGTCGCGCCGAGGCGAGCAGGGGCGGCAGGGTTAAATAGCTGTGGTAAATCAGCTCGTCATTGCTCGAAAACTGCAGACGCCCGTTGATGTACAGGCTGGTGATTTTCGGTAGGCCAGCACCAATAATACGCTCGGTCAGGGTGAGGTGCTGGTAGGGGGTGATTTTGGTGTACAGCACTTTGTCCTTAAAGAGGGCGCGGTGCATATTGTCCATCCACGTTGCACCGCCGCCAGCGAGTGCGGCGAGTAGTACCAGCAGGCTGAGATGCGCCAGCCACAGGGCTTTGCGCTGGGGAAGATGGGCGCGGTATTTGATCAGAAAGGCGATGCCGATCAGCGCGTTGACCAGAGCCGTGCTCAATGCCGCGACGAGCACCGGCAGTTGCAGGCAAAACAGTACCCAGATTGCCGCGCCAATGCCGGCGCCAATATAATCGGCACCGTAAATGGTGCCCAGATTGTGTTCGAGATGTTGGCCGTGGAGCTGTTCGCGAATGCGGGCGATCAGGGGTATCTCCATGCCGATCATCAAACCCAGTAGCCCCCCGATCACAAAGGGTGTGGCCTTGGCAATTTTGGCCAGGCCCTGCACCACCTGACCGTCGGTGGTGATGCTGGGGTGCAGGCCGTAGATGTCCTGCAGGTAGGCGGGGAAGCTAAAGGCCAGCGAGATACTCAGGGAGATAATAATCAGCGCCGTGGCACCGAGGCTGGCGATGCCCCACTCCAGCCAGGCAAAACTTTTGAAGGGGCAGTGCAGCCATTTGGCGAGCAGTGCGCCTACGCCCATGGCGACAATCATCAGGCCGATCATGGCATAGAGGGTGGACTCTAGGGCGCCGAGCACGCGGCCGGCGTAGTGAGCCATTAAGTATTCGTAAATCAGGCCGCAACCGGCCAGGGTCGCCATAACCGCGATCAGAAAAATATCGTGGAAAATTAGCTCGCGACGGGACTTCCTCGGCTGTTGTGACGGTGGGGCGCTCACCCTAGGGAGTCTCTGAATAAGTCAGATGCGAGTTCATGGCTTGTTCAGGGGCTTCCTAAGCGAGCACGCCGATGAGCAGCAGTGCGACGGCAATATAAATCACTGCTTCGATGGCGGCGACGCCGATATTTTCTTGCTCGTCCACTTCCTCGGCGACATTAATCTTCAGCAAGATGGCCTTGCGAGCGATCAGTGCCAGCGCGGGCAGGAGCAAAGCCAGGCTGGTGCCAGCACCGAGCCAGTAGGCGACGGACAGCAGGGGCTCTGCTTGATAGTACTCGACCAGGCTGGCGCCGGCCGTCATCGCCAGCGCGGTACCGAGCAGGTGCCCAGAGTAGCGAATCGCCAGGGCGGTGTTGCCGGCGACGATGGCCTGTTGCAGGCTCTCACCCTGGTGGCGACGGCGGTAGACAGCGGCGCGCAAACGCGTGATCAGCAGCAAGATACACTGGCTGCCAAAAAACAGCATCAGCACAGAGGGCAGGCCGCGCCAGGTTTCATACTCGACCCAATTCACCGTTGAACTAATGATCAGACCGAGGGCTAAAAAGTTACTGGCTTGAACAAAGCCGGCGGCCAGCTGGTGGTCGGCGATGGCCGTTTTTAGAGAAACCTTGTGGAAAATAATGTAGTCGTTAATCATTGAACCCACCTTTAGCAGCGCTATGCCCGCCACTGCGTAGGTCAGCACATTGAACGCTTCGTTGAGCAGGTTGACGGCGGCATCACCGGTTACCGCAGCCGATAAAATTAGCCCCAGTGCGCCGGCGCCGCCGGCAAAGGTGATGCCAAAGGCGTAATTGTCCTTTTCCGCCAACTCGACGGTGGTGTTGACCCCGGCGAGCAGGCCAAAGAGCAGGCGAAAGGTGCAGATGGCCGCGATGGCGATACTGAGGTTGATGGCGACGATGGCCAGTGACCACCCGCCAAAGCGGCTGCGTGATGATTGATAAGAAGAATTGCGGTAGCTGGACGTGGTACCACTCGCCGTTGACTTCGCGGTACTGCTGCGCGCCAGTGGTCGGGACTGGAACTTGCTACTTTTCCTGGCGACCGCAGAGGTGGTTTGCTTGGTGTTGGCATAGGGGCTGGAGAAGCGTTGCCCCGAGTTTTTGAATTTTTGTCGCGTGCTGCGCTCGGTCGCTTGCTGGTTTTTACGCTGGCTGGGCGAGGTGTACCTTGAGCGCCCGTAGTCGTTGTAGTAGCTGTAGTCGCGGTTTCGCCCCCAGTTGCCGTAGCCAATGGGGCCGCGAAGCATACTGGAGAAAAAAGCGTACTGACCGTACCAGTGCCAGAATGAGTTGCCCGAGTTATTCGTTTGCCAACTGCCGTACTGGGGGTTGCCGACCAGTTGGCTACCGGGACCGAAGTCTTCGGCATCATTGATGCGGGCGCTGGCTTCGGCGCTGAGGGCCGCGACGCGAGCCAGCTTGCCCTGGGACATATCGGCGAGCACATTAATGGGGTCGCTGAGCATCATGCCGTAGGTGTCGGGCTGTGCGGCGGCTTCAATGGCCGAAAGCTCCTGATAGACTTTATTGACCTGGTCGCGGCCCATGGTCACAACGTGGTTGATATCACTTTTGGCATCGCCTAGTCGCGACTCGAGGGAGCGAATAATGGGCCCCTCGGGGCCGGCATCCTGAGCCAGGGCGCTACTCAGTTCGCCTAGTTCAGGATGATCCTGGCGGATAATCTCGGCGTATTGGCTGAGCAAGTGGGTGTTGGCAATATGCCCGGCGACAATGTGCTGTTTCAGGCGCACGATTTTGCCCTCGCTGATAAGCGTCTGCTGGTCTAATTGTTTTTGCGATTTCTCCTGCTCGGATGAGCAGCCAATAAGCACGAGGCTGAGGCAGAGGATGAAGACCCGCGCCCACTTAAATTTTTGCATGACTTAGGTCTCGCTAGAATGTGTTGTCGCGCCGCAGCGGTCTTGCTGATGAGCGGCCAGGCCGGGCTTTGTCGGGTGTGCGGGGGAGGCTCTGTTCACGGCCTTTATTTCAACGTGCGCTGCGGGAAAGCGAGCGGCAATCACCGCAGCGGCATCTCTGGGGCGCGCCTCGCCGCACATAAAAATATCAAAGGCGGCGTAGGCGTATTCGGGCCAGGTGTGCACGGTGATGTGTGACTCGGCGAGAATCAATACCCCAGTGACACCACCCTGGTCGCCAAATTTGTGGAAGTGCTGAAACAGTACCGTCGCGCCACCCGCCGCTGCAGCCTCGCACAATAGTGCGGCCAGCGCCTTGCTATCGAGGCTGGCATGCTGGCCGTGGCATTCGATCAATAAATGTTGCCCTAGGATCATAAGCCTCTCAATAAGCTCCTTGAAGATAAATGCCTGTAAGCCCGTGCCTGACGGCTCGCGACAGTGCTCGGCCCCGGGTTCACAATGCCACCCAGGGCTGGAAAGTCGGTGTGTTAGTAGAGGTGTTAGTTAACGCCGTTTGACAGGCATCGCAGGGTAACGGCAAAGCCTGGTGATTGACAAGTAGCAGTGCGGGGTATGATTGAGGCGATAATCGACGGCTGCGCAGGCGGCACGGTCATTTGCCGGGATATCTTCGCTTGCGGGATAGGCTACCCGCTGCGGATTGTGTAGAATCTCCGCTTTTCCCCGAGAGTCCGAATTATGTTTGATAATCAGCAAACCCTGGCCCAGTTCGATCCAGAAATTTGGCAATCGATTCAAGATGAAGAGCGCCGTCAAGAAGAGCACATCGAGTTAATTGCCTCTGAAAACTACACCAGTCCTCAGGTGATGGTTGCTCAGGGCACGGTGCTCACTAACAAGTACGCAGAAGGCTATCCGGGCAAGCGCTATTACGGTGGTTGTGAGTATGTCGATGTGGCAGAACAGCTGGCGATTGAGCGCGCCAAAGAATTGTTCGGTGCCGACTACGCCAATGTGCAGCCCCACTCGGGTTCCCAGGCGAACGCCGCTGTTTATCAGGCGCTGTGCGAGCCGGGCGATACGGTGTTGGGCATGAGCCTGGCCGACGGTGGCCACTTGACTCATGGTGCCAAGCCAAGCTTTTCGGGAAAAACCTACAACGCGATTCAGTACGGACTGGACAATGCTACTGGCGAAGTGGATTACGCTCAGGTTGAAGCCTTGGCGCTGGAGCACAAGCCAAAGATGATTATCGCTGGCTTCTCAGCCTATTCGCGCATCATGGACTGGCAGCGTTTTCGTGATATCGCCGACAAGGTCGGTGCTTATCTGATGGTCGATATGGCTCACGTTGCGGGTCTGGTCGCGGCGGGTTGCTACCCGAACCCGGTGCCGATTGCTGATGTGGTGACCACCACGACTCATAAAACACTGCGCGGCCCCCGTGGCGGACTGATTCTCGCTCGCGCCAATGAAGCGCTGGAAAAGAAGTTTAACTCTGCGGTTTTCCCCGGTGGTCAGGGCGGCCCCTTAATGCATGTTATTGCGGCCAAAGCCGTTAGCTTTAAAGAGGCGATGAGCGATGAGTTCAAAACCTATCAGCAGCAGGTGGTGGTGAATGCCCGCGCTATGGCGGCAACCTTTATTGAGCGTGGTATTGATATCGTCTCCGGCGGCACTGACGATCATTTGATGCTGGTTAACCTGATTGGCAAGGACTACACCGGTAAAGATGCTGATGCGGCCCTGGGTCAGGCGAATATCACCGTTAACAAAAATGCCGTGCCTAACGACCCACGCTCGCCCTTTGTGACCAGTGGCTTGCGCGTTGGCACCCCGGCGATTACCACCCGTGGTTTTACCGAAGCCGAGACCGTCGAGCTGACCCACTGGATGTGTGATGTGCTGGCCTCGCTGGAAGACAATACCTCCGAGCAGGTGATTGCCGATGTCAAAGCCAAAGTATTGGCTGTTTGTAAGCTGCACCCGGTTTATAAAGAGATCTAAAACTGGTGAAACTGATAGCGATGCGACGGGGATAGCCTGGTCGCATTTACCCTTTTAGTCGCTGTGTTTGCTTGATGTAACACAAAGCCCGAGACAGTGGGCTTTGTGTTAGTATGCGCGGCTAATTTCTGCCCGATGGAATACCTCCATGCATTGCCCTTTTTGTGGCGCTAACGATACCAAAGTGATTGATTCTCGGCTGGTTGCCGAGGGTGATCAGGTACGCCGTCGGCGCGAATGTGTCTCCTGCAAAGAGCGTTATACCACCTTTGAAGTGGCCGAATTATTAATGCCTCGCGTTATCAAAAGCGACGAAAGCCGCGAGCCCTTCAATGAAGATAAATTGAAGGCAGGCTTGCATCGGGCGCTGGAAAAGCGCCCTGTCAGCACCGAGCAGGTGGAGGCGGCGTTCTCGCAAATCAAACGCTCGTTACAGAGTGCTGGGGAGCGGGAAATTTCTTCGCGCATGATCGGTGAAAAAGTGATGGAACAATTGCGCGGGCTCGACGATGTCGCCTATGTGCGCTTCGCCTCGGTGTATCGCAGTTTTCAGGATTTGAATGAATTTCGTGCCGAGCTCGATCGCCTTGAAAAAGAAGATGGCGTGGTGCTCGGTAAAGGTGTGGGCGGCAAAAAGGGTGCCTAAAAAGGAACTCGCACAATGACGACGGCGGCCGATAGTGGCCATATGGCGCGAGCCATACAGCTGGCGAAAAAGGGCTGGTACACCGCCCGACCCAACCCCCGTGTGGGTTGCGTTATTGTTCTGGCAGGCGAGGTGGTCGGTGAGGGCTGGCATCAGCGCGCCGGTGGCCCCCATGCGGAAGTTGTTGCCCTTAAAACAGCGGGTGAAAATGCGCGGGGAGCAACGGTCTATGTGTCACTGGAACCCTGTAATCATCACGGCCGCACCCCGCCTTGTGCGGAGGCCTTAATTGCAGTGGGTATAGCGCGAGTGGTTTATGGCTTGGCCGATCCCCATCGTGTTGCCTCCGGCGGTATAGGCAAGCTCGAAGCGGCAGGTATTACGGTTGATGGGCCTGTGCTGGAGCAGGAAGCGCGAGCATTAAATCCCGGGTTTGTTAAGCGTTGTCAGACCGGTTTGCCCCGAGTGACACTGAAACTAGCGGCTAGCATTGATGGCCGTTCGGCCATGGCCAGCGGCGAAAGCCAGTGGATTACCGGCCCCGCCGCGCGCAGTGATGTGCAGCGTTTACGGGCTGAAAACGCGGCTATAATTACCGGTATCGGTACGGTGCTTGAGGATAATCCCTCGCTTAACGTGCGCGAGACCCAGCCCGGTCTCAGCGCAAATGAGCTGGCAGAAATGCAGCCCCTACGGGTGATTGTCGATAGTCGACTGCGTATCACCGAGGGCTTGAAAATTCTCCAGCCGCCGGGTGCTGCGTTAGTGGCTACAGCCCAGAGCGAAGGTAGTGTTGAGGGAGCGGAGGTTTGTTCCCTGCCCGATGATGGCGGAAAAGTCGATTTACAGGCTTTGTTACAGGAGCTTGGGCGTCGCGAATACAGCGATGTGCTGGTCGAAGCCGGTGGTAAGTTGGCGGGGGTTTTCCTTCAGCAAGGCCTGGTGGATGAGCTGATTATTTATATGGCACCGAAGTTAATGGGCAGCGATGGTATGCCGATGGCGGTGCTACCCTTTAGCGCAATGTCTGAAGCATTGGCGCTTGAAATCACCGATATTCGTGCCGTCGGCAATGACTGGCGCATTACAGCAACACCGGGTGGGAACACATGTTCACAGGTATAATTGAAGCGCTGGGCGAAATCGGCGAGACCGAAAAACGGGGCGGTGATTTACGCCTGCATATCCGCACCGGCAGTCTTGAGCTGGATGACGTTGTGCTAGGCGACAGCATCGCCGTCAATGGTGTTTGCTTGACCGTGGTTGAATTACCGGGGGATGGTTTTATCGCCGACGTGTCGGTCGAGACTTTAAATTTCACCACCGCCGGGCAGTGGCAAACAGCTTCGCCGGTGAATCTTGAGCGGGCTTTAACACCGACCACGCGCCTCGGTGGCCACCTGGTTTCTGGTCATGTGGATGGCGTTGGCGAAGTTATTGAGCGCCACCAGGATGCCCGTTCGGAGCGCTTTCGTATCAAGGCACCGGCAGAGTTGGCGCGCTATATCGCTCACAAAGGCTCGATATCTGTCGATGGCACCAGTCTCACGGTTAATGCCGTGTCGGGCGATGAGTTTGAGCTGAATATTGTCCCCCACACCCTGGCGCATACCGTCTTTGGTGGGTATCAGTTGGGCACAAAGGTTAATTTGGAAGTCGATGTTATCGCCCGCTATCTCGAGCGGCTGTTACTCGGTGACAAAGCGGCGATCCAGGGTGATGACTTTTCACTCTCCACACTGGTTAATAAAATTTTAGATTAAAGGCTAACACCATGAACTTGAATACCATCGAAGAACTGATTGAAGATATTCGCCTGGGCAAAATGGTCATCCTTATGGATGACGAAGATCGCGAGAACGAAGGCGACTTGGTGATTGCCGCTGAGAAAGTCCGACCCGAAGATATTAATTTTATGGCCATGCACGCCCGTGGGCTGATTTGCATGACCTTGATGGAGCAGCGCTGCCAACAACTGGCGCTGCCCCTGATGGTGGACAACAACACCGATGCCCATGGCACTAATTTTACCGTATCCATAGAGGCCGCCGAGGGTGTGACTACCGGTATTTCCGCAGCCGACCGCGCCAGAACAGTTCAGGCGGCGGTGGCTAGCAATGCGGGCCCTGTGGATATTGTTCAGCCCGGTCATATTTTCCCTTTGAAGGCACAGGCCGGTGGTGTCTTGAGCCGTGCCGGACATACGGAAGCAGGTTGTGATCTGGCTGGAATGGCGGGTTGCGAGCCCGCTGCGGTGATTGTCGAAATTATGAATGACGACGGCACCATGGCGCGTCGCCCGGATCTCGAAGCCTTTGCGGAAAAGCACGACCTGAAGATCGGCACCATTGCCGACTTAATCCACCACCGGGTGCTCAACGAAAAAACAGTTGAACATATTAACGAACGCAAAATTCAGACACCCTACGGTGAGTTTACGTTGCACACCTATCTTGATGGGCCGAGAAATCACAAGCATTTTGCTCTGGTTAAAGGCGAAATTGATCCCGAAACGCCAGTCCCGGTTCGTGTTCATTTGCCGACGGTGGTGAGAGACTTATTTGGACTGGAGCGCAAAGGTCCCCATAAAAGCTGGACCATACACAAAGCCATGGAGCGAGTAGCCGAAGAAGGCAGCGGTATTATTGTGGTGATCTTGCAGGAAGAAAACTCCGAAACTGTCGAGCGCGATCTGGACTTCTTAATGGCTGAGCGGGCGCGTGAAAAGAGTGCTTCCGAAACGGTTTACTTGCAGATCGGTGCGGGCTCGCAAATTCTACGCGACCTCGGCGCCAAGAAAATTCGCGTTATGAGTGCTCCCTTCCGCTTTACGGCGATTTCTGGTTTCGATTTGGAAGTTGTCGATTATATTGAATGCCACTAAATTGTCAGCGGCAAAACTAACGCATTAATAGAGATACAAAAATGAGTGAATTCAGACCTGTAGAGGGTGACTTTAATGTCGGCGAAGCGCGCTTTGCCATCATTGTTGCTCGCTGGAACGGTAATATTACCGAGAACTTGTTGAACGGTGCTCTACGTGCACTGGCGCGCCACAATGTGGTCGATGACAATGTTGATGTGATACGCGTCCCCGGTGCTTTTGAATTACCGTCCACGGCGATGAAGATTGCCGAGCTGGGCAATGTCGATGCGGTTATCACTCTAGGTTGTGTGATTCGCGGTGGCACGCCACATTTTGAATATGTTTGCGGTGAATGCGCCCGCGGCATCGGTGAGGTGGCTCTGGTCACCGGTTTACCCATCGCTTTTGGCGTATTGACGACCGATGATTTACAGCAGTCGGAAGATCGCTCTGGCGATAACGATGAGAACAAAGGTGTTGAAGCGGCTTTAACGGCCCTTGAAATGGTTTCCCTGTTTGCCCAGTTAGGAGATTAGCGGCGTGTCATCTTCCCTGCCTTCAGCACGTAAAAAAGCCCGCCACATGCTGGTTCAGGCTATGTATCAATGGCAGTTGTCTGGCACGAGTATTAGTGCCATTGAAGCGCAGTACATGGCTGAAAAAGGCATGGCCAAAGCGGATTCCGACTTCTTTCGCGAGTTACTGCATGAAATCCCCGCCAGGCTTGACGAGCTTGATGCTGCTTATCGTGAGTTTCTTGATCGCGATCCCGATGCCCTGGACCCCATTTCTTTAGCTGTGCTGCGTATTGGCGTTTACGAGTTGCTGCATCGCGTTGATGTGCCCTATCGAGTGGTGATTAACGAGTCCGTCAATCTGGCGAAAACTTTTGGTCCGACAGATGCCTATAAATACATCAATGGCATTGTTGACCGTGTTGCCGCACGGGCACGGCGGGTGGAGATTGCCGATAGTAAGGGCGGTGCTCAGTCAGGTAATAAATCGAACTAGTCGTGTTTACTCGTACTCATCAATACAATGTTGTTGGAGTACTGACTGAGTGCGAATGATTAAACAGAGGCTTTTACCATAATGGCCACTGACGAATTCAGCCTGATCGCCCAGTACTTTTCTGACTGTGGCGCGGCGGGTGACGACACCTTACTCGGCGTTGGCGATGATTGTGCGTTGCTGGCCCCGCCTGCTGGTGAGGTGCTAGCGGTAACAACAGATACTCTTATCTCAGGCGTTCACTTCCCCCATCATTCCCCTGCACGACAAATTGCCCAGCGAGCGCTGGCTGTCAACTTAAGTGATATAGCGGCAATGGGGGCGACTCCCCGCTGGTTTCAACTGGCGCTGACGCTGCCTGATTCTGATCAAGATTGGCTGGCCGAGTTTAGTGCGGGCCTGAACGCTATGGCCTGTGAATTTAATTGTGCTTTGATTGGTGGTGATACCACTCGTGGTCCACTAACAATTAGTATCACCCTGATGGGTACAGTGCCTTCTGGGCAGGCCATGAAACGCAGTGGTGCAAAGCCCGGTGATACTATTTTTGTCAGCGGCACCTTGGGTGACGGCGCAGCCGGGCTGGCGGCAGTCGAGGGTCGGTTATCCTTAAGTGCAGAAGATACGGACTTTCTTGAAGGGCGTTTCTGGCAGCCTCAGGCAGGGGTTGCACAGGGGCTGAAGATAAGAGCGTTTGCCTCTGCGGCGATTGATATTTCTGATGGTCTGGTGGCCGATCTCGGGCACATTGCGAAGGCTAGCCAGGTGGGTGCTTTGGTTGAAGTCGGTAAGCTGCCCTTATCTCCCGCATTGCGCCGGGCTGCTGGTTCAGAGCGCGGGCTGACCTGGGCGCTGAGCGGCGGCGACGATTACGAATTATGTTTTACCGTGCCGGCAAGCGGGCTAGCGCAATGCCAGAGACTGATCGATGAAGGTGTGTTGACGGCAACACCGATTGGCCAAATTATAGAGGGGCAAGGCGTGCTCTGTGTTGACGGGCAAGGCTCGCCCCTTGAAATCCCCCATTCCGGTTACCAGCATTTTTAATGAGAGAGTGATTTGTATGGCCCCTCCTGTTAATCCAACATTTACCGCTTTACGTAAAGATCCTGTTCTCTTGTTAGGGTTGGGCTTTGGTAGTGGTTTGTCGCCCTTCGCGCCGGGCACTGCTGGTACTGTAGTGGCCCTGCTGTTCGTACCCTTGTTGGCTTTGTTATCGACAGGCCCTTTACTTGTGATGTTGCTTGTCGCGAGTTTGGCGGGTATCTATATTTGTGGTTATTCCGCCAATAAACTCGGTGCCAAAGACCCTTCCAGCATTGTATGGGATGAGTTTGTCGGTTTGTGGATTGCCCTGGCGGGCTTTCCTGTAAGCTCTTTCTGGTTAGTCAGCGGCTTTGTGGTGTTCCGCTGCTTTGATATTCTTAAACCCTGGCCGATTAGCGTGCTCGACAGAAAAGTACCGGGTGGCCTGGGTATTATGCTGGACGATATTCTTGCAGGAGTGATGACATGGGTGGTGTTGCATTTGATCGCCATTATTTTTGGCTTGAGTGTGTGAGCAAAAAAATGAATAGCTGTGCTGCGAGCCTGTGCTTTGCGTTATTCCTCGGTATGTTCAGCCTGCCTATCTTCGCATCCCCAGAGATTATCGCCTCAGGATTGTTTAAAGATAAAGCCATGTTGACCATTGATGGCACGGCGCGGCTTCTGCGAGTGGGGGTGAGTAGCCCCGAAGGCGTGACGTTGTTGAGTAGTAATAGTCAGCAGGCGAGTATTCTTGTTGAGGGGCAGACCATCACCTTGCGTCTGTCTGAGCGGATTTCCACGGCCTTTAAAAAGCCCGAAACTATTGAGGTGAAAATCCCTCGGGGTAGAAAAGGGCACTTTTTTACCGCTGGGTCGATTAATGGCCGGCCGGCCAAGTTTATGGTCGATACGGGTGCCACCTCCGTCGCGATGAATATTAATGAGGCTCGGCGTCTGGGCATTGACCTGCGCACTGCGTCATCGGGCTATGCTTCGACCGCTGGCGGTGTGGTCGAGACCTTCCGCGTGACACTCGACAAGGTGAGTGTGGGGAGTATTACCCTGTACAATATTGCGGCTTCAGTGGTTGATGGCGATCACCCAACAGACATACTTCTTGGTAATAGTTTTTTAAGTAAAGTAGAGATGACTGAGCGAGCTGGCATTCTGGTTTTCCGAAAAAAGTTCTGATTATTCCTGTTGTTGGCGGGTGCTCAGCTTGTCGTATGTGTTTTTTGTAGAAATCAAATTGAGGTTTGCCCATGAGTGCTCTGGCTAAGCGCATTATTCCCTGTCTGGATGTTGAAAACGGACGTGTTGTTAAGGGCGTGCAGTTTGTCGATATCCGCGATGCGGGTGACCCGGTCGAGATTGCGCGGCGCTATGACGAGGAAGGGGCCGATGAGATTACCTTCCTGGATATTACCGCCAGTCATGAAGATCGGGATACAACGATTCACACGGTCGAGCGAATGGCCAGTGAGGTTTTTATTCCCCTGACAGTGGGGGGAGGCGTACGTAAATTAGAAGATATTCGTGCTTTGCTACAGGCCGGGGCAGACAAGGTCGCGATTAATTCAGCGGCCGTCAGCAACCCGGAGTTTGTGCGCCAGGCGGCCGAAAAGTTTGGTTCTCAGTGCATTGTTGTGGCTATTGATGCCAAGCAAGTGGACGCGCCAAAGGGCGAGCAGCGTTGGGAGCTATTTACCCACGGTGGGCGCAAGGTGACAGGTCTTGATGCGGTGGCGTGGGCAGAGCGAATGGCAAGCTATGGTGCCGGAGAAATCCTTCTCACCAGTATGGACAGGGATGGTACAAAAAATGGTTTTGACCTGGGCTTAACTCGGGCTGTGAGTGAGGCAGTGAATATTCCAGTCATTGCGTCGGGGGGTGTCGGAGATTTACAGCATTTGGCCGACGGGGTATTGCTGGGAGGGGCAGATGCCGTACTAGCGGCGAGTATCTTTCACTTCTCGGAATACAGTATTGCCGAGGCAAAGTCGTTTATGGCAAAGCAAGGTATTGAGGTGCGTTTATAGCTTCGGGCTTGTACCTGGGTTGTAGTCGATACAGCAGCTGCATTTTGATCATATAGCCTACTTGCACGCGGGGCAGGTAGGGAAAAATCAGGGTTTAGTGTGTCGCTAGTAGCTTGATCATGGCCGGGCTGGCCTGATTAACAAACTGAATGTAATCCGCGACAGCCTGTTGTGCTTGATCTTTTGAATCGTAGGGGCCGAGCGTCGCACCCTCTCGAGTGATAAAATACCAATAATCCGAAAGTTTGAAGTAGCGGTCGCTGCGCACGCGAGTAGCGGAGCTAGCTGAATCACTTTCCCTAGTGATGTAAACAACATTATTCATAATTCAGTACCCGTGAAGCCTTGTAGTTGATTTGTATGACTCGGCGTCCTGCCATGTTTCAAAGTCTTATCTATTTCGTGTCTGATATCAATTACGTACTTCGAAGGGCAGTCTTCCTGACTACAATTTCTTATAGATCAACTTTAAAGTAATGTAAAGAATATTTGGTCAATAATCAATTGATGGTCGGTTGTTTCGACAGGATAGCAAGGCCTTTTAATAAATTTAAGGCCTCGATGAGCTGATAATCTTTGATCGTATCACGAGGCTTTTGTGGGTTGGTAGTCACAGTGTCCTTTGTCGCTCCCTGCTTGAGGTGCCCGCTCAGGTCGGCTTCTTTGATGCCTGTTTGTTGGCCACTGGATAATTTGATTTCTGCCCGTTCCACTAATATATCCGGCTTTATGCCCTCTGCTTGAATAGAGCGACCGCTGGGGGTGAAATAGCGGGCAGTGGTGAGTTTAATGGCACGGCCATCGCTGAGAGGGAGAATGTTTTGAACCGAGCCCTTGCCAAAACTGCCGGTGCCCATGATGACCCCGCGATGGTGATCCTGAATTGCACCAGCGACAATTTCTGAGGCGGAAGCGCTGCCGGCGTTGATTAAGATAACTAGAGATGTGTCTTGGAGTAGCTCACCAGGTTGTGCGGAAAAGCGCGTATTGGAGGAGGGTGCTCGGCCTTCGGTATAGACGATCAGGCCGCCATCGAGCATGGCATCGACCACTTCCACTGACGCGGGTAGCAGGCCGCCAGGATTATTACGTAGATCGAGGATCAGCCCTTTGAGGGGGTTTTTCTCTCTTTGCAGAGCTTGAATACTCTGTCTAAACTCTTCTCCCGTTTTGGACTGAAACTGAGAAATGCGGATGTAGCCGAAGCCTTCTTCAAGGGTTTTATGGCGTACGCTGGTGGTTTTGATAATGTCTCTGATAACGGTGATGACCAGTGGGCTACTGCTGTTTTCCCGGGCTATGGTCAGTGTTAAAGGACTGCCTTTTTCACCGCGCATCAGGTTCAGCGCCTCTTCCAGATTCATGCCCTGTACGGCGTGCTTGTCCAGTTTAATAATCAGGTCGCCACTTTCTATGCCGGCGCGGGAGGCGGGAGTGTCATCGATGGGGGAAATGACTTTGATAAAACCATCCTCCATGCTCACCTCAATACCAATGCCGCCGAACTCGCCGCTGGTGTGCTCTTGAAGGTCTTTATAGGAATCCTCTTTCAAAAAGGCGGAGTGGGGGTCAAGCTCACCCAGTAGGCCGGTAATGGCGTTTTCGATGAGGGTTTTGTCATCGATTTCCTCAACATAAACAGCGCGAATTTGTTCAAAAACCTGAGCAAAAAGCTGTAGCTCTTCTATAGGTAGTCGCGCGTCTTTGGGGGGCTCGTCAGCCCGGAGCAGGGGTGTTGAAAGCAGGCTTAGCAACAGTGCGCAGTGTGCTAAATAGTGGGTGGGTCGGTTCATTATTTTAGTCCTGAGCGAAATGCATTTCGGGCTTAGCGTGGCAGTGTAGCGTAACTTGACGCATTTAAGCGCGAGGCTTAAGCCACCTTTTTGGGTCGACAGCTTTACCCTTGCGGCGTATTTCAAAATACAGGGCACTGCGTTCCAGGCCGCCAGTGTTACCGACTTTGGCGATGACTTCCCCCGGGTGCACCCAGTCGCCCGTTTCTTTTAATAGCACCTGATTGTGGGCGTAGAGGCTGAGGTAGTTGTCGCCGTGGTCGACAATGACCAGCAGGCCCTGGCCGCGTAAGTAGTCAGAGAAAACTACCCGGCCGTGGTGGATGGATTTTACGGGGCTAGCGTCCCTTGCGTTCAGCAACCAGCCATGCCATTTGAGGTGTGAGCCTCGAGCGGAGCCAAAGCTGTGGCCAACTCGCCCCTTTACGGGCCATGGCAGCTTGCCGCGTCGTTGGCTAAAGGGCTTGTTGTCTGGAATGTCCAGGTTTTGCACATGCTTTTGCAGGGCCTGAATAATACTCTCAAGCTGCTGGCGCTCCAGGTTTAGCTTGGTGATGCGGCCCTCTTCACTCTTAATCTGTCGGCGCGAGCCTTGCAGTAGAACGCTACGTTGTTTTTTTTCATCGTTCAATATTTGTTGAATGGCGAATAACTGAACCTTTTTGTCGGCCAGTGCGTTTTGCTTGTTGAGTAGTGATTGCTCGACCTCATCGAGCTCACGAATGGTGGCCTGGTAGTCCTCAAGAATTTTACTGCGGGCTTTTACCACGTGCTCATAATATTTCAGCGTACGGCCAATCTCCTCGGGGTTTTCCATGTTGAGTAGTACTTTCAGCGGTTCTTCTCGGCCCAGTCGATAGGCGGCGGCGAGCTCTTGAGCGACCTGTCCCGCCTGGCGGCTGCGCTGGTCGTCGAGCTGCTTTTGCTGGCTATATAGCTTGCTTAGCTCTTTGCCTAATGACCGTATTTCTTTGTCGAGGTTCAGCACGCTGCGCCGGGTTTCAGCGCTTTGCAGTTCTATCGCTCGCAGACGGGCGGCAGACTTATCGCGCTCGGTACGAGTGACACGCAGCTTTTTTTGCAGTTGCGATATTTCGCTGCTCAGGGTATCAATCTTGGCTTGCTCACCCTTGGCAAAAAGCAGAGGTGGCGAGACTAGCGCTGCGACTATCGTCAGCGCTGCCAGTACCGCAGGTAGTTTAGGCACGCGTCTTTTCAACACTGTTTTACTGTGCAGCGCTCAAACTCGCTGTATCCGCACTGCAAAGCAGGGAGTGACCGCTCATCTCCTTTGGCTGAGATAGGTTGATCAGCTCAAGAATGGTCGGTGCAATATCGGCGAGAGAGCCGCCGTCATTCAGCGCTACCTGTTTATTGCCGACGTAAATGAGTGGCACCGGGTCGATGGTGTGCGAGGTCAGCACCTGCCCGGTTTGCGCATCAACCATGTTTTCGACATTGCCGTGGTCTGCGGTAATCAGGCAGTCGCCGCCCACTTGTTGGAGTGCGTCGAGCACTTTGCTGACACAGGCGTCCAATGTTTCCACGGCTTTAATTGCGGCTTCAAAAATGCCGGTATGACCGACCATGTCGCCATTGGCAAAATTGCAGATAATGACATCGTATTGTCCGCCAGTGATGGCGGCGACTAAATTGTCGGTGACCTCGGGAGCGCTCATCTCGGGTTTTAAGTCGTAGGTGGCGACATCGGGCGAAGGGATTAGTATGCGTTCTTCGCCGGGGTAACAGTCTTCGCGGCCGCCACTAAAGAAGAACGTCACGTGAGCGTACTTTTCGGTTTCGGCAATTCTGAGCTGGGCCTTGCCCTGGGCTGCCAGGTATTCACCCAGGCCATTCACCAGGGTTTGTGGCGGGAAGGCGAGATGAGTATTAAGCTCGGCTGCGTATTCGGTACTGGTCACAAAGTCGGCCAGTTGTGGTGGGGCGGGGCGGGGGAATTCGCTAAAACTGGCATCGACAAAGAGGCGGGTGAGTTGGCGGGCGCGATCGGGTCGAAAGTTCATAAAGATCACACTGTCGCCGTCATCAATGCTGATCGGGCTCTCACCCTCGGCCATAATTTGCGTGGGGCTGACGAACTCATCATTCTCGTCGCGCTGGTAGGCTTGCTCCAGAGCCTCTAATGCATTGGCGCTGCAATACTCGGCCTTGGCTTCGGTGAGCAGGCGATAAACGGGTTCGATGCGATCCCAGCGCTGGTCTCTGTCCATCGCGAAATAACGTCCGCTGACAGAAGCCGTACGGCCGATGCCGAGTTCGTTGAATTTATCGCTCATTTTTTCGAGAGAGGCTTTGGCACTGCGGGGCGGTGTGTCGCGGCCGTCGAGAAAGGCGTGTAAATAAACCTGTTTGGCACCGCGCTGGGCGGCCATATCGAGTAGGGCGAGTATGTGATCTTCATGGCTGTGTACACCGCCGGGCGAGAGCAGGCCGAAAATATGCAGTTTCTTATCGTTGTCGACGGCTTTGTCGATGGCGCTGCAATAGGCGGGATTGGCAAAAAAGCTGCCGTCGTCGATAGCTTTATTAATACGGCTTAAATTCTGGTAGACCACGCGCCCTGCACCGAGGGTCATGTGCCCGACTTCTGAGTTGCCCATTTGTCCGGCCGGAAGGCCTACGCGCTCACCCGAACAGTGCACCAGGGTTTTGGCCTCGCTCTGCCACAGCTTGTCCCAGGTGGGTGACTTGGCGCTGTAAATGGCATTGGCTGTCGTGGCTTCGCTATATCCCCAGCCGTCGAGGATGAGGAGTACCAGCGGTGTTTTTTTTGTTTCCATAGTCGATTGCTTTGCCTGAAGTCTGTTGCTGAAATGGCCCCAAAGGACGCATTTGAGTGAGGGGTTTTGTAACTGTAAATTCTACGCGTTCAGCCGCATAAAGGCTATTTCATCAAGGCTGTCAGCGACGGGTAAAAAAATGCCGGATGGTCAGTCTGCTAAAGGGTTCAAGGCTGCTGTCAGCGGGGTAACTTGTGTATACTACGGCGAAAATTATTAGTGGCTTTCTGTCGAAAAGGTGTTTGTAGAGTGAATTTTTTTGTTTTTATTAGTGAGCAGTGGATGTTGGTCAGTGGCTTGCTCGTGTTGATTTACGTGTTTGCATTTAGCGAACAGAAAAAAGCGGGCAAACAGTTGTCGGTGCACGAGTTAACTCGCCTGCTCAATAGCGATGCGGCGATACTCATTGATTTACGCGACAGTAAAGAATACGCCGCTGGTTGTATCACAAGCGCCATCAATATCCCTTCCGCCAAGCTGGATAGTCGCATCTCCGAGCTGGAAAAATACCGCACGCAAAAAATTGTTCTGGTTGACAAAATTGGCCAGCAAGCTGCACCGGCAGGGCGTAAATTGCGTCTGGCGGGCTATGACGTGCAGCGCTTGCGCGGCGGCATGGGCGAATGGATGCATCAGAGCTTACCCGTGGTTACTCCATGAGTGCGTTGATTAGCGAATCGACAAGCCCCGTGAAAATGTTCACCACCCAGTTTTGCCCCTACTGCGTTGCGGCAAGAAGGCTGCTAGAACAGTTGGGTATCGATTTTGAAGATGTTGCTGTCGATGGCGATGCCGAGATGCGTCGCGAAATAATGCAGGCTAGTGGTCAGCGTACGGTGCCGCAAATTTGGGTTGGGGAGCAACATGTTGGTGGTTACACCGAGCTGGCTGCTTTACATCAACAGGGTGGTTTGCTGCCCCTACTTAATGGCTGATCGTACCTTCTGTGCGAATCAGTATTTACTGTTTTTTTAGAATGATTATTGACCGAGATTACTATGGCTGAAAATGAAACGACTGCGGCCCCCTCTGGGGATGGCCTTGATCCCGCTGCGAATTTGCAGTTTGCCTTAAAGCGCATTTTTTTGAAGGATTTATCCTTCGAATTGCCGATGGGGGCTCAGACCTTTACTCGGCAGTGGGCGCCTCAGGTCAATCAGGATATTGGCACAGAAGTTAAAAAAATTGATGACGAGCATTATGAAGTGGTGCTGCGCTTAACCATTACTGTCTCCGAAGGGGATAACACTGCCTACCTGATTGAAGTGCAGCAAGCGGGTATTTTTATGGCGAAGGGGCTCGAGCAGCCGCAACTGGCTCAGGTCTTAAATACCCAGTGTCCTGCAATTTTGTTTCCTTATGCCCGAGAGTTAATCGACAGTGTCTCCGTACGGGGTAGTTTCCCGGCATTGATGTTGCCGCCGATTAATTTTGACGCGCTGTTTCAGCAAGCCGTTGCGGAGCAAAGAAATAAAGCCGCTGAAGGGCAGCCTGCGAGTAAATTGAACTAGACCGGTTCTTTGTTGCACTGCTTTTTTAAAGGCTTTTTTATAGGGAGCGCCGCTGTAGATGACTCTGCAGCGGCGTTTTTGTTTTCGGCCAGGGTGCTTGCGAATTGTTAGTTATTGCACCTCTATATTGAGCTCGTGCAGTTTGCGCGTCAGGGTATTGCGCCCCCAGCCCAGTAGCTCTGCGGCATCGCGCTTACGTCCGGCGGTGTGTTGTAGGGCGGTTTCTATCACCGTACGTTCGAATGAGGGCAGAGCGGTGGCCAGTATGTTTTTCTTGCCCTGCGCTAGCTCCTGTTTTAGCCATTGCTGCAGGCCCTGTTCCCAGTTTGTCCCGGAGGCTCTTTGATCACTGGGCGTATCGCGCATTTCCGGCGGCAGATCGTCGAGTAAGACTTCGCGTCCGGCAGCCATTACCGTCAGCCAGCGACAGGTGTTCTCTAACTGGCGGACATTACCTGGCCATGGCTGATTGCTCAGAAAAGCCGCGGCTTCTGTCGATAGCACTTTGGGTTCGACCTCCAGTTCCTTTGCCGACTCGTGAAAAAAGTGATTGATTAGGCGAGGAATATCTTCGCGCCGGTCGGCCAGCTTTGGCAGGTGGACGCGAATTACATTAAGGCGGTGAAAGAGATCTTCCCGAAAACGGTGTTCCTCGACCAGCTGCTCGAGGTTTTGGTGAGTTGCGGCAATAATTCGCACGCTCGACTTTATCGGTGTGTGCCCGCCGACGCGATAAAACTCGCCATCAGCCAGTACCCTTAATAAGCGCGTTTGCGCCTCCTGAGGCATATCGCCAATTTCATCGAGGAAGAGAGTGCCGCCTTCGGCCTGCTCGAAACGGCCAATGCGCCGTTGGGCCGCTCCTGTGAAAGCGCCTTTTTCGTGGCCGAAAAGTTCCGATTCGATCAGGTCGTGGGGAATGGCGGCCATGTTTAGCGCCACAAAGGGTGCCGTTTTACGCGGGCTGTGGCGGTGTAGTGCCTTGGCGACTAGTTCTTTACCGGTACCGGACTCGCCGTTAATGAGTACGGTTATGTTGGAGTGGGAGAGCCGCCCGATAGCGCGAAAGACCTCCTGCATGGCCGGCGCTTCGCCAATAATTTCAGTTTTATCCAGCGGCGGCGCTTCAATTGTTTTGTGGGCTTTTTCCTGAGCAAAGGCAATGGCGCGGTTGGCCACTGAAATCAGATCGTCGACGTCAAAAGGCTTGGGCAGGTACTCGAAGGCACCTCCCTGATAAGCGGCAACGGCGCTATCGAGATCGGAGTGAGCCGTGGTGATAATAACCGGTAGGTCGGGGTGTTCGGCGTGAATTTTGTCGAGCAGAGCGAGGCCGTCGATGCCGGGCATGCGAATGTCGCTGATGATGGTGTCAGGCTCGTCTGGGTGTTTGTTGAGAGCATTGAGTAGTTTGCTGGCATCTTCGAAACTGCGTACCGTGAGGTTGGCTTTTTCAAGGGCCTTTTCCATGACCCAGCGAATCGAGTTGTCATCGTCGACGATCCAGATTGTCGGTTTCATCATGCTAACTTGTCCTCAATGGGTTTCAGTGGAAGGTAAATAGAAAAGCGTGTACAGCCTGGCTCGCTGTCACTCTCGATCAAACCCTGGTGCTGATGAATAGCTGATTGGGCAATGGGTAGTCCCAGGCCGCTACCCTCTGCGCGGCCGCTAATCATGGGATAAAAAATACGCTCGTTGATATCGGCGGGGATACCAGGGCCGTTGTCAATAATGTCGAGCCGACAAACCATGGGGTGGCGTTTTTTACCAATAGTAAAATGATTAAGAATGCGGGTGCGTAGTGTGATTTCACCGCCATGGCCGATTTTGTCGGCACCATCTAAAGCCTGCATCGCATTGCGTACTACGTTGAGTACGGCCTGGATAAGCTTTTCTCGATCGCCCAAAAGTTCAGGGATGCTAGGGTCGTAATCTTTCTTGATGATAAGCGAACCGTGGGTTTCAGCCTGTACCAGTGTTGCCACATGTTCGGTGACTTCGTGAATGTTGAGCTGGGAAAACTTCGTGGGTATGGGTGAGCCCAGGAGTCGATCAACCAGTTCGCGCAGTCGGTCGGTTTCGGCAATGATGACGTCGGTGTATTCAACTAACTCGCTTCTATCCAGCTCCAGTGCCAGCAACTGCGATGCGCCGCGAATGCCGCCCAGTGGGTTTTTAATTTCGTGGGCCAGACCGCGAATGAGGTTGCGAGAGGTGTCGTTGGCTGACAATAGTGCCTCCTCTCTATCGATGCGCAGGGTTCTGTCGACGGGTAGCATCTCCAGTAACAGCATGTGTTGATTATCTTGTGCGATGGGGGTGACTGAATAGTCAACCGTAATCTCGCGTTGGTCGGGGAGTAAGACTTTGACTTTACGTTCTGTAAACGCAGACTCATTCTTTAGAGCATTAGTAAAAACCTGGTGCCGAGGTTCGGCTTCGGAAAATAGCTGTGGGGCGTAGCTGCTGAGCAGGCGATGGGCGCTGGCCGCCAACAGGTTTTCTGCCGCCGGGTTGAGGTAGGTGATGGATAGTTCGCCATCTATTAGCAGTACGCTCGTATTGAGATTGTCCAGAACGAGCTGGTTGGTCTGATAGCTATTCATTGATGTTACAGGGCCAGCGCTTTGTCGAGGTGTTTGAGTTAAAGCAAGTAACAGGCCAGTTTTGATGGCCGCAATTACGCTCTAACTAGCGGGTGTCACCTGTTGGAGTGTAACTGTAAAAATCGCGTTGCGCGCTATTTTGGTGCGCCGAAAGAGCGTGCTATGAGAGCGGAGAAGGCTTGGGAGGGCCTTTCTTTTGCTTGTTGGAAGAATGTTGCTTGACGTAAAACGTCACCGTTTGTGTTTTTGCTTTGCTTTTTTTGTCCGTGCCGATGACCTTTGCGAACACTTTGTGCTGCCCTCTATTCAAGTTGGTGAGGGTGAAGGTTGTGGAGGCAATGGCGGAGCCCTGTTTTTTTCCATCAATGTATATTTGTACTAAGTGTTCGGTTTGTAGTGAGGGTTTGAGGGAGAGCTGCACGACGACGTCAGATTGCCCTGGAGGAATGGTTGCTTTGTTAGCGGGCTGTATGATGCGTGCGCTGGTGTAGGCGGTTTCATCTGTACTTTCACCGCCATCTTCCCCCTCTTTCTTGGCGGGAATTGATGGCGTGGCGATGTTGGTTGTGGGGAGGTTGACGGCCTCAGCCTTTATATTTGTTGGTGGAGAGTCGGTAAATGTAATTTCCCCATTTTCATCAATGACTCGATAAACACCGCTGGCATAAAGTGAAGAGGCGCTTAACAGAGAGAGGCCAGCAAGTATTTTGGTGAGTTTTTTCATAGTAGATGCGCTATAGCCGTTTGTTGTTTTTTGGGCTGGGGCGTAGGCCCGAGCAGCGGGATAGGGCTAGAGTAATACGCTCGGTAGAAAAGAAAAAGCCCGATCTCCATTGAAGATCGGGCTTTTGTGAGCTGGCTCTAATTGAGCCAGCTCTTAAGCGTCGTTTTTGTAGGGCTTAAACGCTGTAGTACATGTCGAACTCAACGGGGTGAGTCGTCATGTTGAGCCTTTCAACTTCTTGCAGCTTCAGTGCGATGTAAGCATCGATGGTGTCGTCATCCATGACGCCGCCCACTTTAAGAAACTCACGATCATTGTCGAGAGCTTCTAACGCTTGCTCCAATGAAGAGGCTACTGTTGGAATAGCTGCTGCTTCTTCTGCTGGCAGGTCGTAAAGATCTTTGTCGGCAGGATCGCCAGGGTGGATCTTGTTCTGAATGCCATCGAGGCCAGCCATCAACATGGCGGTGAAGGCCAGGTAAGGGTTGGCTGTTGGGTCGGGGAAGCGTACTTCAATACGACGTGCTTTAGGGTTCGGCACGTGGGGGATACGGATCGAGGCAGAGCGGTTACGCGCTGAGTAGGCGAGCATAACAGGCGCTTCAAAGCCCGGTACCAAACGCTTGTACGAGTTGGTTGAGGCATTGGCAAAGGCGTTAATGGCCCGTGCGTGCTTGATGATGCCGCCAATGTAGAACAGTGCAGTTTCAGACATGCCCGCGTAGACGTCACCGGTGAAGATGTTAGTGCC
>MAAC01016738.1_pt1 | contig 22997 bp, 24 predicted proteins | sample 1115981 | NCBI WGS metagenome assembly MAAC01 (sample SAMN04961126, study PRJNA320927) | seawater metagenome | isolation source: sample BD02T64 sea water enriched with oil for 64 days | place: USA:Gulf of Mexico | collected 2013-07-27
GCAGCAGGAACTGGAGTGCTAGGAATTTCATTAGAATCATGAGAAACTACCATTTCCTCATCGTATCGTGTATCTATAGTAGGTTTAAATATTTCTACTTTTTGTTGTGCAAACTGTGCTCGTTTTAAGCGTCTTATCAATTCTTCTGTTTTACCAGAAAACATGGAACCACAAATTACCTCGATCCAGCCGAATTGCTCTTTATGATTAACGGTATTTTCTAGAAACATTTTGTAATTTACAGGCGTTAATAAATGAGGGCTTTTTCCTCATTCTAGAATTCAAAAATACAAATAAACGAGCGGCAATAATCCCATTATGAAAAAGAAAATAGCAGCAGATCTTACCAGCCTTGCACACCGCATCCTACAACTTAAAAATAAAGAAGATGTGAATGAGTTGCAGGTCATCGCAAAAGAACTGTATGAGAAACTAACTGTTCTTTCCTTTACTGAAAAACATTTTGCTGATATAGAGCCTACCGCTGGAGATGCCGAGGTAGAGCGTAGACTTTCTCAAGCTTTTACTGAAGCTCAGGAAGATGTTAACAGCATTACAGATGAAGTAGATCAAGCAATGGAACAGACTCAGGAAGATGTTGCTGAAGCGTTTGCAAATAATGATTTGAGTGATCTTTTTATGCCTGCCGATGAGGATACAAGAGAAGAAATGGAACTACCAGGAATTTCTACCATTAGTAAAATGGTAGAAGAAATGCCAGATGAAGTTCCAGAAACCAGTGCAAAAATTGATATGAGTGATGAGGAAGCTCCAAATCCTATTCCTACTGAAATAAAAATGCCAGAGTTTGAAAAAAAGGAAACTGTTGAAGAAAAATTGCCTCCTATAGAAATTCCCGACCCTAAAAAATATACTAAAAACGATCTAGAAGACATCACTGCAGACTTTCAAACCATGCCTGTTTTTGAGCGTAAAATAAATGATGCCAAAGCAGACGAGAAACCGCTTTCCCTTAACGACCGATTGAACAAAGGGTTAAAATTTGGTATGAATGATCGCTTAGGCTTTATCAAACACCTTTTTAACGGTAGCGATCAAGATTTCAATCGTGTGATCTCACAGCTCAATACCAGAAACAGTTACGAAGATGCTCAAAGCTTCATAAATAACATGGTAAAACCAGATTATAACAACTGGGAAGGAAAAGAAACCTATGCTAACCGTTTTATGGAATTAGTGGAAAGGAATTATTAAAAATTTCTAATTAATGTTCTCGCTTTCGCGAAAGCGAGAACACTTAACAACTTTTTACTTTTCATTCTGCACTTCTTGTTGTAGTTGCTCTAACGCATTACGTTCTTTTTTAATGTGGTATGCGATAAATAGCACCATTACGATCGCAATAGGAATACTTGAAATCCATACATAATTGAACCAAAATGTACTTAGGTTTTCATCCAATGCAGGTAATAGCATTACAAAACCTATCCAATAGGCAATTAGAATAACAGGTGTTATCCACTGATGTAATATCAATCTAGAAGTATAGTAAGACTTCAAGCGTTCTTGATGCGCATAGAACGAATGGTCCTTAGGAATCTTTGATAATTTTTGAATCGATAGCTGTTCTAATACAATTCTGACTAGTAATGAAATAATCATAATTCCTAGACCTGCAATAAAAAGTAGTGGCGCACCCTTTCCTATCCAAATCATATAAAGGAGTAGAATGATCGCTGTGATTCCTAAAACGAGCATGGTAATGCGCTTTTTAGCATTTATTTTTTTTATCGTGCCTGGAAGTTGATTCAAGAAATTTTCATTTATTTCTTGATCATTGCTATTCCATGCATTTTGTAATTCTTCAAATGTTTTCATTATTAACACATTTAGTTAATGTAGATTTTATACGATTGAGCCTTGTCCTTAGGGCATTGTGTTTAATGCCTATGATTTGGGCGATTTCTTCTTGTGGGATTTGCTCTAATTCTAACAAAAGAATCGTTTGGTTTTCTTTATTGAGCTTACTCATACAAGCGTAAAGTTGTGAAAACTGCTTTTCTTTTTTTAAGCTGGTTTCTTCTGTAGCCTCATAATTTTTCAAGGTTTCCTCAGGCGCTTTTTTATATTTTTTATGCATTCTTAATTCCTGTAAACAAGTATTTACAGTAATGCGATACAACCATGTAGATCTACTTGATGTTCCTTTAAAGTTATCCCAGTGTTCCCAAACTTTAATGAATGATTCTTGCAATAGATCTTGAGCCAGATCTTTATCTCCTGATACGTAACCTAAGCACAATCGCAGTACCTTTTGATAATGTTGCCGGTAAAGGTTTTCAAATTCCTTTCTTGTGCCTTTTTTCATTTTACTAAAATAGAAATAAGCTGTTGCTCTAACCATACGGGAGCATCCATCATTATAAAATGTTTTGAGTTTTCATTAATCAATAACTTATAATCCAAAAGCTGAGCGTATTGTTTTTCATAGGTTTGTGTTGCCATTTCTTTTCCATAAGGTTTCCCTGCGCCTAGAATAGTTACTGGTACTTTTATTTGAGATAAAAATGGTCTCACGTCTAATTTCAAATAATCGGTATAACCGTAGACGTAGGTTTTACGATCCGATTTTATGATACGATCCTTGATCTGTTTTTGATGATCAGTATTAGTTGCCATCCCTGAAGCCATTCCAGCTGCCATTTGTTCAAAAGCTTTATCGTCCATTTTTAATAACTGATTATTATAAGGACTTTCATAGGCGAGATTATCTGGTGAAAAATCGGGCATCATGAGCGCTCCAGTACATGGTAATCCATCTATTACCACTATCTCTTTTATCTTAAGACCTGGTTGCGCTGCGAGCCATGTAGCTATTGTACCACCCATGCTGTGACCTACAATAACAAGATTGGGATTATCTAAGGTTTTTATATACGTCTTAAGGTCTTCTAGAATAGTCGGTAACCAAGGGAATTCTATAGGAGCTACTTTTCCAAATCTAGCATAATCAATTGTGTGGCATTGATTTTTAGAGGAGAATTTTTCAATAGTTGTTTTCCATACAGATGCATCGCTGGCAAATCCAGGAAGAAACAATACAGGATCACCGTTTCCTGTGACTGTAGTGCTTATACTTTTACTTTGTGCATGCAATTGTAACTGAACAAATAAGAAGAGAAACAATGTAAATTGAAGCGTAGTTTTCATGTTTTTAGTTTTAATGATTTATCCTTTAGATACAAAAGCATTAAAATGTTACATGAGAATTTTAAAAAATTAAGAACTCGAGTTATTAGGCATCAAAAAACCCTTTCAGGAAATACTGAAAGGGTTTTATATGTAATGCGATAATTTCAAAAAGATTTCCGCCTGCGCGGAAATGTTAGTTATTCAAAGCCTCTGCTCCACCTACGATCTCAAGAATCTCATTTGTAATTGCGGCTTGACGTGCTTTGTTATAAGTAAGCTTTAATTGGTCTCTTAATTCAGTAGCGTTATCAGTTGCTTTATGCATAGCTGTCATACGCGCTCCGTGCTCACTAGCCCATGAATCGCGCACTCCTTTATACAACTGCATTTTTAATGACTTAGGAATAAGCTCTTCTATAATTTCTTCTTTAGAAGGCTCAAAAATATAATCTAATTCTTTTTGCTCTTGGATAGCTTCTTCATCTTTAGCAACAGGTTTAAGAGGTAAGAAATCTTCTGTCATTACGATTTGTGTCGCAGCATTTTTAAAACTGTTGTACACAATTACAATCTTATCAAATTGTTCTGTAACAAAAAGATCCATCAATTCTTCTGCTATCACAGCAACATTATCGTAAGAAATGTTCTCAAAAAGATCGCTCTTGTTAGACAGCACATCAGAGTCTTTACTTACAAAATCGTTAGCTTTTTTACCTATAGTCATATAGGAAACAGCAACTCCTTTAAGCTCTTCCTGATTCAAACGAACCAATTCTTTGATAATATTTGAATTAAATGCTCCAGCAAGACCTCTATTTGAGGTAATTGCCACAACGAGTGCTTTATTCACCTCACGCTGTTCAGCAAATTTACTACCTGCATCACCTTCCATGGTCGCACTAAGACTTTGAAGGATCTCAGTTAATTTATCAGAATAAGGACGCATAGCTGTAATGGCATCTTGTGCCTTTTTCAACTTTGCTGCACTCACCATTTTCATTGCAGATGTAATCTGCATAGTAGATGATACTGACGATATTCTGTTTCTTATTTCTTTTAAATTGGCCATTCTATTTACTTATGACTTATGACTTAAGACTTATGAAGTTTGATTTATGAGTTTTTAATAATAGTAACTAACATCCTCATAATCTCGTCAACTTCTTTCAAAAGTTCTTCAGGAACCCTTTTTATCTCCAAATCGATTATTTGTAACCAATACTCGGTTTCATCTGCCTCTTTGAGTGAGATACCGAGTTTATTTTTAAAATCTTTAGTACTTATTTCACGTTGAGCTTCTCTTACATTAGCCCCTATGGAAGTACCACTTCGCAATAATTGTCTAGCGATCTCGTAATGTCTTTCTTCTTTGAGAACAGTTGTAAATCTTACAATTGATCTTGCAAACTCAAAAGTTCTGTTTCTAATCACGCTATCTTCTAAACCCATGTAAAGAAATCATAAGTCTGAAGTCATAATTCTTAACTCATAACTTCAGACTCTAATACTAATAACGTGAAGAAAGATCCTTAGCTACTGCAGTAAGTGTATCTATTACTTCATCAGTAAGCTTTCCTGCTTTAAGAGTATCCATAACACCTCTATGCTTAGCATTAAGAAGCTCAATGTAATCTCTTTCAAATTCCTTCACTTTCTCGATAGGCACGTTTCTCAACAAGTTTTTAGAACCTGCGTAGATAATTGCGATTTGATTTTCAACTGGATAAGGGTTGTTTTGTCCTTGTTTAAGGATTTCTACGTTTCTTTTTCCTTTCTCAATTACACTTAAAGTAGCTGCATCAAGGTCAGAACCAAATTTTGCAAATGCTTCTAATTCACGATAAGCAGCTTGATCTAGTTTTAATGTACCAGATACTTTCTTCATAGACTTAATCTGAGCGTTACCACCTACACGAGATACTGAGATACCTACGTTAATTGCTGGACGTACACCAGAGTTAAATAAATCTCCATCAAGGAAAATCTGTCCATCTGTAATAGAGATTACGTTTGTAGGGATATAAGCAGATACATCACCAGCTTGTGTCTCAATAATAGGAAGAGCTGTTAAGGAACCACCACCTTTAACGATAGGTTTTAAACTATCTGGTAAATCATTCATGGTTGCAGCGATCTCGTCATTATTAATAACTTTTGCTGCACGCTCTAGTAATCTTGAGTGTAAGAAGAATACATCTCCAGGATACGCCTCACGTCCAGGTGGACGACGTAATAAAAGAGATACTTCACGGTAAGCAACTGCTTGCTTAGATAAATCATCATAAATAATAAGTGCTGGGCGACCAGTATCACGGAAATACTCACCTATCGCTGCACCTGCAAATGGAGCATATACTTGCATAGGAGCAGGATCAGATGCGTTTGCCGCTACAATCGTCGTGTAAGCAAGCGCTCCAGCTTCTTCAAGTACTTTAGATATTAAAGCTACGTTTGAGGCCTTTTGCCCTATCGCAACATATATACAATAAACTGGCTCACCAGCATCGTAGAATTCTTTTTGGTTGATAATCGTATCGATACAAACTGTAGATTTACCAGTCTGACGGTCACCGATTACAAGCTCACGCTGTCCACGACCTACAGGAATCATTGCATCAATAGACTTGATACCTGTTTGCATAGGCTCAGTTACCGGCTCACGATAAATAACTCCAGGAGCTTTACGTTCAAGTGGCATTTCATAAAGATCACCTTCTATAGCACCTTTACCATCGATAGGCTCTCCAAGTGTATTTACCACACGACCTACAATTCCTTCACCTACTTTAAGGGAAGCAATACGCTCTGTACGTTTTACCGTATCTCCTTCTTTAATCTGTGTAGATTTACCTAGAAGTACCACACCTACGTTATCTTCTTCAAGGTTAAGAACGATTCCTTCTAGTCCACTTTCAAAAGAAACTAATTCCCCATATTGAGCGTTAGAAAGACCGTAAACACGTGCGATACCATCACCTACGGTAAGTACGGTTCCCACTTCATCAAGAGATGCAGTTGCATCAAAACCTGATAATTGTTGCTTAAGTATTGCAGACACTTCTGCTGGATTTACTTCTGCCATGTTCTTGTTTTTATACTTGTTTCAATGATCTTTATAGAGATCGTATTGTTTATAATTATATCGCTTTCGCGAAAGCGGAATGCAAAAACCCTATTTACTAATTACTAGCAAATGTTCTTTTAAGCTCTCCCAATTTGTTATTTACACTAGCGTTAATTTCTTTGTCGCCTACTCTAAGAACAAAACCTCCTAAAATACTTGGGTCAACAATTTTCTCTAATGTTACCTCTTTACCTGCTAGCTCCTTAGCTCTAGCTAGAACTTTCATCTCTAAATCTGCTGAAATAGCAACTGCAGTAGTTACCGTTGCAATTTCACGTTTATTCATATCTTCAAAAAGAACGATAAAACTTGTTGCCACGTCTAATAATATATCTGCACGCTTGTTGTCAACTAGTAAATCAAATGTCTTCATAGTCACATCACCTGCATCTTTGAAAACTTGACGTAAACCAGCTCTTTTTTGATCCTCTTTTACAAGAGGACTTGAAAGAAAATTGCGCAATTCTTTATTATTAGTTAACGTAACAAGAATATTTTTCATATCCTCATTAACGGCAACTGCTTTATTCTCATCTATCGCTAGAGAAAGAATAGCTTTTGCATAACGAGAAGAAGCTCTTGATAATCTCATAATATTAAATATTTGCCTCGGCTAATAATTGCTCTATAAGTGCGTGTTGCGCATCTTTTTCAGAAAGCTCTTTGCGAGTTACTTTCTCTGCGATATCGACAGAAAGAACTGCTACTTGCGACTTAATATCAGCAAGTGCTGCCTTCTTTTCAGCAGCGATAGCATCTTGTGCTTGTGCGATAATTTTGTCTGCTTTTTCTTGAGCTTGACCAGCAGCATCGGCGATCATTTTCTCTTTGATCTCACGTGCTTCTTTGATCATCTCGTCTCTTTGAGCACGAGCTTCTTGTGCTGCTGCTTGATTAGACGCTTCAAGCTGCGCCATTTCAACTTTTGCTTGTTCTGCACTAGCAAGAGCATTTGCAATACCTTCTTCACGTGTGTTAAGCGCATCAAGAATAGGTCTCCATGCAAATTTTCTCATCAAAGCAATTAAAATGATAAGAATAAGAGCTTGCATGAAAAACAAACCAGGCGAAAAATCATTTATTAAATCTAACATATCTAAATGTTGTTTTGTTTAAATTTTACTTATTAAACAATTCTTGCAACCAACCGTTACAAGAATTGTTTAAGTTTAAAGCTGTTATTAGTTTTTACCTAATAAAAGAGCTCCAAATGCAAGTCCTTCAAGAAGTGCACCGATAATAATCATCGCTGTTTGGATTTTTCCAGCAGCTTCAGGTTGACGAGCGATAGCTTCCATCGCTTTTCCACCTATTTGACCAAGACCGATACCACCACCGATAACGATAAGACCAGCACCTATTAAATTGTAAGCAGTTTCCATAATAATGGGTATTAAAAATAATTAAACAAAAAAATTAAACAAAACGTTCCCTTACCTCATCGATATCATCCTCTGCAGCACCAGCATGCTCAGCGTGATCATGCTCTGCAACAGCCATCCCTATAAATAGGGCTGATAACATCGTAAAGATAAATGCCTGTAAAAAGGCTACTAATAATTCTATAACTGATAGGAATAAGGTAAGAAATAAGGATAATCCTGTAGATCCTACTACTCCAAATTGTTCTTTCAAGGTAATCATTAATGCAATAAGACCCATCACAACTACGTGACCTGCCGTAATATTTGCAAAAAGACGAACTAATAATGAAAATGGTTTTGTAAACAATCCTATTAATTCAATAGGTATCAATGCGATTTTCATTAAAACTGGCACACCTGGCATCCAGAAGATGTGCATCCAGTAATCTTTGTTTGCACTAAACTGCACTATAAAGAAAGTAAATAACGCTAGACATACTGTTACAGCTATCTGTCCTGTGATATTAAAACCAAATGGAGTTAACCCTAGTAAGTTACCTATCCATATCAAGAAGAACACGGTTAATAAATACCCCATGAATTTTCTATACTTCTGCTCTCCTATGTTAGGCTTTGCTATCTCGTCTCTTACATAAATAACAAGCGGTTCTAAAACACGACCAAAGCCTGTGGCGATAGTTTTAGTTTTATACTGCTTTGCAAGACCTCCAAAAACAAGCAACATGAATGCACCTATTAAAATTAATCCAAAAACGGATTTTGTAATAGACATGTCAAAAACTCGGTGAGCATTAGTAGGATGATGCTCTTCATCAAAATTGATACTAGTAGCACCACCTTCTAATTCGTAAATCTTACTGTGTAACTTAGTAAAAGTTGCTTCTCCTTTGTTAACTAACACTTGAGCATCGTCATCATGATGAAACTCAGAAGACATAAAGAATTTAGGACCATCTGTAGACCATACTATCACAGGAAGTGGAAAACCTACATGTTTTCTTTCTCCAGCATCATTAGTATAAGAAAACAAATGAAAGTCATGAGAATCTTTTAAGTGATGATCTATATAAGAATCGATCTCTGGTTTAGTATTGATTTTACCACCATCAGAAATAATTGCTGTGTCATAGGCATAATCACCAATTTGATCTTGAGCTTGTGCTGTTGCAGAAGCAATAAAAATCAAAGCAATAAAAGCTGTTTTTAAATACGCTCTAAACATGTAAATCACCTTAAAAAGTTAGGTCTTTTAATTCGGCTGCAAATGTATGACAAAAAAAGATGTAAAATGAAAGCTTTTAAAACTTAATTTATGCGCTTTTTATACCAAACTTTTTAACGCCCAATTAATTCTTATTAAGCCACTTAATTACAATAGTAGCTTCCATAAACAAAAAGATTAAGTACGGACCTAAAAAGCCTAATATCTCAGCTCTAGATAACTTAGGTTCATCACTCAACAATTCTGGGAACAAAAGGAACACCACACCGAACTTTATAAACACCAAAGCCAAGAAAGCAAAACCTAATTTATCAGGCACTAAACCAAAGACATATTTAAGTGCGCTAACCGTTACTAAGGTAGCTATTCCTAAAAATAAATAGGTTTTTATAAGCGGTATAGCAGGATCTTCTACAAGGAATGCATGCGCAACGTACAACAACAAAGTAGATAATGAGACTAGAATAAAAGTTTTTAAGTAGAAGTTCACGGTGTCGTTTAAATTGAAAATAAAATGATAAGGTTAGATGTAGCGTTTTACAAAGTCATTATATTAACGCTTTTTGTATTGTAATAACTAATTGGAAATTATTATAAGTTGACTTTAAAAAAGTTGCAGCGTTTAAGCCGTTTTACCTTTTTTACCGCTTTCTATGGATTTTACTCCAGATTCCATTTTACAGGTAGCATTAAAAGAAGCGCCAGGATCTACTGCAAGTTTTTGTGTTACTACTTCACCGTTTATTTTTGCCGTAGATTTAAGTGTTAGTATACCATCTACTATTAATTTTCCTGAAACGATTCCTTCCACATCTGCATTATTACATTCTAAAGTACCTTCTAATTTACCTTCTTTACCTATAACAACCTTTGCCGCAGTTTTAAGTGTACCATTTACGGTACCGTCTATTCTGAAACCTCCATTGCTTACAATGTCACCAGTAACAACAGTCCCTTGGCTAATCCTGTTTTGAGATTTACCTGAATCCATAATTGACTTACTTTTCTTTTTATCGTTTAACATAGGAGTGCTTTAAAGCATTTCTTTCTCGTACTTATCTAGATTCTTATGTACTTGAATAATTTTATAATTCTCTGTGGCTATGGCTATAAAAGGTTTATTGACTAGATAATCGTGCTCAGGAGCTGCCATTAAATCACCTAATCCTTGAGCACCTAATTTTGAACTTAGTCCATGAACTACTATTAGCCTTTCATTTTTATTGTAAACATCATTTGAGACATTGAAAGAAAAGCTCTCTTTTTTAATAGCCTCATTTAGTTTGTTTACTAAATCTTCCATTTCAGACGTCTCAGAATTATTGAATCTGTAAATGAGCTTATAATCGGTAAGCCCTTTTTCTGGCAAGAACACTTCTGGTATCTTAAGTACCTCTGCATCATTCACTAATTGCTGTGCACTCTTACCTACTTCAGTATTAGGGAAATTTAAGGCGACGTAGTCTATACCTTTTTTATACTCTTTAAATCCATACAGTCTTCCAGATGCAAATGCTTTTAAAAGTTCTAGCCTAGGTACAATTGCATCACCGCTAAACTGAGTAGAATATTTCTCAGCACTGGTAATTACAAGGTCATAATTCTCTTTCTCGTATTCTTTGTAAAGTCTGTTATAAACTGCAAGAGGACTTGCGCTATCATCCAATCTCGCATCTGGATTTCTTAAGATTTGCGCATATCGTGTATCAGGATAGTCTGCTATGATTCTGTTTTTTAATTGTTCCGCTTTCGCGAAAGCGTCACTACCACTCTCTTCTTTGTATATTAAATATAAGTTGTATAAAGCCGGCAGTAAAAGCTTTTCAGCTGGGTTGTGTGTCAATAGTGTGTCAAATCTATTGATTGCAAGGTCGTTACGCTTAAATTTTTCTTTATATATAACACCTAATTGATAATAGGCAAAGTTTCTAGATTTTGTGATGCTGTCTAAGACAAATTTTCCTTCAGGCAATTTACTGGTATAAAATTCTGTAGTAAACTCTGGACGTACCTCAACTTCTTCTTCTGGACTATCGATTACTGTGGCGGCTTCTAATTCTTCTTTTTTATCCTTACGTCTCCAGTTGTCCTTAAGCTCTCGTTTACCCCATTTTTTCCTAAAATCTATTTTTCCACGAGCGACAGTTTGCTGATTAAAGAAATAAAAGGTACTAGAATTTGCAAGACCTGAGCTGGTGCGCACATTATTTCCAGGCGTACCGAATGATGGTCCTGTTTTACCGCGTCTGGTTACTGAGTTATTATTTATTTTAGAAAATGCTGTTTGCTCTTGGGCGGCTTTAGCTGCTTCTATCTCGGCTTCCTTTGCTATACGTTCTTCTTCGGCCTTAAGACTATTGATGTAATCTTGGTAGTATTGTTCTTGCTGCTCAGGAGACATAGCAAGAACTTTAAAAATACTATCAGCACTGCGGCGATGTCCTTCATAAAATATTACATCGTCTAGGTTATTTCTCTTTTTTGTTACCAGTCGGTGTTCTTTAGTACGAGGCGTGTAATTTGCAATTGCACTATCATAGTATTTACCAGCGTTAACAAATTTAGACTGGTCAAAGCTTATTTTACCTAAAGAAGAGTAGTTATTACCTCTTAAGTACTTATCCTTTCCGTCCTTAGCTCTTAAGGATTTATTATAATATTCTTTGGCTATTTCTATGCTATCTTCTTTTTCAAAATAAATAGCTTTACGTGAATAAATCGCGTCTAACCATGGTCTGTTTTCTCGATTCTCTTCTAACTCATTTATAGTAGTAAGTAATTCTTCTTTATTATCTGTTGCAGCATCAAAGTTTTTGATTTTTTCAATAAAAGCGTTTACATAATAACGTCTCGGTATTTTACGATGCATTTCTATAATTTCATCATAATGTGCAAATGCACTATCGCGTTGCCCTGTTTTTGCAAAAAGTTGCGCCGTTATAAACTTATATCTCGCTTGTGTCTCTCTATTTTTAGTTTGATTCTCTGCACGGTTGATATAGACTAGCGCACTATCTACCTCATTGAGATTGAGAAATGCTTGAGATAGAGTAGCATTTGCAATAGATAAATCTTCCTCTTCTATAGATTCTATTTCTTCTTTAAGCAGCTTAGTTAAATTTTTAATGGCTGTCTCATTATTATCTAATCTCATGTTAGTGCGTTCTCGCCACACCTTTGCCTGATTGATCTGGTCGCTCTCTGGCATGAATTGTAGAATGTAATTAAACGCCTCTAATGCTGGAATGAAACGCTGGTCGTAATATCTAGCTTTACCTAGTAACATATAAGCCTCGTCAATTTGAGGATTATACTCAGTTTCATTGATGAGCATGGAATGTTTTTGAACTGCTTTTACTGCTTTCTCCTCAGCGCGTTCAAAGTTAGGGTCTAGCGGTTTCTCACCTGGAAGGAAGACTTCCTTTTTAACCTGCATGCGCTCTACAGGCAAGACTTCCCAGTAATTATCTTGATATGTTTGTTCTAGTCCATCTAGCCCAGCTTGTAAGGCCAGATTACCATTATATAATACATTGTACTCCGTTCCTACCGCATGAAGATTACGACTAATAAAAGAATTTTTTTTTCTACTACAACCTGCAAGAACTGTAATCAGTAAAAAAACGATGGAAATATGGTAAAAAAAATGTTTCAAAAAGTAGGGTTTAGACTAAAGTACATAACTCTAAATACCGCATTGATATTGTAAAAGTCAGTAAAAATAAGAATTTTTTATATTTAAGGCTGTCATGTCTATATTAGACTAGCTAATTAAACAGCAATATAGAATAATAAGAGACCGTTAAACATTTGAATAGAAACAATCTTTGAACTATTTTACACGGCTGTTTTATGTCATTATTGACATAATTGCTCCTCATAAAATCACAAATGAAGTACATTCTTACCCTTATTGCCAGTTTATTATTTTTTCAATCAACTCATTCACAAATAGATAATAGCCTTTTATGGCAAGTTTCAGGAAATGGTCTTGAAGAGCCATCCTATTTATATGGAACCATGCATGTAAGTAGTAAAGTAGCCTTTAGGTTAGACGATGTTTTCTTTGAATCTTTAAAAAAAGTAGATGCCGTCGCTCTAGAAAGTGATCCTACACAATGGATGGACGAATATTATAGTGAGCAAATTCTATCAGTACAAAACAGCTCAGGATCTTACCGCTCTTCCTTTTACAAAGATTTATTTAAACTAGAGCATCCACCATTGCAGATGGTGCGCTCTAGTATACGTATGAATGACATGGCATTAAATGGTTATTTATATCGCAAGAATGGTGCAGCAGATAATTTTGAAGAAGAGACTTATCTAGACATGTTTATTTTTCAAGCAGGTAAAAAAGCTGGTAAACCTATTATAAGTCTTGAGAAATTTAATGAATCTCAATACCTAACTTCAAAAGCTGCCACAAATCCTTCTAAAAAAGAAATTGATAAATGGTTAGAAGAGAAACTTGAAAAAGAAAATCGATACACGATGCAAGAGAATGTGTATCGAGATCGTAATATTTCCCTTCTAGACTCTATAGGTGCAGCAACTAATACGGAGTATTATAGAAAGAATATGCTCTATGATCGCAATGAGAATATGGTAGTTGTAATGGATTCTGTAATGAGATCTCAAACCATATTTGCCGGTGTAGGCGCAGCACATTTACCAGGAGAGCACGGTATGATTCAAATGTTACAGGATAGAGGCTATACGGTAACTGCTCTTACATCAGAACAAACGGACCTGGCCAAAAAAGAAAAAAAGATTTTAGACGAGAGTTTTGTGGCTCCTGCGCTTTCGCGAAAGCGTACACCTGATCAATTCCTATCTCTTAAAACCTTTGACGATTTAAGAGAGTTCAGCATGGGGAATCAGTCTTTTTATATGATACCTGAAATGACTAATGGGGCTTATCTAACCATTTCAAGAATTAATACGCTGGATTATCTACCTACAGAAAAGAAAAAAATTGACTTGGATTTTGTAAACAATATTTTATTTGAAGATATACCAGGAGAAATTATAGAAAAAGTACAGCTGTTCTCACCTTATCCAGGATATGCGATACTTAATAAAACTAAAAAAGGAGATTATCAAAAATACCACATTTATAAAACGCCTCTTGAATTAGTGATCATCAAATTTGGAGGGAAATTAGACTTTGTAAAAAAGTATGAACAAGAAATTTTTAGCTCCATTGAGTTTAAACCTAATAGTAAAAGATTAAGCACTTTTAAAGCACCATTCAATAAATACAGCATGTCATTTCCAGAACATGTAATTGCAAATAATCTTGAAAATCCTGGCAAGACATTTTTACAAGGAACCGATGGTACTTCATTTTACTTTTTTCAAGAGGCTCCCATTTTTGATACAGAATATGTAGAAGAAGATAAATTTGAAGCTCAATTTATAGTAGAAGAATTTGTAAATGAACTGGAATATAAGATAGAAGAAGCCACTATAGAAAAACAGCCTTATTATACTTATCGAGCCAGCGTTATCATGGATAGCACAAAAGGTACTGCTCTAGAAATTAAATCTATAGTAAAGGATGGAAGCTATTATTTAATGGGTTATACTGGTGATGATCCACAAAAGGCAGATGCCTTTTTTAATTCTATTCAGTTTAATACTATCGAGTATAACGATTTTAAAACAGTTCAAGATACAGCACTGTACTTCAATGTTAAAAGTCCCGTTAAAGCTCCTATGTCTAGAAGAAGATTTTCACGCGATGATCAAAAGGATTATGAAGAAAAGGAAAAGTTTTCATTTTATACCACTCCATCAAATGAGCAAATTGAAGTAAAAATGACCAAGTTTCATGACCTTCAAATGTTTCACAAACCAGAAGATTTATGGGAATATGTAGATAACAATGACTGGACTAACATGAAATTGTATCGTAGCAATCTAAGAGCTAAAAACAAAGATAAAAACCAACAAGGAGATCTTTATTATTACAACAGAACGTTCAAAGATAGTTTAAGTTCAAAACATATTCTTGCTAAAGACGTCTATTACAAAGGCAGGCTGTACCATCTTAAAACGGTTATAGATAGCACAAAACAACCGTCTAAATTTGTCAATGAGTTCTATTCTAGCTTTACTCCACAAGATACTACTGTAGGCAAAGATGTTTTTCAAGATAAGACAGCTTTATTTTTTAAAGGCGTAAAGGATAAAGACACCCTTGTATTTGATGCTAGTAATAAAATAAAATTTAAAGCTAAGGATATATCGCAAATGATGGAACTTATCAATACGGTAGACTCTGATGACAGCAACCTCAAGGAAGTACGAGAATATACCCTAGGAGAATTAATCGATTTAAAAGATGATCGTGTACTGCCTTTCATAGAAAACCTTTACCAATCTTCTTATGACGATCCTGACGTACAACTGGTTATTTTAAGGAAGTTGCTTCGCAAAAAAACCACTAGCACTCATGAAATAGTTTTGGATTTATTAGAAAAAGATTTGCCATTAAAGAAATCAGGAATTTCTAGCGCAATCAATAGTTATGGTGATTCTTTAAAATTATCGGCAAGATTATTTCCTGATTTATTAACCTATGCTTCCATAAATGAATATAAATCTCCTGTTTATGAATTGCTTGCAAAAGTTAAGGACTCAGGATATGTAAAGAAGAAAGTCTATAAAAAATACCGTAAGCAAATCATCACCGACGGAAAGATCGAAATAAAAAGAACTTTAAGTGCAAGAAAATCAAGCTATAACTATAATAACAATGATCTTTTAAGCGATTACGTAAAACTTATCTTTCCCTATCGCAAAGAGAAAAATGCTCAAGACTTTTTTGTAAAACTACTAGATAGTGGTAAAAATGATGCCATTGCAGTGTACTACACGCTTCTCTTGAAAAATAAAGAAGCCGTACCTAGCAAACTTCTTGAAGAAATGGAGAGTGACGACCTCCTAAAAGCAGAAATTATAATTAATACCGCAAAAAATGATCTCAAGCTTTCCTCTGAGGTAAACCAACAAGAACTGGCTAAAAGTATAGTGCTAACTTCAAAATCATTTGATAAAAATAAAGATGAACTAATCTTTTTTGAAAAACAACTTATTACCACAGATAAAGAAGAAAAGGTAGAATTATACCTCTTTAATTATAAAAGTAAAGGTAATTATAAGGATCAAGAATACATACGATACGCCGCTTTTGAGTTAAAAAAGGATGAGTCCTTACAGTCAGAAATATACTCTAAATCCTATGGCAATGGAAAGCGTTATGACACTGACAAAGAGAAAGAAGATGCCATAGAAGAAATCATTAAAAATATTAAACACAAAAACCGCTGGAGAGTGAAGTAGTTTCTATGAATATGGTGACATAAAAACAAAGACCTAAGAATTAATTTTCTTAGGTCTTTGTTTGTTGATTAAATCCTTAATCAGATTCTATCCTAATCGATCGAGTGTCATTTAAAACTTAAAAGGCTTACTAGAAAAGATAGATTTAAGGCTGTATTCACGACCATTTTCGGTTTCCTCGATGTGAGGTTTAGGAGAAAATATCATAGCAATACCTATAGGTACAAACGTAGTCCAGACACCTTGCTCAATAAACTGTAATAAAACAAATCTCGTTATCAAAAATAGCGCTGTAAAGCAAACACCGTAAATAAGGAAAACTCTAATTTTAGGACTCATCATAGATTTTTTTCAAAGGTAATTACATCTTATAAACCTTCTTACTAAAAAGAAACTTTAATCCATATTCCTTACCAGATTGCATTTGTACCACATGCGGTCTCGGAGCAATTAACCAGGCAAAACCTATAGGTATAAGAATTAACATCGCATTAGGTGCTGTAATAAATTGCATCGTTATAATTCTTATGACTAAAAAGACAGTAAGAAATATAATCGTATGAATACCCAACATTTTATATCTAGAATGCATATCTATTCTTCTTCCATAACAGGAACAGGAGCATAACTCTCTGAGATTCCTTTAAAATAGTTCTCTAACTCTGCAAATGTACCAGCTGTCTTCTCTTTGTCCATGACCACTTTTCCCTTTTCTAACAACACAACGCGCTGCGTTACTTCGGTAACATGTTGTAAATCGTGTGAAGAAACTAGAACAGTAGTATTAGGATCATCTGCCAGTTGTTTGATTATTTTCTTAAGCCTGATTTGAGTTGAAGGGTCTAGATTTGCAAAAGGTTCATCTAGAATTACGACTTCTGGATTGCCTATTAATGCGGCCACTATTCCTACCTTCTTTTGATTTCCTTTAGATAAATCACGCAAGTATTTTTTCTGACCTATAGCTTCACCATTGAAAAAATCAGAATAAGAAGCCATGAGTGCGTCTATATCTGCTTTATTCTGACCTCTTAACTCTCCTATAAAGTAGAAATATTCTTCTGGTGTTAAATAACCTATTAAAAAACTCTCATCTACAAAAGCGCTAGTAAAAGGTTTCCAGTCTTCACTCTCGCTCACTTTAATATCGTTACTCAAAATATAACCACTCGTAGGCTGTATCAAGTCCAGCAATAAAGAAAATAAGGTCGTCTTTCCAGCACCATTATTTCCTACCAGACCTATGGCTTGACCTTTATGAATCTTTAATTCGTCTATATCTAGTACAGAAACGCCGTTGTATACTTTTGAAAGGTTTGTTATTGAAATCATAATTGTAAATGTCTTATTAGTTAGTTTTTGTTCCGCTTTCGCGAAAGCAAGATCATTAAAATCTTTATTTAACTGTTAATCCTTTTGAGCATAGGCTGCAATCGTATCGTACTTCTCTTTTTTATAAACACGCTCGATAAGATCAAATATCTTATTCCTGAATAAAAGCCCTAAAACTCCAGTAACCGCAATAGCAATAAATCCAGCCGACTCATTTATGGTCAATGCAAAAGCATAATAGATAAGTACCGGCAAGAATAATTTAGGAATTACTAGAAGTAAGGTTTTGGCATTAAAAGCTTTAGAATCTCCAAAAGCTTTCTTAGAACTCATCAAGTCTATAGGTGTTTTCACATAAGCACCACCTAGAAGAACCACAGAGCTATTAAATCCTATATTATAAATCGCTCCTGCAATCATGGCAAACCACCAGTCCCAACCAAAGTAAAGGTACAACGTACATAGCAACGTACTCACAACAGTAGAAGCGATCATTAACCACCATTTGCTCAATAAAAAGTCACGGTAAGGAATGTTTTGCGACATCATGAGTTTGTAATAACTACTGTCCCAAGATGGTACTAATCCACCGAACATGAATAAGAATCCACCGGTACAAAACAATCCAGCAAATACTTTCATTCCATTAATGCTGGAATAAATATCATTCATGAAAAAGAAACCATAAAACACAAATAAGAAGCCTACTAGAAATGTGGTACGCGCTCTTTTGTTACGTTTTATAAGTTTAATATCGTTCTTTAAGTAAGTAGAAACTTTACCGAATCTGTCTAAGAAGCTCAAGTCTTCTGTACTCGCCTCTTTAACTTCAGTCTTTAAACCAGCGTCTAGATACAATTGCTTTTTAAAATACTCAAAAGCAAAGTAAGCACTAGAAACTACCAGTACCAGCGGAATAATAAAACCAAAAGCGTTATCATAAAAGAAATCAAATACCGGCGCTGAATAGGTAGTTATATCAAAAATCCCATAGTACTGTAAGATTCCACTTGCTGCTATTAGACCTATTACTGGATAGAAAACACTATCCATATTATTCATAAATACATTTAGATAATTGATAGTATAAGTAATACAAATCATGGCAAGATGCCAGCCTAATACGTTTATGAAAGGAGCATCTCCTTTTACCAATAATACAATACTAAAAGGTATAAAAAAGAAGGCATGCGCTATATTAAAGAATGAAATGCTGGTTTTACCCAATGCATATTTTACAATATTAGATCGCGTAATAGGAAGATAAAGCAAAGGTTTGATATTAGTCACCGGCATCTTTTGAAGCACGTATCGCATTGCAAGATCAAAAAAGAAATAATAAATCAAATACTTATTCACTACGCGTATAGGTTCACCTAGTTCTAACTTCTCAATAAGAAAGTAAGAACCAAATCCTAAACCTCCTAAAAGTGCTAGCATATAAATAGCACCAAAAATCATCAAGATTTTAAAAGCTAGGTTTTGTTTAAACGCAGCACTTCTTGTGAAGCTTTTCCATTCTAGATTAATAAATTGTTTGATCATCTTTGGTTTGATTTGCTTAGTTAGTTACAAAAACTATAAAAATGTTACAGCTACATTTTCCTTTACTACTTTTGCAGCTTTAAAAATACGACATGATTTTTCATCATCTTACTATAAAACAAGTTACTAAAGTCACTCCTCAAGCGGTAGAAGTGGTTTTTGAAATTCCAGAAAACCTCTCTTCTGAGTTTACTTATAAAGCTGGACAGTACTTAACTCTTAAAGCCACTATAAATGAAGAAGAAGTGCGTCGCGCCTATTCTCTTTCTAGCGCACCGCATGAAACCGATTTAAAAGTTGTAATTAAAGCAGTAGAAAAAGGTGTTTTTTCTAATTATGCGATGAGTTTACGTGCTGGCGATCAACTTGAAGTTGCCGCTCCAGAAGGTTTATTCATTCATGAAAAAAGCGATACTGCTCAAAATTATTTAATGATTGCAGCAGGAAGTGGTATCACTCCTATTACTTCTATCATTAAAGACGTGCTTACTAATGAGACCGACAGTAAAGTAGCTTTGATCTATGGAAATCAGTCTGTCGCTCAAACTATTTATTATGAACAGTTTAATGATCTAAAAGATCAATATGGTGACCGTTTTATACTGCAATATTGTTTCTCACGTGAAGAGCGCGATGAAGCATTATTCGGTCGTGTAAGTAAGTCTAACCTCAACTATTTCTTGAAACAGAAAGTTGGTGATCTCGCTTTTGCGAAAGCGTACTTATGTGGACCTGAAGAAATGATCACAATGGCAACAGATAACCTTGTTGAAAAGGAAGTTCTTGCTAAAGAAAACGTGAAATTTGAGCTCTTTACAGCCAAAGAAAATGAGATCGAGATCACTGAAGACAGCCATCTTACCGAGCTTACCGTTATTCTCGATGACGAAAAGCACACGCTCACCTTAAAGCGCAGTGAGAATTTACTAGATGTGATGCTTAAAAATGACATCGATGCACCATACAGTTGTCAAGGTGGTATTTGTAGTTCTTGTATTTGTCAGATAGAAGAAGGAAGCGCACAAATGGCAAAAAACGCCATTTTAACTGATAGTGAAATCGCTGATGGACTTTCTCTTGCCTGTCAAGCTTATGCAACCAGCGCAAAAGTTGTGGTGAATTTTGATGAGGTTTAAACCAACATATTTATACTAAATAAAAAGGGTGAAATTATTTTCACCCTTTTTCAATACATTTAAGAATATAACTTTAAATTTCCATCTCAGGAATCTCTCCATCTATAATCAAAGTTCCTTCAGTAGCATTTTGAATTTCTTCTACACTTACACCAGGTGCACGTTCTAGCAGTTTAAAGCCTTTATCAGTTACTTCAAGTACAGCAAGGTTAGTCACTACTTTGTTGATACAATTTACTCCTGTAAGTGGTAATGAGCATTTTTTAAGAAGCTTAGACGCTCCAGCTCGATTAGTATGCATCATCGCTACGATTATATTCTCTGCACTAGCAACAAGGTCCATGGCGCCGCCCATTCCTTTTACCATTTTACCTGGTATTTTCCAGTTGGCTATATCTCCATTTTCAGCAACTTCCATAGCTCCTAAAATCGTAAGGTCTACATGCTGTCCACGTATCATTCCAAAACTGGTTGCACTATCAAAGAAGCTAGCGCCCGGCATGGTAGTAATAGTTTGCTTACCAGCATTTATAACGTCGGCATCTTCTTCTCCATCAAATGGAAAAGGCCCCATACCTAAAACACCGTTCTCTGACTGGAATTCTACATCTATTCCATCTGGAACATAGTTAGCAACCAAAGTTGGTATTCCTATTCCTAGATTTACGTAGTAACCGTCTTTTACTTCTTGTGCAATTCTTTTTGCAATTCCTATTTTGTCTAACATAATTATCTAATGTGCTAATTTGTTTATGTGATGATGTGCTAATTTTCACATTCTGCTTTTTGTGGTAGAGATTATTTTTGATAATAGTTTCTCTATACTTTCTAATTGATTGAACAATTCTTGTTTTGGAGAAGGTAAGCTGTCTGATTTAGTGCTAAGAACAGCCAGTATCTCGTTTCAGAAGTTTCCTTTGCCGCAATCTTTAATTTGTGTATAAAATCTTTCCTGCTTTCGGCGTGCTGCGATTCATTAATATTTGCTCCTATGCTAGTTCCACTCCTAAACAATTGGCTAGAAATTTCATAGTGCTTTTCTTTCTTCAACAATGAAGTAAATTCAATAATCTCGAGAGCAAATTCAGTTGATTTCTCAACAATAATGTTTTTCTGCATATCAAATTATTTTTTTCATCAGCACATTAGCACATTATCAAATTAATTAATAATTCTGTTTTTAATCTCTCTCTCTAACTGTCCTTTGCTCAATCCTCTTCTCATACTTCTCTCCTTGAAAAATACGTTTCACAAAAATTCCCGGAATATGAATTTCATTAGGATCTAGTTGTCCTGCTGGAACAAGTTCTTCTACCTCAGCGACGGTAATTGTTGCAGCGCCACACATTACTGGATTAAAGTTTCTAGCGGTTCCTTTAAATATTAAATTCCCGGCTTCATCTCCTTTCCATGCTTTTACAAAGGCAAAATCTGCATTAAAGGCATGTTCTAGAATATGAGGTTTACCATTAAAATCTCTTACTTCTTTACCTTCAGCCACTTCTGTACCGTAACCTGCGGGCGTAAAAAATGCAGGTATTCCTGCTTGCGCCGCACGACATCTTTCGGCTAGAGTTCCTTGTGGTATAAGGTCTACTTCTAGTTCGCCGCTCAACATTTGTCTTTCAAACTCGTCATTTTCACCTACATAAGAAGAGATCATTTTCTTGATTTGTTTACCTTGAAGCAAAAGCCCAAGTCCAAAATCGTCAACACCAGCATTATTAGAAATACAAGTCAAATTTTTAACTCCAGTTTTTACGAGTTGCGCGATGCTGTTTTCAGGGATTCCAGAAAGTCCAAAACCGCCTACCATCAAAGTCATATCACTTTTAACGCCTTCCAGCGCTTCTTCTACGCCTTTTACCGTTCTATTGATCATAATTACATTTATTTGGTTTAAAAATACGCAATTTATAGAGCATTTTACACGCATATTCTCAACTAAAAGCTGCATATTATGCTAAATTGCTTTCAGTAAAGTATTAAGAAAATAGTTTAAAAATGTCTTTTAAGAACCTCATAGACCCTACCTATCACCAAGAACAATATTTTTCCATTGATTTATCTGTTAATAATCCTTTTTGGAATGATAACGATGTAAGCGATATAGCTGTATTTGAAAAGTATCTGGAAAAACAGCGTACTATCACTGGTAAATATGTTGCTCATGGCGGTTATTTAGAGCAGCGTGCTTTGTATAGAAAATCGGCTAGGTTCCAGGCTGGTCTGGTACGTGATATTCATATGGGAATAGACCTTTGGGCGCCAGCTGGCACCAGCGTTCATGCATTTATGGATGGTGTGGTTCATAGTTATGCAAATAATAATGATGAAGGAAATTATGGTCCTACCTTGATTTTAGAACATGATTTTAACGGTAAAAAACTCTATACCCTTTATGGTCATCTCTCTATAAGTGATATGGGAAAATGGAGGCTGGGTTCTCGCTTTCGCGAAAGCGAGATCATTGCAACCTTAGGGACTCCACAAGAAAATGGTGGTTACTCACCACATCTACATTTTCAAATTATGACAGAAATGGGAGAATATCGAGGAGATTTCCCTGGGGTTGCTGCTCAAGAAGAACTAAAGAAGTATGATGGAATAATTTTAAATCCTAATCCTATGATCTTTTAACATAGGAAGACTTTTAGAAATGCCATAGATAGTTTAAGAAGAAAGCTGCTAGGGTACACTTTCAATTTTCCTATATTTACCGACATATTCAACATATTTTATAGATGCAA
>MAAC01019424.1_pt1 | contig 22996 bp, 22 predicted proteins | sample 1115981 | NCBI WGS metagenome assembly MAAC01 (sample SAMN04961126, study PRJNA320927) | seawater metagenome | isolation source: sample BD02T64 sea water enriched with oil for 64 days | place: USA:Gulf of Mexico | collected 2013-07-27
AAACGACCACACAGTGCATTGGGCTATCGCCCGCCAGCGCCAGAAGCCACCATCCCGGTGGACCAAAGGCCAGTCATGCACTAACTTTCAAATTGGACCACTCAAGTGGGGCTGCTCACGGGTTCCAGATTTGGGCCGCGTCGATGTGCGCAGTAGGAAGGTGTTCCAGTTTGCAGAAAAACCCAGAAGCGAGCTATATCCCAAGCGAAAGTATCAGGTATCATACCCGACTTTAGAGGCGTTCTCCCGGACTCCGGGAGACAGAGGTCGTGTAAAAGCACTGCAAGCTCTGCAGCCCGAATAATTGTCCATATCTTGTGACCCTTATGCTTATATTCTGTTGAATAAGGTACATGCATGCTCCAGTCTGTTCCTTTGGTGGCCTGCCACCTAGCGATTAAAATGGCCCTTTTCATAGAAAGTCTGACCACCCGACGCCTGCCCACACGACCAGAAGGATAGTAAAATAGTCGATGCGCAATTCTCGAGCGCGTCTTTTCAGGGAATGGGCATTTCCCAGGACTGCTCTGAATAGTGATGCCGCAATTTAAGTAGTTATGGTCTTCAGTTGGTTCGATTGGATCTTTTGCGACCTCGGTCATAGATTGTCTCCTGTTTTTCAGATGGATATGTGTAGGGGAGTTGTCTGGTTTGAGTTGCTTTTCTTCCCCGAACCTTTCGGCGGTGACGACAAGCTGTTTTTCTTGAGTTCGAATGACATCGAAACTCTCTTTTGGATCGCATGAGGCAATACTCCTTTGTTCGCGAAACTGCTTCGCGTTGGTTGAAATTGATGTTGGGTAGTTAGTTGATGACCGCTTCAGTCAGTCATCAGGGGTCCGCTAGGATTGAAGCATCAGACGGGCCTCAAGTTCCTGAACAGACACACGGCGCCATTCTACACCGCGAACGCGGGTCCACTTGCCTTCCGGTGTTGGTCGCCGCCATTGTGGAAGTTGCATCTGCTGGAGTGCTGTCAAAGCGCTCGTGAAGTCATCAAACTCACGCTCAGCACCTTCTGCATCAATCAGATACTTGCCGTCGCGCTGCAGTCCGGGATTAAAAGTGCTTCCGTCTTTTGCGATGGGCACGAATACAACGTCACCCATTCCTTGGTCAGCTTCGATCACAATGTCTGTGTCGTCTTGGATCTGCCATAATGAACCGTAGTAGTCTTTCTGTGCAGACAGCCAGGCAAGTGCTTCATGTGCTTCTATTCTCTTTTGTGACCCCTGAATTTCTTTCGTCTGGCCGGACAGTTTGTTCTTAATTGTCTGCAAGGCCCGCCCGGAAAGAATGGCCAATTCCCCGGCATCCAGAGGATCACCGTTATCGGTTTTCCAACGGGCTAATGACTTTTGAAGCACAACGACTAGGTGTTCGTCATTAAGCCCCCATACATCGGAGGGCAGCAAACTGAGTAGCGCTTCAGCTTGTCGTACTTGAGAGGCCAGTAACTGATGGCGTTGCTTGTCATCCCTAGCAGTTGCCAGAACAATGCCGTAGTCAGCAAAGGCTGTCAGATCGTGGAGAAGCTGGCCAAGCTTGGTCTCTGAGTAGATGCCACTGAAGTCTTCTTCGAGTATCTCCTGCCATCCAAGATCTTCATAGTTTCTTTGAAAAGCGCGGGAGATCATGGTGTCAAATCCCAGTGACGCGCAGTCCTTGCCGAAAAAGATCTCGCAAAGCCCGAACATAGCTTCCAGTGACCGGATCATTCCCTCTTCAAAGAACCCTTTGTGACCAAATGACAATTCGAATTCTATTGTCCGTTGGTGGACCTCGTTGTTTATGTCTTCAGTCGTCTGCATGCCGGCCTCTCAGTGGTGAATGTTGTTATCACCATATAGGGATTTCCCTCTGACGAATTCAATATCAAACTAAGTATTAAATATAATACTTCATACTCCGTTGTTGCGTGGGAACTAGGTGAATTGGGACGCAACGCCACTTTTCTGTATAAGTATTGGGTTGGGGTGAAGCAGTGCTGATCCAAATATTTCTGGTTGGTGTCATCAATCTTATGCTGGGATCCGGCTGCACAGAAAGGGCATCTCACCATCTGTTCTCCTAGAAACCCCGGAATGAGAACTTACTGAGACGTGGGTGAAACCATTGATCAAGTTCGGCAAATGGTTATGGCCGGTTTGTAGCGGAACGTTAGATAGCAGCGCTTCCGTAAATAAAGGCATTGGCTGAGCCCAAGCGAGACGGAATGCTGAAAGCACTCCAGCGCTGTGAGTCCCAACCAAATGAGAACTTGATTCAGATACATCTAACTCTCACGGAGTTTCATTGCAGAACGACTGGTCTCAGAGCGAAACCCCGTTTTTGCCCCGTAGTTTCCCCGTGCCGATATAGCGGTTTTTATACGGGGAAATCCCAAAACAGGAATATTATTCCTGTTTGCAGAAAGGGGGCAGATCTATCAGTTCGCTGTATGTCTGGAATCAATCTATGATTGAGTTGAAGTACGTATGCCCGAAGTCTTAGGTGTGTAGGTGAAGTGCTATAAAGCGTTGCCGCCTAGGAAATCCGGGCAGGACGCGCAACCTTATAGAGGTGATTTGCATACCTCTCAGAGATCGCCAGAGCGGGCGCCCTGAGCATTGACTTATAGGGGTTCATCAATTGCCAGAGATACGCATCAGAGCGGCGTTCCAAGCCTGTCAGGGCGGCTCTGGAGTGGGAGCAGCCACGTCCATTCAGCGCACGGATGATAGTCACAGAACTAATATGAGACATCAGAAACAAAACGTCTTCAGGAGATGTCTCATGGCCTTCAGCCCAACCGCAACTTTGCGACCAAGTTCACGTCGTCGACAAGCCACGCCTGCTCAGCGATAACAGCTCAAGTTCCGTCTCAGGCGATCTGGCTGAGTGATTGCAGGACAAAGGCATGAAGCACTTACGCGGAGCGCCGCATCATCCTCAAACACAGGGCAAGATCGAGCGATGGCACCAAACTTTGAAGAACTGCATCCTGCTGCTAAACCACTTCATACCCGGTGATCTCGAAGCCTTCGTCGATCACTACTACCACCAGCGCTAACCCTTTGACCGGCAGGTGATGCGCGCATCACCGAGAGGGGCGAGAGTATAAACAACGTCACACCAAGGAATGCAGAACGCTTAAACCGTCATTTCACCCCGGGACTGAATATCTGCACCGGTCACTTCTTTGACAGGATCACGTCAAATTTTACGTAAAGGAAATCTTCGTTGACTTTGCCGGAAAGTTCCATGCCATCGGGGAAATCAGTTGCCGGTTTTTCATGATAGGTCATCACAAGATCCGAGCGCACGCCAAAGACGGTGTCTTGATCAAGATAGGGATCATCTTCGGGAAAAATCTCTGTGACAAGTGGGCGGTACCCTTCGGCTTCGATGATGTAATGCAGATGCGACGGCCGCCATGGATGACGACCACAAGCCCGAAGAATATCGCCGACCGGACCGTCATCAGGAACAGTGTATTCCACAGGTTTTACCGTCGTGAAGGCATAACGCCCGTCCGAGGTGACCGTCTGGAGGCCGTGGAAGGAATATGTATCCTGCTCATCATCTTGACTTGCATAAAGCCCGTTTGGAGCGGTCTGCCAAATGTCGATCGTGGCACCGGAAATCGGGTTGCCGTCGGTGTCGTGTATAACGCCTTCGGCAAGCAGGACAGGACCACCAAAATGTCGTTTCATATCACCGCCATAGGTCAGGGCCGGGGCGCCGGAGACATGAAAGGGACCAAGCACAGATGATGATGTCGAGATGGGATCTGAATGCAGCATATCCACCAATGACGACAAGCCCAGAACATCTGAGGCGAGCACAAATTCATGCCGGTCCTTGGTCTCTACTGCCGCGCAGCCTTCAAGAAAAGCGATCCCAGCGCGCCATTCCTCATGGGTTAGGTTGGTTTCACGGGCAAATTCGTGCAAGTGATGTACCAGCGATCCCATCACCTTGCGCATGCGTGGATCCATATCCTCGGACATATAGCCCATGAATATATCGGTAATGTTATCTTGTGTGATGTTGCGCATATCGGTTTTCCTTACAGAAGTGCCAGGCTGAGGATTGGAAACTGGATGAGAATAATGAGGACAATCAGCATCACGAAGGCAAAGGGCAAAGCCCCCATAAACACATCTTTGAGGCTGATACTGTCATCATTAAGCGTTGATTTTATGACGAAGCATGAGATGCCCAAGGGCGGCGTTAGCAACCCGATTTCGGCGCCAACAACGGTGATAATGCCGAACCATATCAGGGACATATCCATTGCTTCGACGATAGGCAGAAACAGCGGTACGACAATCAGGATGATTGATGCAGTATCCAGAAGCGTACCCAGAAAAAGCATCAGAAGAACATATAGAAACATAACGGTCCAGAACGACCCGGCATTGCCGGAAAGTAAATTCTGAAGCTGGTTCGGCAATCCTGCAAGCCCAAGCATGCGGCTATAGATTGATGCCGCCGTGATCAGGAACAGGATCGCCGCCGTGATATGGCCGGTTTCCAACAGAGCGTCCCAAAAGGCCCTTAGCGGCATTGAGCGCCGTGTGAAGGCGATGATTAATGCGACAAGTGCCCCTGCCGCGCCCGCTTCGACGGCTGTCAGCCAGCCAGTATAAATCCCGCCCAGAACGATCGTGATCAGGCCAACAGTGGGAAGTGTTTTTGACGCAACCTCGCGCGGTGACATCCATTCACTGTCTTCAACCTGGCGCCCGCCGACAAAATCAGGCGTATAGCGGCTCATGATCCAGATCGCGCCGATATAGGCGGTTGCAAGCATCAGGCCAGGGATAGCCCCTGCGAGGAACATATCCCCTACAGATTGTTCCGCAACGAAGGAATAGATGATCAACATCGCAGACGGCGGAATGATCATGCCCAACACCGACGATCCGGCCACGACACCCACGGCAAAACGGGGGTTATAGCCCTGACCAATCATTTGTGGGACGGATACTTTGGTAAAAACCGAGGCCGAGGCGATAGAGGAACCTGTGACGGCTGCAAATATAGCATTTGCGCCAACAGTCGCCATGCCAATGCCGCCCTTCACCTTGCGAAAGCGCATCGTCATGACCTCATAGATATCCTTGCCCAACCCGGCCTTGGATACGATTAATCCCATGAAGGTGAACAGCGGGATGGTGGCGAAACTATATTCCATCGCGCTGTCACCCACAGCGATCTTCAACAGGTTTAGCGCCAAGGTGAAATTATCACGCATCAGCCAGATCGAAACGAAAGAAACCACGCCCAATGCTATGGGAATATAGAGACCCGAGTAGATCAGAAATACAATGGCAACGACCGAAAAAAGGCCGATTTCAATTGGGGTCATTTTACGGGCTCATCATGTTCTGGGGTGCGGATAAGTTGCGGGCGATCTTGGGCCGAGATGACCTTAATCACGAAGATCAGGCTCGACAGCGCGCAACCAATTGTAATGACCAGCTTCACGGGCCACCAAGGCAGCGTGAATAATCCTGGCACACCAAAATAGTCCTGCGTTGCCCACATGTGAAGAAATTCGGGAAAGGTGATGTAGGCAATTAACGCCATAAATATTGCGGAAACTGCATTGATTATCCGACGCATATTTACTGCGGTGCGGGGGCGTTTATCAGCTATGAGAGCCAAAAATCCGTCAGATCGCGTCAGGCGGTCGACCCGTACCACATCCGGTAACTGTAGAAAGACGATCATAACCACCGAGAACTGAACGATCTCATAGGCCCCCTTTAAAGGCGCACCAAAGAATCCCCTAGCTATGACGTCTACATTGAGGATCACCACCAATGCCAACACAACGAGTGTGCCAATGGCATTGGTGGTCATTGCAAGAAAATTAGCGGCCCGGGAAAGGCCCGCAAAGGCTGACTTTAACATTTTTAGGTCCCTCCGGGTCGCGTTTAAGTTATTCCACAGTCCAGTCGCGAACACCGGTGTATCCGGCGGCTTCCAACTTGCGGATATAAGCAGCAAGCATCTCAGTACCGGCCTCTCCCGATGTGTTCAGGGTCGTTGACCATTCCAAGGCAATGTTTGGCATCGCCACAGCCCAGGCAGTGCGATCCTCATGAGAGACGTCGACAATCGTGCCTCCGGCCTCAATATAAGCGGCTTCCGCATTGGCAGCACGATCCATAGTCAGTCCGGCAAGATGATCGCGGTAATCAATGGCAACAGCATTGAGCACGTCTTTGACTTCATCTGGCAATCCGGCCCAGTAATCAGCGTTCACCGTAACGGTCTTCGAATTCACCGAGCCAAAGTTTGTACGCAGCATGAAAGGGGCCACTTCCGCTATCTTGAAGGTCGCGGCGGCTTCAGGCCAGAGCATCGCACAATCCACGAGCCCGGTCTGAACCATATTGTAAAAATCTGTTAGGCCGCCGCGAACACCAGCCGCGCCATTGACACCTTCAAGATATCGCAAGTTCAGGCCCGCGCCTGCAACTTTGGCACCTTCGATATCCGCAACCGAAGAAATTTCACCTGAACAGAACATTTGATAGCTGTCCAGAACAACACCGGTGGCAAGATATACTTGATTTTGCGCTGCAAATTCGTTTTGCATGGCTGGAAACTCACGCGCGATCTCATCTACTGCCACAGCAACAGCGCGGGCGTCAGATGCCACAAATGGGGTTGATCCGGAGATACCCTGGCTGGGCAACTTGGATGAATGGAAGATCGTGGTGACAATGCCGATGTCACCAAGCCCAAGCTGTATACCTTCCAGTACACCGCGAGGTTTCACAATGGAACCACCGTAGTTTTCCTGCCAATCCATTACATAGTTACCGTTGTCGGCAAGCCGGCGGTCAACTTCCGGAATAAAGAAGTTGGTAAATTCACGCACCCAAAGCGCACGGCTTGGATATCCGTCAATCACAACAGCCGAAATCTTTTCCTGCGCGACGAGCGGCATCGCCGTCATCGTTGCCAGAGCTGCACCCCAAAGGCTGCATTTTGTCCAGTTCATCATTGTATTTCCTCCCAGAAATGAGGCCTCCCGCCCCGTTAACTAATCTAGTTTGCCTTCTTCCAATTAACAGTCAGTTCTGTGCCGGTTGCTTCAAACAGCCTGGCAATGGAGCAATATTTGGCCGTCTCCCGCCCCACTTCACTCAGCTTCGCTTGATTGGTCAAAGTGACGCAATTCACCGTCAAGGTAACGGCCGGGAATGGCAGATCGATCTCTTCTCCCATGAGAACGCCCCGCGATCGAATAGGAAATTTGCATCAATTGTTACTTCGCCAAGATCCACACCAAGACATGTAGCATTCTTGTGCCCAATAACGTTGGCACAGGCGATGAGTGCCGTCATTGCTGTTTCCGTCGGCGTCGGCCCAAGATTTGATCCGCCGCGTTCAATTGGCTCGTCAATGTCAACTTCCAGATCGCGAACTGGAAGTTCAGTGCGGGAATGGGTTGGGCAATTCGTTCTTACAGGATAGGCCACAACGGTTTTCGCTTTGATTGCCATGTTACCAGACCTCACGCAAAGCTGCAGACCTTATCGAATGCAAAGCGTGGCAGTTTCTGAAACAATGCCGTTTCATCTGCATAGCCAATATTGCACAGGAAATTAGATTTCAGGCTGGTGCCGGTAAAGAATTCCTCGTCCACAATCTCATTCGAAAACCCTGACATTGCCCCGACATCAAGCCCGACTGCGCGCGCGGCGATCATGAAATACGCCCCTTGCAATGTGCCGTTGCGCATGGCGGTGTCTTCGACATAGGCATCGTTGCCATCAAACAAATGGCGGCGATCCTCATGCGGGAACAGGAAAGGCAGCTCGTGCCAAAAATCCATGTCATGCGCGATGATTGCGGTCACCGGCGCGCCTAGCATTTTTTCGACATTCTTGGGTTTCAGAGATTTGGCAAGCTGCGCCTTTCCTTCGGGCGATCGCACAAAGATAAACCGCGCAGGCAGCGTGTTCATCGAGGTGGCACCGTTAATCGTGATCTCATAGATCTCTTCGAGAAGCTCGTCCGGAATGGGCTTGACCGTCCAAGCGTAATGAGAACGAGCCTCGCGCAGGATTAGATTGATTGAGTCATCGGACAATCGTTCGAGGCGCTGGTGCAAATCTCGGTGAGATTCTTGCGCCTGCTTTCGGAGGATCTCCAACGCTTTACCCTCTGGCGCGCTCATTTCTCGTCAACGATCGGATTTGAACAGATACCGATCCCTTCAATTTCTACGTCCACAACTTCGCCGGGGACAAGCCAGCGTGGGTTTGGCTTCTTTGCATGCCCAACACCGGGTGGTGTGCCCATCGCAATAAGATCCCCAGGCTCTAAGGTGGTGTATTCGGAAATGGTCGCAATCGTTTGCGCGACGCTCCAGATCATGTTGCCGGTGTTGGAAGACTGCAAAATCTCGTCGCCCACGCGGCTTTCAATCTTCAGACCGCTCGCCCCTTCAGGCAGGTCATCAGGTGTGACAACAAACGGGCCGATCGCGCCTGTCTGATCAAAGTTCTTACCTGGAGTCCATTGATGCGTCTTACGCTGGTAATCGCGAACAGATCCGTCGTTGAAAACGGTATAGGCGAAGACGTGATCCAATGCGTCTGCCTCAGAAATATGACGCCCACCTTTGCCGATGATCATCATCAGCTCGGCCTCATAATCCAGCTTGTCGGAACATGTCGGACGCACCAGCGGTGCACCAGCAGCCATAATCGAGTTCTTCCCACGCATAAACAGAGCGGGATAATCGGGTATGTCATATCCGCCTTCTTTGATGTGGTCAGTATAGTTCAGGCCAAGGCAAATAATTGTCCCTGGGGCCACTACAGGCAATGCAGGAGTGATCGAGGACACTGGAACACCCTCCGAGCCGTCGATCTTGGCGGCCAGCGATTCCACAAGCGCAGGATTAGTGATTAAACCCATCAAATCCGCCCCAACTGAATCGTCTAATGCGCTTAAATTAATGGCTTTCTCACCGGTTACCGCGAAAACGGCAGTGCCGCCTGATGTCTTTCCGACAAGATATTTCATAACTGCTTTCCTTGCTAGGCTGTCATTTTTCTGCCTATAATTTATAGTAATGTCAACTAATATCGATATTTGTAACTCAAGAGGAAAATAAAATGAAGTGGAATGACTATAAGAAACAGGCGAAAGAACGCGGTGCCCTAGCCTTGGAATTATTTGTAATTCAAAGTATTCCTGCGAAGACGCCCGAGGATCTGAAGGCCTCTCTGCTAGCGCATTTGGCGTATCAGGCAGAGCAGGAATCCAAAGGAACACTTGCCTTTTCCGGGCCAATGTCAGACGAAACGGGCGAGGAAATGCAAGGTATGGGATTAATCATTTACCGCGCTGACAGTATGGAGACCGCCCGCTTGCTTGCGGAAGCCGACCCGATGCATCAGAGTGGCGCTCGTCGTTTTACGCTGCGGCGCTGGATGATCAACGAAGGCTCCATAAATCTGAATGTTGCTCTATCAACAAAAGAAATTGTGCTCAGCTAAAGAGCATAGAAAGGCTGGAAATGACCTTATTGGAACAAACTGCAGGGAAAGAAATATCCGCAACGCACGCGGCGTATCTTGCCCTGCGTCGATTGATTCTGACTGGAAAGCTACCAGCAGGGCAAAAACTGAAAATTGAACAATTGCGAGCCATGCTTAAGACTGGGGCCTCCCCCGTTCGCGAAGCATTGAGCCTTTTGACTTCCGACATGCTGGTGGAACGTCTTGACCAACGCGGCTTCCGGGCCGCACCTGTCAGTCTCGGAAATTTTCACGAAATTCTATCGCTGCGTTGCGTGATGGAGGACATGGCGCTTCGGAAGTCCATTGAACGGGCCACCCCAGCATGGGAAGAACACTTGGTTCTAGCGCATCACCGGATGAAAAGGGCCAGCTCAGGTGGCGGCATTCCGGAGTTCGAAGACGCACATAAATCCTTCCATATGACTTTGCTCAACAACGCTGATTCGCCAATTCTTGAGCGCTATTGCAGCCAGCTTTATGATCTTAACATCCGGTATCGATATCTTGCGGCTGGCGGTACAAACTACAAGAAGCGCGACATCGCTGCCGAGCATGAAGAAATCCTAGATGCAGCGATACTGGGTAATTCCGATGCCGCAGCGGCGGCGCTGATTCGGCACTACCAAGCTACTGGAGGTTACCTGTCGATTTTACTAAGCAAGCTCTAGGCCTGGCGATTTAAGTAATTAATTTGCAGTAATATCGATTTTATGAAACACTAACATAGCACTTTGGAGGCCTGCTATGCGACGCAATCGATTCTTGTCAGACATTCTATCAACTTTGTTCGATCGAAGCGGTACTCTGTCAAAGGAGGAGGATGCCCGCGACATCTATGAACTTTGTCATGCTTTGCTTTCACAGGAAGGTGAAGTGTCGGGCCAAAAGCTCGCGGGTACTGTTTTGGCGCGTTATCAAGCGATGTCCAAAGCCGAGAAAGTTGGTTTCTTCGAATTCCTGAACACCGAATTTGATATCGATACCAAAAAGCTCGCGGATCTCGCCAATCGTTACGCGGCCGAACCCAGCCCCGATATGTTCCGACAATTGTCACATGCTGCGGAATCCAAACGTCAGGAGCTTTTCCGCCGTCTCAATCAACCGGTTGGCGCAACTGAATGCCTCGTGTCGATGCGCGTCGATCTTCTGGGACTGATTAAGGAAAAGCCAGAACTTGCCCGCACGGATACTGATTTTGTGCATCTGCTTCGCAGCTGGTTCAACCGCGGCTTTCTTGTTCTAAAGCAAATCAACTGGGACACACCGGCGCGGATCCTCGACAAAATCGTCGCCTATGAAGCGGTGCATGAAATCAACGATTGGGATGACCTGCGTCGGCGGCTTTATCCACCAGACCGGTGCTGTTTTGCCTTTTTCCACCCGTCTATGCCCAATGAGCCACTGATCTTCGTTGAAGTCGCACTTACCGAAAACATTCCCGGATCAATTGATACGCTTCTCACAGAGGAGCGTCAGCACCTTCAGGCCGAAGACGCAAAAGTCGCCGTGTTCTATTCGATTTCCAACTGTCAGAAAGGCCTCACCGGGATCAGCTTTGGTAATCTGCTGATTAAGCAGGTGGTGAGTGAGTTGTCATTGGAACATCCGCAACTGACCCAATTTGTGACGCTGTCACCAATTCCACGCCTGAACAAATGGTTGTCATCCCAAACCGAGGACGAAACGCACGGTCATGTCGCGCAGGCCATTCTGGATGGGACAGCACCACCCGACGATGTACGGGGCATGGCCGCCCGGTATCTGGTCAACGCAAAACGCACAAATGGCACACCCCTCGATCCCGTCGCTCGCTTTCATCTGGGGAATGGTGCCGAGGTGCACAAAATTCACGCCGAGGCAGACAGCTCAAAAAACGGCCGGACACAATCCAGTGGCGCGATGGTCAACTACTTCTACGATCTGTCGCTTACTGAACGTCACCACGAAGATTTTGCGCTCAATGCCGTCGTCGCGACCTCTCGGCAGGTCAATACCCTTACGACGTCAGCGTTCATTACAAAGCCGAAGGAAACCATCGCGTGACCAATACACTTTACGATGCGCTTATCGCTCCACATGCCAAGAATGACCGGGTTTTTCTCGAGCAGGATGACGGTACTATCTGGACTTATGCCCAATTTGTCGTTCGCGCAGCGCAACTGTCCCACGTCCTACATGACCTAGGGGTTAAACCCGGCGACCGGATCGTTGTGCAGGCCCCTAAGCTGGCCGATTCAATTGCACTTTATGTAGCCGCCATTCAAACGGGGGCCATTTATTTGCCGCTGAACACCGCCTATACGCAAAGCGAAGTCCGCTATTTCGTCGAGGATGCATCCCCCACCCTTATCGTCTGTGATGCAAAAAACGAAGTTGAAATGAATGAACTTGGTGCAGATCATTCGATCAAGATTATGACCCTAGCTGCGGATGGCAACGGATCACTCAGCATTTCGGCCAATGGCAACCCAACTGAATTTGAAACGGTGAATCGCGGTCCAGAAGATCTGGCAGCGCTTCTGTACACCTCTGGCACAACCGGGCGTTCAAAGGGCGCAATGCTTTCCCATAAGAATCTGCTGTCGAACGCTGTCTCGCTTACTGATCTGTGGCAGATCTCTGAAAGTGACCGTCTGATCCATGCCTTGCCGATTTTTCACACGCATGGGCTTTTCGTCGCGATGAACACTTGCCTTCTGGCCGGTGCACAGGTGCGTTTCATGGCCGCCTTCAATGTCGACGCGATTGTCGATGAATTGCCCCGCTCAACACTTCTGATGGGTGTGCCGACATTCTATACAAGGTTGCTTGATGATCCGCGCCTTACCAAGAGTTTAGTCGCAAACATGCGCCTTTTCATATCTGGTTCAGCGCCACTTCTGGCCGAAACGCATGCGGCATTCGAAAATAGCACAGGAAACCGTATTCTCGAACGTTACGGAATGACCGAGACCAATATGATCACCTCAAACCCTTTTGATGGTAATCGCATCGCGGGCACTGTCGGCTATCCTTTGCCCGACACTGAGGTCAAGATCACCGTTGCGGGCACCTGTGTTGCCGCTGGCGAAGTGGGTATGATCGAGGTGCGTGGTGACAATGTTTTCCAAGGATATTGGAAGATGCCCGAGAAAACCGCAGAAGAACTCCGCGAAAATGGTTTTTTCATCACGGGCGACCTTGGCATCGCATCCGATGACGGGCGTATCAGCATCGTTGGACGGCAAAAAGATCTGATTATTTCAGGTGGGTACAACATCTACCCAAAAGAAATTGAAGACATCATCAATGATATCGATGGTGTAACGGAAAGCGCAGTCTTTGGCGTTCCCAATGCCGATTTTGGCGAAAGTGTTCTCGCCGCTGTGGTGTTGGAGAACGCCGCCCTCACGGTGGATGCAATGTCCGCTCAAATTGAACCCCAACTCGCACGTTTCAAACATCCGCGCCGCTATATCATTCTGGAGGAGCTGCCCCGCAACACGATGGGCAAGGTCCAGAAAAATATCCTGCGCGCAGAATATGAAGATTGAGAATGGTCCATATCCAATGCTCAGCATTGGGTTGGAAAAGCCCGGTCGCTTTTGAACGGAGGGTGGCTTAAACGAGCACTTGGAGCGGCACTAAAACGCGACAGGTCCAAGGTGACTGCGGTCTGAGCTAAGCCGCTTCTGATGAATTACAAGCCCTCACAACGCGTTAGACAGAAAAAACCCCGTTTTAACCCCGTAGGTTCCCCGTGCTGAAATAACGCTTTTATACACGGGGAAATTCCAAATCAGAATATTATTCCTGTTTGCAGGAGGGTGTCAGATCTATCTGGTCGCTGTATGTTCGGAGTTCGACCTTAAGTTGATTTGAAGTACATATGCACGAAGTCTTAGGTGTGTAGGTGAAGTGCTATAGGGCGTTGCCACCGAGAAACACCAAGCAGGACGCGCAACCTTATAGAGGTGTTTTGCGTGCCTCTCAGAGGTCGCCAAAATGGGCGCACTGAGCATTGAACTGGGTAGTCGTGCCAATTGCCCAAGATGCGCACCAGAGCGGCGTTCCTAGCCTGTCAGGGGCGCTCTGGAATGGAGGTAGACATGTTCGCCCGCGCACGGATGTTAGTCGCAGCACTAATACGAGACATCAGAAACAAAACGTCTTCAGGAGATGTCTCATGGCCTTCAGCCCAACCGCAGGAGAGTAACATGAACTTAAATATTGGAGAGACGTCAAAACGTACGGGCCTTCGGGCCAAAGCCATCCGCAATTATGAAGACATTGGGTTGGTTTCACGATAGGCGATTTTCGGGCACTCCTCGCAATTTATGAAGATAGAAGTTGTGCCAGCTCAGAGGTAAAGACCATTATCAACAAGCGCTTGGACGAAATAGACGCCAAGATCAACGACCTTCAGGCTATGTATGAGGCACTGACCCATCTGGCTGAAGAATGTGCCGGAGACCACCGCCTGGATTGTCCGATCTTGAAAGGGTTAAGTGTCGAGCAAATCATCTGACGAAATGGTAGATGCCCTTGAGACGATTTCACCGTGTAGTTTGGTATGTAGTGCAGCTGTACCGTGATCCGCCCATCTGCATATTGCAACCGCAGCTTCCGTCGCCATTCTGGAAACCGGCAAATCTATTGTCGTGAGGGGGGGCGTGCTGACGGAACCCCATTCTAGGTTATCAAATCCCATCAAAGACATGTCTTCAGGGATTTTGAGGTTTCGCCGCTGCAACTCAAAGAACGCCCCAAGCGCCAACACATCTGAAAGACACAAAATAGCGGTCTGTCCGATCGCTCCATCCATAAGCTTTTTTGTCGTTGATGCGCCTCCCGCGATGTCGAGGCCGGTTTCCCAGAAAGTCAGAGTTACATCAAGATTGCTGGACCTCAAACCATCAATTCTGGCCTCTGTGCGATCATTGCTGGATGCTGGTCCGTGAATCACCGCAATATTGCGATGACCCGCTGCGTGCAAATGTTCTAGTGCCATCTGAGCAATGGCAGCATTGTCATATCCGATTGTGGGATATTTTGCGGAGTCATCAAAATAGGACGTAATCACGACTGGTACATCAAACCGATCGATTAGGTCGTCAAACTCTGATCCGTGAGCCTTACCCGATACCACGAGACCTTCCACTCCCATGTTCAGAAGTGTAGCGGCTTTCTGAACCTCGGTATCCAAATTACTGTCTGTAATGGAAACAACGAGCGTGAACCCAAGCTCAGAGCATTTGTCTTCCAATTCGTTGAGAAACTTGGCAAATATAGCGTGATCAAGCGTAGGGATTAGAACACCAATTGTGCGCGTTCGGCCCGAATTCAATGTACGTGCCGCTGCGCTTGGTGTGAAGCCGAGAGCCATTACCGCATCGTTTACTTTGGTCCGTGTGGCGGTTGTAACAAGTTCTGAATTATTCAGAACTCGGGATACAGTGGCGACCGAAACCTTGGCGCTTCGTGCCACGTCACGTAGTGTCGCTCGTTGTTTTTTACTCATTAGATACCCGTAATTTACGAAGCCGCAAACCGACTTCGTAAAAGTATATTGACTTTTGTAACCGGTTACAACTATCACCATGTAACCGGTTACAAAGTTAAGGAGGCAGCCAATGCACGATTTTGATCTCCTACGTTCGTTCAGAAATGCTGGCGACATCGGGGGCGGAAGATTATTCCCATTCCTTGCATCTCCTCACCCCGCAACGTCATGGATGGTATCGCCACGCCAGGTTCATAAGATCGAATTGCATAGCGGTGATTTACTGTCATTTATCGGGGTATCCGACGATTCTGGTGTGGCGGTTGCAGCATTTGATGAAATGGGGCGCGACGCATTATCCACGCTGAATTTAACATCCGATACGATGGTTCAAATGTCGGATTTTGACAGTGAGGCTTTACGCGGCTGGATTGTCGCCAATGGTGGTCTCGTAAATGCCGGGATCAAATCGGCTTTCTTGCGTTCCGATGAAGGTCTGTGTGTCCTTAAATCTTCTGGCCGCTGCACAATTTGGCTTATGCACGCGGCTTCAAATGATGATCTGGTAAATGGCGCAGTTTCAGGTCAGTTTCAGGTTCACCTAAAGCAGGCCACTCCTTCCAATTTGTTGTTGCCACCTCCTTTGGGCGAAATCCGTGATGAGTTCACGATTAGTCGCGCGACGGCGCAAGCCTATGAGTTGCGTAAAGGTGAAGTTGTTCAGGTTATCGATATAGAGGGCCAACAATGTTCCGACTTCATGGCGTTTCGCTCTGAGGGGTTGGATCGTGGAATTGAACAAATGATCGACAACACCGTCACGCGCTCGATGGTGGGGGGTGCCTATCCGGTGCCTGGGCTGTTTGACAAGTTTTTCGATTCCGATGTTCGTCCGATGTTAAATTTGGTTCAAGATACGGTAGGTCGCCACGATACGTTTGCGCTTGCCTGTACGGCCCGTGGATATGAAGAACGTGGCTTTGCAGGCCACGTCAATTGTTCCGACAATATATCAGAGGTAATGGACCCATACGGTGTTGCCCGCCGCAGTGCTTGGCCCGCGATTAATTTCTTCTTCAATTCTTGGATCGACCAGGCAGACAACCGCATTCAGTCGGAAGAATCTTGGTCGCGAAGTGGTGATTACGTCGCGCTGCGCGCCATGGATGATCTGGTATGTGTTTCAACCGCCTGTCCTGACGATATTGATCCGATCAATGGTTGGAACCCCACTGACATTCATGTGCGCATTTACCGACCAGAGGCACCAATCCGCCGTGCGGTCGCACATCGTGAAAAGGAAGACGCACTTATGTCGATCACCGAAGAATCCGCATTTCACAAACGCACTGAATGCCTAACCCAGAAATTTGCACCTGCTAGGGATTTATGGGCGCCCATCGAATTTCCAGCGACTGGAACTCTGGGCGAATATTGGGCATGCCGAAATGCTGTGACGCTTCAGGATATGAGCGGACTGCGAAAATACGATATTGTTGGCCCGGATGCGGAACGGTTGCTTCAGCAAGCAATGACACGCAACATTGCCAAGCTGGCGGTCTGGCGTGGCATGTATTTGTTGATCTGCGACGCGCAGGGCGAAGTTGTTGACGATGGGACGTTATTTCGGCTTGGTCCACAGCTTTTCCGCTGGTGCTGCGGTGCTGAGGAAAGCGCGCGTGTGCTGATCGAATTAGCGGATCAGAACGGTTTTCAGGTTCGCATCCATGCGATGGGTGGGGCGATGCCTAATCTGGCGTTGCAGGGGCCAAAATCCCGCGATGTGCTGCACAAGATTGTGTTCACCCAGCCACATGTACCCTCGCTCAGAGATTTGAAATGGTTTGGAGTCACTCAGGCCCGGCTACGCGACCGCGAAGGTGCGCCATTCATGTTGTCGCGCTCGGGATATACTGGTGAGCTTGGTTACGAGTTGTTTTGTGACAAATCAGACGCGATTGAGATCTGGGACGCGGTGATGGAGGCAGGCGAAGAATTCAATATCTCTCCGATGGGAAGCGCAGCGCTGGAAACCATTAGAATTGAAGCTGGATTGGCCGCCGCTGGTGCAGAATTTACATCCGGCGTCGATGCATTTGAGGCAGGCCTAGGCTTTGCTGTCGACCTGAAAAAAGCCGATTTTGTTGGCAAGACCGCTTTGGAGCGTAATGTCGAAGCCCCACGTCGCGCACTGAAAGGTCTCATTCTGGAATGCGATGATGTCCCACACCACGGCGCTCATGTTTATGCGGGAGAACGCCCGGTTGGTGTTGTTACATCGGCAACGCGATCCCCAACTCTTGAGACAGCTATAGCGATCGCGCGCATCGCGGTTGAGCACTCTGAAAATAATACCGTTCTCGAAATCGGACAGATGGGCGGACATATGAAACGCCTAACGGCAAAGGTCACCGACATTCCGTTCGTTGACCCCCAAAGAAAGCGTGCACGAGCTTGAAACAACGAATGAAACAAGGGAGAAAAAAATGAAAACTTTACAGTATCTTGCAGTCGCCACATCGTTCAGCGTTGCTGCCACGGGTGTATTTGCGCAAGAAAAAGTCATGATCGGCGAACCAAGCTGGCCTGGTGCGAAGATTATGGCAAATGTCATCGGTCAGGTCATCGAGAGCCGTCTGGGTGGTGAAGTCGGATATGCCCCCGGCGCAAACGCCGTCATCTTTGCCGCCATGGACGGTAGTCGAGGTGACATCGACGTGCACCCAGATGTCTGGTTGCCAAACCAATCTTCTTTTACCGACCAATATGTCGATGGAACGGGAACGGTATCACTGTCGTCAGGTTCCTACGAAGGCCGATCTGGCTTTTGCACTCCGGACTACATGGCTGAAAACCACAATATAAGTTCAGTCTTTGATCTGGGCACCCCCGACGCGCAAACGCTTTACGATTCAAATGGCAATGGCATGGGTGAAATCTGGGTCGGTGCATCTGGATGGGCCTCTACAAACGTCCATCAGGTCAAAGTGCGGGATTACGGCATCGGTGATTTCCTTGAACCATCCACCGAAGATGAGACCGTCTTTTATGCCCGCTTGAAAGATGCAATCGAGGAAGAGCAAGGCGTCGTTTTCTATTGCTATAAGCCGCATTATGTTCACGCGCTCTACAATGTTACAATGATAGAAGAGCCTGATCACAACCCAGACGAATACAAGATGGTCACCCCGGATCAGGACGCCGATTGGTTTAACCAATCTCGTATTATGACCGGTGATCAGGTGAAGACCGTTCGGGTTGCTTATTCCAATTCGTTGAACGAACGGAATTCAGCGGCTGCGGCGTTTCTGGCGAACATCGACATGGATGCGGATTCGTTGTCAGCACTGACCTATGAGGTCGTTGTTCAGGGCAATGAAATCGATGCTGTTGTTGCGGATTGGATCGAGGCAAACGGTAATATCGTTGATGGTTGGTTGGGGCTCAACTGAGCTACTTCTCCCTGCTGCCCCGGCGTGTGCAACGCCGGGGCTATTTAGATTAACAAGGAACGGCAAATGACCTCTGAATATACAATTGATGCACGTGGTGTGTGGAAAATATTTGGCGCACGTTCCAAAGAAGCCCTTGCCGCGATTCACAGCGAAGGTTTGGGAAAAGCGGAAGTCTTGGAGCGCTTCGGTTGTGTCGTTGGGGTTGCGGATGCTTCATTTCAGATCAAGCCTGGGGAGTTGTTTTGCGTGATGGGCCTTTCCGGATCAGGAAAGTCGACGCTTGTCCGGCATGTTAACCGCTTGCTTGAGCCGACTGTCGGTCAGATCTTGATCAATGGTCAGGATGTCATGGGGCTGAACGAGGAAAAGCTGCGTAACCTGCGTAATCACCGTGTCGCGATGGTGTTTCAGAACTTCGGCCTGATGCCGCACCGCACAGTGAGAGACAACGTCGCCATGCCCCTTGAAATCAGGGGCACAGGCAAAGCGCGTCGCTGGGAAGAAGCAGATAGGGTTCTGGATCTGGTTGAGTTGACCGGGTGGGAAGACAAATTCGCACATGAACTTTCAGGCGGGATGCAGCAGCGCGTCGGCCTAGCAAGAGCCATTGCATCTGATCCCGAAATATTACTCATGGACGAGCCGTTCTCGGCACTTGATCCCCTGATCCGCAAACAATTGCAGGACCAGTTCATGGATCTGTCTAAGAAGCTAAAAAAGACAACGATGTTCATCACGCATGATCTGGATGAAGCGATCCGCATCGGCAATCGAATTGCGATCATGAAAGACGGGCGCATTGTACAGATCGGCACTCCCGAGGAAATCATCCTCAACCCCGCCGATCAATATGTTTCAGATTTCGTTGCAGGGATTTCTAAACTCAACATGGTTTTCGCCCACTCGGTGATGACACCAGTTGAAGAATTCAAAGCCAAGCATGGAGAGATACCAAAAGATGCGCACCACGCACATCCGGATATGGATCTGAATGATCTTATGTCCTTGTGCATTGTTGGGCACGGCATCGTGGCCGTAATCCAAGACGGAAATACAGTCGGTGTAATCGATCGGGTGGGGCTCATACGCGCAATTCAGGGTAATCAGGGATAGGGTGGAAAAGATGGCACAGATCAAAGAAGAAACAGCCCAGCATTTAAACTCTCTCGTTGATGAATTTGTCGGGCATGACAAAGACTATTACCGCCGCGTGTTCAGCTATGTCATGGAAGCACCAGGTTACCGGTTTACGCTAAATTGGGCGGCAGGTGTTCTTGGCCCGGTCTGGTTCGGTGCACGTGGATTATGGTCTTGGTTCTTGGGTTTTCTGGTTCTGGAAACATTTGCATATATTCAGATCGGACGGGGTCTGTTTGGTGATCTGGGCCGTGAGGCCCGATTGCGCGCTGAAAACATTGCGGAAACGCTCGCTTTGCGTCATCAGCAGATTGAAGCGGCTGAACAGTTTGGGTCATCGTCCCTTGATGCACTGAAGCGGGCAGCTGAATCGTTGCAGGGTGCGCTCACAAAATCGTCAGAAGCCGCGAGCAGTGCGGACGCGACCGGATCTATCTATCTGGCAGTCGGGTTGGCGCTATTGCTTGCAACCAAAATCGGGATCGCATCGCTTGCCAATTGGACGCTAGAGACACAATTCGTCCGCTGGCGATCAGACAAGTCAATTGCAAGCGGATGGTCCACGCAACGCTTGGTTATTGGTGCCGTGTTATTTCTGGCTGTCGTAACTTTATCTGTGATCAAATTCGCACAACCCGACGCACTTGTCATATTGAACGAATTTCCGACCAATCGCGATTGGCGCCTCAATGTCGGAGATGGGGTTCAGGGCGCATTTGATTGGACCAAGGCAAACGGGCGAGGATTTTTTGATAGCGTAACCTACGGGATGCGAACTTTGCTTGACTGGATCGAAGTTGTGCTTGTCGATACGCCTTGGCCTGTTGTTGGATTTGTCATCGTAATGCTTTCTTACCTTTCTGCGGGGCCGCGTGTTGCCATATTTACGGGTGCTGCACTTGCCTATCTTGGCCTGTTGGATTTCTGGGAAAAAGCCATGACGACAGTTGCTCTACTTGGCGCGGCGGCAATGATTTCGATCACACTGGGCATCCCGGTTGGCATCTATTGTGCTCGTCGACCCAAAGTTTTCTCTGTGGTGCGCCCGATTCTTGATTTCATGCAATCCATGCCGTCGTTTGTCTATCTTATCCCCGTCGTTGCCTTCATCGGCTCCGGTAAGCCGGCAGGTGTTGTTGCGACAATGATTTTCGGTAGCCCCCCGGTGATCAGATTTACCGTCCTTGGTTTGCAGCAAGTCCCTGAAACCGTGCGTGAAGCAGCATTGGCCTTTGGCGCTACGCCGCGCTATCTGCTATGGCGCGTCGACTTACCCCTAGCCACCAGAACAATCATGGCTGGGGTGAATCAGACTATTCTGATGTCGCTTGCGATGGTGGTCGTCGCGTCCCTAATTGGCGCAAAGGGACTTGGCGAAGATGTGCTGGAAGCGCTTCAATACGCCGCCGCAGGTCAGGGGATTTTGGCTGGTCTTGCGATCCTGTTCTGCGCGTTAATCTTGGATCGGATCGTCGCTGGGAAACATACCTAGTTTAGGGATGGAACATGTTCGATAGGCTTTGTTTCCAAACCCTGATGGGCAGTGGAGTGGTGGCACTAGATGATGAAAAACCGAGTTTAGCTAGAAAACTACTGCCGTCTCAGCGATCTCGATCCGCAAATTGCTATCTTCGCCGAATATTGCAGCGCTGAGAGACACCATGAAGACCTCAACAAGGTCACGCCAGCCGGTATCTAACTTCATCTGAAGATAGACAGTGAACAAGATTTTCATCGACCACTTCTATAGGGCAGTAGAAGCGCATAGAGAGCTTCATTTGTTGGGGCCTCTACACCTGATTTGTCGGAGAGGCGCGCCGCCGCACCAGATATCCAATCGATTTCAAGTGGGCGCCCGTTTTCAAGGTCGATTGCCGTTGATGCTCTCATGGTTGGGGGAAGTGCGCACGCAGCCGACCATATCTTGCCCTCGATATTATCGGGTAGTGATACACCTAGCGCACGACCGATCGCGGCTGTTTCAGCGATAACTTTTTGAAATAGAGCGCCGAGTTGCGGGACGGCCATGATATCTTCGATAGTGCATCGACCTGCGGCAGTGACGCCAGAGATCGCCGAAAAGAGGATGAATTTGGACCAGACATCGCGCTCGATATCATCGGTCGGCGGGGCTGATGAGCCAGCTTCGTTGATCGCCCTTCTCAAAGCATCGATGCGTTCTGAGGGCCTGCTGTCGCGCTCTGCAAAAGTGAACACATTGAAAACGCCAGTTTGCTTGATAACGCCGGGGGATGCGATCGTGGTCGAAACTTTGGCCATTCCATTTGCGATATTCTGTTCTGGAAGGAATTTAAGCAATCGCTCAGACGCTTCAACACCGTTGAGAAAGGGTACGACAACAGTGTCTGGGCCAAGCATCGGTATGCATGCCTTTGCAGCGGTCTCTAACCCATCGCCTTTGACGCCGAAGATGATTGTGTCAACTTCTCCGACCTGTGAGGGGTCATCCGTCGCTATCCATGGTCGAATGCTTTCCCTCCCGGTTGGCTGATCGAGCGCCAATCCATTTTCAAGGATTGCGTCCAGATGTGGTCCTCTTGCAATTGTGGCTACCTGATGTCCACTCTTGGCCAGTTTGAACGCTAGGAAGCCGCCAACCCCGCCTGTCGCCACAGTTGCAATTCGCATCTCGCTCTCCCTTGTTTATCCGGAGTTCCAGTCTAGGAGGGACAACCGATACGTGTCAAATTTACCCAACTTTGAAAGTTGGGGTTATTGCCCAACCATTGGACTGTTTGATAATGTGAACTCTGCTCTTGCCCAAACGCCAAACTCTCAGAAGAACACCCCGCAGAGATTGTCAGAGCGGGCGTCCTGAAATTGATCGAGGGGGTTTCGCAATTGCCGGAGATACGCACTAGGGCGGCGTTCTGGGCCAGTCAGGGCCGGTCTGGAATGGAGGCGATCACGTTCAGCCAGCGCACGGATGATAGTCGCTGCACTAATACGAGACATCAGAAACAAAACGTCTTCAGGAGATGTCTCATGGCCTTCAGCCCAACCGCTACTATGCTCTCAAAAGGCATCCGGTCTCACACAACGCGATATTGCCGATCGGGTGGGGCTAAAACACGCCAATCTGATTAGCATGATGAAGCAGGGCGTCACGCGTGTTCCTCTTAACCGTATTCCGGCGCTGGCGCAGACCCTTGGTCTTGATGAGAGCAGGTTTCTTTTGCTAGCAATCGAAGAATATCACCCCGGTGTTCACGAGGTACTCTGCGATGTTCTTGGTTTGCCGTTAACGGACGCAGAACTGGGAATTGTTCTGATGTTTCGGATGGCAACCATGCGGGGAGATATTGAACTTGAAGGCCCGTTCAAGAAAGCATTGGAGGGTGTGATGGAGATGGCTGACGTGG
>MAAC01015493.1_pt1 | contig 22986 bp, 24 predicted proteins | sample 1115981 | NCBI WGS metagenome assembly MAAC01 (sample SAMN04961126, study PRJNA320927) | seawater metagenome | isolation source: sample BD02T64 sea water enriched with oil for 64 days | place: USA:Gulf of Mexico | collected 2013-07-27
TGTAAAATAGAATTAACAATTATATAAATAAGTATTATGAGTAAAATTATAGGAATTGACTTAGGAACAACCAATTCATGTGTTTCTGTTATGGAAGGAAATGAGCCAGTTGTTATACCGAATGCAGAAGGGAAAAGAACAACACCTTCTATTATCGGTTTTATTGAAGATGGAGAAAGAAAAGTTGGAGATCCTGCAAAAAGACAAGCAGTAACAAACCCAACAAAAACAGTGTATTCTATCAAGCGTTTTATGGGAAACAAGTTTTCTGATTCTAAAAACGAAGCAGAAAGAGTACCATATTCTGTTGTAAAAGGAGATAATGATACTCCAAGAGTAGATATTGATGGACGTTTATACTCTCCACAAGAAATATCTGCAATGATTTTACAGAAAATGAAAAAAACTGCTGAAGACTATTTAGGACAGGATGTTACTGATGCAGTTATTACTGTACCGGCATACTTTAACGATGCACAAAGACAAGCTACAAAAGAAGCTGGTGAGATTGCAGGTTTACAAGTTCGTAGAATTATCAACGAACCTACTGCAGCTGCATTAGCTTACGGAATGGATAAAAAAGGAGTTGACCAAAAAATCGTTGTTTTTGATTTTGGTGGAGGAACACATGATGTTTCTGTATTAGAATTAGGAGACGGAGTTTTTGAGGTATTAGCTACTGATGGAGATACGCACTTAGGTGGAGATGATGTGGATCAAAAGATCATTAACTGGTTAGCAGAAGAGTTTATTGCTGATGAGAACATGGACTTACGTAAAGACCCAATGGCTTTACAACGTTTAAAAGAAGCTGCAGAAAAAGCGAAGATTGAATTATCTAGTTCTGCGTCTACAGAAATCAATTTACCATATGTTACGGCTACTGCAAGTGGACCAAAACACTTAGTAAGATCTTTAACTAAAGCGAAATTTGAGCAATTAATTGACGATTTAGTAAAGAGAACGATCGCACCTTGTTCTAAAGCATTAAAAAATGCAGGTTTAACAACTGCTGATATTGATGAAGTAATTTTAGTTGGTGGTTCTACTCGTATTCCTGCAGTTCAGGAAGCAGTTGAGAAATTCTTCGGAAAATCTCCAAGTAAAGGTGTAAACCCTGATGAGGTTGTTGCTTTAGGAGCAGCTATTCAAGGTGGAGTTTTATCTGGTGATGTAAAAGATGTATTGTTATTAGACGTTACTCCTTTATCATTAGGAATCGAAACTATGGGGAACGTATTTACAAAGTTAATTGATGCAAATACTACCATTCCAACAAAGAAATCTCAAGTATTTTCTACAGCAGTAGACAGTCAGCCTTCAGTAGAAATTCACGTTTTACAAGGTGAAAGAGCGATGGCAGCAGATAACAATACAATTGGTCGTTTCCATTTAGATGGTTTACCACCTGCACAGAGAGGAGTTCCTCAAATTGAAGTAACTTTTGATATTGATGCCAATGGTATTATCAAAGTTTCTGCTTTAGATAAAGGAACAAACAAATCTCACGAGATTAGAATCGAAGCTTCATCTGGATTATCAGAAGAAGAAATCGAAAAAATGAAAGCAGAAGCAGAAGCAAATGCTGATGCTGATAAAATAGCAAAAGAAACTGCTGAAAAAATTAATGCTGCCGATGGAATGATTTTCCAAACAGAAAATCAATTGAAAGAATTTGGAGAGAAATTATCTGAGGATAAAAAAGGTCCAATTGAAGCTGCATTGGTAGAATTGAAAGCTGCACACGAATCTAAAGATATTGCACAAATTGATGCTGCAATGGAAACGATTAACGAAGCTTGGAAAGTAGCGTCTGAAGAAATGTACAAAGCAGAGCAAGAAGGTCAAGCTGGTGCACAACAAGGTCAACCAGAAGCTGCTACAGCGGATAGTGATGCTGTTGAAGATGTAGACTTCGAAGAAGTAAAGTAAGCAGCATGTCGAATTTGCAGTGCAAATTCTTGCATGTCGTTTATCTCAAACTTGATTTGGGATCTTCTAAAAAGGAAACGAAAATTTCTTAAAAACACTAAAAACGCAATCATTAATTTGGTTGCGTTTTTTTATATGTCATTTGGAGGTATTTTAATTTTATATAGTAATCTTTTAATAGATTGAGAATGCTTCAGTACTTTCGCAATAACGTTTTAATTAGCAATTTTGAAAACCTATACCAAATCCAATTTCTTTAAGCATACTTTTTGTGATTTTAAAAAAGTGAATCAAGAATTTTTTGACGAAAATCAAATTCATTTTAAAAGCAAAGCAGGTAGCCAATATTCGTATACAGAAGAAGGTGTATATAGATACTCGAACCATTGGGGACGCGTTGCTAATTGCAGGTGGAGATTACTATCAGAAGACAAGCTAAAGAATCAAAACTACTATTTAGGGTTTGCAAGTTGGACAGATTTCTATGCCTTAAACGAAACGGAACAACAATTCTATATCTCAGTTGATTTTGAAAATATGGAAGTCGATTTTCATCATAAAGGAACTAAAGAAGACGTCTTTGTATTTTTTGCAGAAACAGCGCAAAAAAGAGTGATTCAAATTAGAAAGTTATTTTCAGATGATAAATGGGCAAAATATTTTGACATGGATCTCAATTTACTTCGAAGAAAGATAATTTTGGATTACATGAATTCTAACAAGTCTTTGCAGGAAATAAAGCAAGAATATCTCTAAAATTTAACATTCTATTCTCTCTTTTATGTGGCTTAAATTGTGAAATATTCCGTAAATTTACTACACGATATTTCACTGAAATTAACTTAAGTTAGAGGTACTCAAACGATGAATATACCACAAACTAGCTTTCCAAGAGTTGTAATTGTTGGAGGCGGATTTGCAGGCTTAGCATTAGCTAAAGGATTAGAGAAAAAAGACATTCAAGTTGTCTTAATTGATAAACACAATTACCATACATTTCAACCCTTATTATATCAAGTTGCCACAGGAGGCTTAGAGCCAGATTCTATTGCTTTTCCGATTCGCAAGCTATTTAATAATTTAAAGTACTATCACTTTAGACTTGCCGAGGTTACTACTATTAATACTGATAAAAAAGAAATTGAAACTACCATTGGGAATTTAGAATATGACCATCTAGTGATTGCCACAGGTTCCAAAACCAATTTTTTCGGAAATAAAAACATCGAAAAACATGCCATGGAAATGAAAACCATTCCGCAATCTTTAAATATTCGCAGTTTGGTATTGGAAAACTTTGAAGAGGCATTATTGACTTCAGATTTTGAAGAACGAAAAGCATTGATGAATTTTGTGATTGTTGGTGGTGGACCAACAGGAGTAGAATTGGCAGGAGCTTTGGCAGAAATGAAAAAAGGAATTTTGCCAAAAGATTATCCAGATTTGGACATTCGCCAAATGCAAATAAATATCATTCAAGGTTCTGATAGATTATTAGATGCCATGAGTGATCAAGCATCAAAAAAAGCAGAAGATTTTCTAATCAATTTAGGTGTTTGCGTGTGGAAGAATCTGATTGTAACAAATTATGATGGAGAAACAGTAAGCACAACTTCTGAAGAGAAATTTAATGCAGCTACTGTTATTTGGGCGGCAGGTGTACAAGGACAATTGGTTGATGGTTTACCAACTGAATGTATTGTGGAAAGAGCAAATAGAATTAAAGTAGATCAATACAATAAAGTTATTGGATATAAAGACGTGTATGCCATTGGCGATATTGCTTCTATGGTATCTAAAGAGAATCCGCGCGGACACGGAATGATGGCACAACCAGCTTTACAGCAAGGAAAACTTTTGGCCAAAAATATTCTAGCTGCAATGAAAGGGAAGCCTTTAAAGAGCTTTGTGTATAACGACAAAGGATCTATGGCAACCATTGGTAGAAATAAAGCGGTGGTAGATTTGCCAAACTGGAGGTTTCAAGGAGTTTTTGCTTGGTTTGTTTGGATGTTTGTCCATTTGTTTTCGTTGATTGGTTTTAGAAACAGAGCGATTGTGTTTTTAAATTGGGTATACAATTATGTGCGATTTGATAGAGAAACAAGATTGATTATCCGTCCTTTCAAAAATAAAAACAACCAATCTTTTTAATAGCAAGATTTGACAAGTCTATGATTGAAGTTATTCTCAAATTGCTACCGTTTTTGAGTAGACAAATACAAAAAGGAAAATGAGTGCTGTCTCACATGTAAAATGCCCAAGATGTGGCATTTTTAATACTGATAAAGAATATTGTACATCATGTAATATGTTAATCTCTCATCAAAAGAAAAGAGAGACCAGAGTAACTAATATTCAGAAAAAAGAACTCTTAATAGCCCAAGAAGAACTAGAAAAACTAAACTTGGCAGATAAATTAAGAAAGCATCCTTTTTTTCTTTTAAAAATTCTGGGATGGATTTTGAACTCGGTTTGGATAGTTCTTAATATAATTGGCGGATTGGTAGCTTGGTTTGTAGCAATGGTTGCTGCCGGATGAAAAAAGGACTCACATATTATTTTCTGTTTTCAACACTGCTTGGAAGTTTTATTTATACATGTGAGAAGTTTGAAATTCTATTGCCAAAGTTAATACGCTTCTATGTAAACGACTTTCTAATTATTCCAATAGTTTTATATATCAGTTTATTTGTAAATCAGAAATTTAAAAGGAATACCAACATACAAGTATCACTTTTAAATATTATATATTTAAGTATACTATATTCAATAATTTTTGAATATTGGTTGCCCAAATTTCATCCAAGATATACAACAGATTTTATAGATGTTGTGTGCTATTTTTTAGGCGGAATTGTATTTTATTTTTTACAAAAAGAGAAGAATAACAATGGAGTATCAAGAAGTTATTAATGAACTATACAAATTAGCAAATCCAGAGAAAGTTAAATTTAAAAAACGAAAATTTGGCGTTGCAGCTGATAATTCCTTGGGGATTTACCAGAAAGATTTAAAAGAACTGGCTAAGAAGATAGGTACTGATAGTGACCTTGGCTCTCGGTTATTCGATTCAGGTATTTATGAAGCTCGAATTTTATGCAGTAAAATTTTCAACCCGAAAGAATTAACCAATGATTTGTTAGACAAATGGGTTGTTACTTTTGAGAACTGGGAAATCTGTGATTCCTTTTGCATGGGATTATTTGCAAAAAGCACCTTTGCTATTCCTAAAATAATTGAATGGTCAGAAAGAGAAAATGAATTTGAGAAAAGAGCAGCTTTTGCAATTATGGCTGCTTACTGTATGGCAGATAAAAAAGCAGATAATTCGGTTTTTGAAGATTTCTTCCCACTCATTATAAAATCATCAAATGATAATCGTCTATATGTAAGAAAAGCGGTGAATTGGGCGTTGAGAAATATAGGGAAGCGAAATATTGAATTACATAGTAAGGTACTAGAGCTGGCGAATCAAATTATCAAGTTAGATACTAAAAGTGCCAAATGGATTGGAACAGATGCCATCAATCAATTAACAAGAACCAACGTAAATATACTAGATTATCCAAGAGCTATTTATAGAATAGAAAGTTAGCAATGAAAAAGATTCAACAAATAAGAAAAGAGCATGTAGCAAGAATTAACAATGCTATTTTATATATTGAAAATAACCTTTCAGAAAAATTGGTGTTGAATGACATTGCAGAGAATGCTTATTTTTCTCCATTTCATTTTCATAGAATCTTTTCTCTAGTTGTAGGAGAAACTGTAAACAATTTTATTACCCGTAAACGAATAGAAAAGGCTGCTGGGTTTTTATTGCGTCAAAAAGAAACACCAATAACTGAAATTTCGGAAATATTAGGCTTTACAAGTTTGTCTTCATTTTCTCGAGCATTTAAAAAATTCTACGGAATAAGTCCTATTGAGTTTAAAGGGTTGAGTCCAAATAAATTTAGCAAGATTTGTAAAACAGAAAGCAAGAAAGGTCAAGTAACAGTCTCTTTTGAAGAATATATTTGCAACATTAATAACTCAATAAATTGGTTTAAAATGAATGCAAAAGTAACGGTTCAAAAGGTACATGAAATCCAAATGGCATATATTTCTCATATAGGAGAAATGGAAAAAATAGGAGAAGTATTTAATAGATTGATACAATGGGCAACTCCAAAAGGGCTCATGAATCAAGAAAACTTACGTTTGCTAACTATCTATCATGACAGTCCTAAAATTACAAGTCCAGATGCTATTAGAATGAGTGCAGCCATTGTTTTAAATTCAGAAACCTCAGTAGACGGAGAGGTGAGTTTAAAAGCAATACAGCCTGGAAAATGTATTGTTTCTAGATTTGAAATAGCGCCAAACGAATTTCAACAAGCTTGGGAGTCTAGCTTTGTTTGGATGTCAGAGAATGGCTATAAAAAGAGTGATCAAGATCCTTTTGAAATTTATTATAATAATTGTCAAGAGCATCCAGAGAATAAGTTTATAGTAGATGTTTGTATTCCAATTGTGTAATTAGCTCTTTAATTATAGAATCAAACAACTCATCATTCCTTTTTTACAATTCGGTACTTCTTTTTAGTAAGGGTTTGTATTCTGTTACATCTTTGTAGCATCAAACAATCAATATAATTCATAAAAATGAAACGAGTATTATTTTTTATAATCGCAATTTGTCAAATTTCTCTAATAGCACAAACTACCATTTCTGGTAAAGTGACCGATAAAAAGGGTGCTCCAATTATTGGGGCCAATGTATATTTAGATGGTACCTATGATGGAGCATCAACAAATGAAAAAGGAGAATTTTCTTTTCCAACCTCAGAAAAAGGAACACAAACCTTAAAAGTTTCATTTATTTCTTATGAAACGTACTCAAAAACGGCAGAGGTAAAAACATTTACAAAGTTGCTTATTAAATTAAGAGAAGATGTAAATACCTTAGATGCAGTAACTATTAATGCAGGTACTTTTGAAGCAGGAGACAATGCCAAAGTAACGGCATTAAAACCTTTAGATGTGGTAACTACTGCTGGAGCGTTGGGCGATTTTGTTGGTGCTTTACAAACCTTACCAGGAACATCTAATGTGTCTGAAGACGGGCGTTTATTTGTGCGTGGGGGAGAAGCTGATGAAACACAGATTTTTATTGATGGAATTAGAGTATTTACGCCCTATTCTCCAACGGCTAAAAACATTCCAACAAGAGGGCGATTTTCACCTTTCTTATTTAAAGGAATTACGTTTTCTACAGGTGGTTATTCTGCAGAATATGGACAAGCCTTGTCTAGTGTTTTGTTATTAAACTCAACCGATAACCCTATTGAAGAAAGAACTGATTTATCTTTTATGACCGTTGGTTTAGGTATTGGTAATACACAAATTTGGGAAAATAATTCTTTGAGTGTCAATGCATCTTATGTCAATTTAGCACCCTACCAAGCAGCATTTCCAGATACTAATGAATGGCATAAACCAGTACAATCTTTAGGAGGAGAAATGATTTTTCGTCAGAAAATGAAGAATGACGGCATGCTAAAGTTATATGGAGCTTTTAGTTATGTAGATTTTGATTTGACACAAGAAGATATCAACTTACCAAATGGATTTCGTTTTGGAATGAAAAACAGAAATTTGTATTTCAATACTTCTTACAAAGGATTCTTACCAAACAATTGGACTGTTTTAACGGGACTTTCGTTTACCAATGATCATTCTAATATGAAAATTGAAGCCGATGATGTAATAGACAATGAAAACTCGGCACATTTTAAAGTGAAGCTAAAAAAGAATGTAAGCAATCGGTTAAAATTTAATGTAGGAGCAGAGTATTTTATTACTGATTTTAAAGAGGAGTATCATAGCCCAGTAAACGGAAACTTTACAACTGGGTTTAACAACAATATTTTCGGAATGTATGCAGAAGCAGATATCTTTTTCTCTAAAAAAGTAGCTTCTAAAATTGGAGTAAGAGCAGAGCATTCAGAATTACTAAATGAGTTTACTGTTTCACCAAGAATTTCTTTTGCCTATAAAGCAAGTCAAAATGGACAGTTTTCATTAGCATACGGTCAGTTTTACCAAAACCCTAAAAAAGATTATTTAAAGTTTAATACCAATTTTAAAGCAGAAAACACCTCTCATTTTATTGCAAACTATCAATATGTAAAAGACAAGCAAATATTTAGAGTAGAAGCCTATTATAAAGATTATAAGGATTTAGTAAAGTATGATACAGAGTTTAGCTTGCCAAGCTCTAATTATTCTAATAATGGTTATGGGTATGCAAAAGGATTGGATGTGTTTTGGAGAGACAACAAAACATTTAAAAATACAGATTACTGGGTTTCATATTCATTGTTAGATACCAAGAGAAATTATAAAAATTATTCAATATCTGCAGCACCTAGTTTTGTTGCTAAACACAATCTCTCAGTTGTAGTGAAGGGTTGAGTTATAACTATGCTTCAGGTAGAAACTATACAAATCCAAATCTTGGAGGGTTCTTAAGCCAAAAAACAAAAAGCTACAATGCCTTAAATGCAAACTGGGCCTATTTAATAAGTCAACAAAAAATATTTTATGTGTCTGTAAGTAATGTATTAGGAACAAAGAATGTGAATGGGTATCAGTTTTCGAACCAACCAAACAATATAGGGAAGTTTGATAGTAGAGCCATTACTCCTGCTGCGGATAGATTCTTTTTTGTTGGATTCTTTTGGACCATAAGTAGCAACAAAAACAACAATCAGTTGAATAATTTATAAAGGAGTGTTATTTTCAAGAGATCTAATAAATCGCCCTTTTACCAACCAAGCAATGCTAAATGAAGCTAAAGCCGTTACTTCTAAATAAAAGACTAAATGTAATTTCTTAATTACTTCGATTTCATGCAATTTAAAAACAAAAAAAGCAATGATAAAAAGCACAGAAAAGAGCATAATAAAACCACAGGTTTTAATAAGTAACCGTCTGAGCTTTGCTTCTTTAAATTGGGAATTACTGTATCTGGGATTGGTAAAAAGAAACAAACAAATATAAGTCAATGTAGAAAAAAAGATGGTGGCACTTGTGTTATGAATATATCTAGAAACAGTAAAAGAGCGATTTGTAACCATGAATTCTAAACAGTTTTCGCCTCCTTCATAATCGATAATTGTAGGGAAGTAGGCTACGAATAAAATGGAAATGGCAGCTATTTTAAAAGCAATTTGATCTCCTTTATACCCTCGATATGAAAAAAAGAAGAAAGAAATTAACACAATAATGCCAATATATAAATCACGTGCAATGGTATGGTAATAATCACTTATAGAAGCTTGAATCTGGTGACAACCAAACATAGCGGCGCTAACCAATAAAAGTATCGGCAGCGACAATCCTAAATACCCAATTACTTTTCTGTGTTGATATTTAGTAAGGCTAAAATTTGTTAAGGTTTCCATACATATATATTAAAAAATGTAAAGACTAAGAGAGGCTTCTTTGTGTAATAATTGAAGCGTTGAAGTTTTTAGAACCGAACGTGAACATAACGGTACTTTTTTAGTCGTAAAACCATACAGTTTTGTACTATTTTGAAATAAAATATAGTAAAAAAAGAGAGCTCGGTTTTAGAGAGAAAGAAAACATACAATTCAGAAGTATGATTCAACAACTCAGTAAGAATAATATGCAAGAAATTAAAGAACATTAGATATTTGTATTCTATTTAAAAACAACAATACTTAAAATCAAGAAAAATGAAAAAAATAACACTAGTCTTAGCGCTAATTTTTGCAGCTAACTTAACTGCTCAAACACAGTATCAAAAAGGAATGAATAAGGCATTTGAGCTTTGGGGGACCAAAAAAAATACAGAAGCAGCACAGTTGTTTGAACGAATAGCTACTGCAGAAAAAGACAATTGGTTGCCTTCTTATTATGCAGCGACCGTTTTAATCTTAGATGGTTTTGCTATTAGAGATGAAGCCGAATTAACAACGCATTTAAACAAAGCACAAGAATTGTTAGATACTGCGAAATCAATATCTCAAAATAACCCTGAGATATTAATTACCCAGGCATTGTTGAATTTGGTATATGTTGCTTTTGACGGGCAGAAATATGGAATGTCATTGTCTGGAAAGAATGTACAACTATACGAGAAAGCATTACAAATTGATCCAGAAAACCCTAGAGTAGTTTTAGCGAAAGCACAATGGGGAATAGGAGGGGCGAAATTCTTTGGGCAGTCTACCAAACCTTTTTGTAAAGAAATAGTGCGTTCAATAGAGTTGTTTAAAAAAGAAAAGAAAAAAGGGGAGTTTTTTCCTTTTGGAGGCATTGAAAGAGCAGAAGAAGCATTGAAAGAATGTGGTAAATAAGAATGATAGATTTAAAAAAAGCGCTACTCTAAGTAGCGCTTTTTTTTGTTTTTAACAAAGGTGTTTTTTCTTCTAAATTTTATTTTGAAAAGCAGGATCTATTTCTGTTTTAAAAAAATGATTAAGAAATTAGTTCCTTCCAGCCATTACACCTCCATCAATATCCCATATTGCACCGGTAACCCAAGAACTTTGGTCTGTAAGTAAAAAGTGAATGGTTTTGGCAATGTCTTGAGCCTGCCCAACTCTTCCAATAGGATGAAAGCTATTAAAGCCTTCTAATGTTTCGTCAATTTTATCTGCAGCAATAAAAGAACCATAGATAGGAGTCGCCACAACGGCTGGAGAAACGGCATTTACACGAATGTTATAATCTGCCAATTCCATTGCTAAATGTTGTGTAAACGAATGCAATCCTGCTTTGGCCATTGAATATGCAGATGAAGGGGTTGCTTTTACGGCCTGCTTAGCCCACATAGAACCGATATTTACAATCGAACCTCCTTGGTTTTTGATCAATATGTTGGCTGCGGCTTGTGTGATAAAGAAAAATGCTTTGTTAAAGTTATGATAGGTGTCATACTCTTTTACTGTATGTTCTAAAAATGGTTTTGGGCTAAAATATCCAGCAGCATTTACCACATGTTTTAAGTTTGGAACTAGTTTTTCTAGACGGTCAGCAAAAGAGTTCACTGCAGTGAGATCGTTTAAATCTAATTGAATTGTTTGTACACTTCCTAAATTAGACAACTCTTGCTTTGTAGCATTTAAGTTTTCTTTATTACGTGCAACAATAAGTACTTCTACATTGTCTTTTAATAATAATTCTGCAGTGGCTTTTCCCATTCCGGTTGTACCACCAATAATTAATGCTTGATATTTCATGATTCTCTGTTTTTAATTCATGACAAATTTCAGCAGAAACTTCAAGTTAAAATGGCACTTTAGAATGTATAAAAGGTAAATTAGAAATGTTTTTGTTGAAATTCTTTGGGCTTCAACCCTGTTTCTTTTTTAAAGTATTTTGTGAAATAGGTAGCTTCTTCAAAGCCTAAAGCAAAAGCAATTTGTTTTATGGTAGTTTGTTGATTTGAGAGCATTCTTTTTGCTTCCAATATTTTATGTGCTTTTACCAAACTTGCAGGCGTACTTAATAAATGTGTTTTACAAGCTGCATTTAGTTTTGAAGTATTGGTAAATAATAAACTGGCATATTCTGGAATGGAAAGAAACTCTCCAACTTTTTTATGTATAATTTTTTTAAACTCAATGGCCAATGTTAAGCTATTAGCAATAGGTTTTGCTAGTTGAATATTATTTGATTTTATGCTTTCAATATTTAGTAAGAGTGTGATAAAATAATGATAAACTACATCTCGATAATTATTTTTATTCAATGCAATTTCATCAAAAATATAGGATGAAATTACATTGAACTTTTCACTGTTTTTTTCTGAAAGCTGGTAGTGATTTACACCAACTTCAGTAAATATGGTAGCCAAGAAACGCTCCATCATACTTAACTCGTGGGTGTTGATAAAGTGCTCATTAAAATGAAATAAAACTCCATCATTTGGTGAGTTTTTACAAAAATGATGCACTTGATTTTTATTGATAAAAAGCACCGTATTTTCTAAATGATTCACCACTTCATAATCGATGTAATGACTACCGGTATTCTGAAACCAAATTACTTGATAAAAACTATGACGATGCGGTTTGCTTGCATGTTCTATATATGTATCAACATATTTTTTGGCATCATGTATGTCAAAATGTAATTTTGAATGATCGTCTTTATGTAAATGGTATTTTTTTAATTCATTCAAAACATTGCAATTTTAAAATTCCAAAAGTAAATTGTTTAGTACTTCTTAATACGGCTAAATACAAAATTCATTTCTGTTGCTATTTGCAAGCTTCTTTCTGCATACTTCTCTTGTTGTTGAGGTGTATTGTCAAAAACTTTTGGGTCTATATAGGTAATGGGAATTCTCTTTTCTGCACCTGCAATAAACGGACAGCCTTCATCGGCTTGTGAACAGGTTAAAATTGCAGCAAATTCAGATGACGGATTAAAGGCATCGTCAAAAGTTTTCGAGAAACCAATGATGGGAGCGTCGTTTTCAGAATAGGTCATAGCATATACAGGGTTGTTAGATTCAGACAATTGCTGCACCTTAAAACCTGCATGAACCAGCGTGTTTTTAGCGGCAATAAATAAAGCTGTTGCTTCTGTACCACCTGAATAACTTACCAGGTTATTTATGCCGTATTTTGCAGCCATCGTTTGTGCCCAAACTTGGCATAAATGACTTCTTCTTGAATTGTGTGTGCAAATAAAGTTTAGTCTTATTTCTGTATTCGAACTTACTTTTTCTTGGACATAATCAACCAAGGGTTGCAAGATCATTTTACGCCCTGTAGAGATCGTGTTTAGATCAATTCTCGCAATTGATTTTTGTATTTCTGTATATAACATATGCTTAGTTTAACAACACCCTGAGCCTGGGGCACAAGAGTTTTCGGTTTGTAATTCGCCCATTGCTACTTTTGTTTTTGGAGCAGGTACATTGCATTTGTCTCTTGCCAAACAATCCGTTTGTTTAGTTTCTAATAAAAAGTTTGTTCCGTTAAAACCCAAACCATATTTTCCAATCGTTGCTCCTTGGTATTCAACTTCAATTTCTAAGTCGCCAATATGCAATGTTTTTTCAGAGAGTTCAATAATATGAACCAATTTTTCAGGGTGTAATCTATGGTCATAATCATCTGCTTCCCATAGCTGAAAATTAACAACTTCTTCATTTCTTACGGTCCCTCCGCAATCAATAAAATGCTTGGTAACTTTTCCTACTTCAGTTACATGAAAATGATTAGGAACTAAGCTCCCATCAGGCAATTCAAATGCTATTTGCTCTAATGTACTTAAGTGATTTTTAATTTCTGATAGTCTCATAATGTATATTTTTATATTGTGATATTGCGATGATTATTTTCAGATTTTTTTAACAACAATCTCCTTCTTTATTTATTTTTTGTCCAAAGAATGTATTAAAAAGCTGTGCCGTTTCTTTCCAGTTCTCTTGATCAATACAGTAGCAAACACTCGTACCTTCAACAGTTCCTTTAATAATTCCTAACTTTTTTAATTCCTTTAAATGCTGAGAAATTGTTGGTTGTGCTAAGCCAATTTCATCTACTAGATCACCACATATACATGAGTCTATTTTAAATAAATGCTGTAATATGGCAACTCTCGCTGGATGGCCAAATGCTTTGGCAATAGTAGCTATTTGATTTTGTTGTTCCGAAAATATTTCTGTTTTTGTAATGCCCATAATGATTGATTAATTACTACATTGCAATATTACGATGAATAAAAAGATCTGGCAAGAATAATCTGAATTATTTATATAAAAAAACGCTACCAAAGAGGATAGCGTTGTAATGAGTTTAAGAATTAGAACTTACTTATTATTCAGATATGGATTTGCATTTTTAGTCCAGGTTAAAGTTGTTTGATCTCTAACGGTTGATGGACTGTTTGGCATTGCTTTGTAATACGGATCTCCTTTGTCATAACCCATTGATGTCAATTTGATTTCTCCAGAGCTCATAATGTCAATTTTTGAATATCCAAAAAAGGTTGCAGAACCAGGACTTCCACTATTCCCTGCAATTATTTGATAAGTACCTTCATTATCAGGCTGCATGCGTTGGTAATCGTGTAAATGAGAAGATAACATTGCTGCAACTTTGTTTTCTACTAGTTTTGGCCACAAAACGGGTCCTTCTGGAAAACCTGCATGTCCAGTTTCTGGAACACCACTTACATAATACGGTTTGTGCCCCAATACAAATACATGATCAATTGTTGGATCTTTTCTATACTGCGCTACCTTATCAACAATCCATTGCGTTGGTATTTGTCCTTCCAGCCCATAAGGGTTTTTTGTAGTCGGTTCATTATATGTATCAGTATTCATCAATACAAAACCAATGTTTTTACGTGTAAAAGAAAAGGTTATTTGATTATTTACACTGTCTTTTCCTTGTACATAATCCCTATCTTTTGGCATGTATTCTCCCATATGATCCATCCAGATTTTGGTGGCACCTTTTAGTGGCCATTCATCATGATTTGGCACCTTGTAATCATGCCAATACAGCATTTCATGATTTCCGGGAATGGCAACCATTTCTATTTTTGATTTGCTAATTGGACTAAATTCTGTGTTGTAGTATAAGTTCTTCCAAGCACTTAATTGATTGGTTAAACTATCTGTATTTGTTTCTGCTAATACTAAATCTCCTAAAAAGAAAAACAAATCGGGTTTTCGTTCTAAACCAGAAATCTCTGTCCAAATTCTTTTCATTGCAGATAAATTGGCAGTAGAAGCGTCGGTAGCAGACGGGTCATTTACCTGTTTTCTATCTACGCGATTACATCCTAAAAAAGTAAAACTAAAAAGTACAGAATCTATGTTTTTTTCTGTTTTTGATGTGTCAGTATTCTTTTTGTCTTTCTTAGTATTACAACTGGTAATAATTAGTAAAGCACAAATTGCTAAAGTTAAGTAGTGTTTCATAAAAATTAGTTTTCTCAAAGGTAGCCACGTTCAATAAGATATAACTAGGTATAATTACGTGTTTTAACAGTAGAAGCCGAATGCCATATCAAACAAAAAGGGTTTTAGATTGTCTTATTTTGAAGAAGTGAATACCTTAATCTTCTTTTATATTTTCAATTTTTGGCTTTCCTGGGGCACTGCTTCTACCTAAAATATATCCAGAAATACCTCCAATCAATGCAGAAATTTCTTTACCGCCTAATACTCCTGTAATACCAAATAGAATAATAGCAATAATAATAGAGAATATGGTGATAAACTGTAGCCCAGAATCTCCAGAGAAAATAGATTTACGAACCTTTTCATCTTTATAGGCAACAATAAAAAAGCCAACAATTACCAATCCAACTAAAAAGGCGAATGACCAACTGATTTGTTTCTTAAAATTTTGACTCACATATGAGGTGTTATTTAGCTCAGTTACTTTTGCTCCTACACCGGAAAGCTTATCTGTTTTCTTTAATACCTCCTGTACTTTATTTTCAATAATTCTTCTAAACCCTTCAGTAACACTCATGGAATTCGCGTTTTTAAGGTTTTCTCCATTATGACCCTTTAACTCCGGAATGATAATTCTAGATTTTATGTCATCTAAGTGTTTGATGTATTTTTTTTGAGTTTTGCTTAATGCACCTGTTTGATGTTTTGCTGCGTCTGCAAGTAATTTTTCTAAGCTTTCAGAGCGTTCTAGTTCTGTAAACAAACCGCTAATTTCATACATCATACCATACATTTGTGAAATGATTTCCAAACGCTGTTTTTCCAACTCTTGATAATTATTTGACAAACTGCTAGGGTCAGTAGTTACAGTATTCTGTTGTGCTGATACTTTAGAGTTTAGCGTAAAAAGAGTAATAAATACGAATAAAAAGATTGAATTTTTCATTGAGATAGATTTATCCCAAACATATTAAGATTTATTAGCTTTAATTAGGGTATAAGTACCTGTTTTGTGTGTGCTTATACTTGTGGAGAAATGAAAAATTTCATAAGTAATTATTTACGTTAATGTACATTAAAACTTATAGGAAAGGTATAATTCATATCTATTGCTTTTCCATTAATCATTGCTGGTTTAATAAAATTAGGAAAAGAGTTAATTACTCGATTGCCTTCTTCAATAAGTTTTTTATGACCGGCCTCCGTATTTACGTTAACAATTTCCCCTTTTTTAGAAATAACAAATTTAATGATTAATTTATTCTTTCCAGGAGATATTCCTAAATTACCTGCAAGATTTGAGTCAAATTTTCGTAAAACATGCATTTTTATACCCTTTGAAAAACATTTTTCCATCTCTATTTCGTTAGAAATGTTTTTGCATTTTTCAGAAACAGGAGCTTTAAAACTAGTAACAACGTCAACTTTTTCGGATGGATTAATTTTGATCCATTTAATAGGGAAATATTCTTTTATATAAAACCACTTATATTTTATTATTGCTGTTTTTCCTTTTTTGATTCTTCGTTTATATGTCTTTTTAGCTGATAACTTTATAGTTGTAGATATAACATATTTCATTTCTTCTCCTTTATGTAGATATTCTTTAGGATTTAATTGAGGAAGTTGTTTGAGGAAAGAAATCATTTCTGATTCAAATATTTTGGATGCTGAATCAACTTTTATGCTAATGATATTCCCAGTTAGATCTAATTTTAAAGTAGTCTCCATTGAAATAATTTCTTTGCTTTTTAATCCATTTTCAAAAGCAATTTTTTCAAAATTGTTAATTGACTGTTTTAGGAACAACCCTTTAATTAAATCTTTATTTTGAGCGGTTGAAACCCAACTTGTTAGTATGATTAATAGTAAAATAATCTTTTTCATGAATAATTTATTTATAGAATAATTATAATTCTTTATTCTTTACCATAATAATCTCAGCAGCAATGCTCACTGCGATCTCTTCGGGAGTTTGGCTTTTAATAGACAATCCAATAGGTGCATTTATTTGGTTCAACTCTTCTAAAGTAAACCCTTCTTTTTGTAGTACTTCCCACATGGTTTTAAGTTTTGCCTTGCTTCCTAAAACACCTATAAACTTGTATTGATTTCTGATAATCTTACTCAATACCAGTTTGTCATCAGTATATTTATTAGTCATAATAGCCACATAGCTATCAGTGCCTTGTTTGATGTAATTTGCCACTTCTGCATAATCAATAACCTGTTTTTGATGTGCAAATTTATTTACTTCTAAAGTATTTAAGTTATCTCTATTGTCAAGAACAATAACATGAAAATTTAACTGTCTAAACAGTTGAGAAACAGATAAACCAACATGACCGCCACCAACAATAGTTATGGTTTCTTTAAATCCAATCAGTTCCTTAAAACTCCAATCTGTTTCTGAAGTAATAACAGCCTGATATTTTTCTGAAATTTCGTTTGCTATAAATTCAATTCCAGTAGGAGAGAGGCGAAGCGTTTTTTTATGGTTGTTTTGTAAACAGTCAAGAATGTCTTTTATTAACGAAATGTGAGTAGCATTCAATGGATGAAAAACCACGGTTTGCTCCCCAGAACAAATCATACCAGATTTGTCTTTCCCATTTCCTTGATGAATTTGTCTTCTAAAAAAGATAGGCTGTTCTTTTTGCTGTAATACTTCTTTTAGTTCTTCTGCCAATGTAAATTCCATGATACCACCACCAATAGAACCATAAATGAAACCATCTTCTGCAACCAACATTTTAAAGCCTTTTCGTCCAGGTGAACTCCCAGAGTTTTGAATTACTGTAAGTAGATATACAGAGTGATTTTCTTGTAGTTTAGATAAAAGTTGCTGCCAGAATTTCATAAATAATTAATTAAAAATGGTTTCGCTAAGTGCGTAATAAATAGCCATGACTGCTGAGAAAATTGCACTAGCTATAAATCGCCAACGCAAATGAAAACTGTTTTGTATCACATAATTAGCAATAAAAGAAATAGGAATGTTTACTAAAAAAGACACCCCTGCTATTTGCAATAAATCTAAATCTATTTGATCAAAATTCCCAGAAAATATTTTAATAAATAGCAAATGCCTCCAAATCCAAATAGGATTAAAGTAGGCAATTGCCAATCCCGTTTTAGCCAATGTTTTTTTTACTCCGGTATATAAGGCTGTTTTTTTATCTATCCATGCAAAATAATTCGGAATTTCAAAGGCATAAACCGTTGCTCCAAGTACCACCATTCCTAACAATCGATAGATGGAGAACTCATCCAATAAAAAGGCAGCAATAGTATCACCCGCACTATAAATAAGTGCACCTTTTAAAATATTTGATTTTGTGTAGTTTAGTTTGATCGCTTTATTTTTTTAAATTTATTTTAGTCCTTTAATCCTCAATTTTCATACAAACTCATCAATACTTTTTCAGGTGTAAATGGCGCATCGAATTGTAATTTGTGGTTTTTATTAAATGCTTTTACAGCATGCTGAATGGCAAAATAGGTGCCAATTCCATACATTAATGGCGGCTCTCCAACGGCTTTCGATTTTTTGATGGCCATTGGGTTTCCTTCAGTTTCTAACGGAACTACTGCAACTTTTTTTGCTGCAGAAAAGATATCTGGAACTTTGTAGGTAGAGAGGGCATTAGACAATAATCTTCCATTGGTGTCATAGGCAATTTCTTCTAGCGTCATCCATCCAATTCCTTGTGCCAACGCACCTTCAACCTGACCAATATCGATGCCCAGATTCATGCTTTTTCCAAAGTCGTGTACAATGTTCACGGCATCAATTTCGTAGATGCCACGCAAACAATCTAGAGTAATAGTCGTAATTGCGGTTCCATATACATGATAGGCAAATGGATGTCCTTTTTCTTTTGTTTTATCAAAATGAATGATAGGTGTTGCATAATGCGCGTTTTCTGTCAATGCCACACGTTCTAACATGGCTTGTGCAATCACAGCCTCCCAAGTAAGAGATGTTTTTTTACCAGCAACAAAAACAGCACCTTCTTTAAAAGTGATGCTTTCTGTGCTTTTAGAAAGTTGGGTACTCGCTACTTTTTGCAATCTTTTAATCAAATTGTTACAGGCCATTTCAACCGCTTTCCCATTCAAATCTGCCGTAGAACTTGCCGCAGTGGGAGAGGTGTTGGCAACTCTGGTGGTATTGGTAGTTTCTAGTTTTACCAGATCTGCAGAGATTCCTAAAATATCTTGTGCTATTTGCAGCATTTTGGTATTCACACTTTGTCCCATTTCTACCGCTCCAGTACTCACACCAACACTTCCATCTTGGTAAATATGAATCAACGCTCTTGCATGATTCATTGGCGTATTGGTAAATGAAATTCCAAATGCAATTGGCATTACAGAAATTCCTTTTTTGGTTTCGTGGTTCTGGGTATTGTAATCGCTTACTTCTTTTTGAAGTGCTTCTAAATTAAATTTTTCTTTTGCTGTTTCCCAGGCTTTGGTTGCCTGTACTTCTGTTGCTATTTGACCATAAGAAAATTCATCATTCTCAGCCAATAAATTTGCTTCTTGAATGGTAGACTTATCAATGCCCATGTTATCTGCAGCAGCGGCAATAGCGCTTTCAATTACAAACATTCCTTGTGGCCCACCAAAACCTCTAAAGGCGGTGTTTGGCGGTAAGTTGGTTTTACAACTATATACCGTTGTTTTTACATTTGGTATGAAATAACTATTGGTGGCATGAAATAAGGTACGCTCGGCAATGGCGGGAGATAAATCTGCAGCTGCACCAGAATTTTGCAAAAACTCTACTTCAAACCCTTGAATTTTTAAATCTTTGGTCAAGCCGATTTTAAAAAAGGAAGAATAAGGGTGTCGTTTTCCTGTCATCCTTAAATCGTCATGTCGGTTTAACATGTATTTTACGGGCCTGTTTAAATGTTGCACTGCCACAGCAGCCATCACAGCCCACGGTGTTGCTTGGTCTTCTTTCCCACCAAATCCACCACCCAAGCGAATCACATCTACTTCAATTTTATGCATTGGAATGCCCAACACTTTAGCAGCCGTTTTTTGTACTTGCGTAGGGCCTTGTGTAGAGGAAGTGATTTTTATATTTCCGTTTTCTTTAGGCTCTACATAACAACCTTGAGTTTCTAAATACAAATGCTCTTGGCCATTAGAAAAGGTTTCTCCTTCAAAAACATAGTCACAGTTTTTAAAAGTATCCGATGTATTTCCTAAGTTAAAGGATCTTGGAGCATTGATAAAACTTCCTTTTTCTTTGGCTTCTTTGGCAGTCGTAATTACAGGCAATTCTTCTATTTCGATCTCAATTAAAGCACGTGCTTTTTTTGCAATGGCTTCAGAACTAGCGACTATAAATGCAATGGGTTGTCCCCAAAAATGCACTTCATCTTCTGCCCACAGCGGTTCATCTGGAATGATCCCTCCAATTTGATTTTCGCCTAAAATGTCTTTATAGGTAAATATGCGTTCAACACCTGCTAAGGCTGCTGCCTTGCTATAATCTACCTTGGTTATTTTTCCATGTGCTTTTGGCGAATCGAAACACAAACCAAAAAGGGCATCTTGTCGAATCATCATGTCATCTACAAAAAGAGATTCACCACGAAGATGTGTATAACTGTCTATGTTTTTCATGATGTACCTAAATTTTGTAGTTGAAACTGTGTAGGGAATACACTGATGAAATGCGCAAAAAACAATTGTTTTGCTAGCAGTCTTTTATATGTTTTTGTTCCTCTTACATCACTAATCGGACTTATTTCTGATTGTAATATTGCTTCTGCAGCGTGTATGGTAGCAATTGTTAGCTCTTTACCAATTAAAAAAGCATTGGTTTTGGCTAAGTATTTTGGTACCGCAGCAACACCACCAGTAGCAAAATGAGCATCGGTAATTATTCTGTCTTGTAATGCAATGCTACCTGCACTATTCACACTGGCAATATCTAGGTGTGTACGCTTACTTACTTTTTCGAAATTAAAAAAGGTATTGCTCGATGGAATCGGAAAGGCAATGTTTTTGATGATTTCATTTGCTGCCAAATCGTATTTTTTATAATCGAGGTGAAACTTTTTAAAAGCAAGAGTTCGCTCGTTTTTATCGGTGTCAATAATGGTGATGCTTGCATTCAGTCCTAAAAAGAAAATAGACATGTCTCCAATAGGAGAAGCATTTACAAAGTTCCCTCCTAAGGTTCCCATATTCCGGATTTGCTCTGAGGAGACCAATTTTAAGAATTGGTTCAATTTAGGAAAAAGGGTTTGTAATTTTCTGTTTTCTGCAAGTTGAGTAACCGTGGTATTTGCACCAATAGTACAGGTTTTTTCTTTAAAGGCAATGCCATTTAAATCTGTATTACTGCTCAATAAATGCATATTTTTATCTGCCACCTCATCCGCAAAGCGAACAAATAAGTCCGTTCCGTTGGCAACTTTAACGCCTGTGTTTTTATAGTTCTGTACTGGAATGGCTTTTAGTTTTTCTGGAATCTCCGTAAAATAATTCGGAATAAATTCATTGGCAATCAACCAATCTATTTGATCATTTTGATTCTTATCAACGAGCTTTTCTTCGATCTCAAGGCCTGATTTTTCAATAGATTTATAGCCTGTACATCTACAGATATTACCACTTATTGCATCACTGCAGGTAGTAGTAGTGTTTTGTTGCAATGCAAATCCTGTCATTGAAACCACAAAACCAGGGGTGCAAAATCCACATTGAGTGGCAAAATTATCTGCCATTGCTTGTTGTGGAAAAGTCAATGATTTAGGAATGTTGATGCCTTCTATAGAAACAATGTGTTTTCCATGCGCATTTCCCAACGGAGAAATACACGAAGTAATGGATTGATATTGTAAGGTGTTATCCGCAGTTAACGTTCCAACCAACACTGTACAAGCACCACAATCACCTTCTCTACAACCAATTTTGGTTCCTTTTAAATGTTGGTGTTCGCGAATAAAATCAAGTAGGGTAATTCCGTTGGTAACCGCAGTTGTGATTACCGTATCGTTTAAAATAAATTCTGTCATAAGCAAAGGTCAAGATACAAAAATGTTGAGGTTTTCAAAGCATTTAATCACAGGTACTTATTTTTAAGGGGAATTCGATACGGTGCGATCAATTTTATGCCTTGTGTAAACTGTTTATTTTTTTAAGTGCAAAACGGGGTGAAATGCGCGTGATGAAATGCAATAATTTTACCTTTCCAACTTTTATTTCTGTTTTCCCGGCTGATACTTCTTTCAACATCATAGCCACTGCTTTTTCTGTAGAAATGGCTATAACTGTGGGGATGCTTAATGATAATTTAGCAAAACAAATTAATAGACCTGTTAATTTGGTGCATAAGGCATTAAAACAAAGTTTAATTTTCGCTATATAAAATCGGAATCATTCGTATCAACAAACTTGAAATAATAGAATGAAAAAAAACGTCGCATTCATATCTTCATTCAGAATGAGACGGAAAAATTGCTATGAAATAGACTAGAACGTCACAACTATTTAAAGATAAAAATTACTATAAAGCACATCATATAAAAGACTCCCAGAAAAGCACGAAAAGAAAAACAACAACCAACCAATATAAAAACACCAACAACATCTTTTCCCTTTCATTTCCTAGCTGGAGCAAATTTGTTCACATTTCTAAAATGTGTACAAATTTGCATGCCTTTTTCTTTTTACTACTTCAATAGTTTTCTACTTTTAATCAGCCCACACAATTTAGCGCTCAACGTATTGAAAAAAAATAGTGCTATTTATTCTGGTAGTTCCCTGAAACACAGCTATACAAAACCACGAGTTTATGTGTAAAAAGAATAGTGGATCCAAACACTCAATCATCCCTTATAATTGACGGTACCCCTAGTAGTGCTTAAACAAATATCTCTCGAAAAACAAGGCAAAATTGCAAGTATAATTCATGCGAATAATAGTTTTATACGCGAATATTTTAAGTATAAATATTATGAAAAAACAAAAAATTGCTAGCTATCTAAAACTCGGAATCCTCCTTTTTGGAATTTCGGTATTGCTCTGGAATTGTGAAAAAGAGATCTTTGATCAACCACCTATAACAAAGAGCA
>MAAC01010514.1_pt1 | contig 22983 bp, 14 predicted proteins | sample 1115981 | NCBI WGS metagenome assembly MAAC01 (sample SAMN04961126, study PRJNA320927) | seawater metagenome | isolation source: sample BD02T64 sea water enriched with oil for 64 days | place: USA:Gulf of Mexico | collected 2013-07-27
GAGTTTATTACGGTTCGTCATGAACAAATTGCCTCACATGCTGCCGATGCCTATGCGCGGGTAACAGGTAAGGCTTCGGTAGTACTGTCTCACCTCAGTCCCGGTTTGACTAACTGTGCCACAGGTGTTGCCAATGCGGCATTAGACTGTATACCCATGGTAGTGATTGCCGGTGATATCCCTACCCATTACTACGGTAAGCACCCGCATCAGGAAGTAAATTTACACGCCGATGCTTCTCAGTACGAAATTTACCGGCCTTTTGTTAAGCGCGCCTGGCGTGTTGATCGTGCAGACTTGTTAGCAGAGGTTATGGAAAAAGCTTTCCAGTTAGCGGAGAGTGGCCAGCCTGGACCTGTATTAGTCAATGTACCAATGGATATTTTCTCTGAAAAAATTGACAGCAGCACCTTTGATCGCATCGCTAATCATACCCGCTCACTTGTAAAACCTTCTATCGATGATGAAACAGCAAAGAAAATTTTAACCAGGCTGGGTGAGGCGAAAAACCCTGTTCTTTATGTTGGCGGTGGTATCTTACTTGCAGATGCATCCAAAGAACTGGAAGCATTCGTTGATCATATGCAAATTCCGGTAGCTCATAGTTTGATGGGTAAAGGTGCACTTTCAGATGCACACCCATTAGTGTTGGGAATGACAGGGTTTTGGGGGACAAAACTAGTCAATCAAACATGCCTGAGTGCCGACTATATTTTTGCAGTAGGTACAAGGTTTAAAGAGGCTGACTGTTCTTCATGGTATCCGGGCTACACTTTTAACATTCCTGAAACCAAAGTTATCCATATTGATATTGAGCCCTCTGAAATTGGACGTAATTACCCAACTGAAATCGGTGTTGTAGCCGATGCAAAGGCAGCGTTGCGGGTATTAACCCGAGTGTCAAAAGAGCTTTATCCGGATGGTTTCAAACGCCAACACTTGGTGGGTAAAATTGCTGATTTTCGCAGTACTTTTAAACAGAGTAATGTACAAATGCAAACCAGTGATGCGTTTCCTATGATGCCTGAACGGATCCTAGCTGATACACGCCAGGCCTTGCCTGATGATGCGATAATCACTACAGACGTAGGCTGGAATAAAAACGGAGTCGGGCAGCAGTTTGATATTCTGACTCCGGGAAGCATTCTCACCCCTGGTGGGTTTGCCACTATGGGCTTCGGTCCTCCGGCAGCCATAGGCGCAAAACTAGCGGCTCCTGATCGTGTTGTTCTCTCTCTGGTTGGTGATGGTGGCTTCGGACAAAACCCTGCTATGCTGGCAACGGCTGTCGAGCTGGGATTAGGTATCGTTTGGCTAGTTATGAATAATAATGCTTTTGGTACCATTGCAGGTTTGCAAAAAGCACATTATGGATTGACCTACGGCACGACTTTTCCGGGTGAAGCTGGTGCCCCTGAATTTGGTACGAGCTATGCCGATATCGCCAAAGCTTACGGTGCTCAGGGAATTCGAATTAAAACTGCAGATGAACTGTTACCCGCCCTTAAACAAGCCATTGCATCAGGTAAACCGACAGTCTTGGATGTAGCTATGATCAACAACCCTACTCCAACAACAGGGCACTGGAACATTCTCGATATTTACTCGCCAGATGAAGAGGTATCACACGTTTCTACCTAGTCAGTAGGGATAAAGATTCTTTCGATTCCTTCGCTATTTAAAGTATGTAATTTATGGCCTGAGTGAAGATACTAAGGCCATATTATTATTGTGGGTAGCTAATTAAAGGAGGATTTACCCAAGTAACTATCGCTTCTGGTGATGACTATAGTATGAATAGGGGCAGCCGATCTAGTTGCTGAAGTCTCGGCTGCTATATTTAGTCATAGGATAAAAATACTTTGCTTCAAAATGGTCGTTACTGTCTTTATTGTTAATGGGTATTAACCTTAGCGGCTCACTTAAAAGTGAAGAGATCCAGTTCTATGAATAACCTAAACACCAAGTGTTTTTTGTATATTACCTTTGTTGATAAAGGGGTAATGTGTGTTAACTCGTGTTAGCAAAGGAAAGAAAATTCGTTTGCTCAAGCTGCTTTTAACAGATTGATCTTGGGAATGGGATAAAATAAGATACTGTCCCTAAGCCGTTGGTATCTCGGTATACTTATGGCCGATTTATGCAGCTAGCGAGTTCGACGGAGTCGCTATTTTTTACTGAATGTGATCCACCTAGAGATAGATATCTAAACGCCATGCAAACCAGCATATTTGTTCGTATCAGGCCTATACTGTTCGCTATTTTTGCAGTGGCGGTGAGCCATAACTTGTTCTTCGTGATGCTACCAATTCAGCTTAAGTCGGGGGGATTTGACTCCGCTGATATTGGTTTGGCCATGAGTATGTTTGCCGTAGGTGCCATACTGGCGGGGCTGTTTGGCTCAAGAGCAGTACTACGCGCGGGCCATATTCGCGCATTTTCTTCTATGGCCGCTACCTTAGCTATTGTGTCAGTAACACACAGTTATTCAAATGATATCTGGATTACAGGTTTGTTAAGAATGGTGGCAGGCTTTTGTTTTGTTACTAGTTTTATCACCCTGGAAAGCTGGTTGAACGTACTTAGCGACAAGCGCAACAGAGGTAAAGTGTTCAGTACCTATCAGATTTGTTTTGCGATAGGTTTTGGCTCGGCACCTTTTTTGTTCAGCCTCTCCAGCGAGCACGACCCGAGATTATTTGGATTGATAGGTGTATTTCTGTGCACTTCTCTGATTATTATGTCAATGAGTCGCTTGCCACTGCCGGAACTGCCGAGCCGCACTAGTGCAATGTCACTGAAAAAGCTCTGGAAATACTCACCCTCGGGTACTCTCTCGTGTTTTTGCGCCGGTTTAATAAATGCCGCCAGCGTCTCCTTGATCTCTCTCTATGCTTATGACCATGGGATCTCAGGCATCTGGTTGTCGCTGGTACTGGGCTCCTACCAAATGGGAGGTTTATTGACTCAGTTCCCAGCGGGTTGGCTGGCTGATCGTTTCGATAAACGCCTAGTCGCCGCGGGTTTGATGGTAATGGGGGTGTGCAGTAATTTGCTCATAGTAGCAGAGCATTTCTATCCTTTTCCGATCGAAGTATTAGTGCTGCTGTTTTTAGTCTCAGGGGGCTCCGGTGTCGCTTTATTCCCCCTTGCAGTTACCCAAGTTTTCGATCATATCGATTTAAAGGAGGCGATGTCGGCCACTAGCACTATGCAGATACTATTGGGCTGTGGCGGAGTACTCGGGCCTATTATTGCCGGTTTTCTGATGACTGAACACAGCAGTGTTTGGCTCTACTATTATCTGATTGCAGTGCACGCGTTTGTTATTTTATTTCTGCTGTTTCGCAAACTCTTTATTCGAACAGAGACATTGGAGACCGTTACAAGCTATCAAATCAGTCTGCAGGGAACATCTGTGGGCTCTTCAGTGATTGATCCACAAGTTAACTATAACGTAGCAGAGATCGGCGATCCCGAGCTGAAACTACTGCTAGTGGCGCTGGGTCAGCAGCCAAAAGATCCGGCTATCCTAATCAGAACGGCGTTGGAGGATTCTTCCCTGAAACCCAGCGATGTCGCAATACACTTGGTGTTGTCGCTGCCAAAACACTCTGGTGAACTGATAAAACAGCTTGTTGAGCTTTTCCCGGATGAGCGTTTGGCTGTCACCCATTCGTTACATGACTTGTTTGTTTTACGTAAAGAGAGGATCAATCTAATGTTGCAAGAGGCTTTAATCAGTGGTGCACCTGAAGAAGAACAGGCCGAAATTGATGCGATACTGCAGAATATTAGTCTCGAATTAGAACGCAGTGAAGACTAGCAGTGGAGGGGGGGTAAAAGATGGGAGGGCACTTTGACTAAAAATTTGCCGCAGTATAAATAGTGAGACAAACTTCTCGCAGGAGCCCTTGTTCAGACTGACAGACTTTAGGGCGGCACTTTTTTTGCACATGACTCAAGAGCCATTAAAAGTGGCGTAAGTATTACAGCTTACGCCATCAAGTGACTAACTTAAATCTAATCCCTGCTGCCAAAAGGCAATTTCCATACGCGTAGCAGTACTAAAGTGCTGCTGCAGACGCTGTCCGCGAGGAGAGTCTATGTCGATATCAGCAATCAGCTGATCGAAAAATGCAGTGCTGGCATAGGCCGCCTGCTGGTAGTCCTCACCGGCATACATCGCTATCCAATTTGCATAGGGATTATCGGCTAACTGACTGTTACCCTCCTTGCTCAGCCACTGGCCGACATGGGCGTAACCTAGTGCACAGGGCACTAATGCCGCGTACAGATCACAAAGGTCTCCCTGCAATCCGGCGTCGATCAGATAGCGGGTGTAGGCGATAGTGGCGACACCTTCATCCAGCGCCAGGATCGCCGCTTCATCCAGTCCCCAGGATTGACAGTATTCTATGTGTAGGGCTATTTCGTCTTCGACCAGTGCGTTTAGCGAGGGCATACTGGCGCGCATTTGCGCCGGGTTTTCACTTTTAAACACCGCCAGAGCGAAGGCGCGGGCGTAATGAATTAAGTATAAATAATCTTGCTGTAAGTAGTGTTGGAAACTCTCTTTGGCGAGGCTTCCAGCGCCCAGTTGCCGCACAAAGTCGTGCTTAACATACGCATCCCACTGCTGCTGGCAACCGGCAATTAGCTGTTGATGATTCATCTTTAGTGCCTTGTTAAATGTCCCGCTAAGTAACCTCAATTACGCAGTTGCATTGCTGCGTTAACTAGCGAATAAGCTAAGTAGCGGGGCAGAGATAAACGAGAATATTAATCTAAGATGTAGCTGTTAACGTCCGGCTTAATTTTGATCACGTCGTTATCCAGCAAGAATTGCGCGTAGTTATCGTAGCGTGACTTGTCGGCGGCTTGAGGGCGCAACGCGAAGCGCACTAAAGTATCTTGCCATGCCAAGCGGTTCAGCTCAGTGTCGAGCTTTTTGCCATCACCGTAGGATTTGAAAAGCTCCCAGGCCTGGCCCGGGTGGTTGACAGTGTACTGTGTGGCCAGCTCCAGGGCGCGGTTAAACTTGGCGACCATCTCTTTGTCGACACTGTTGCTATTGGCGACGACCACTAGCTCGTCATACGGTGGCACACCTTCCTCTTCTACGTAGAAGCCTTTACCCTGGAAACCTTCCATCTTTAACTGGTGCATTTCAAAGTTTCGGTAGGCGCCGTAGATAGCATCTACTTTACCTGCAGCCAGTGAAGCGGACAGCGACCAACCGACATTGATCAGTTCCACATCATCTATGCTGATGCCGTTGTTGTTAAGCATAGTGCCGACAGTGGCATTGACTAAACCGCCGTCAAAGGCGAAGCCAATTTTTTTACCTTTTAGGTCCGCGAGGCTGTTGTAGCCCTTATCTGCCAGTACCATCACAGTGTTGAGTGGGGTGGCGATCAAAGTGGAGACACGGGTCAGGGGCAGTTGTTCTGCGACGTCGCGGATCAGCTGGGGCTGGTAGGTAACGGCCAGGTCAAATTTTCCAGCTGCCACTAACTTGGGTGGCATGCTAGGGTCGGCAGGTTCTTGAATTTCCAGCTCTAGTCCCTGAGCTTTGAACAGCCCCTGCTGTTTGGCGACTATGATAGGGCCGTGATCCGGGTTGACGAACCAGTCCAACATTAAAGTGACTTTTTGGGCAAAAGCACTCTGGCTTATCAATACTAAAGTCATTGAAGCTATTAGTTTTTTCATGCTAACTCTCTCAGTTAATGGCCCGTTTGTTCGCGGTGCCATGGGATTAAAGCTTTCAGAAGTAAATCGGTAAAGTAGTATAGGGCGATGGAAAACAGCGCCAGAATAAACAGCGCTGCAAACATGTCGGCGATCTGCATGCGAGCATTGGCCTGCAACATCAAATAACCCAGGCCACCGGATGATCCGACCCACTCGCCCACCACCGCGCCAATAGGGGCCACTACGGCAGCCACGCGAATACCCGAAGCCAGAGTCGGCAGTGCCGCGGGCAATCGAATGTGCCAAAGCTGGCGCCATTTGTTGGCGCCCATAGTGTGAGCCAGGTCAAGATAGCCTATGGGGGTATAGCGCAGGCCGTCAAAGCAGGTAGTGGTAACAGGGAAGAAAATAATCAGCGCTGCCATTATCACTTTGGAAGTCATACCGTAGCCGAACCAGAGCATTAAAATGGGTGCCAGGGCAAACACTGGAATCGCCTGACTGGCGATTAAAACTGGCAGCAGCCAGCGTCGCAGCGGCTTGAACAACAGCATTTGCAGCGCAAACAGCAGGCCCATCAGCAGGCCGAGCAACAGCCCCAGCACTATTTCGCTCATGGTGATCAAACTGTGGCTCAGTAGCAGCTGATAGCTACCGATTAATTTTTCCAGCACCAGCAGTGGCGGCGGTAAAATAAAAGGTGGCATTTCAAAATAGATCACGATTGCCTGCCACAGCAGCAAGATAACCACAGCAGTTACCGTCAGTCGCCAGAGGTTGGAGAAACCGTTGCCCAAGTTAGATCTGCTAAAGGTGATTTTAGCCATGTTGCACCTGCATTTTTTGCAGCAAACTTTGCTGGTAGTGACCCAGTTGTGAATCCACGGCTCTAGGGGGGAGTGAGTCGGGCAAGGACAGGGGTAGCAGCTGCTGATCGGCGCTAAACAGATAGAGCTGGTCGCTTAGGCGCAGTGCCTCCTGCGGGTCGTGGGTGATTAACAGCACAGTGCGATCGAGCAGCACTTGTGCGGCTAAGTCCTGCAGCTTGTAGCGATTGACGGCATCCAGTGCTGAGAACGGCTCGTCCATCAACACCCCGCTGGCGCATGCCACCGGAGAGCTGATCGGGCAGTGATTTTTCGATACCCGACAGATTCAGCTGCGCCAGTAACTGTCTGGCTTTTTGTTGCTCAGCAGCGCTGACCTTACCGGTTAACAATCTGGCCTTAAGGCAGACGTTGTCCAGCACGTTCAGCCAAGGTAACAGCAGATCCTGCTGTGCCATGTAAGAGATGCGGTTGTCGATACTCAGGCCATCGCTGCAACTTATCTCGCCACTTTGCTGATGGCTGGAGTCGATCAGCCCCGCCAGTAAACGCAGTAAACTGGTTTTACCACAGCCGCTGGGTCCCAGCAGGCAAGTCCATTTTTTCGCTGGTAAGTTCAAATTTAGCCCAGAGAAAGTAGCGCGCGCTGCACCGGCATAATGCAACGAGGCGGCGCTTAGCTGCACAGAGATACTCATCGCTTGGGCTGAGCGTAAAAGTGATGTACAGGACCACAACCACTGCCAATATGCAGTTGATCTGCCTGTTTTATGGCCTCGCTGATGTAGTCCTTGGCGCTGCCGATGGCGCAGGCCAGACCTTGACCTTGAGCCATGTAAGAGGCGATCGCCGAGGAGAGTGTGCAGCCAGTGCCGTGAGTGTTTTTGGTCTCTATACGCGCACTGCTGAAATTCTGCTGTTGGCTGGGGCTCAGCCAATAATCGCTGCTGCTGGCGCCGGTTAAGTGGCCGCCTTTGACTAACACTGACTGGCAGCCCAGTTCGAGTAGCTCGCGACACAGTTGCCAACCATCTTCGACTGGCTGGCTCGGGTCTTTGCCCAGCAGTGCCAGCGCCTCGGGAATATTGGGGGTGATCACAGTGGCCAGTGGCAACAGCTCTGAGATCAAGCTGGAGATAGCCTCGCTGGCCAGTAACAAGTCGCCGCTGGTGGCGACCATCACCGGGTCTAATACGATGTGTTTTACCGGGTGTTTTTTCAGCGCAGTGGCGACGGTTTTGATCGTCGCCGCGTCGCCTAACATGCCAATTTTGACGACATCTACTTCGATGTCGCTGAACACAGCAGCAAATTGTTGCTCGATGAAAGCTTGCTCTATGGGCAGTACCCCAGTGACGCCTAAGGTGTTTTGTGCGGTGAGGGCGGTGATGACTGTGCAGGCGTAACTGCCGGTGGCCGAAATAGTTTTAATGTCAGCTTGGATGCCAGCGCCGCCGCCACTGTCTGATCCCGCGACAGTCAGCACTATGGGAGTCTTGGTTTTAACTGGAATTGCAGCACGTTGCGATTGCGACGCGGCGCTTTGCTTGAGATTGTCCACTGTGATTCCTAAATTTTGCGCGGACAACCTGATGCACGAATGCTATCAATCAAGTTAGTTCCCTACGCCAATATGAGTTGGATCAGGTTCAGCGGGTCCAGTATTAAATACCATCTCAGCCCTAAGGCCCCCCGACTAACGAGCGGCTATCATAGACGTATTAAATTTCTGATGCAAATACATTGATTAATAGATGAAATATCCGTGGCCAAAGTGTTTTCAGTGGGCTTTTAGCTCTACTGGGGCTAGTGATACACAAAGACTTTGCAGAAATAGGCTCCAGTTAGGATGCAATTCTCCTGGCCCATTCAATGGTCAGCTGTCTTAGGAATACCTTCCCTTTTTACCCAAATAAGTAAAAATTTCGCAGCCAATTGATAATTATTTTGGAGTTCAAAGCGATATAGAAACGTTGGCGGTTGCTAGTTTACAAGCAGCATGAGTAACGCTTATATCAAAAAAATCAAGCATGGCTCAAACTTTAGGGTTATCAGTTATATTAGTTGTCGCTAATTCTATTTATGCTACTTACGCCACTTAGACGTTTTGGCTATAGGGAGTAACTAAATGGGTTCTGTACTTGACTATATTGGTTCTGAAGCCGCGTTAGAAAAACTGTTATTACTGACGCTGGGAAAAATGAACCAGGGGATCTCTTTGTTAGGTTTGGATCTGAACTATGTTTTCATAAATACAAAATGCCTGGAACTTTTAGAACTGCCATCAGAATTTAATCGCCCCGGAATGAAGTTCGAAGATGTAATGCGTTATAACGCGAAACGTGGCGAATACGGGCCGGGAGATGTTGAGGAGCAAGTAGCCGAACGTGTCGCGCGCGCCAGTAAATTTGTAAATCACAAGTTCGACCGTATAAGGCCAGATGGGACTGTAATCGAAATTGAGGGGAGCTTTCATTCTGGAATCGGCTTTATAACCACTTATACAGACATAACAGAACGGAAAAAAGAACAGCAAGCCCTGCATAAAGCCAATGACGAATTGCTGCTTCAAGACAGCCGTTTGCGTGAGGCATTGGATCTTATGCCCATGCCTATGCTTATTTTGGATCGAGACGATAAACTTGTGACCTGGAACAATGCCTATCAACGTAGTATCCCTGAAAATAGTCACTCACCTCTTAAAGAAGGCATGACTTTCAGAGAATTATTGGAGAATATCCCTCGGGAAATTAATGCCGTTGAGAAACCTTTAATCACGCAAATAATAGCCACAAGATTAGCACTTCATGAAAAATATGACGGCCCATTTGAAGAAAATATTCGCAGTAATTTATGGTGGCAAACTAGCGAGCATAAAACAGAAGACGATGACACAATCATCATTCATGTGGACATATCAGAATTAAAAGAAAGAGAACTACAACTCGCGCAAAAAGAAGCTGTCCTACAAACGGTATTTAATAATATGGATCAAGGGATCTCTCTGTTTGATCTGGATCTAAAATTAATCGTCAGTAACAAACGCTTTACAGAAATTCTTGGCCTTCCCGAATATTTTGGAAACCCCGGCACTCTTTTCTCGGACCTGATGCACTTTAATGCACAAAGGGGGGAATATGGTAATGGCAATAGAGAACAATTAGCGCAAGAAAGAATAGTATTGGCCAGAAAATTCGAACCCCACCAGTTTGAGCGAGTTAGAGAAGGCAAAATCTTAGAAATCTGTGGGAGACTCATTGACGATGTTGGATTCATAACAACCTACAGTGATGTAACCGAAAAAAGACACAGCGAAGCGGCCGTAGAAAATGCAACACACGAGCTAAAAAGTTTGTCTCAGATACTGGAAAGCGCACTTAAACATATGCCGGATGGCTTATTGATGTTAGATAAACATCTAAATATCCAAGCATATAACAAGCAATACCAAGAACTCTACAGTTTACCAGAAAGCATTATAACTAACGCTAAAACACTCCATAATATTTTAGAATTTCAACGACTAAGGGGTGACTTTGGATCTGATAAAAGAGAACAAGATTCACATATTCAGAAAGTGATAGAGCAAATCACATCATCAGATTCTTTTGGTTGGGAACGCATATTATCTACCGGCCAGAGGCTTGAAATACGCGGAAATACCACCCCAAAAGGCAAAGTTTTAGTGTATTCCGACATAACAGAACGTGATGCTGCAATGCGCCAGGCAAGCCTTGGCATTGCATTAGAAAATATTCCTGTAGCAATTTGCCTGTGCGATAGCGAAGACAGCATTGTTTTTTGTAATCGCAGTTATCGTGATTTTTATAAGATGGCCTCTAAATATTTTATACCCGGTGCTAGTTACAATGATCTCTTGAAAGAGCTGATTAGAACCGGTGGAATAGTGGGTGATGAGCAATCAAAGTCAAAGTGGTTAGCCCGGCGTATGGATCGAAGAAACACGCCATATATTAGAGAGCCATATAAATTGACTGATGGGCGCTTTGTAGAAGTTAGCGACCATATATTGGATGATGGCAACATTCTTTTTGTTGGCAATGACATTACAGAGCTAAGAGAAAAAGAGTTGTCAAATGAGAAATATCTGTCAAAGCTTCAATCGAGTGAAGAGCGCTTTAAAACGTTATTCCATAATTCTCCGGTAGGGGTTTTATTAGAAGATTATTCTGTGGTCAAAAACAAGATAGATGAGTTGCGTGAGAATGGAATCACCGATTTTCAATCTTATTTCCACGAGCATCCAGATCATCTTATAGAAACCTGCAGTGAAATACGTGCAATTTATGCAAACAAGGCATTTCTAGAAATGCATAAATTTTCCGATCTGCAAAGCTATACCGAAGCGGAATATAGTGCAGATAAAAACCGCACTTCGGATTGGTATATTTACTACATTATTGTACTTACCAATTTTGCCAACGATTTGACGGTGACATCAATTGATGTTGCAGATCTAACATCGGACAATGACCTGATTGAATTGCAGATGAATGCGTTGATTGTTCCAGGCCGTGAAAATAGTTGGTCCGAGGTATTAACTACCCATGTAGATATTACCTATCGAAAAAGAATTGAGTCAGAGCTCAAAGACTCTCTGGGAGAATCAAAGCTCGCTTTACTGCAGCTACAAACAACTCAAAGTGAATTGAAAGAAGCGCACCACACTCTGGAACAGCGTGTGCATGAGAGGACCATTGAGCTTCATGAAAGCCAGAGATTATTCAAGACTATTTTAGATACCAGTCCGGTTGCTATTGGAGTAAGCCGTCTTATTGACGCCACGATTGTTTATGCTAATCCCACTTGCGCAAAAACCTTCGGCTATAACTTACAGGGTTGGGATACGAAGATCTCATTTAACGTCTGGGACAACATTGAAGATCGTGACGCATTCGTCAAAATCTTTGAAAAAGATGGCCATGTGCATGCAAAGGAAGCTAAATTAAAGCGTAAAGATGGCGGCGTATTTTGGGCCGAATTCACCTGGGACCCAGTCACTTTTAATAATGAAGAATGTATCTTATTTAAGATTACGGATATTACCGACCAAAAAGAAACAGAGTTTACGTTAACAAAAGATAAACTGATAGCCGAGGATGCGACAGAAGCAAAATCCTTGTTTTTGGCCAATATGAGCCATGAAATTCGTACACCAATGAATGCCGTTATCGGATTTAGCCATTTAGCATTAATGACCGACCTAACCCCGCAACAATATGATTACATATCTAAAATCCAAGATTCCTCGCACAATCTACTGGGTATTATCAATGACATCTTGGATTTTTCAAAAATTGAAGCAGGTAAGTTAGAAATTGAGCATATCCCCTTTTGCATTGATGACGTGCTTGAATATCAATGTGACTTACTCAGATCAAAAATGGATAACGGTGATATTGAGGTTTTACTCTCTTATCCTTGGGATTTACCAAAGAATTTAATTGGCGATCCTTTGCGTCTGGGGCAAGTTTTATCCAACCTGGCAAGTAATGCAATCAAATTTACAAAAGCAGGAGAAATAACACTATCAGCTACCTGTATGAAACAATCGGAACATGAGGTGATATTAAAATTCAATGTGCAAGATACAGGCATCGGTATGAGCACAGAGGAGACAGAGAAAATCTTTAAATCCTTCGTCCAAGCTGATAGCTCTACCACCAGAAGATACGGCGGTAGTGGCCTTGGGTTGGTGATATGCGAGCAGCTGGTGCATCTCATGAATGGGGAAATTACCGTCGAGAGTGAGAAGGGAATAGGATCCACATTTTCATTCACTTGTCACTTTGAAATAGATCAGGCAAGTACAGCAACGACGCAATCCATAGCAGAATTGAAAAACAAACGGGTATTGATTGTCGATGACAACAAGGCCTCGCGCATTATTCTCAGCGCCTTAGTTCACGGCTTTGGCATGAGTGCACAAACGGCAGAAAATGGAGAAGATGCCTATACCATTATCGCCAGCCAACTGGGAAAGGACAGTGATCATTTTGACCTTATATTGATGGATTGGCGGATGCCTGGAATGGATGGGTTGGAATGTGCAGGGCGCATCAGTGACTTAAAAAGCTCTACCCCCCTTCCCGCGATTATTATGGTCAGTGCCTATGAACAGTCTAAAGTGATGAAAGAAGTGGGCACTAATAATTTAGAGGGATACCTGTTAAAACCGGTCCAACCAACGGTGCTGCTGAATACGATACAAAAAGCCATGGGGCTGAAAGTTACAGATGACATAACTGTTCATCGCTTTCCAAAAAGAGATGATCAAGCTCTGTCTCAAATCCTTGGTGCGAAGGTATTACTGGTGGAAGATATAGAAACCAATCAGCAAATTGCACGTGAATTATTAGAGGGGCATGGGCTTCATGTAGAAATTGCCAATAACGGTTTAGAAGCTGTGCAGGCGGTGAAAAAGAATCAATATGATCTTGTATTGATGGATATTCAAATGCCCGAAATGGATGGGCACACGGCAACCAAAGAAATCCGAAAATTGAATTTAGGCTATGAGCTTCCCATTGTTGCGATGACAGCCAATGCGATGAAAGAAGACCATAACAAAAGCCTACAAGTCGGCATGAATGGGCACATTAACAAACCGATTTCTCCCGATGAACTCTTTGACACTTTAGTGCAGTGGATCAGTCCCGCATTTCGGGAAATACATCATCGCCAAGATACGGATTTAGTCCCTGATGTTGATACAGGACTACCTAAAGAATTGTCTGGGTTTGATTTGCAAAGCGCTTTATTACGGGTCAATGGAAACGAAGCTCTGTTGCTAAAATTACTCTGTGATTTTTACCATGAGAAGCAAGACACTCTGCCCACACTCGTGCAAATGATTGCAGCAAAGTCCTATGGTGACGCGGCTTGCTTGGTCCATGGCCTAATTGGATCAATAGGTAACTTGGGTGCAAACCAACTGGTTATCCATGCGAGAAAATTAGAAACCTTGTTCAAAAATAATAAATTTGATTCAGCCCTGTTTGATCTCTTTGCCGTTGAATTTGAAATTATTATCACGAGTCTGGCGTCAATATATATAGACACAAAATCAGCTAGCAACTCAACATCTGTCAAGGCTGGCGGACCTATCGATTGGGGTAACGCGAAGTCACTTAGCAATATCCTGTTAAAGAAGCTGCAGACGGGAGATGGGAACTCTATAGAAAGTCTTACAGAGCTTGAAAACGTACTCGGAGGATCATTTACAGACAATCGGACAAGCATACGAAAGCTGGTGGATGATTTTGAATTCGAACACGCCGCTATTGAATTACAGCAGCTAATGGACAATCTGCAAGAATAGAACATGGAAGGTAGTTAATATGGAAAATAAGGGCAGAGTTTTAATTGTTGATGACGAGAAAATTAATTGTAGTGTTCTTATATCTCTTCTCGAAAATTATACAACCGTCATCGCATTAAATGGCGAACAGGCCATACAGCGTGCACTTTCAGATAAACCGCCGGATTTGATCTTACTTGACGTAATCATGCCGGGCCTCGATGGATATGAAGTGTGTCGGGTTCTTAAAGAGAATGAAAAAACAAAAAATATTCCAATCATCTTCATTACGGTCAAGGCTACAGAAGCTGAAGAAGCCCGAGGTTTAAATTTGGGCGCAGTGGATTACATATCGAAACCGTTTTCACCCGCCATTGTCCTTGCGCGTGTCTCTAACCATATGGAGTTAAAACGTCAACGCGACCTGCTTGAACATTTGTATATCACAGATTCGTTAACGGGTATCGCCAATCGAAGGAGGTTTGACCTGTCCTTAGAGCATGAATGGAAGAGAGCCGCTCGAATGAAAGGCTGTATTTCTCTTATCATGATCGACATAGATTTTTTCAAACAATTTAATGATATTTATGGTCATGCCGCTGGTGACGATTGCCTGCAAAAAGTAGCTCAGGCGCTCGATAAAGTCTGCGCAAGAGAGATTGATTTGGTTGCGCGCTACGGCGGAGAAGAATTTGTAGCCGTATTACCAAGCACAGATATTGAAGGGGCAATGACCGTTGCGAAAACAATGAAAGATTGCATTATCGCTCTAGAAATCCCTCATGAAGGTACTTCTATAGGGAGTTGTATTTCAATCAGCCTCGGCGTTTCTTCCAACAGCAATAAAGGCATTGAAGCTCCTCAGGTCTTGCTAAAACAGGCAGATGAAGCACTCTATAAAGCAAAAAAAAATGGACGTAATCAGTGTTCGAATTAGTGGTAATTGCTTTTTAGAGCCCAAATAATCGTACCTTTTGAACACATGATTGTTACGTTCAGGAGTTGATGGGTAAACGCGTAAGTGGGTTAGTTTTTCTGGTCAAAAAAGGAGCGTTGGCTCTTAATTTCATTGATTTCTTCATTGGCTATTCTGTTTTTTTCGGTGGCATGATATAAAATGCAATTGATAATCATTATCATAATAGTGGTTTCAATAAAGTCCTTCAAATAGGGACTGTATTGGACAGCGACTACTTAGAGCATTTTTTTGCACTTGGGAATAAAGCAGATGAATTCAAGATCTTTAGAAAAGAATATCGATTGGCATCACTGGATGAAGCGCTGGGACGCCCAGCAATCTTATCATTTACCAGTACGTGAAGAGCGCTTTCAAATAATGTTATCTACAGTTGAAACGCTTTGTGCTCCTGATTGTATAGTGCTTGATTTGGCCTGTGGGCCGGGCTCTATCAGTCAACGTTTGTTGTCTCAATTACCACAATCACAAGCGATTGCTGCCGACTACGACCCTGTATTATTGAATTTAGGTAAAGAGACTTTAGGAGATGCACAGGGGAGATTACACTGGCTAAAAGTTGATTTGAATGATCCTCAATGGACTGTTCAGGTTCGAGAGGTTTTAAAAAGCGTTGGGCGCAACTCTTTAGATGCCGTTTTAAGCAGTACTGCTTTACACTGGTTAACGACACCTCGATTAATTGATGTATATCGTGAGATTTCACAACTACTGCGCCCCGGTGGCTTACTGCTTAATGCTGACCATATGGCTTTTAATCCGTCACTGCCAACTTTTATCCGTTTAGCTCAGCAAGATAAAGATCAACGAAAAAAATTGTTAAGCACACAACAGGAAAGTGAAGACTTTCAACAATGGTGGGAAGCGATTGAAAGTGATTGGCTGGCTATAGATCCTTCACTGCAATCTTTGTTTGATGAGCACAATAACAACTACGATGTGCGAGATCGTCGCTATGGTAAAGCGCTGGCTTCATTGCACATATCAGCTTTAGCAGATGCGGGCTTTACTGAGGTAGAAACGATTTGGCAGCGTTTTGATAATCGCGTTATGTTAGCTGTGAGGGGAGAGGCGGATGAATAGGAATCCCATGTCTAACTACCTATGAATCCTTATAGTGCTTTTAAAACACAATGGTTTCGTTCAGGATTTAATGGGGAAGGTCTACAAGAATGCAATGGGTGTGACATAGCTCAAGAGTAACAGTTTAATAGGGGATACAGGGGTGCATCCCCCTGCTTAAGAGATCCCCTGCTTAAGAGATCCTCTGTTTAGGGCTCAGATGTACTAGCTCAGACATTTCATGTGCATTCTATGACTATAACCGTCAATAAACAGGCAACTGTCAGACCCGATTGTGCCAGTATCCCTCATGGCACTGATACTTTTTTAAAAGCATTATTGACCACTCCAACAATTTTGTCGTAACTTCCATCCTTTTTCATTTGCTCAATGGTAGCCGCAAGTTTTGCAGCTAACTGACGATGTTCATTATGAATATAGGAGTATATTCTGACTGGGTGTATCCTCTGTATTTTTATGATTTTTGAAAAATCTCTACGACCTTCTAACAAATCATCCCCCAGCCTGCTTTCAGATACCACTACGTCTATGAGCCCCTGAGCTAACATTTTGAAAGCATGGGTATCGTTGTTGGCGATTACTATCTGTTCTTTTGGCAAAAACTGGTGAAGAATTTTTTCCATGTTTTTTCGGCCCATTTTATAGGCTACTCGGTATCCTTTAAGGTCATCCCAAGTTTCGAATTTTATCTCTTTCGTGGCAAATACTGCCTGCCAGATAGTCAGCATTTCAGATTCTATCCTAATCAGGTCAGGGTATTTACCGCCACTAACTTTATGAAAATCATAAACCCGATGAAGCTCACCGTCAAAGACGCCAGTACTTGAATATGCCAGAGATCTTAGGCTGGGATGGTGCACCGCTTTAAATCTAATGCCGTTGCGTTTAAAGGCTTCGGTTAAAATAGGTACGATAATACTGGGTTGATAATGATGAAGAGGCTGGCCGCCCGTAAACGTAATGTACTCTACAGCTCGACTGGACAAAGAAGTTAGCGAAAATGTTAAAACGAGACAAAAGGTGCATAGCTTTAGGGTAGAAGTGCTTTTCATGCTCATCTCCGATTGGAATAGCTCATTGCAACTTGCGCAAGAAAAGCACGAGTAGTGCATAGAGTACCTGTAACAAGAGTAGAATTATTACTATTTTTCAGGACATAGGGGGGGAATTATAAACCTCTCGTGAAGTTGTCTTTAGAGCTAAATACACAGCTAAAATACGAGAAAGTTTCAGACTAAACCGTATGTTTGCTATTACATCATAGTAGTAATTCAGCATATCCAGAGACCGCCTCACTGGTACTCCTAAAGCCAGTTACAAAAGTCTATATTTATAAAATTTCGAATTGCAGCCCAACCAGGGAAGTAATAAAGTCCGGGCTGTTGTGTAATACCGCTAATGTACGAATAATCAATCAAGCAGATAAAATAGGGCATGTCATTTATTCCAAATATAATGCATCCTTGCTGAAAGGTATTTTGAATACAATAAATAGGCTATGAAGCTAAGCGCTCACCTGGACAGATATTTGGAGATTGTTGATGGCTTTTCCAAAAAAAATATATGTAGCAATTTACTTCACTTTATTAGTGACTATAAGCCAGAACGTTTGGCCTCAGAAGGTGCGAATGGTGACTGCTGAATGGGAGCCTTTTTACTCTTCGAATTTAGAGTCTGGGGGTGTTGTAGGCGATTTAGTTCACGCTGCTTTCCTAAGGGGAGGTCATGAGTCAAGCCTCAATTGGTATCCTTGGGTTAGAGCTATGAAAATGGTAGAGCATGGTGCTGCTGATGTTGTAATGGGTGCCTATTACTCTAAAGAACGTGCTGCAGTTTATAATTACAGCGAACCTATATTTTCAATTGATGTGGGATTAATCGCGTTGAAATCTTTGGGCATCGAAAAGTATGAGGGTTTACGCTCTCTTGAATCATACAATTTTGGAGTGATGCGCGGTTGGGTATATACACAGGAGTTCGATACAGCTGATTATCTAACCAAACAAATACTCGTTAATCAAGTTTTTGCTGTTCGCATGCTTTTCGCCAAGCGGGTTGATATTGTCGCTGCATCAATCCCAGTGTTTGAGCATGAAGCCCGTTTATTAGCAACTAGTAAAGATCAGGAAACAGTAGTGCTCAGGCCATTACTTGACTCAAAACCCATATATCTTATGTTTAGTAAAGTTATCCCTAATTCCCAAAAGTTAGTCAATAGTTTTAATTTGGGCATGGCCAGTATTCGTGCTGATGGCACATTCCAAAAAATCCTTGATAAGCATGGATTATAATCCTGTCTATATCTTGGTGCTATCAGTCTAGAATCACTGATACTTGAAGAACATTTAACACTATCTTAAGAGCTAATGATAACTACCCAATGACCGTTTTTGGTCGTTAGCCACCAAGCCCATCAGCACTTAATCGTTAGGATATGACAGATTACAGATATTTCAAATGTCCTCTAGGGGCTGTGTAGTGTCCAAAGAAAATCGATCCCGGACCTTGTTTAACTAAAGCCCTAAGACCGATTTATCAGCAGTTCTGCTTTGCGCAATTGTGGTTAATTATGTTATGTGTGAATCATAACCTAGCTGTTCGCATCGCTTATTGGCTGTTTACTTACTAATCTTTATCTGCATTCTCATTAGCATTGGCATTCTGGCCGTGCGCGTTTGCTGCACCATCACCATTACCACTATTATTGCCTGAGCCCTTATTAGGGTTACCGCCGTGCGCATTGGTGTTATCAGCGTTATTATGCCCCTGATCTGCGCTATCTCCATCGGGGTTACCAGCCATAGCACCAGCACTTAGACCTATTGCGAGTACTGCTGCTGAGACTAATGCGAAGATTTTTTTCATAATATTTCTCCATGCTCCCTTTCGTTATTCACTGCACGATGAGAGCTGTCGTGTAGTAGATAAAGTAAACATATTGACTGGAACGGTTTGCGTTTGCATTTTTACCGAGAAGAGTCAGGGCAGTTGTTGGGACTGCTTTAAAGGTAAGTGCAATACCTTGCGAAGTATAAGAACACGAATTTTCTGTCCAGTAAATAAACATTATCAGAATGCGTCTCAATTTGAGAATTTCAATCCATCAGATGCTGACTTCTTAAGCTTGAACTGATGCCGAAAGTTAACAAAAATAATGATATAACTCTCAAAAAAAGCAACCAAACATATGAGATAGGAATTCAACCTATATTAGTTTCTAAGCTCGATGACGAGATAAAATTTGCTCAAGTCAAAATCTCAATATGGCCACTTTTGGCCGAGGGTCGTCATGGCTAATCGAGGGATCAGCACTTGCAGGTCAGCCTAGGTAGCAGCAGAGCCAGAAAGGTAGCAGCTGTTTCAAATGCGCTGATGAGAGAAATTTTGATAACTAAGACAGGGTAAGGGGGGGCTTACAATTACGTTACTTAGGTTAAATTAGATTTATTGCTATGTATCCCTGCAATGCCATAACTATAATTACTTTAGTGTCTTAGTAATAAATGCTAACGAGCAAGATATTGATGTAAATAAAGAGGATGAAGCAAGAGACAGTAGTTATAACTTCTACAATTCTCTTGAATGGAAAAGGTGGTGAGATGGCCATAGGACAAGCTTATAACGAAGTATCAATCCAAGACAATATTATATCAATCACACTCAAGGGCTCTTAATGAATCCGACTATAAAAATATTGCGCAGAAAGTAAAGCAATCTGTAGCCCAGTGTAATGAAGAAGGCTTCTGTATATTAGTCAACGATCTACAGTTAATAGGCTCTACCCTAGATGCTTATAAGGAGTTAGAAGAACTCAATCAATGGTTGAACACACAAAAAATGATCGCTAAAGCGATTGTTATAGAACGTGACACTCTTTTAGATACTATTCAGACTCTTGTACCAGCGATTAAAGATCAAAAGATAAAAACCTTTGACGCTATAGAAGACGCTATGCTTTGGCTTAAATCTCAATTAAAGAATCAAGTATAAAAGTGCCATTACCAACTGATAATGTGCAATATATATGGGCAGGCATGACTGCATTTGGACGATACAGTCATTTGCTACGTACAGTTTCTATGAAAGTTCTTCAGCCTGGACAATCGCAGGAGTTGACCTAAAGAAACCTCACGAATTGGACCCTCGAAGTTCTAATGAATTGGGAATCTGTACGGGTTAGACTAAATCCGAGTCAATTCACTTCACAGGTAAGATTACCCGCTCATAAGGATTATTTGTTTTCAATACCTCAGATACTTTTCCCATAAACTCCGCATGCTCTACGCCAAGATAATGGAAAAGCGGTAACTTGGAAATGTACTTCCCTAGAACAGGAGCGGGCTGTAGGTCCAAATAATCAAATTGGGTATTTGCTAAATAGCTGCTGTCAAAAAAACCTGAAATAAGCCCTTTTTGATACGCATCATACACTTCAATATTACTATAGAAAGCCATTCCATCCCGACTTTTCATATACTCCTCTTCCCAGACGACGCCCAAGAGATAGCCTAGAGGCAGGCTTTCACGTACCATCGGATCAGGATGCAACCACAGTGTATTTGAGATATAAAAAAGTGGGGTATCTGAACGCACAAATGAACGTGAATATTGCACCTCTGCAAGCGGGAGACGAAAAAACTCTCCATCTGCGAGGTTCTTATTAAAGTACATAATTCCACGTCGTCCAGGAAGTTCGACAAACTTTGGCTTGCATCCTAACTGAAGGTAGATCGCTTTAAACGATTCAAGCGTAGCTTCTACTAGAGAATTGTCTTGAATGATCGCTACCGTTTCTGGGCATCGGGTGCTCTCATCAGCAACGCAGTGTGACGATAAAAAGGATGCTAGACAGAAAAAGAATGCATGTTTTTTCAATAGAATCTTCTCAGTGTGTAGTTCTTCACAACAAGCAATGGGTACAGTGTAACCGGGACCGACTGCTTCAGGAATGGTTCGTGCAGCAGAGATTCATCAGCCATACATTACTTCCTACAAATGAGCGATAACTGCTGTTCGAGAACCTAATTAACCGTCTTAACATTAGATAGACAATCCTTCCCTTATTAACGGGTCAAAACGGAAATGAAATGACCGCAAATAGCCATTAGGCAACACAGCAATCTAAGGAAAACAGGTTTCTCAATGAACATTAACAATCAATAAGAGGGGATTTTAACGGCTTTGTATAGTTTTTGGGAAGAGTGAAACTACTGTATATTGCCAATTCTTTTCCATTTCTTTTTTAGGCTAAAAAAGGGCCTTGTAAGGTTTTGATTTACAAGAGAATTGGTCGGACTAGGAAGATTCGAACTGCCGATCCCTAAACTGCTTCAACAAAACTTTTTGTTATCAATAGGATAAAGCTTAGCGCCAATAGTGAAAATACCAGAGCTTGATACCACTTGGCTATCGCAATGTCATGGTCTAAGCCAAAATATGTTAGGTCATTCAGACACACTTCGCCGCTCTATGCCCCGTTATCTTCGCTCCTGAGCAGTTACCAGGTGGAAGACTTGTTACCTCGCAGGACAATATATGCCTTTAGTAAATTGGTGGAAGTGGTGGGTTTCGAACCCATACCAATATGCTAAATCAATCACTTAGCCCTGAAGGCTGTCTATCAATAGTGTCTCTTAGTAGCAAATTCAGTATCAGAACACTTCAGGAAATTATTCAATCAAGGTCCAACTGGCTTAGACCTGAGGAGGGGAATACAGTAGGCTTGAGTATCTGAAAGTAGACTAGGCAATGGGTACCGGACCGCACAACGCTGATGTTCCCGCGTAGAGGCTGAAGAGCTTCAAGGTTGGAGTCGTGTGTCTATTGTTGATCAACACGGAAATCAAACAGCAGTCAGGAATCTTAAGCAGAACTGATGAACACGCTTTAGTGGTGTAATGGGGTTTCATTAGAGAGATCCTAGCTTTGAGTGGCCCATATAGAACACTGATTAAAGGTGGCTACACAAAATCGTTTGCAGGCTCTATGAGGGTTCGGAGCTACTTCATATTGCTGGGCTTGCTAATCACCTCTTCCCAATAGGAGCATACTACCAGTAACCCTTATCATCACTTTTTACTTTCCCTCAGGCTGATAATCACCAGCGATCTTGTCGTTACCTTTTAACGGATACTTGTTAACGCAGTAAGAAAACAGTCTTTGTTTAGCTATTTCTAGCAATGACGGTGATGTTCCACAGTGGTAATCAATGAGATAAAGCTTGCTGACATACCTGAAACGTAGTCATCTCCAATTCAAGGTAATTCTCTCGTACTCAATTATACAAACTAGTAATTTGAAAACCGATCGACCAGCAACTAAGCTCATATAAAATCATGGACGAATTGGGAATCTGGCGATGCTAAAAATTTCTTGGCTACTACTTTTATCAACACTGTTATTAACCACCAACAGTGCGATGGCTGAAGTGCAAAACTGGAAAGTGGTTAAAGTGGCAGGTGAAGCTATTTTATCTAAACCCGGGTTTGCTCCCAGAATAGTTGAATTAAATGACAGCTTTGGTGCAGGCCAAAAGATTACCACCTCTTTGGGCGGTACTGTTTCTTTGATAAGAAACTCTGAAGCCTTTATTATTTTTCCTAACAGTGAAATCGAGATTCCTGGGGATGGAAGCACTAATGCCTTTACCTTGTTCTTCCAGAAATTAGGCACTGTATTATTTTCAGCTAAGAAAAAGAACAGGCATCATTTCAAAGTTAAGACACCTTTTGCCGTTGCGCTGGTTAAAGGTACTACTTTTGTCATAAATGTCACTAGTGATGACTCTGAATTCCAAGTATTCGAGGGTTCTGTGGAGCTTACAGGACATGGCCGTACCAGCTCCCATTTAGTGAAAGCAGGCAATCAATCTAAAGTGACCTACAGAGTATGGAATAAGATCAAGATAAAAAAAGTGCTTAATGACTTAGGCAACAATCCTCATCTAGGTAATGATATTGAAAAATTGGCCAAAGTTTACCGCGATAAAATAGTAATAGATGACGGTAACAGTAGCAGCAACAGCAGTAGTAACGGCAATAGCAGCAGTAACAACAGCAGTAGTAACGGCAATAGCAGCA
>MAAC01010647.1_pt1 | contig 22980 bp, 20 predicted proteins | sample 1115981 | NCBI WGS metagenome assembly MAAC01 (sample SAMN04961126, study PRJNA320927) | seawater metagenome | isolation source: sample BD02T64 sea water enriched with oil for 64 days | place: USA:Gulf of Mexico | collected 2013-07-27
TCTTGGCTCAAAATGAAATCAATCGCCTCAGCAGATAAATAGCTGTTAGAGAGGTAGTTAACCCCATCGCTGTGGCGAAGAATCACCCCTAATTCAGTTTTCTCAACCGCAGTGACTTTTGGCCACTCTAACACTGAGTTAACGTGCACTGACTCAGTAGTTACTCCCAGTTGATCGATGATCAAGGTCACTTCACTGTTGCTGGATTTGCCGATCATCTGCCTTAAGAGCCACCAGCTTTTGCGGTAGTAAGTACTGACAACTTCGAGAATGCCTAAGCTGATAACAAACCAGGAAATGTAATCGACCGTCACTTGCATATACAGCAGTACAATGCCAAATACTAAAGTGGTAATGCCGCGCTTGTAGGCCATGATAGATTTATCAACCACTACTGACTGGTCGAAGCACTCTGCTAAATGGGCTTTATCTAATGTAAACTTGGTGCTGTAGGAGAATTCTGAAGTCATTTTTTGCCTATACTTATATTGTCTTTAATTTATTACTTTAACGGGTCACTGAACATCAAGGCCATTGTTTAGCCGTCCTGCCATTAATATCAGGGGTGATAAGCAATCTTAATGGACTGTTCCATCTTCTCTAAAATCTTATCAAGTGCTGGATCATAGCAAAAAATCGACGTCGATAATCATTAGCAATAAATTTTTCCACTGTGCGGGCAGTAAAAGAACCAGCGTACTGGAAAAACCAGCAGGCACCCGCTGTTCCCTTCTAGCCCAAACTAACACCGCTCTAACTATCTGCTGTAGGCTTCTAAGAACCTTGGTGATTGTTGCCCCTAGTGAGCTTTAATTGAGTGCTCAAAAGACAATGCTAATATAGCCACATTGTGATGTCGTTTATTGATTGCTAATCACAGATTTTAGGCATTGTTATTTTTTTGTAATACGGTAACTTTGATACTCGAGGATAACAACGGCACTCAGCTGATCCTTTTGCTAATTGCATTGAGCTTAACCTAAGCCAGATAAACGACTATATATGCATAGACAACCTACTTACATTAAGCGCCAGGAATGGTGGCCGCCTCCGCTTACTTCTCTTCGGACCAGTTAATCGCTGTCTATTGCCTATAATAAATTGTCCTTTATATCGCTGTTAATTTCAGCTGTAATGGATACTTTCACCTGCAACTGATCGCCATAACCTACCCCGCTAAGCTTCTATCAAGGCTGCGTGTATTACTTGTTTTTTAATAAAAATTCCAGACAAGTACCTACGCGGTTCAGCACCAGTTTGCCAATATTCGACTGTACGCCGCGCCAGCCTTGCGACTAACTAAAGCTCTATTAATGAGACCTTTTTGCTATGAATATTCTGTCTATATCTGTTACCACTGACACCCTTGAATTGCTTTGGAGTGATGACGTCATCTCCAATTACCCGTTTATTTGGCTGCGGGACATTGACCCTTCGGGGTTCCATCCGCAGACTAAAGAGCGCATCTTTGATCTGACCAGCGTCGATTTCGACATTCAAGCGACGAGTGTTCGACTAACAGAGCGAGGCGTAGAATTGCAATGGCCTGCACAGCCACAAGGTTCAGTTTTTTCGCAGCAGTTACTGTTCGACTACCGCCAACACTGCGCACTGCAAGACCCGGCGAAAATCGACTATCAAAGCTGGCAGGGTGACTTTAACCCTCCCAGGCACTGTGCAGAACAAGTGCAGCAGCCGGCTGCGATGGCAACTATGCTGCGAGATTTGAAACGCTATGGACTTGTTATTATCACAGACTTAGTGGGAGATCACAGTGGCGAGCAACTGGGTGATTTGATTGGCTTTAAACGCGAGAGTAACTTTGGAGTGATGTTCGAGGTAATCAATAAGCCCGAGCCAAACAACTTGGCTTACACTAGCGTCAGCTTACCCTTACATACCGACTTACCGAATCAGGAACTCCCTCCTGGGTATCAGTTTTTACACTGCATCGCCAACGAAGCTCAAGGCGGTGAATCAATCCTCGCAGATGGCTATGCCATTGCCGAAGATTTGCGCAACCAAAATACCGAGCAGTTTAATTTACTCAGTAGCCGGAGCATGCCGTTTCGCTTTCACGATAACAACGTCGATATTCGCTTTCGTCACAAGATTATAGGACTGGATGAAGAGCAGCAGATTAACAGTTTCATCTTTAATGCTCACCTGGCAGCGGGTCCCGATTTTGTCGCTGGCAATGGTCTGGAGTATTTTTCTGCCTATCGCGAGTTAATCAGCCGCGTCCGCCGCCCCCAATACCCTCTGCAACTGAAACTGCAAGCCGGTGAAATGATGATCTTTGATAACCGCAGAGTATTACACGGTCGTAAATCCTTTGACCCTAGCAGTGGTAAAAGGCACTTGCGGGGTTACTACATAGATCGGGGTGAAGTTGACAGCCGTCTGCGCATTATTGCCAGAGAGCTACAGAGTGAATAGTTAATCTGCGTACCCGGGTAAGATATTCTGTCCCGGGTAATTATCGCGGTTAATTCGATCATTGCCTTTGCGTAGGTAACAACTGTTATCTAGAAGCAACCAGCAACCGATCAAGACGTTGGCTGTAAAACCGTCTAACTAAAATCCCCCTTTAATAAGGTCTATTGATCAAGACCGCCACTGTGTTGCAGTGCTAGTGAGAGCTATAATTATCCTCCTTTGTTCCAGTGTCTAAGCGCTTCGACGATATATTCTTGTATGTACAAAGCAGCCGCCGACGGCTGTTTCTGCCGACGCATAATCAGGCAAAACTTATCAGTATAGAGCGGAGTGTTGGGCACCTCTTCGATCGAATCCGGGTAGTAACCATCCACCAATAGCTTAGGTAAAATACCGTAGCCCATACCCGCAGCAACCAGCGAAGCGATCACGTTTAACTCCTGCAGATGTAATTCCCTGCAGTGTGGCAATAACTGCTGAGCAATCGCTTGCTGCACCAGCACTTCGCATTGAAACATCTTCTCATCGTAAACCAAGATATTGTGCCCGGCCGGCCTCGCATCTGGCGTTTGTTTTCGCTTGGGCTGATAGAACATAACCTGATCGTCAAACAGGGGGACACTGATTATTTGTGGGTGATCACTCTGGTTACAAACAATGCCAAAATCCAATTCCATATTTAGCACTTTGTGCAAAATGCTTTTTGAACTACTGTGCAGTAAAGAAAAAGTCAGTTCTGTATTTGCATGCATGATGCCTGGCAGAAATTTATCTAAAGTCACTGAAGCCAGTGTCGAGTGTATGCCTAAACTATAGAGTCCACTGAGTTGATCATTATCTTCTGCAATATCATCGGTTAGCTCCTGCCAGTCACGCAGTATCCCTGAGGAGCGCTGCAATAAAATCTTCCCTGAGCGGGTCAATAACACGCCCTTTTTAGAGCGGTGGAACAACTCGGTTTTTAACTGGTGCTCTAATTTTTTTATTGATGAACTCAGCGCTGGCTGAGTCAGACCCACTTGCTGTGCCGCCTGAGAAATATTGCCGCAGCGGGCAACTTCACAAAAATTTCGCATCAATTCAATTGAAATACTCACGCTAGCCATCCATTAATTTTGTTTATGCTTATGGAAGATAATATCAATTATATTTCTAATAACAACTTGATTAAGCTGCTCTGAAAACAAGGAGAGCTTAATGAAGAGAATACAATTAGTGATGATGTTAGTGTCTATGGGCTGTATTGCAGCGCTGGCGACAGATATCTACCTACCCGCCATGGGTGATATAGCCACTGCTCTGGCAACGGACATGCAACAAGTACAGATTACTCTGGCACTATTTTTTGCCACTTTTGCCTTAGGGCAACTAATCTACGGCCCCTTATCGGACCACTATGGCCGCCGCGTTACCTTATTATCTGGTATTGCCCTGTTCGGCGCTGCGGCGCTGCTTTGCTCTTTGGCAAGCGATGTTTATAGCTTAATGTTGGGCCGTTTTTTGTTAGGACTGGGGGCCTGTGCCGCCGTGGTTAGCTGTTACGCTATCTGCCGCGATTGTTACTCGGGAGTCGAATTAAGCAAAACCCTGGCAATCGTATCGGCGGCTATTGGCATTGCACCTATGCTAGCGCCATTACTCGGAGCAGGATTGAATGATATTTTTGGCTGGCAAAGTATTTTTTATTTTCTAGCGGGGTTTGCGGCACTGCTGTTTGTCTGGATATTTTTTGCCTTAAATGAAACTAACCCCAATAATTTATCCGCTGAATCTAACTCAGAGGGCTTAAGTTACTGGAAAATGCTTAGCGACCGACATTTTTACCCCTACATAATAGCCAACTGTTGCGCTTTCATTGCGCTGTTTGCCTATATAGGCAGCTCACCGGTAATCTTGATGCAACAATGGGGCTTAAGCGAATATCAGTTTTCAATCTTTTTTGCCATTAATGCCGCCTGCATGATTTTAGGCAATACTTTGTTATCTTTTGCCTTAAATTTGACCAGCAGTGCCAAGCTATTAAAAATAGCCTATACCCTGATCATAACAGCCAGTACATTTATGTTTTTGATTGCGCCTGCCAGCAATCTGTTTGCAGCGTCAGATAGCTCAGTCACTGCTCAATTGCTACTGTTCTGTGTGGCTATGGGGGTTGTTTCTATGGCGGTAGTCGTGGTGCTCTCGATCACTATGGGAAGCTTGTTAGAGCGCTTTGCAAAACAGGCGGGTAAGGCAGCAGCACTGGCTGGTTGTAGCAGATTCAGTGCCGGTTTTGCCATCATTTTACTGATCAGTCAGCTACAACTTGCCAGCTTAAGCAGCCTAGCTGCAATAATACTGCTATGCGGCATCGGCTGTTTTCTGGCAGCTTCATTGACAAGTAAACAGCCTGATCAGAAAAACAGTTCTGTGCCGGTTTGATTCATCCCAACACTGTCGCCGGGCTAGTTTTATCTCACTCTAGCAAGGCGACTTCCCTAGAGGCCAGAGAGCACATTTTACCGGGAAAAATGCCCGTTAAGGTTGTCGAAGACATATCTGTAATTTGTTACTTCAGCGGCGGGCGCTTGCATCCTCGCCTGCAGCATAAGCAAACACTTCCTCTTTACTGAGCATAGAATTATCACCAGCGGTACTCATCACTAAAGCGCCATGAGCTACCGCAATATCAATACTCTGCTGCTGCGACTTACCGCTGAGCATGCCATGAATGTATCCGGCGGCGAAGGCATCTCCACCACCTACTCTATCAAAGATAGGCAGTTTGTAATGTGCTTTAGCTACGCTGATTTCTCCCTGGGCCAAACACAGTCCACCCCAGTCATTATGTGAGGCATCACAGACGATGCGCATGGTAGTGACTAAATGTTTTAAATTCGGATAGCGTTGCTGCATTGCTCCCAGTGCCTCTGAAAAGACTTCGATGTCTAAGCTGTCCACCCTTTTAGCTAGTTGATCCACACCAAAAAGTACATCTGCTAAAGGCAGTAACTGCTCATCACATGCAGCTGCCCCCGCGCGGCCACCACGAGCACTCCACAGCGACTCGCGATAGTTTAGATCATAAGATACGATAGCCCCCGCCTCTCTCGCAGCATGCATAGCCGCAGCCACTACTGCAGGCGACTGCTCACTGAGCCCCGCCATCACTCCGCCTACATGGAACCAGCGTGGTTTGGCTTCAACAAACAGTGCCCGCCAGTCTATATCTGTCTCTGTTAACTGGGAAATTGCCGTATGGCCCCGGTCCATCACCGCTTTCGCCCCGCGCTCACCAAAGCCGCGCTCCATGAAATACAGACCGTTGCGGGCCTTTTGGCCCAAACCATCAAAATTTTCCCAGTGAATCCAATGACTGTCCACCCCGGATCGCCTGATCATGCTGGCGATCAACTGCCCTACTTCGTTATCCACCAGGGCGGTTATTATGCCGGTGTTATGCTCGAAACAACTACTCAGTCCCTGCACCACATTGTATTCGCCACCGCCCTCCCAGACCTTAAAACTGTCGGCGCGACGGGTCCTGTTGAACCCCGGATCCAGTCTCAACATTACCTCACCCAACGCCAGGCAATCACAACTTTGTGCTGTGGCTGCGGGAACCATCAATAACGACATATATACCCCAATAAATACTGACAGGATTGCTTTTGTTCCCGTCTAAAAGTGCTGCAATGCAAGCGGATCACTGAGACTGCAGCCCGCAAAAAGACAGCTTAACAAAGGCCAACTCAAGAACTACATAACTTTCCTATATGACCACGTCAGCTAAGCTCACATTAATCGCTGTTTTCAGCCAGTCCCGAGGGCCAGACGCTGTGAGTACAATCGCTAAATATTTCACGGATCTCATCTACTAACCCATAATCAGTAGGCTGCTCAATCCAGTCTAGATTATTGCGCAAATTATCAGGATTAGCGGTGCCGACCAAAGTGGAGCAAATGGAAGGGTGATCCACGGCGAATTGCATTGCCACTTGGGTTATATTGATGCCTCGCTCGCTGCACAGCTGTTGTGCCCTGCGACAGCAATCGATCAACGCTTTGTCCGCGGGATGCCAGTCTGGAGCTCCGCGTTCGGTCAACAACCCCATGGCGGTGGGCGAGGCATTGATAATCCCCACCCCCTGCTGCTGTAACAGCTCTGTAATAGACAACAGTGAAGTATCATGCAGTGCATAGCGACAGTAGCTCAGCACACAGTCCAACTGATAGTTCTGTACTATCTTTTGTAGGCTTCGCATAGGGTAACCAGTGACCCCAAAATACCGAATCCGACCCTCTTTCTTTAGCGCCTCCAAGCAGGGCAGGGACTCAGCCAAAACATACTCCAGGTCGACAAATTCGATATCGTGCAGCAAGAATATATCTAATTCATCGACGCCTAAACGCTGCAAACTCTCATCTAAACTGGCGCGAATACGCGTTGGCGACATATCGAAATCAGCCTGTTCGGGCCCGTAGCGGCCAGCCTTACTGGAGAGTATATAGCGATCCCTGGAAATGCCTTTTAGCGCTTTTCCCAGTACAGTTTCGGCTTTGGTTAAACCGTAGTAGGGGGAGCAGTCTATATAGTTAATCCCCCAATCTAATGCGCTGTGTACGGTGCGAATGCCTGTCGACTGATCTACATCCGCAAATACATTGCCCAGTGGCGATGCTCCATACCCCAGTCGCGATAGTTCAAGGTCGGTATTACCTAATTGGTTATATTGCATATTGTTTCTCTTAAAAAAGCCAGTAGTACTGGGACTGACTGTTTGCATTGGGTTTAGCTGTGTAGGCGATTGGCTGCACTAAGGATTAAGTACATAAAATTCAGCGGCATTTCCACCCATGACTGCCGCTAACTGCTCGGGGCACTCTCGGGAGATAAATTGTTCCACCAGTGCCAGACTTTCACTGTAGCTTGCCGCCACTTGGCAGACCGGCCAATCCGAGCCGAACATCAGTCGCTCTGCACCAAATACTTGCAGCACATGGGCCAGATAAGGTTCGATATCACCAGCACTCCATCTCTTCCAGTTAGCCTCTGTCACTAACCCCGAAACCTTACAGTAAAGGTGTTGGTACTGACCCAGTTCAAGCATATGCTCCGCCCAGCCCTGCCACTGTCCCCCCGCGATATTTGGCTTGGCGATGTGATCTATCACCAGCTGCATTTTTGGCAACTTTTGCACTAGCTTACAGACCTGTGGTAACTGACCGGCGTGGACCAGAATGTCATAGCTATAACCTTGCTCTGCCAGGCATTCAATGCCACGAATAAAGGCGGGTTGCAGCATAAACTCCAGCTCAGCCTCACCTTGCAGCACGTGGCGAAAACCTTTCAACCAGGGGTTGCCCTGCAGGGAACTCAATTGACTTTGCAATTGTCCGCTAGTCAGATCAATCCAGCCGACCACCCCGAGAATCTGTTTGTGCTGCTGAGCCAGCGATAGCAACCAGCGGGTCTCCTCCAGGGATTGGCGCGCCTGCACCGCAACACAGCCATTGATATTATTTTCGTGCAGTAACGGCTGCAGATCTGCAGGTAAAAAATCGCGACGCAACAGCGACATCTGTTCATCTATCCAATCGTATTCTGCGCTGTTGTACTGCCAAAAATGTTGGTGGGCATCGATACGCATACCTGGCTCCTTGAATAGTTACTGGCCGGACAGCTGAAAACAACAGTCCATCACTACCCACTTAACGTCAGCGGGTGCCCCGACAATGCGCTGCTGAAACTTATCCATTAATTTTTCCCACTGTTGTGATTTGGCATCGCTCTGGAAATACTCTGCCGCCCGTTGCGGATCGTAGTCATCGCTAGTTTCCATCAACATAAACATCCGATTACCCGTGCGGAAAATCTTCATTTCCAGAACGCCTACATGGCGGATTGCAGCCAGCACTTCTGGCCAAACTTGTTGGTGGTAATGCTCATACTCAACAATCAATTGCGGATCATCTTTTAAATCCAGTGTCAGTGCATATTGCTGCATTTCATTACCTTTAAATTTCGCTTGGATACTCTTAGAGATCATCGGATCAATAACATCACCAGCTTCGCTGGCTACTAGCTATTTTTTTTAAAGCGATACTCCCCTTTTCCAAGGTATAAAATCGTCCTGCCCTAGCTGCTGCGCCTTGCAGGTATTGTCACCGGAAGCTGTCTCTATACACAGTTCCATCAACTGATCTGCCAGCGTATCTACGCTTTTTTGACCACCGATAATGGGCCCTGCGTCGAAGTCGATGATATCGTGCATCCGCTCGGCGGTGCCGCTGTTACTGGAGATTTTCAATACAGGAACTATCGGGTTACCGGTGGGTGTGCCCGAACCAGTAGAAAATAATATCAGGTTGGCACCAGTGGCTGCCAGCGCTGTGGTCGACTCCACATCGTTGCCGGGTGTGCAGAGTAAGTTCAAACCGCTCTGAGTCAGCACTTGGGTATAGTCGAGCACGTCACTGATCGGTGCACTGCCGCCTTTAAGTGCGGCACCCGCCGACTTCATGGCATCAGTGATCAGGCCATCGCGAATATTACCAGGGGAGGGATTCATATCAAAACTGGCACCAACTGCCTGCGCATGGCGCTGGTAGCCTTTCATTAAATCCGAGAATCTGCCGCGCAGCGCATCACTCTTACAGCGATCCAGGATATTTTGCTCAACTCCGCAGAGCTCGGGGAACTCACCTAAAATGGCACTACCGCCTAGGGCGACAGTCTTGTCTGCCACTCGGCCTATCAGCGGATTGGCGGAGAGACCCGAGAAACCGTCGGAGCCACCACATTCTACTCCTATGCGCAGATGCGATAGGGGAACAGCTTCGCGCTGGCAAAGATTGGCCACTGCAAGCCCTTGCAGCGTCTGGTCGATAGCATCCTCAAGCATCGGTCGCTCCTGACCATATTGCTGCTGCTCGAACCAGAGCACCGGTGTATTGTGTTGCGGATCCAGCTTCGACAATTCCTGCTGCAATAAGGATATCTGGGCGTTTTGACAGCCCAGGCTCAAGATCGTCGCACCTGCCACGTTGGGGTGATATATATAGCCGGCCAACAACTTACACAGTGCCAGGGCGTCTTCTCTGGTGCCGCCGCAACCTGCGCTATGAGTGATAAACTTGACCCCGTCGACGTTGGGGAATACTTTCTTCCCTAAACCATGACGAGTAGCTGGCACAGGGGTAGTGTCTGATTGATAAGCCCTGACCAAATTACGCGCATAATCTATGTAGTGTGCTTCGCTGCTATAACCTAAAGCGTCCTGCAGCGCGTTGCGCATCATTTCTATGTTGCGGTTCTGACAGAACACCAGCGGTACTACCAACCAGTAATTTGCGGTGCCCACTTGGCCGTCGGCTCTGCGAAAACCCTGAAAACTGCGCTGCTGTAACTGAGTAACATCTGGTGCCTGCCACTGATATTCAATGCTGTTAGCCTGATAAGCTTGCGAGCTATGCCGTGCATTGCCTAGCTTAATCGCTGTGCCTGCGGGGATGTCACACAGCGCTTCACCTACGGTTATTCCATACTGAGTCAGCAATTCACCCTTGTAAAAATCACGGCCGGCAAACTTATGCTTTGCTCTGATTGGCTCTATTACCTGATAATTTTTCCCCCCCAGGCTGACCTGCTGGCCTGCGCAAATATCGGCAAGCGCCACAATAAGGTCGTCATTTGGGTGTATTTGTAGCGCTACGCTGTGCATAATCGTCATCTTACAATCCCTCTGTCAAAGCGTTACGCGCCAAACACTGACGCAATTTAGGCATAGCTAATTCCGGCAGTAACTGGGCGGCCTGTTGAACTAAAGGCAAGATCCGACGCTCGATTTTAGACTGATGATTTTGTGCGATATCTTCAAGCTTGTGAGCCAGGAAGGGGTTCAGGAAACGCTCGATAACGCTCGCCACATAGGCCTCTATATCTTCTCCCAGTTGCATGGCCCGCAACACTGGTAATACTTCGTTATGCAGCACTTGCTCCAATTGCCCTCGCAGATAGGGATCTTGCATCGCCTGCACGACAGTCTGCACTTGGCTATGATCTTGCTGCTGCCACAAATCAACCATAAAGCTGTGTGATAAATTCAGCACCGATAACTTTAAAGTTTCCAGTGGCAGTAAGTCATCGACCAGCCGTATCGCCGGGTGCTGGCAGGGGAGAACCAACCCATTCTGATTCTCTATCGCCCAGAGAGCATAGGGCTCGGCCACCGCACCCAGAGGCTCAATCGACTCTGAAACTATTCTATCCACCAGCGAATTCACCCACAGGCAGCAATCTGCCAACCAGAGCATAAATTTTTCATCCAGCTGCCAGTCCACGGCCAGTGACAGCACCAGCGCTTTCAATACATCACCATTATTGGCAACCAACTCGCAGGGCATAATAGTCACAGGTTCAGCGCTGTGCCTATATCTGGCTTCGAGTAACACTAGCAATTTCGCCGGAAAACTTTTCGGCAACTGCGAGTCAAGGCTATCGTTGTCATTTAATAAAAAGCCTTGGTCGGCGGTGTTGGAGACCACATGAGTCACTTGATCACAAAAAAAAGCGACTATTTTTGACCAATCTGAATTCGCCTGTAAAGCACCGAAAATCGCACTGATCTGCTCTTGTGTATCTATTACAGCACCGTCTTTTATGCCCTGAATTCGCACCGGGTAGCTAGTACAGCTATTCATAGCTACCACCCTGGCACTCCCCGCGGGACTATTTGAACTCTGCACTACCAGTACCGGCGCATCAGACTTGCCTTGCGCCAGCGAGTGACTAACAAAATAATCAACGTGTGCCTGTAAAAAACGGCTGGTACCAAACTGCATGATCAACGCTTTGTTTGCATCAATACTTGCAGTAACAGTCTCTGACTGATTCATCTCAGACCTCCACCACCGCCTTGATTACGCCGCTTTCTGCCTTGCTCCAGCTCGCTAGCAATTGCGGTAATTCTAATAACGCCCCCCGATGAGTTATCATCGCATTCACCTTGACCGAGCCGTTTTCCAAGCAGCTTACTACCTGTTCAAAATCAGCTCTGGTGGCGTTACGGCTGCCCATCAAGGTCATCTCACGCTTGTGAAATTCGGGGTCTGCGAAGCTGATATCCCCCTTAACTACACTGACTAACACATAACTTCCGCCGTGAGCCACTAGCTGGAATCCCGCTTCCATCGCCTTCGGGTTACCGGTCGCGTCAAACACTGTATCGATAAAATCACCGTTGGTCAGAGTATCAATCTGCTCGCGGGCAGACGACCCCGCCTGAATAATCTGGTCGGCTCCAAGCTCATCTCTACAGAAGGCCAGGCGCTCTGGATTCATATCCATAACAAAAACGGTGGCACCTGCTACTTTGGCGAATTGCAATATACCCATACCTATTGGCCCTGCACCTACCACTAACACTGTAGATCCCACAACCAGGTTAGCGCGGCGCACCGCGTGGGCACCAATCGCCAGACACTCAACTACTGCCAACTGGTCTAAATCCATCCCCTTAGTGCTTATTACATACTGTTCTGGCACTTGCAGATACTCACACATGCCGCCGTCCACATGCACACCCAGCACTTGAATATCGGTGCAGCAATTGGTTTTGCCACGCCGACAGGCAATACAGTCACCACAAGACATATAGGGAACTATATATACATCTTGCCCAGCGCTCAGCTCTACCCCTGCACCTACAGATTCAATTTCACCGGAAAGCTCGTGCCCCAGTACTCTTGGATACTGGAAAAATGGTTGGTTGCCACTGAAGGCGTGTATATCTGTACCACAGATACCTATACGCTTAATTTTTACTATTACCTGACCTGGCTTATCTACTGGACGCGCCACATCTTGCACCAACAGCGAACCTGGCTCACTGCAAACCACCGACTTCATCATGCTTTACCCTTTAGATCTTTATGGTTAATCACTACGACTGACTGCTAAAAACGTACACCCGAACCCAGCTATTTATATCAAGCAGTTTTTCGCAGCTATGGACATACAACTTTATAGCGTCGGCCTAGAGATCATTAAATGTGAGAGGGTTGCCGGAATGCACCGGCAATTTTAAGTTAAGCCCCTGATTTACTATGCTTTTGCATGTTTGTTGGATGCACTATGAAACAGAGTTATAAAAACACGGCCGCCTGTTAGCGGCGACCGCAGAAGATGATTAACGGTAATCGTTAACATTTCCAGAAGTGATCAAGATGCCGTCAATCGGAGTGAAGGCGGCGACTTTCTCACCTTTGATTAATCCAATCAAATTAGCGACACTCATAGCACCCATGCTGGTATTATCTTGTTTAATGTCAGCACTCTGCTCGCCTGCAGCAATGGATTCAAGATTGCCTGGATTGCCATCAAAACCGACGATAACAACATCATCTATACGGCCTAATTCTTTAGCTGCAGACACAGCCGCAAGAGCCATCGGATCAGATGCGGCAAAAATTGCCTTGATGCTCGGGTTTGATTGCAGGCGGTTAATTGTCGTTTCGTAACCACATGCTTCTGCCCAATCACAAATTACAAAAATCACTTCAAGCCCGGCAGCTTCAGCTGCATTTTTCACGCCGTCTCGTCGTGCATTCCCGGTCTGGTGCCCTGCCGATCCGCCAAGAATCAACACTGACCCCTCTGCTACTTGGCTGACAATATAGTCACCAGCAACAGTGGCTGCAGCAAGATTGTCAGTTTGTACCAGACTACCCACATGCTGGTGTTCGATACCGGTATCGACGGTCACAACAGGAATACCCTTTTTGGCAGCCATATCCAGCGATGTACCAAAAGCGCGGTTGTCCACAGATCCGATAATAATTCCGTCTACACCCATATTGATTGCCCGATCAACGGCGTCTTTCTGCGCCGCTGCATCCGCCTGGGTTGCAGTAAGGTCAATGAACTCTACCCCTAATTCAGCGGCTTTATTCTTGGCCGCTTCACCAACACCTACCCAAAATGGCTGATCAGTAGAATATCCGGTATAGGCAATGCGAATACTGTCCGCGTAGGCAACTGTAGACATCATTGTTGCTGTCATTGCCGCCGCGGCAACGATCCCTTTAAGTGCTTTGCTCGTTGTAAGTTTCATTATTTTTATCCTTAGTAACTCGAAATTTACCCATTTGGGCGTTTTGTACCACAGAGCAACAAGCCCCGTGGCGAATTTTTTATCTTGCCTGGCGCCGCCAGACATCCCAATAAACCGCTAATATGATGATTGCACCTATGGCGATGCGCTGGAATGAGGTACCCACACCCAGATAGGCTAAGCCGACGATAATGGTTTGCATGATCAACATACCGATAATTGTCTTACCGACTCCACCACGTCCGCCAAACAAACTGGTCCCACCGATCACAACTGCAGCGATGGCAAAAAGCTCATAGCTGACCCCACGTGAGCTCTGTGCAAAATTCAGCTTCGATACTTCTAATATGGCGGCTGTTGCCGCAAACATACCGCCAATCATGTAGTAATAGATTCTGCTGCGCGCCACTTTGACGCCAGATAGACGCGCAACTTCTGCGTTACCCCCTATTGCAAAAGCATGATTACCTAAGCGGGTTTTTGTCAAAAACAAACCGGTCAGTAGCGCCGCTCCAAACATAATGCATATAGGTGCGAAGTAGCCGGAGCCCAGCATCTGAAAACCGTCCGGGAATCGCGATAGATCTTTGCCACTACCGAGTAATTCAGCCAAGCCTTTGTAGGCTGTTAACCCACCGAGTGTGACAATAAAGGCAGGAACTTTAGTGACAACTTGAATAACGCCATTTAACGCCCCCAAACAAGTTCCCGCGACCAGCGCCCCAATTATTGCAACTGGGTATGCCAACTGATATTCCTTGATCAAAACACCGACTACCACACCGACGACTGCGAAGATCGACCCTACTGACAAATCTAATCCACCTGAGATTAAAACCACGGTGGTGCCACAGGCCAAAATAGCCAGAATAGCTGCCTGGGAAAAAATTGAGAGCAAGGTATCTATATTGCGAAAAGCAGGAGATAGTATGAAAAACACGGCATATATTAGAACCAGGGCCGCCAGCACCTGCCATATTTGCATAAATTGATACTGCAGTATTTGCCAACCACTGGTCTTTGCCTGCGGCACAGAAACAAATTCAGAACTTTTTTTATTTATCATTATCTACCCACCTTTTTCTCTATAGCACCAGTGATCAGCCCGACCAGTGTATCCCCGTCAACGTCTGCCACATCACACACCGCTGCCACCTTGCCCAGACGCATTACCATCACCCGATCACAGTAATTGAGCACATGTTGCATGTTATGGGTAATCATGATCACCGAAAGTCCGTGATCTTTTAAGGAGCGAACCAGGTCCATCGCCATCTTACTTTCGCGTACTCCAAGGGCAGCGGTTGGCTCATCTAAAATTGCGATTCGCTTGCCGAACATCACTGTTTTAGAGAGAGCAACGGCCTGGCGCTGTCCGCCGGAAAAGGCCTCGGCATCGCGATAAATATCTGAGATGCGAATATCTAATTTTTCAAATAAGTCGCGAATTTTTGCATCCATTTTCACAAAATCCAGCACACCAAACAAACGACCGAGAACATTGTCTTTGATGATTTCCCGACCGAGAAACATGTTTTTTGTGATTGAAATCTCATTCACTAATGCGAGGTCTTGATAAACTGTTTCCATACCGGCGGCCTTAGCGTCCGTCGGGTTATCAATGCGCGTTTCCCTGCCATCGATCAATACGCTGCCAGAGGTTTTGGCAATGGCCCCTGTCAGCGCCTTTACCAAAGTTGATTTTCCAGCCCCATTGTCACCGACAATGGCTAGCACCTCGCCTTCTCTTAGCTCCAAATCGACAGAATCTAAGGCAACGACACCACCGTAGTGTTTACTGAGTCCGCGTGCCTGCAAAATCATTTTGGCACTTTCTAGATGTTCCATTTCTTATCTCCACCAGTTTCTCTATTACGCTGTAAAGAAACTTTTTGGCTTTTATTATGTTTGTTTTTTATTAATTAAAAACAAATTAATTCATCATGTCAATTATTTTCAGATATTTTTTCTATACCCCGTGACTTTCACTTAATATCGACCAGACAGGCGACTCATTAAAACGTAAACAAAGACCTCCCCTGTCTGCTGCCTCTTCTAGCCATTGCTGAAATTCTTAACCACAGAAAGCCCTCACTTAGTGTTGTTGAATATCAAACAATATAGAACAGGGCTCTTACAGAACGACACTTCTCCGGTATTTTACTGCTCGCAAAGCAATAAAAATGTGCCTGACTCTTACGCTTTCCGCTAGATTAAGCATCAGTACGGAGAAAAACAAGCATGTAAAACAACAGACAAAACTGTTTTTTAATATTAAATATATATTATTCAGTTTTATATAATTTAACAGTATGTTACAGTCCTCAGAACTGAAATAAGGGGGGGATCATGAGTCGTCAGAATGATTTATTTAAAAGAACAGTCAATCGATTACTGGGCGACATCGAGGGCAATGTATCGGTAGGCGAAATCTTAAAAAGTGATTCAGTTATTGCAAAAGAGCTGCAGGTAAGCCGCTCTACAGTGCGCAAGGCCTTGGATCAGTTAGAACAATTTGATGTCATTAAAAAACAAGGTACGCAACGGACAGTACTTGAGATACCCTCTCGCGAAATGTATTTCGATCTACAGGGACTGGGCCCACCAAAAGAGCAACAAGTTGAGCAACATTTTTTGGCAGCGATACTCTCCGGCCAAATAAAACCCGGCGACAAATTCTCCGAACTTGAGCTCGCCCGTCAATCCGATTGCAACACAGTAGCTGTCAGGGAATTTTTGATTCGCTTTTCACGTTTTGGATTAATCGAAAAGAAGCCGCGCTCGCAATGGCAAATGAAAACCTTTGATCAGACCTTTGTCGATCAGTTGTTTGAGGTGAGACACTTATTCGAGATGCACTCCATGGCCCGCTTTATGACCTTGGCGGATGACAGCACTTACTGGCAACAACTAGAGCTGTTACTGACGGACCACAAAGCCTTAAAAAGTCAACTGGACGAGCGCTTTCAGGAATTCTCTAAGCTAGATCAACGTTTTCATACTTTGTTGCAAGAGGCGCACCCCAACCAATTTATCAGTCAGTTCTACGAGATCATCAGCTTTGTCTTTCACTATCACTATCAATGGGATAAAAGCGACGAAAAACAGCGCAACAGAGTCGCTATCGAAGAACATATTGATATCATGGAAAAAATGCTGCTCAAAGATTTCAGAGGCGCCACCATCAGCCTGGAAAACCACTTGAGCACCGCCAAAAGCTCACTGATAAAAACCGCCATTTATTCGCAGCAGAGCACCGCATAGCCAAATAGCAACAACCGCTGCAAAACGCAGACCCGAGCAACGTAATGTCGGGCCTACAGTTATCTGTTTACAGTGAGGCAACTTCTCTGGAGGCCTGATCGTAGAGTCCAGCCAGAGAGCGCATTTTACCGGCAAAAGATGCCAGTTCCTCTGGGCTCAAACTCAAGTTCTGCAGTGATTCTACCAGGCAATCCTCGCGAATTTTTCTGTAGTTCACGCAAAATTTGCGTCCTTCGCGGCTAGTTTTATAGCGCACTTCCTTACCTTTTTTCTCCCCTTCAATTAGCCCTTTTTTCAGCAGTTTTTTCAGCGAGTAGTTAACGGTATGAGTATCTTCCATATTTAGCATAAAACAGATCTCCGAGAGGGTTTTAGCCCGTTCCCGGTGGTTTATGTGATGCACAATCAACACATCCAGTGGCGCCATATCCGACGCTCCGCCAGCTTTTGCACAGTGCAACATCCAGCGACTAAATGCGTTATTAGCAATCGTTAAGGCAAATTCAAACTCGCTCAGCGAAGTACCATTTTCCGATGCCAAATGCGCCGATGATAGTATAGGTCGGGTGGACATAATTTACCTTTGGGTCATTGACGTTGGAAGATAAGTGACGATTTCCGGGAACTGCGAGATCAATAAGATGGCGACCAATATCAACAAAAAGAATGGGAACGCTGCGCGTGCCACATAGAGGATGTCTTTACCGGTTAATGCCTGGATCACAAATAGATTAAAGCCCACCGGCGGTGTAATTTGCGACATCTCGACCACTAGCACTATGTAGATACCGAACCACAACAGATCGATTCCCGCCTGCTGTACCATTGGTAAAACAATTGCAGTGGTCAGTACTACCACAGAAATACCATCCAAAAAGCAGCCTAAAATTACAAATAAAGCCGTCAGATAAACCAGCAATTCAAAAGGCGACAATCCCATCTGACTAATGTTTTCGGCCAGTGCTCTAGGTATGCCCAAAAAGCCCATGGAGATCGTTAAAAAGTGCGCGCCTACTAATATCAGACCTATCATACAGGAGCTTTTAACCGCACCTAACAAGCTCTCTTTAAAACTTGTAAAATCCAGAGATCCAGTCACACCCGCCAGAAATAACGCACCTACTACACCCAGTGCAGCAGCTTCAGTTGGCGTGGTTAAACCACCGTAAATTGAGCCCAGGACAAAACCAATTAAACCGACAATTGGCAGCAACTGCTTAAGTGATTTAAGCTTTTCGCGCAGCGGAATTTTCTGTGCATCGCGCTTAGGCAAACTGTCGGGATTGAGCTTGGCCCAGATAATGGTGTAACCCATAAACAAGCTGATCAGTAGTAATCCCGGTAGTGCACCGGCGATGAACAAACGGCCTATGGAAACTTCTGCGGCGACACCGTAGACAATCAAGATGATTGACGGGGGAATTAACAAACCCAAAGTGCCGGAGCCCGCCAAGGTGCCTATAGCCATTTTTTCGCTGTAGCCGCGCGCTTTAAGCTCGGGTAACGTCATGCGGCCAATAGTGGCGGCAGTGGCGGCTGAAGACCCGGAAACTGCAGCGAAAATACCGCAGCTGAGTACGTTAACGTGTAACAGCTGACCCGGTAGAGCATTCAGCCAGGGCGACAACCCTTTAAACAAATCCTCCGACAGGCGGGTGCGAAACAGCACTTCTCCCATCCAGATAAACAATGGCAGTGCCGTTAGCGACCAACTAGTGGTAGAACCCCAGGTAGATGTAGCAAACAGCAAACCTATTTGCTCGTTGCCAGCCAGTAACATGCCGATCACTCCGACACCCACCAGTGCTAACGCCACCCACAGACCGCAAGCCAACATTAGCACCATGCAAATAACTAAGATAACTGATAAAAGACCCGCTTCCATTAGATCTCCTCCAAATTCAAGTCATCTTCATGTTTTATATAACCCGGTGTTTTACCGCGCAACTTATCGATTAAGGCATCTAAAACTGCCAGGTTTAACGCAAACATGCCGATAGCCACAGGTAATTGCGGGATCCAGATCGGCACTGGGATGTAACCATAAGATACTTCTTCAAACACATAGGACTCCCAGACCATATAAGCACAGTAATACGCCATGTAGCTGCTCATCACTATAGCGACAAACAAAATAATAATTTCTTGATAGTGTCGAACTTTTTTCGGTAGCCTGCTAATGGCTAAGCTGACTCGGATATGTCCCCCTTCTCTGAAGGTATAAGCTAAACCAAAAAAAGTGGCCGCGGCCAGCGCGTAGCCGGAAAAATCTTCGGCGGATGGCACTATAAAACCGAGCAGGCGACCGACTATTTGGGCGACGATAATAAGGGTAATCAAAATGATGCACAGGCCAGCTAGATAGCCTGAGGTCAGGTAGAACTTATCGCGGATGGAATTCATGATTGTGGTCCTAAAACAAATGAGCCCACACTGGGAAAACACAATTTATTTTGCATTTTCCTGGATATGGGCTCATAAATGCGCTCTTGTAGACGCTCTGAGGAAAACGCTAGTCTTAACTAACATCTTCCCAGCTTATTACTTGCTGTAATTAGTTAAAATAGTATCTATTTCAGCGCCAGACTCATCCTGCCACTCTTTAACCATTACCTTGCCAATTTTACTTAGCTCTTTAAGCAAGTCGGCAGATGGCTGTACGACCTTGATGCCATTATCGACTAACGTTTGAGTGTCTTTCTTCGCTTGTGCACGTACGCCTTCCCAGCCCTTCTTCTCGGCGTTTGCGGCAGCGTCCATGATCACTTTTTGTGATTTTTCATCTAAACGCTTAAATGCTTTAGCGTTAACAACTACCACGTTTTTCGGAATCCAAGCCTTCACGTCTGTGTAATCTGTGATGTAATCCCAAGCCTGACCGTTAACACCAGTAGAGGGGGAAGTAATCATCGCCTCGACAATACCTGTGCTAAATGCCTGTGGAATTTCAGGAACTTGTACTGTTGTAGGAGTCGTTCCCATCAACACAGCCACTCTGGAAGTCGACGGGCTGTAAGCGCGCATTTTTAAACCTTTCAGATCAGCCAAAGTGTTAACCGGTGCTTTGGTGTACAAGCTCTGTGCAGGCCATGCAACAACATAGAGAAGCTTCATGCCCTCTTTTGCCAGCTGTTTAGAAACTTCAGGTTTAGCCGCTGTCCATAACTTTTCAGCATCTTCATAAGTAGAAGCTAAAAATGGAATGTTGTCGTGCTTAAAGACTGGATGAGTATTACCCATAATGCCGAGGAAAATTTCGCCCATCTGTACCTGGCCAGTTTTTACTGCGCGCGGTATTTCCGGATGCTTAATCAAAGAAGCACCTGAGTGTACTGTGATATCTAAATCACCGGCAGTGCCTTCATTGATTTCTTTGGCGAAAGCATGAGCAATTTTTGTCGGTAAGTTAGCATCGCCGTAAGGCGTAGGCATATGCCATTTTGCAGCGAAGGCAGAAGTGGCTACTAAGCTGCTGATAAGCGCAGCAGCGCAGAATGTCTTTTTAATCATCGAAGGGCTCCAACTGTATAATTAGTTTTTTAGTGTCGGTTAAATTTCTTGGTGAATCTTCGGCAAAAGTATCACTACGCCAATCAAACATCAACTTTTTGTCGGTGTTTTATCAACGTTATTTTCTGGTAAATAGGTGACTATTTTTGCTCTATCACTGATAAACATTGAATTGTTAGCTAAAAGCATAGCTCGGCAACAAACAGAACTTAAGCCCAAGAAAGCTCATATTATTAATATTTTTTGTTGTTTTTATGAGTATTACCAAAGAAAAGCCGAGATACTCTGTAACAGATAGGGTATTTTATGTTTTTTTATACTTGCGCTGAAAACCGAATATTTTCTCTATTAATCTGCAGTTCACTCATTATTTACGCAGCTTTAGGAAACTTTTCAACAAAAAACAGCGGTTAAACTATCGCGCTTAATTGCTTATTTCAGCCAGTGTTCGAGCAACGCTAGCTTGCCGCACAAGGAGTGCGTTAAATTTTCCTGCAGCTATAATAAGCAAATGTTCGGCAAAAAAAACTAGAGGGCAATGGATTGAGAGAAGGCACACAGCTATTCATTGAGCCTAACAGCGGCAATAGACGGATGTTAATAGAATCAAGCTAGCAATGCTTGCTACTTTAACTATGCAGCAAGAGCCAAAACAGACAATGATGCTCAGAGATATAATCTATGCAGTTAATTAGCCAACTCTTACCTGCAGAGTAAATATCTGCACCTAACCAGCAGCCATATCATCTGTAGAGAACTTCAGCAGGGTGAATGAGTTCCAGCTGTAGCCTCTCAGCCTTTTTCAACTTCTTAACGACCATCGAATAAGACCTATCTACTAAGCGAATTATTTCACTCTCGGGCATAGATTCCTTAAGCACAATACTGATCCAATGTATCTTTGACATATGATAAGCGGGGAGCACTTCCGGGAAGATATCTCTAATCATAAACGACTCTTCAGGGTCACATTTTAGATTCAAAAAATAGTAACCAGCATTCTCTGGGCCCAACTCTTTGCCAGTCTCACCACACTGACCTAGTAACCCAAACATCTTACCCTTCACCTTAAAAACCGGAATAGTTGCGTCAAAGGGATAGTCCAATGTTGCTTCAGGCTTAGATAGGCAATATTGGGTAGCTTTTTTGTAGTCCATAACATTATCCAACGAGTAGGTAGCTGGCATACTATCAGAACTGACTAATAGATTGGAGGTTACAGTTGGAAGTTGGAAGTTGGAAGTTGGAAGTTGGAAGTTGGAAGTTGGAAGTTGGAAGTTGGAAGTTGGAAGTTGGAAGCCGACTTGAAAACATTATATCTCTGCAGAAAAACGAACATCCCCGGCGATTAATACCGGGGATCTTTACTGCTACCAGGCGTTACCTTGCGCTTTTAATCCGCGCTCAATACTGACGGAAGCAGAGCCTCTTTTAGGCGCCTTGGCATAGTAATCAGCGCTGTCAGTTATCGCTTCAGAGCTTTCTTTACTGTCGCTGTTTAGAATTTTTTTATCGGCTAACTTGAAACTGTTGAATAAATCCTGCAGAGTCTCATTGAACGCCGCTGTTAGGTTATTTAATCTTAAGTCAACATTGATATAAGTCATCATGATTCTCCGTTTTTTACAGTTTTCGTGTTTGATGTAGCTATTTTCGTCGATTTAACTGATACTGACAAACGATTAAAACTTTCATCACTTAAGATATAGTTAACCGAAATGAAACCTCACATCCCCCTTACCGCCCTCAAGTTTTTCCGCCAGGCCGCTGAATCTATGAGCTTTAAACTGGCCGCAGAACAGCTTTTTGTCACTCAGGCTGCGGTCAGCCAGCAGATAAAGTCACTGGAGAACAGTTTAAATATTAAGTTATTTACCCGACTCAATCGCGAAGTGCTATTAACCGAACAGGGAAAAAAACTCCTACCTTATGTCGTGCAAGGTTTTAGTGCCTTTGAGGAAGGCTTTGCCATGCTCGGGGATGATCCACACCCAGATTTATTAACGATCACTACTTTGCCCTCGTTCGCCAGTCGCTGGCTGATGCCCAAACTGATTAATTTTCAAGAGCGCAATGATGGCATCAGCATCCGCATTTCCCCCTCATTACAAGTCGAGTCTTTCAGCGATGGTAAACTGGATTTGGCGATCAGGTACGGTTTAGGCAACTACCCGGGCTATGAGACACACTTGCTGCACCGCGACTACATACTGCCGGTATGCCATCCTGATTTGATTGACACTACTAAAGAGATAGCGCCACAGCTTGCAGATATTCCATTGCTGACGGATGAAGGAGTGGACATAGACAAGGCCTGGCGACCTTTTATGAAAAAAGTAGGCATCCCGCTAAATACTAAGCCTTCTAAACTGCACGTCGGTGATTCAACCATGTTGATCGAGCCACTGTTGTGTAAACAGGGGATGTCACTGCTAAGGTACAGCCTAATTTATGAGCTGCTGAAAAACGGCCAGCTTATTTGCCCACTGCCGTTTTATTTCCAATCGCGTTTCTCATACTATTTAGTGGCTCCAGAAAGCCACTTCCAATACCAGAAAATTATCAATTTTCACCAGTGGATCCGCGAGGAGATGAGCGACATAGACAAACATTGGCTGGAGTTTAGTGAGGGAAAAATGCAGGGACTAGCGGTGGATTTAGCCGGGAAAAGCGA
>MAAC01015576.1_pt1 | contig 22940 bp, 22 predicted proteins | sample 1115981 | NCBI WGS metagenome assembly MAAC01 (sample SAMN04961126, study PRJNA320927) | seawater metagenome | isolation source: sample BD02T64 sea water enriched with oil for 64 days | place: USA:Gulf of Mexico | collected 2013-07-27
AACTTCTGTAATACTACCGTGACCTTTTAATGTATGTAAGGCTTTATCTAATTTATCACTTAAATTATTAAACATGTGTTCTGTGTTCTTTTTTTGGAAGCACAAATATATGAAACTCCACGATTTTTAAAGAAAAATTACTAGGGTTATTTTGATTTACTTATTAGACTTACAAAGAAGTTGATCAAATGAATAAAAGCGGAGATTATAAATATTAAAATTGATAAAACGAGTATTAGATTTGAATAATCTGCAATTAAATTTAACTCAGATGGATAATTGTTTTTACCTAACCAATTCCAATTATCTTTTGTGAAAAATAAAAGCAATGCAAGTACTTGGAGTATCATATGTGTTATTGTCATCCATTTGATAGCTTTTTTTTGTCCCCAATAAAGAGAAAAATAATTTAAACCTATGAGCACAAAAAAGACAGCAAAAAAGTAGCTTAAGTTACTATATGATATTATAAAGGAAGAGTATGAAATGTTTATATCAACATTTTTAGATTTAAAAACATATCCTACAATTAATACAATTGGGATTAATGCAAAAAAGAACAAATGTGGTTTGGAAATAATTTTTTTCATTTAATAGTTTTCAATTAAGGTTTCTGTATGATGCGCTGTATGATGTGCTGTCCACATTACAACTTCTCTTATTGGCATTTTACCAAGTAGAGGATGTGGAAGTATTAAAGTGTCTAAATGTGCATCTTTCCATTTGTTTGTTTTGTGCTGTAACTTTTTATTCTGAACAGTAAGTGTATGTAATAACTGTTTTTTTTCTTTTAAAGAAGGAATTTTCATTCCGGTATTATACGTTTTTGCTTTTTCTTGATATTGAGCTAATTTTTCTTGATACCTTTCTATAACTTCTTTATAAGACCTTAATGCTCTATTTGAGATTCCAAATTTACTTTTTAGTATGAATTTAGGAAAGCTCATAGCATGATTCAGTTTCTTAATAGCATCAACCAAATGTAAAATGTGTTGCCCAGTTGTCCACTTTCCTTCAGGCCCTTTTACCCAAGTGTCATCGGGTTGTTTTTCTAACCAATCAAACAATTTTTGATGTTCGTTTTCTAATACATCAATAATCTCATCTTTCTTCATTCCTAAAGTTTTAATCGTTTAAATGTAAGAAATAAATAGGAATATACAGTTCACTACAATAATAAAACAGTTGATTACATTTGGTTTTTTTTAAGAGGATATCTCACATACATTTGTCTCATCAAACGAAAAAAACCATAATCATGAGAATAATATCATTCATTCAGAAAACAATTTTCACAGTAGTATTGACGCTTACTTTTCTGTGTACACAAAACACAATTGCACAAACAAGTGTAAAAACAAAAGGCAATAATTTTTCAATAAGTTCAACATCTAAAAAAGGAGTTAGAACGTACCATGTTAAAAATGGTCAAAAAGATTTTAGAATAGAATATGAAGGAGATATTACTTTATCTAACGATGATAGAGATATTACGGGGATTTCTAGAGGTGGATTTATAGAAATTAAAAAATCGAGTTTTGGAACAAAAAGAAGAATCTTAATTCATAATGAGTCTGGAACTTTAGTAAAAAAATATTTTGTTGGTTGGTCTGAAAAGCCATTCAATTCTGCAGGAAGAAAATGGTTAGCAGATATTTTGCCTGAAATTTTAAGAACTACAACGATTGCTGCAAAAAGTAGAGTAGACCGTTTTTATAGAAAAGGTGGTGCTTCTAATGTATTGGCAGAAGTTAGTAAAATGAAAAGTGATTTTGTAAAGGCTGCGTATATAAAATTGTTGTTAAAAAAGAACTTAAGTACAAATGACCTGGTTAAAACCATTCAATCTACAGGAAAATACATTAAATCTGACCACTATGTTTCTCAAATATTAAAGAGCAATCAAAAGGCTTTCTTAAAAAATGATAGAACGATTACCGCTTATATTAATGCAACAAAAAGCATTGATTCTGATCATTATATAACCAGTGTTTTAAAGAAAGTAATAGAAGATTCTTCAATTTCTGATAAACAGTTAGGAAGCTTATTAGAAATTACAAAAGGAATTAGTTCAGATCATTATCTTTCTCAGTTGTTAAAGAGCATCATGAATAACAGAACGTTGAATGATGTAAATATGGCTAAAATTTTAACATTGACTAAAGACATAAATTCTGATCACTACAAAACGACCATTTTAAAAATAGCACTAAAGAATAAAAATTTATCAACTAAAGCATATGCGCAATTTTTATCTTCTGTAAATGATATCAAATCTGATCATTATATTTCTACTATTATAACAGAGTTATTAAAGAATAAATTAGATAGAACTTCTTTGGATACAGTTTTAAAGATGATGGAAGAGACGATAAATTCTGATCATTATTTAACAACTATTTATACAAAAATGGCTTCTAAAAATGCCTTATCTGAAAGCCAGCTAATTAGAGTAATGCAATCTGCAGGGAAAACAATTAACTCTAGTCATTATTTAACAAGAGTACTAACTTCTTTTGCAAAACAAGTAAATAGATCTTCAGAAAAAGTGAAAAGTGTTTACAGAAAAGAAGCTAAAAACATTAAGTCTGATACCTATTACGGTAGAGCAATGAAAGCTTTAAACTAAGTAAATTAATACGTCACTTTTAGTTAAAATTAAAACGTTAAGACATCGTATATTACATGAAAACTACAATAATTCCATTACTAATATTCGGGCTTTTCTTAAACTCTTGTACAAAGCCCGAAAAGTCTAATCATTCTGAATTTAATAAAGCATATACTAATTTTATTGAGTTGGCAACAACTGAGTTTGGTGCTAAATACGGAATGGCAATTGCAGTAGTAAAAGATGACGCTATTATATTTGAAAATTACCGTGGCATGGCTGATGTAGATAAGAATATAAAGGTGAGTAAGAATACGCTTTTTTATATTGCTTCAGTAACCAAATCATTTACAGCTATGGCCGCTTTAATTCTTGAGTCTAAGGGGAGATTAGATTTTAGTAAATCTTTAGCAGAATTTTTTCCTGAGATTGATTTTGCACCCGAACTTAAAGCCAATAGCATTACCATTGAACACTTAATTATACATACATCCGGAATTAAAAATAAGCCCATAGGTTATGTAAACTCATATACTGGAGGGTACGACAGTGATAAACTCCTTATCCTATTAGAAAAATTCTCGGGAGTAAATACAGACGCTTCCTTCGATAATTTTGAATACACCAATTTAGGATACAATATTTTGGGTATGATTATGGAAAAGGAATTAGGAACCGATTGGAAATCGCTTGTAACGCAAGAAGTGTTAGCTCCTTTAAAGATGAATCATACAACTACAAGTATGTCAACAGCTATAGATAAAGGCTGGGAAATTGCAAAACCGCATAGTCAAAATAATGGCACGAATACATTAGTTCGTCTTGCTATCCAGAAAAATGATAAAACCATGCATGCGGCAGGTGGCATCATTTCAACAGCGCAAGATATGAGCAGATGGATGCTGGTAGAATTAAACAATGGTAAAATTAACGGAGAACAAATAATTGACTCGGATTTGGTTAAGAAAAGCCAGTTCAATCATGCGAAGCAGAATAGAACTTGGTATGAGCTTAAACGATTTGGGTATGGGTACGGTTGGAATATCGCTACCACTCCATTGGGTGATACATTGGTACATCATTATGGTAGTTTTAATGGCATGCACCCTCAGTTTTCATTTGTGCGTAAAACCGGAGTCGGTGTTGTAATAATGGCTAATGAAGGGAGTTTAAGCTATCCTCTTAATATGTTACTTAGTAGTTATGTGCACGATTATTTTTCAAAACGAGAAAATATCGATGTGTATTATAAAGAAAAGCTAAAAACGTTTAAAGCAGAGTATGCAAAGGACATAAAATCAAATAATGATTATATGGACAGAATTACAAAAAGACCATGGAAACTAGAACATGCTTTTTCTTCTTATGTAGGAACTTATAAAAATGATTTATTTGGTGAGATCGTGGTAAAACTCACTAAAAATAATACATTTGTGACGACCATTGGAAATTTGAAATCTAATCTTGTATCCGCACATCGAACCAATGCTTTTAGAGTCCAAATGGAGGAAAATGGAGGCTCTGTTGTTCAATTTGAAATTGTGGATGGAAATGTAGCAAAAGCAACATGGAAAGGACAATCGTATGTTAAAAACGTTAAATAATAATAATATAATAATCAGGTGTATTCAAAAAGAAATGTTCCTCAAAAGAGGATTAAAAAAATGAATAAGAACACTTGATAAAATGATCGTTTTAACTATGCTAGTTATTCAATGCTATTTTAGTAGCTATCGAACATTAATATTAAGTACCTTTTAATAAGATTGAGTATCTTTAAATTGAAAAGTAAAAGAGTTAACCAAAACAATCAAACCTTTGAAAAAGCATCTAATTATTATTGTTTCAAGTGCTGTTCTTAGTCTGATTCTGAGTTATTACTTAGTGATAAGTAATCAAGGAGAACTGCAAGAATATACTATTACAATCGGGCTTCTGTCTGTTTCCTTAGGATTACTAGTAGCTTATATTCTTTATTTTTTAGCAATAAAATTAGACCAACTTTATCCTTGGCAAACACAAACTAACAATCGGTTGTTTATTGGGTTTATACTTCAAATATTTGCTGCTTTTAGTATCATTTTTGGTTTTATTTATGTGTATTCAAACCTTATTATTAGCAATGAAGAGTTTTTTACAGAATATCAAGAAACCTTAATAAAACTTTCAATTCTATTGTGCATATTATTATTGGTATATTCTGTAGTCTATTTTGCATTCTATTCTTATTATTCTTTTGCTACTTTACAAATAGAATCTGTTAAACAAGAGCGCAAACAGATAGATCTACAATTAAAAGCATTAAAATCGCAATTAAGTCCACATTTTTTATTCAACAGTTTAAATACCATTTCTTCATTAGTACATACAAATACAAAGAAATCTGAATTGTTTATTCGGAAATTAGCGAACATGTACCAGTTTACATTAAGCAGTTACCATTCTATGTTAATCTCTTTAGAAGAAGAATTAGACTTTGTAGCCTCATATCAATATTTATTAGAAACACGATTTGAAGATAAATTAGCAATTAAAATTAATATACCGGCAACATTAAATGCAACTAAAATTCCGCCATTGGCATTACAAATGTTGATTGAGAATGCAGTAAAGCACAATACAATGGATAAAAAGAATCCGCTGCAGGTATCAGTTTATGTTGAAGGAAATCATATTTGCGTGAAAAATAATATCACTGAAGAACCATCACATAAAACATCTTTCCACATTGGTTTAAAGAATATTAATACACGCTATTTATTACTTGCTAGTAAGGGAATTTCTATTAGTAACGGAAATGTGTTTTTAGTTAAAATTCCTATTATTCGATGAATAAATTATTTATACACACACCAGTTTTTAGGTTTTTAAGCCCATTTTTTAGTGGAATAATAGCGTATTTGCTAATCTTATTAATCAATAATAACATTGCACAATTACAAGAACAATTTTTAAGTCAAGAATTATACGTTTGTATTGCACTGTCTTTTATAGTTCATGAGTTTTCTCGTTTACAGTTGTGGTTGTTTAAATTTATACCTAGTTATTTTGGCACAGCATTTATGTTGCTAATTCACATCATTGTTTCTGTATTGATAAGTGCTACAATAATAGCCTTACTCATTATTTCTTATTATTTATATGATTTGGGTTATGCACCTGTAACAGAAGAGTTACAAACTTTTGTCAGTATCTATTGTAGTATTCCAGTTGCCTATGTACTCTTGAATTTAAGTCACCAATATCTAAATAAAATCAATACTAAAAAGCTAGAAAACGAATTGCTAATTAAAGAAAACATAGAAGAAGATTTTAAGCAGTTTAAAAGAGAGATAAACCCCAGTTTGTTATTTGAGAGTTTTGAGGTTTTATTAGTTCTAATAAAAGAAGATAAAAATATTGTTGATCCCTTTATTGATAATTTAGCAACAATTTACAGGTATATTTTAGCCAGTAAAAAGAATCAATTGGTTGCTGTAAATGACGAAATAGAGATTGTAAATGAGTTAATTAAAATTTACAATCATTTGCCTTATAGAAAGATAAAAGTTCGTGTAAAAGAGGATTTCGAGTTCTTAATAGTGCCAGGCACTTTATTGTATGTTATTGAACAGATCATAAAAACAACCATCGTTTCTACAAAAGTAAGTTTAGAAATATTGTTAGAAGTGCAAGACAATAATTTTACGCTACGTTATTTAAAAGAGGATAAAATTACAGATACCTTTACACATAAAAACCTTGAAGATTTGGAGAGAGTATATAGTATTTATAGCACTGATTCTATTGCGGTGTTAGAAGAAGAAAAACAACGAGTTATTTGCATACCAACATTAAATATTAAAGCGTAACTCATGAGAGCAGTAATTATAGAAGACGAAAATTTAGCCGCAGATAAGCTAGAACGTTATTTACTTAAGTATGATGCTGATATGCTAATATTGGATAAATTATCAAGCATTTCTGACGCTGTTTTTTGGTTTCAAAACAACCAAGATTATGATGTTGTTTTTATGGATATTCAACTAACTGATGGATTGAGTTTTGAGATATTTAATCAAGTACAAATTGTAAAACCAATTATTTTTACAACAGCTTTTGATGAGTATGCAATTGATGCCTTTAAAGTAAATAGTATCGATTATATATTAAAACCGATCACCTTTACAGATGTTTCAAAAGCGATGGGGAAATTGAAGAAACTACAACATGTTTTTTCTGGGAATGCCCATGTGCAAAATGCAGTACAGGAACTGAAAGAAAAGAAAACCAAAGATCGTTTTTTAGTACGCTTAGGGAATCATATTCATTCTATTAAAACTAGTGAAATCTCTTTGTTTTATGCAGATGGTAGAACCGTGTATTTAATTACAAATGAAAAAAGAAAATTTATTTTAGACTACAAATTAGAAAGTTTAGAAGCTGTACTGAGCAATGCTGAATTTTATAGAGTGAATAGAACTTTCATTGTAAATATTTCTGATATTAAAGACGTATTGGTGTATTCTAATAGTAGATTAAAAATTACTTCATCTATTTTTAATGAAAAAGAGATTATTGTAAGTAGAGAAAAAGTATCAGCTTTTAAAGAATGGTTCGAAGGAATTTAATTCCACCGCAGGGTTATATATTCGATACTTGAATTGATAGGGTTCTGAGTTTTTCTTTTTCCATGGCATTTAAGCATACTCAAAAGTGATTGCGCTTTCTTTTTATAATAATTAGGAATTCAATTTAATTTTTGATTGATTTGTGAAAAAATAAAGCATGTCGTTTCAAATTAAAGAGATTCAAAATTCCGAAATCCATTTAAAAATTATTGAAATTTTTAATGAAACATCTTCTGCTAAAATTGTATTAAATGAAGGAGCAAGTTTGCAAGAGCTAAAGCTAAACAATGTACCGTTAATTCAAGATTTACACCCTTTAAAATATCAAGATACCTATGCCTCATCTATATTGTTTCCATTTGTTAGTAGGATAGAAGACGGAAAATATACGTTTGAAAATGAAGCATATCAAACAGAAATAAATGAATTAGAAAGAAACAATGCCTTACACGGTTTTGTGTATAACAAAGAGTTTAAAATTGTAGACCAACAATTAGAAGCAGATACCGCTTCAATAGTGTTAGAATATAATGAAACAAAGCTCACAAAAGGATTTCCGTTTACCTATAAAATTCAGATCACCTATATTTTACAGAATGATTTGTTAACGCTAAAAGTAAACGTGTTCAATACCTCAAATAAAACATTTCCGTTTACAATTGGCTGGCATCCGTATTTTACAAGTTCAAACTTGTATGCCAGTACCTTAAGTTTTGAGAGCGATACAAAAGTGCTGTTTGATACAGGATTAATTACATTAGATACAGAAATGTATACTCGTGATTCTGAAATTAAAATTAAAGATAAAAAATTAGACGATTGCTTCTTTTTAAACTCAAATACAATTGCATTTAATACACCTGATTATGTCCTTAATTTAGAGTCTAATTCAGAGAATAGTTTCTTGCAAGTGTACACACCTCCAAAAGAAAATGTTATTGCAATAGAACCAATTACAGGAATCTCAAATAGTTTTAATAATAAAATTGGATTAAAAATATTAGCACCTAATCAAGAATTTGAAATTGCTTGGCAATTACAAATTACAGACCATCAGTAAAATGGCTGTTGCTTTTATTTTCAGCAAACTTTTCTTCATTAAAAGCTTTAGATGCATTTTTGGCAATAGATAATGTTTCCCATTCGGTATTCTTAGCCATTTTACCCAACACTACAATTTGCCCAATATGATATGCATAATGACAGAGTTGTCTGTTAATTGCTTCTGCAATGGTATGTCCTTCATTTCTAACATACACAATGGTATCACTATTTTCTGGAGTGATTTTATGCAAGTTGTCAAACAAACATTGCCAGCCTTTTTCCCAATCAGCAAGTACTTCTTCTTTGGTTGCATACGAATTGATAAATTCTTCGTCTCTCTTTCTCCACGATTTTTCTCCGTCCTCAGTTAAGAAATTAGTCCAGCGAGAAAGCATGTTTCCAGAGATGTGTTTTACAAGTGTGGCTACTGAATTACTTTCATCATTATATTGCCAAAATAACTGCTCTTTTGTTAATTGCTTGAAGGTTTTGTCTCCTAAACTTTTGTTGTATTCAAACTGTTTGATTGCACTTGGTATATAGCTTACATCCATACTACAAATATACTCGAATTGTAAATGAAATCATTGAAAGAATGGCTAAAATCACTGGTAATAACACTACAAATTCTTGATCTGTTTTTTAGATGCTTCTAGTGTTTTATTTCTGCTCTTATTTGCGGTAATAATAGTATTCTTTCTTTTTGATAGATGATTGAGAGTTTACTGAAAAATTAGTTTTTTGGAATGAATTTTAATGCAGCGCCGTTAATACAGTGTCTAATTCCTGTTGTTTCTCTTGGTCCGTCTTCAAAAGAATGTCCCAAATGACCACCACAGGTGTTGCACTTTAATTCTGTTCTTGCATAGCCAATTTCATAATCTACATCCAGCTCTACATTTTTTGTAATTGCTCTGTCAAAACTTGGCCATCCAGATTTAGAATCATATTTATATTTCGATTCATAAAGCGGTGTATTACACGCTGCACAAACATAAGTGCCAATTGCTTTGTTTGTATTAAAAGGATGGGTAAAAGGGCTTTCTGTGCCAGATTTTCTTAAAACATCATATTGTGCAGGTGATAATAAGTGCTGCCATTCAATATCGGTTTTAACAACTTTATATGCTTTTACTACCGCTTTTTTTTGTTGTGCATTTGTGGTACAGTAAAAACAAACACCAATCAGCATAACTGTAATAAATTTCTTCATGTTTTAATATTTGAAAATTTGGTCGTGACTATTAAAATTTGCTTACAATTTATACAAATCATTTTCGTTTTTACCGAAAGAATACCTAATTTTATATTCTGTTAGAAGTATATATAAAGATAGTATTTATTGTGACTTTATAGTAATAATAGAGTCAAATACCCATAAAACAAACACCATGAAAAAATACATAGCAACACTTTGTCTTGCCTTTTTATTAGTAGAATGTAGCACAGTACCAATCACTGGTAGAAAACGACTAAACTTTGTTGGAGATGCCCAAGTATTGCCTACAAGTTTTGCACAATACAAAGGTTTTCTAGAAAAAAACAAAAAATCAACAGACAAAAAAGCAACGGCTAAAGTTAGAGGTATTGGAAAAAACATTTCAAATGCTGTAGATCGTTTTATGAGAGCAAATCAAATGAAGTCTGAGGCGGATGCATATCGTTGGGAGTTTAATTTAATTGAAGATAAAACGATTAATGCTTGGTGTATGCCAGGAGGTAAGGTTGTTTTTTATACAGGAATTATGCCTATTTGTAAGAATGATGATGGTATTGCTGCAGTTATGGGGCATGAAGTTGCACACGCTTTTGCCAAACATGGACAAGAAAGAATGTCTTCTGCACAAGTTCAACAAGGATTAGGAGCCTTGGTTTCTATTGGAACTTCTAAAAATAAAAACTCAAAATATTTTAATTTAGCCTACGGAATTGGTTCTCAGGTTGGGATGTTAGCTTTTAGTAGAGAGCATGAAGCTGAAGCAGATAAATTAGGGTTGGTTTTTATGATTATGGCTGGTTATAATGGAGAAGAAGCTGCAGAAGTTTGGGTTAGAATGAGTAAACGAGCAGGGAAATCTAAACAACCAGGGTTTTTAAGTACGCATCCATCTAACGAATCTAGAATACAAAATTTAAGGGCTTTTTTACCAGAAGCAAGACTTTTAGCAAAAAAGTTTAATGCAGCTCCAATTACAAGATAAAAGTTTATCTTGTGTTCTCAAACTAATTAAATTTTAGATTCATGTTAAAAATTGGAGACAAGAAACTGATCAGTGCTTGGGCATTTTACGATTGGGCAAACTCAGTATATTCTTTAGTAATAAGTACAGCAGTATTTCCAATCTATTACTCTAGTATGACAGAATCATTTCAGAGCATGGAGGGGAAAGTTACCTTTTTAGGAACCCAATGGGATCCTACTACTTTATATGATTATACATTGGCTTTTTCGTTTCTAATCGTTGCATTTATGTCTCCTATTTTGTCTGGTATTGCAGATTATAAAGGGAATAAGTTAAATTTCTTAAAAGGATTTTGTTTGTTAGGGTCGTTATCAGTGATGAGTTTGTTTTTCTTTGATGGAGAAACAACACTTTGGGTTGCTATTTTATTTACCATTCTGGCAAGTATTGGTTTTTGGGGGAGTATTGTGTTTTACAATGCATATCTACCAGAAATAGCACATCCAGAAGATCAAGATAGGGTGAGTGCAAAAGGATTTATCAATGGATATGTAGGTTCTATTTTGTTGCTGATTATATGTTTGGTGTTGGTAGAAATGCATGACACTTTTGGATTGGAAAAAGGATTTGCAACACGATTGACATTTATTTTAGTTGGATTGTGGTGGTTAGGCTTTGCCCAGATTACCTATAAGAAATTGCCAAACCAAAAGAGAGTACATGACAAGGGAGAAAAGGTTATTTGGAAAGGGCTTAATGAATTAAAGATTGTTTTAAAAGAGTTGAAACATCAACCTACATTAAAAACATTTTTAATTAGTTTCTTTTTATTTAGTGTCGGAGTTCAAACCATTATTTTAATGGCAGGTATTTTTGGAAGTAAGGAACTAGGATTGGAAACTTCTGAGCTAATTTCGGCGATCTTATTAGTTCAAGTTGTAGCCATTTTTGGAGCCGCAATTTTCTCTAGATTGTCTAAGAGAAAAGGAAATATATTTGCATTAAAAGTAACCATTCTAGTATGGATGTTGGTCTGTTTTTCGGCTTATATGTTAGATAAAAATCAAGAAAATGTGAACCTTTATTTTTATGGTTTAGGTGGGCTAATAGGATTGGTAATGGGAGCGATACAATCATTATCACGATCAACCTATTCTAAAATGTTACCAGAAACAGAAGATCATGCTACCTATTTTAGTTTTTACGATGTTACAGAAAAGATAGCCATCGTTGTTGGGATGATCACTTTTGGTGTTTTAAATTCATTTACAGGATCTATGCAAATGAGTGTTTTGTGTTTGGCGATATTCTTTTTAGCTTCATTTATTGTAATGAGTACCATGAAAAAAACAGAGCATGTACGTTAATTATAGTAGCTGATTAATTCATATAACATCTAACTCTAAAACAACTAAACTTATTGGGCCTTTTTATGGAGTTGTTGCCCTCAGTTTTTAATTTTATGCCTTTGTATTAGGGGCTCTTATAGCATCAAAACCAGTATGTTTAGCTGCGTTGGTATTTTCAACTTAGCATGCATGTTAAACTGTTGTTTTTGAACATTCCTTAAAAAACACCTATTAACTCTTCTTCATTTTTTACAAGCGACTCCTTTTTTTCTATTTGGCCAGCATAAAAAATTGACCCTAAGTTTTTGGTGAATGGCCTTGAAATAGGGCCTGTTTTTCTTTTAAACGATAAAAGATCCACTTGGCCCGACAATTCCTATTAAGGTTCTACATTCTAATGTATTCTAAGGGCAGCTACTGTACTTAAAGGCTTCAATAAGTTTAAATATCAAGATATAACAATTGGTCATATATCAAATTTGTCCACATTTCTAAAATGTGGACAAATTTGAACCTCATTTCATACTTTCCGAAAAGTTTTACAAGTAAATTGCCATAGAAAGCCCAAACGCATTGATTTACTGTTGATTACATACCGTTAGCAAAAGAACAAATAAGCACTTGTTAATGGATTGGAAATCTCATAAAAAAAGGGCTTCGTAGGATGGAAATAATATCGTGATCCATTTAATTCATAGAAACAATAAATCCAATGAAAAACACACAGGTAATAGTACTCGTAATTACTCTCTTTTACAGCATATGTCAAATGAGCTCTCAGACGGCTGAATCGCTTCATTTTGATGGGGTTGATGACGAAATTAACTGCGGAAATGATGCTTCAATTCGAATTACAGGCGCTGCGATTACTTTAGAAGCTTTGGTGAAATTTGACTCCTTTAAAACTAATGTCTGGAAAGGAAACATTATCAACAAAGAAGCTACTTCTCCAGATGCTGGATATATGTTACGAGCTGGAGGAAATGGCGTAGTAAATTTTAATCTCGGTAACGGCAGTTGGAATGAGGTAAGTACACCAGATAATACGATAGCTATAGGAGTTTGGTATCATATTGCAGGGACTTATGATGGAGCAACTATGAAAATTTATGTGGATGGAGTTGTGGTAGCAAGTCGAAATATTTCTGGAATAGATATTTGGGATCATCCCTATAATTTAAAAATAGGAAATTGGGCTTTACCTGGTAATAGAAATATTAATGCAGTTTTTGACGAGGTTAGAATCTGGAATGTTACAAGGACAGCCGAAGAGATAGCAGCCAATATGGATACCGAATTAGCACTACCACAAACAGGTTTGGTGCTCTATTATACATTTAATCAGGGGATAGCCAATGGCGATAACACTGCAGAAACCATGGTAAACGATGAACTTGTTACTAATAATGGCATCTTATTAAACTTTGCATTAAACGGAACTACATCTAATTGGGTTGGAGATACAACCTTATCAATGTCTAAATTTAATGAGGCTACTAAGCTTCTTGTTTTTCCAAATCCTTCAACAGATTTTATTCAAATTTCTAATGTAAAACAACCAATACACTATACAATATACAATACTGTAGGAGCTGAGGTTCTTAAAGGAACAATTTTTACTAATGAGAGCATTGCTATTGGACAATTAACAAAAGGCTTGTATTTTTTGAGTTTTGACAATAAGCGTGTCTTTAAATTTTTTAAAAAATAAAAAATGCTTGCTTATACAGTACAATCTAAAAGGAACAATTAACATATATAAAAGCCATGAATTATACAATAAAAGTACTGCGAATTAAAAAAAGAATACAGCAACTGCTTGTTGTTTTAATCCTAGGGGTTTTTTACCAAGCACCTGCCCAAACAGATGTAATTACAGGGTTAGAGAACCCTGTTAATATTGCTATTCACGGAGATGATATGTACGTGATGGTTGGGCCTTATGGTGCTCCCAAGATTGTAAAAATAGATTTGACAGAAACGCCCCCTGTGGCTGTTGATTTTATTTCTGGTTTTGGTATTACTGCCGGTGGGTTAGTACTATATAATGATGCCTTATATTTAGCTGTAAGCAGGGAGGTAAAAAAAATCTCTTTGTTAGATGGAAATAATCCTAGTCCTACAACTGTGTATGTTGCGAGTCAAAGTTTAAGAACAATTGGGATTTATGCAGATAAATTGTATGCTGCTCTATATTTTAAAGGTGATATAGATGTGGTAGATCTAACAGAAACGCCCCCTGTAGCTGTTTCTACAATTACTTATGCTTTGCAAACTCCACCTGGGCGATTTATTGCTGTAAATGCAACCAATTTATATGTACGTACCCTTTCAAAGATGTATGATGTAGATTTAACTACAAACCCACCTTCAACAAGTATTTTTCTGTCTGGTTTTTCTGGAGATTTTGATAATGGTATTATGTTATTCAATGATGAGTTGTATGTAGCAGGTTATGGAAGTGTTAAAAAATATAATCTTACAGATCCGGCTACAAATTACACTGTAGTTTCTGGTTTAAATGGCCCAAAAGGCTTGGCTGTTTATAAGGGTGAATTGTATATCGCAGAGGTGGGAGCTAATAAAATATCTAAAATAAGTTTGGCTGTGTTGTCTGTAGATACCGCAAAGCGTACACCAAAATTACTCTATCCAAACCCTTCTTCAAATTATTTACAGGTTGCTGGGCTCCATACAAAACAGGCATTTACAATTTACAATATATTGGGTATGCAAGTGCAAAAAGGCGTTATTTTACCAGAAAAAAAGATAGATGTTTCTGGGCTTAGCAAGGGCGTTTATAGCATCCAGTTTGGTAATAACAATGGGCTTCAGTTTATAAAAGAGTAAAGAGCTAGTTATAAGATAACAAAACATAGAGTAACTCTAATAAATGGTTGTAGTGGCTATTACAATTGGGTATATGATAAAACACCTACCTGCAGTAAATTATTTTTTTGATTCAATTCCGTTGTGTTTTTTTACAATCTCTATAATGGTGTCAATAGGTATCGATTTTATTTGGTGATTGTCTCTTCCTTTTATGGTTTTAGCAGCAAAAAGTGAATTCAATATGGCTTCTTCTGTAGCTTCAATGGTTGCTAAGAAAAGAGGGGTAATAGCAGTATTTCGTAATTCTATATTCTCTACAAGCTTAGTGGTACTTTTGTATGGAATTCTATTTTCTTTTGCTGTAGAAACAGCAATTACATAATCACCACTACCGTTAGAAGCAATTCCGCCAGTTTTAGCTAAGCCTAGCATTGCACGTTTTGCCAATCGCTCTAAATTTCTAGCACTCAATGGGGCATCAGTCATTATAATAATCATACAAGAGCCATCAACATCATATGTGTAATTTCGTGGGTAATTATCTAGTTCTTTTGCTACTGGTACTCCGTTTAATTGAAATACACCACCAAAGTTTGTTTGTACCAACACGCCAACGGTATATCCTCCAAATTTTTTAGGGATCACTCTAGAAGAAGTCCCAATTCCACCTTTATAACCAAAACATATGGTTCCAGTTCCAGCGCCAACATTTCCTTCAATTACTTTTCCAGATTTTGCATTGTTGATTGCCGATAATACATCTTCTTCTGTAACATGTCTTCCCCTTATGTCATTTAAATAGCCGTCATTAGTTTCTCCAACAACAGAATTTACAGAACGTACATTTTTGTTTCCAGACTGCTTTAAAGTATAACTAATTAAAGCATTTGAAGCGGTAGGAACACTTAGTGTATTGGTAAGAATAATAGGCGTTTCTAAATTCCCTAATTCCTTTACTTGGGTGTAACCAGCTAATTTTCCAAAACCATTGCCTAGGTATATTGCAGCAGGAACTTTATATTGAAAAATGTTGTCAGAATGTGGTAGTATGGCTGTTACGCCTGTTCTAATATTTTTGCCTTTTATTAATGTTGTGTGCCCAACTTTTACACCTGTAACATCAGTAATAGCATTGTTTATACCTGGTTTTAAAACACCTATTTCAATGCCATAATCTCTAACTCTTTTTTCTTGAGAGAACGTAGTAGTACTAATAACAACAAATAATAAAGTGATTTTTAAAAATTTCATTTGAGCGTTGATCGGTTAGTAAGCGAAGTTAACAAATTAATTGGTTGGTGAATTTTGAGTATAAAAAAAGCATTGTAATGAAACAATGCTTTTAAAAATTTGGGGAATCTATGAAGAAACCTTTGGACTTTTTTTTATAATTTATAATTGAATCCTACCGCATACACTTGATCGCTAATTGCATCAAAAGGAAGCTTCCCTTTGGCGTAGCTAATATAAAAACCTGAAGTAGATTGTAACGCCATCACATAATAGAAATGCGAATCTAATTTGGCAGCTTTTATTTGTTGGCTAGCTTCAAGTTCTTTGTAATACCGAATGTTGGCACTAAAGAAAATGTTTTCTTTTTGAACTCTAGAAACAAAAGTTCTAAAGCTAGATTCTGCTTTAAACCTCATAAAAGGATCTAAATTTCCTACAATTGCTTCTCTATCTATATCGTTTTTTGGGTTTACATTATCCAAGCCAAAAAGCAATGTTGGTAAAGTAGATCCGTAGGGCTCCCAACTGCTATCAGTTCCTGTAAGCAATCGTATCAAAGCAAAAGGATAATCAAAAATATTAATTTGAGCTAAAGGGCTCTTATTGTCCCATGCTTTTACTCCAAAAAGAAATTCACCTCCATAAACAAACTGTTTTTTAGAAAAACTTTGATTAGACTCTAAACTAAATCTAGGGCTTACAGCTACATAATATTGATCGGAAAATTTGACATATTTTGCTCTTTCTTTAAAAAGTTCTCGTGCCCTGTTACTTTTTAAATCTGTTATGTTACCTAGTTCTTTGTTTATATTGATTAATTTAAGTACTTCTTCTCGATTGGTGTTTTTTTGGACAACACCTCCAGTAAACTGAGAAAAACTATAGTTCATTGAAGTTTCTAAAAAATCACTAGGATTCACTGAGCCATTAAAAGCTACATTTCCCTTAAGTTTTAATCCAAAACTACTTGAGATATGCCCTCGCTTCTTTTTTGTGAAATTAGAATAGTTAAAATTAAAGTCATAGGTAAACCCCAAAGAGGATGCTGTATTATTTGTTGCCTGAAATGTTTTAAATTTCACATTTAGATCATTTAAGAAACCCCAATTTGAACTGTCTTTTTTTATTGCATTGTCTATAAAACTTTTCCAAAGACCATTATATAACTGTGGGTCTTCAATCGTTTCATTTAGTACATCTTTAATAGTTTGTAAACTTATTGACCCGTTTTTTAAGCTATCAATTAATGGTTTTAGATTTTCTTCAAGAGTCTTTCCTACCGATTGAGAAAAACCTCCTGTAGTTGTAAAAAATAATGCGAATATTATAATTGCTTTTTTCATGTTTTTTTATTTTAATTAAGAGGCTTCTGTTATAAATTGATACAACTCATCGCAAGTAGCTCCTAAATTTTTCACTTGTTTTTCTCCATCCAATAATATAGATACAAGTCCGTTAATAGCAATTGTTGTTGTTACTCCTGCTTCATATTCAGATAGGTACGTGTTTATAAATACATTGTCTAATTGGGTGGCAACCATTGATGCATTTTGCTTCCGTTGACCAGCATCAGCTAAATTGTTATAAAAGGTTAAATCAGACATTGTTAAATCTCCACTAATAGCAAAGTTTGTAACTAATTGGTTCATGTCATGTAGTGTAATCCATAGCGTATTACATGCAGTGTTGTTATTGTCCCAAGTTGGCATATTTTTGTTTTTTAATTGTGTAATTAATTTTCATAAACATACTGGTTATTAGCCAATGTAAAAAGGGTATTTATACCTGTTTTATTGCGGTTTTACGCAGGTTTTAAATAAAAAAAGCGCTGCTTGAGAGCAACGCTTTTTAAAGTATGGATTGGTTTTTTTTATATTTTAAAACTGAGCCCAACTACAATATTTCTACCGGCATTTAAAATCCCATCAAACTTTAATCGCGATAAATGATGCACATATTTTGTGTTCAATAGATTGTTTATAGAAACGTTTGTAGTAAACGTTACCGATGATAAATTTACATTTCCACCAAAACCAAATGAAAGGAGATTGTAACTACTTGTTGACGTTTCAAACTGTCCAACATTGTCTTGTTTCATTGTAGAGGTCATACTTAAGTTTGAATACCCATTTTTTAACCAGTTAGATACCTCAAATTCTGCACTGATTTTGTTTTTAAATGTATTTGCCGGAATTAATGGTAAATAAGATCCACTTTGTTGTTTCCCGATAACCAATTCAAAACTACTTTCTAAGTGCAACCAATCAATTGGGTGGGGATGTAAGTGAAACCCAAACTCACCACCAAATAGTTTTGCATTGTTTTGAGTGTACTCAAATACAGGTGCTCCATCTTCAATAGCTCCAGTTGGAGTTAAATAAATATAATCATCCAAACGATTATAAAAACCATTTACAAACAACTCAATATGATCTGACTTGTATTCTAAAGCAATGTCTAGTTGAATGTTCTTTTCATTTGCCAAATCGGGATTTCCAACTTCAAAACGATTGGTGCCATGATGTACTCCATTAGACGTTAATTCTGCTAAGTTTGGTGCTCTAAATCCACTAGCCGTATTGATACGAGTAGTGATCTTTTCAAATAATTCAAACTTATATCCCAAAGAAGCCGTAAAACTAGTGTAGTTTTTATCTAAAGGATTAAAAACATGAGTATCTCCATCATGAACTATGACGTGCTCTTCTGTTTTTAAGGATCTGGTATCAAACCGAATTCCGGCTTGTAAAGAGGAGGTTTCCCATTGTTTATTTCCGGTATAGAAAACACCAATGTCATTGATTTTAGCATTGGGAATTAACAACTCTTCACCAAAATTTTTATTTGATTGATTCATTCCTTGCAGCCCTAATATACTTTCTATACCGCTTTTGGTAGTTGGTAAATAATACTTAAGGTTGTAGTTAAAAGTTTTTAACTTTAATCGCAATGCAGGCACTTCTTCATGATGGTCATCTTCGTCCTCATCATCATCGTCATGAAGGTCATGATCGTCTTCGTGTTCTTCAAACTCATTTCTATCGTTATAAATATACCCTAAATCAACATCCAATTTTGAGTTTTTAAAGTAAAAGTGATTGTGTAAACTAAAAATATGATTGTCAATTTTCTGAAACGGTTCAATTGGCAATGTCGATTTAGATTGTTCGCTAATTCCTTCAGTAATACCTAGCAATGAATGGTTGTAATTATACCTAAATTCATTGGTGTACTTAGTAGAATTGTATCCCAATCCAAGTTTAAAATCATTTTCTCTAAATCTAGTATTGGTTACTCTTTCTTTTTCTGGAGTTTTATAATCTGCATGGAAATTTGAACTAATTCTAGCTAAAAATTTCCAAGTATCCTTAGAAGTTTTAAATCCTACAGAAGTATTACTCCCCAAAGTATTGCTAAATAATTTTTGACTAACAAATGCATTTGTTGTGTTTGCCAACCCAAACCTTTCGGGGTTTATATATAAAACACCACCCAAAGCATCAGAACCATATAATAAAGATGCGGGACCTTTTATTACTTCTATGCTTTCTATTCCTTCGTCATTCAACCCCAAACCGTGTTCATCTCCAAACTGTTGGTTTTCTAATCGCACGCCTTGTGCATACACTAAAACTCTATTGCCACTTAAACCTCTAATTACTGGTTTTCCTATTCCAGTTCCTGTTGAGATTTGAGAAACTCCGGGGATACTTTGTAACCCAGCAATAAGCGTTGGCGCACCTGTTCTTTTTAGACTTGCAGCAGTTAACCGTTCTACTTTCATTACATTTTCAGACTGTAACTTATTAAATGGAGTAGAAATAATTACTTCATCAATTGTAAATACAGACTCTAATAAGATGATGTTTTTCTTCTGGTTATTCTTAGCGAAGTCTACAATTTTAGTTTGTGATTGAAATCCTAAATAAGAGAATAAAATTTTCACTTTACCATTGGGTAAGTTTTTTAAACTGTATTCACCTTTTTCATTGGTAGTTGTTCCTTTATGGCTTTCTGTAGCATATATTTCTACGCCAAATAAGGGTTCTTTATGCATGTCTGTAATGATACCTGACAATTTATTTTGTGCAGTAACAGAAAAGCAGCCTAATAAAATTAGGGCTTTTAATAGTATTTTCATTTTGATTGAATTTTATTGTTTCGTGAAATAGTTGTCTTAAAAAAGACACTGTCGATTTAAACAATAAATGGAGGTGGGCCTCGAGAATTCTTTTTAGAATGATAAACAACACGGATTACCTGAGGAATTTCAAGAAACAATGTTGCGTAAAAATGCTCAGGAATTACATCAAATCTTGATGGAATATCCAAAGCTAATTCTTGGTAGGGTCTGTGAAAAATATCACAGTCAAATTCATTTGTATGAATGTGTTGTACTTCTTTTGAGGTACAGGTAGTATGTTCATGGTTTTCAAAAACATGAACCAACTGTATTACAGAAGGAATAAACAATATTGCTATTGCGAAAAGGGTGATATGTTTTTTGAAGGTATTGATATTATTTTTTCTTTCTAATTTTCATGTTTAAGGCCTCAACTCCTAAAGAGAAAGCAATGGCAAAGTACAAATATCCTTTTGGAATTGCCCCAACATGTTGGTTAAATAGTACAGTATTTGCCAAATGAGCACCTTCAGTAATTAGCATAAACCCAATTAAGATTAAAAAGGACAATGCTAACATTTGTATAGTTGGATGCTTGTTAACAAATTGACTCACAGGATTCGCAAAAATCATCATAATAATCATTGAAATAATTACAGCCGTAATCATTATTATCAATGCTCCGTCAACACCATTTGTCATTCCAACTGCTGTTAAAACTGAGTCAAAAGAAAAAACAATATCAATCAAAACAATTTGAACAATTACCTTTGATAAGGTAGATGCCTTCTTCTTTGGAGCTTCTTCTCCTGCTGTTATTCCTTCAACTTTATGATGTATTTCGCTTGTGCTTTTATACAATAAAAAGATTCCTCCCAGGATGAGTATTATACTTTGCCCTGTAATTTCTGTAGTAATCCAAGAAGTGTCTATGGTAAACCAAGGGTCTTTCATGGCAATTAAATAAGAAACACCTAATAATAGGATGATTCTAAAAATCATGGCTAAAATCAACCCGATATTGGTCCCTTTTCTTTGTTGTTCTTTAGGGAGTTTGTTTGTTGCTATCGAGATAAAGATAATATTATCTATACCCAATATAATTTCAAGAAATGTTAGGGTCAATAAAGCAACCCAAGTATCAATTTGAGCAAATATTTCCATTAATTTTTTACTTTATATACAGTTCCGGTTTGTTTGAATTTTGAATACCCAATTCTGGCAATAAAGCTATAAGAAGAATCGGTAACCTTGTTGATTTTTACAAAAATTTGATCTTTATCTAGGCTGTTTTTTGGACTTTTCATACGTAAGATGTACGAAAAGTTATTTTTCCATTCTATATAAAGTGTATCAATATGGGTGTCAATTCTATTTTTAACAATACTATCTGTAGAGATCGATATAATTTTTGTGTATTCTTCTATTTGTAAACTATCAACTCTAGTGATGGTTGTTTTTCCATACCCATCTCCAGCAGGAATTTCAAAAACACCTTTTTTAAATTGATTGTTGTTGTCTACAATTGGCACCTCTTTACAAGAAATAAATGCGATGACTACTGAAAGTATGAATAAAGTTTTCTTCATTAGATTCCTGTAAAATTAGCGGGTGTAATCACTTTCAATTCTGTTTTAATTGCATCAGATACTTCTAGTGTATCAATGAAGTTAGCAATTGATTTTTGTGTGATTTTTTCGTTTGTTCTTGTCAGTCCTTTTAATGCTTCATAAGGATTAGGATATGCTTCTCTTCTTAAAATTGTCTGAATTGCTTCAGCAACAACTGCCCAGTTATTTTCTAAATCTTGTTCAAACTTTTCTCTGTTCAATAATAATTTATTCAATCCTTTTAAAGTAGATGAAAAACCAATTAATGTATGTCCAAAAGGAACTCCAACATTACGTAAAACTGTACTATCAGTTAAATCACGTTGCATTCTAGAAATGGGTAATTTTGCAGCTAAATGTTCAAAGATTGCATTTGCCATACCTAAATTTCCTTCAGAATTCTCAAAATCAATTGGGTTTACTTTATGTGGCATTGCAGAAGATCCTATTTCTCCAGCTTTAATTTTCTGTTTGAAATAATCCATAGCAACATAGGTCCAAATATCTTTGTCTAAATCTAAGATAATGGTATTGATTCTTTTCATGGCATCAAATAAAGATGCTAAGTGATCGTAGTGTTCAATTTGCGTTGTTGGAAAAGAGTGGTGTAAACCTAATTTGTTTTGTACAAAGTTAGCTCCAAAATCTTTCCAGTCAATATTTGGATACGCAACATGATGCGCATTATAATTACCAGTAGCACCACCAAATTTTGCAGCATTAGGAATGGTATTGAAATATTTTACTTGCTCATTTAAACGGGTTACAAAAACAGCAATTTCTTTTCCTAAACGAGTAGGAGAAGCTGGTTGACCATGTGTTCTTGCCAACATAGAAACATCGCTCCACTCAATAGATAACTCATCTAGCTTGGTAATCAACTCTTGTAAAGCAGGTACATATGTTGCTTCGATACTATCTTTAATTGATAATGGAATAGCGGTGTTGTTAATATCTTGAGAAGTCAATCCGAAGTGGATAAACTCTTTATACTTAATCAAGCTTAGCTTGTCAAATTCTTCTTTGATAAAATATTCAACTGCTTTTACATCATGGTTCGTAACCTTCTCAATGTCTTTTATTTTTTGAGCATCTTCAGAAGAAAAATCTTCGTAAATTTTTCTTAATTTAGAAAACAAGTCCCCATTAAAATCTTGTAGTTGAGGCAACGGAATTTCACATAGTGCAATAAAGTATTCAATCTCTACTTTAACTCTATATTTAATTAAAGATTCTTCAGAATAAAAATCTGCTAATTTTGCTACTTTGTTTCTGTATCTTCCATCAATTGGAGAGATCGCATTTAATTCGTTTAAGCTCATTGTAGTTGTGTTGTGTTATAAAG
>MAAC01015468.1_pt1 | contig 22908 bp, 19 predicted proteins | sample 1115981 | NCBI WGS metagenome assembly MAAC01 (sample SAMN04961126, study PRJNA320927) | seawater metagenome | isolation source: sample BD02T64 sea water enriched with oil for 64 days | place: USA:Gulf of Mexico | collected 2013-07-27
CGATTAATGAATTTAATGCCAATAACTCGATTTTAAAGAAGGGTATTGCTTTAACACCAGTAAAATTTGGTATTTCATTCACGGTTCAGCATTTAAACCAAGCAGGCGCACTTGTTCATATTTATACCGACGGCACTATCCATTTAAATCATGGGGGTAGTGAAATGGGGCAAGGTTTAAATACTAAAATTGCCCAAATTGTTGCCCAAGAATTTCAAGTCGATGTAGATACGGTGGCCAGTTCTTCTGCTCGTACCGATAAGGTGCCTAACTCTTCACCAACCGCAGCATCTTCTGGGACTGACTTAAATGGTAAAGCCGCAGAAGCGGCGGCAAAAACCATTAAACAACGATTAATTGATTTTGCTTGTCAAAAATATCAAGTAGATGCGAAGCAAGTTAAGTTTGAGAATAGTCAGGTGATTGTTGGAGACCAGAGTTTTAGTTTTGCTGAATTTGCCCAACTCGCCTATATGGCAAGGGTTTCTTTATCGTCTACTGGTTTTTATAAAACACCCAAGATTCACTTCGACCGTTCTACAGGTCAAGGTCGACCATTCTTTTATTACGCGACAGGTGCTTCAGTATCTGAAGTATTAATAGATACCTTAACCGGTGAATACAAAACCTTACGTACCGATATTTTACAAGACGTAGGTCACTCGATTAATCCGGCAATTGATATTGGCCAAATCGAAGGGGCGTTTGTTCAAGGTATGGGTTGGTTAACGACAGAAGAACTTGTTTGGAATGAACAAGGTCGTTTACTGTCAAACAATCCGGCAACTTACAAAATCCCAGCGATTAGTGATGCCCCAGAAGATTTTCGTGTTGCTTTAGTCCCTGATGCACCTAACCGTGAACATACGATCTATAACTCTAAAGCCGTTGGCGAACCGCCCTTTATGCTTGGCATATCTGTTTGGTCGGCGATTAAAGATGCTATTGCCAGTGTTGCAGATCACAAGATCTCTCCCGTGCTTAATACACCTGCCACGCCAGAGCGTGTACTTTGGGCTGTTGAAGCGGTAAAAGCTGAAAATATATAAAGGTGACAATGATGAACGCTTCCTTTCATAAACTTAACTGGAATCAGGCCAGTCTTAATTTAAGCCAGCAGGGTAAGGCTTATGTATTAATCACCATAATAGGTGTCACGGGTTCAACCCCGCGCAACAGTGGCACTAAAATGGTGGTTAGTCATGATGAGTCTTTTGATACCATTGGTGGCGGACATCTAGAATACAAAGCGATTAAACAAGCGCAAAAACTACTCTTAGAAAATAAAGATTGTCAGTTAATTGAGCAGTACCAATTAGGTAGTCAATTAGGGCAGTGTTGCGGTGGTAACGCCAGTGTTATGTTTGAATGTTTTGCCGCGAATACCATACATATAGCGGTTTTTGGTGCAGGTCATGTCGGTCAGGCGTTGATCCCGATGTTGGCAGCCTTGCCTTGCCATGTTACTTGGGTAGATAACCGTCAGGAGCAGTTTCCAGTAAACAATGAGCAATATGCCAATGTTACGGTTTTGCTCACTGATGATCCTGCTGGTGAAATTGCCTCAATGGCAACAAACACTTTGTTTGTGGTGTTAACCCATAATCATCAATTAGATTTTGATATCAGTCTCGCTATTTTAAAACGAGCAGATTTCCATTACTTGGGCCTTATTGCATCAAATACTAAATGGCGACGCTTTCAACAACGTTATAAACATCGAGAAGTTGCCCCATCTTTGGTTGAACGAATTAATTGCCCCATTGGACTTGAGCAAGTGGTTGGCAAGCTACCGATGGAAGTCGCGGTGGGCATTGCTGGGCAAATCATTGAATCTTATCAATCCTTACTGCCAAGTGAGCAGTTGACGAGTGAACAACGTGAAAATGGCAAGATACCAAATAAAAATACCGGTATTGCCTGGAAAGAAATTAAACAACTGATCTTAGCGCAGAGTGAAAATTCTGAACAGCCAATACCTGTATCGCAATCAGTAGTTAACCCTAATATTCATTACAAAGATAAAACAACAGATCTGGCAGTGATGAACGATGATCCTCTAATAGATAGTGGTGCAGTAAAATGACTCATTTCGTTTTAAAAAGTAAAAACGTGATCATTGCCGGTGAAATGATCCCCGCGTGTATCGAAGTTAAGGGCGAATTGATTTATGCCATACATCCCTTTGAATATATTGCAGATTGTCAGGTACATGATTTTGATGAGCTAGTGATCATGCCCGGATTGGTCGACTCACATGTTCATATTAATGAACCCGGTCGTACTGAATGGGAAGGTTTTAATACGGCTACCCAAGCGGCAGCCGCAGGTGGTATAACTGCTTTAGTTGATATGCCATTAAATTGCATACCAGTGACAACCACAAAAGCTGCATTTGATGAGAAACTTGCTGCAGTAGATGACAAACTCTGGGTAGATTGTGGTTTTTGGGGTGGGGTGATCCCGCAAAATATTAATGACTTAGATGAATTATTGCATGCAGGTGTTTTAGGGGTTAAATCGTTTCTCATTGACTCTGGCATTGAAGAGTTTCCAAACGTACAAGCGGATGACATACGTGCGGCGATGCCAATTTTAGCCAAACATGATGTGCCATATTTAATACACGCCGAGCTTGATTGTGGTCATTTCGATGATGTAGTGATCACCAAAGAATATCGCAGCTTTTTAGCTTCTAGACCCAAAAAATGGGAAAACGATGCTATTAGCTTAATGGTAGATATGGCGCGTGAATCTAAAGCCAAAGGCGACAACTGCAAAGTTCATATTGTGCATTTATCTTCTGATGAAGCCCTTGATACCATTGCTCAAGCAAAAGCAGAAGGTTTACGGTTTAGTGCTGAGACTTGTCCACATTATTTAACCATAGCCGCTGAAAATATTCCTGATGGCAAAACCTTATTTAAATGTTGCCCACCGATCCGCGAAAATGCAAACCGTGAACATTTATGGCAAGCAATACGTGATGGACGTTTAGACTTTATTGTTTCTGATCATTCTCCTTGTACACCTGAATTAAAACATATTGATACCGGCGATATTGAAAAAGCTTGGGGGGGAATTTCGGCACTACAATTTGGCATTTCACTGATTTGGACTGAAGCCAAAGAACGTGGTTTTACCTTAGTTGATATCACTCGACTGATGGCAACAGAAACGGCAAAATTTGCCGGTTTAGATTCAGTGAAAGGGGCAATAAAAACCGGTAATCATGCCGACTTTTTAGTCTTTGATCCTAATGCACAATTCACCATTACCAATGAGATGATCAAACATCGCCACAACATCACCCCTTATGCAGGCCGTAAAGTAACGGGGCAAGTAGCACATACCTTTGTTCGTGGACATCATGTTTATCAACAAGATGAATTTATTAATCAGCCCAAAGGGCGTCCTTTATTAAAAGGAAAATTGTGATTATCAGCTGGATAAAAGCAATCCGGCAGTAATCACCTTAACCACTAAATTTTTTGAAGGAAAAGCAAACAATGATGTTAGATATAGATACTCAACAACAAAACAAATTAACGGGTGAGTCACTAGCACTCGAACTTAAGTTAAAAAGCCAATGCATTGACTTAGTCAGTGATCGTGTTGGTGGTGAAGCTTTGTCATGTAGTGATGATTTTTTCGCCGAAATGGAAAACTTGATCAAACCCGGTCGTGGCATTTTTATTGATGATAAATTTACTGACCGAGGAAAATGGATGGACGGTTGGGAGTCTCGCCGCAGTTATGGTCGAGACAATGGTCGTGAATTTGACTGGTGTATTTTACGTTTAGGTATTAAAGGTGTGATCCGTGGTTTTGACATCGACACTAACTACTTCCGCGGTAATGCGCCACAAACGGTGGCTGTTGAAGCCTGTGTCAGTGATGAACAACCTAACGAACATACAGTATGGCATACCATTTTGTCTGAAGTGTCAGTTGCAGCGCATAGTCAAAATATCTTTGAAATTGATAATGAAACCTCGTGGACACATGTCCGTTTAACAATGTTTCCTGACGGTGGCATTGCCCGTTTACGTGTCTATGGTGAAGCAGATGTTAATTGGAACGACTTTATTGACGGAGAGCTAATCGACTTAGCCTACATCAAAAATGGCGCAAAAGCCTTGTTAGTTTCAGACATGTTTTTCAGTGACAAAAATAATTTAATTATGCCTGGTCGTGGTAAAGATATGGGCGATGGTTGGGAAACTAAGCGACGTCGTGATCCCGGTCCTGATTGGTCAATTGTAAAGCTTGCGGCAAGTGGCACCATTGAAAAAGTGATTGTTGATACCTGTCATTTTAAAGGTAATTTCCCCGATACTTTTATGCTTGAAGGCATGATAACAAATGACGATGATTTTTCTGATGGGAAACAAGCTGATAAATGGCGTCCGATCATCACAAAAACAAAGTTGTACGCGCATCGTGAGCATTTATTTATTAACGAAATTGTTGCACAAAATGGCGAATCCTTTACTCATGTACGTTTAAGCATCTTCCCTGATGGCGGTATTTCTCGACTACGTGTCTTTGGTTTTAAAGGATAATTCACATGACCCTTAGTGAGATAAACCAATTAAGTCATGAGCAAGCGGTAAATACCTTTTTGCAATGCTGTACCTCTTCTGTATGGGTTGAACGTTTAGCGAATGCGCGGCCTTTTAGCAATGAAGCTGCATTAAGAGATTGTGCCAATACTGTATGGCAAAGCCTTGAAGAGACGGATTATTTAGCAGCGTTTGAAGGACATCCTAAGATTGGTGATGTTAATAGTTTACGTGCTAAATATGCTAATACCAAAGCGTTGGCGAGTAATGAACAAGGCTTAGTTAATAAAGCATCCGAACAAGTCTTACAACGACTTGCTCAAGGCAATGATGACTACGAAGATAAATTTGGCTTTATTTTTATTGTTTGTGCAACGGGTAAAAGCGCACAACAAATGTCTGATCTACTTCAAGCTCGTATACCCAATAACAAATCACAAGAATTTGTTAATGCTGCAGAAGAGCAACGTAAAATCTTTCAATTACGCATTGATAAAATGCTAACTGAAGGCTAAACAAGGAAAATACTTATGAGTCAAATTACTACTCACATACTTGATACAAACCGTGGTTTACCCGCAACCAATGTGCCAATTTCATTGTTTGTTCTACAAGGTGATGAATGGCAAGAACTTGGAGGTGGTGTAACAAATGAGGATGGTCGTTTACCTGGGTTATTAGCGGACGATGTTAAATTACCCGCAGGTGTTTACCGTATGCACTTTGAAACAAGTGTGTATTTTAAAGCGAATAAAGAAACCGGTTTTTATCCCTATGTAGATATCGTTTTTGAGTTAGACGCCAGTGGTGAACATTACCACATACCCTTATTATTAACGGCCTATGGTTATTCTACTTATCGTGGCAGTTAATACCCAGAAGACTATTTTTTAAGAGCACTCGGATGACCAAAAACATGACGGATATAAGTCCCAAGGCGTTAACCAAAGCAAATTTTTCTCGTTATGGCGATGTGATATCCGTTGATGATGCTGATGAATATTTTAGCATTAACGAGGGTAATACCATGCGCTACCACAACTTAGCGAAAGTTGATGTCGCTGATGGCAATGGTCAAGTGTTAGTGAATATTTTTCGCTCCAAGCCATTAGACTTTCCTATCGCGATAAAAATGATGGAACGTCACCCCCTTGGCAGCCAAGCGTTTATTCCTATGGGAAAACAGCCTTATTTAGTGGTGGTCGCTCCCGCAGGAAAGTTTGATGCTGCGAGCATTGAAGTATTTATCGCCAGTGCAGAGCAAGGGGTTAATTATCATAAAGGTACATGGCATCACTTTTGTTTAGCACTAAATGAGAACAGTGACTTTTTAGTGATTGATAGAGGTGGAGACGGTGACAATTGTGATGTTCAAAGCTTAGATGGTTCGATAAAAATAATTGAATGAAACGGTTGTCGCTTGGACTTTGATTTCACAAATGCTCCTTGTAGGTTGGGCTATAGCCTAACAAATTACGTTAAATATATTAAGTTGAAGGTTACCTATGTCGAATGACAAAAATATAAAAGTATACCGTGGCGAATTGCTACACTTTATTGCCGATCCAGCCAAAGTGGCCAATGAAGCCGACAGCTATCAGCATTTTGACGATGGTTTATTGATCATTAACAATGGTTTGGTTGAAAAAATAGGTGAGGCAATACCATTATTAGCCACACTTCCAGATGATATTGAAGTCATTCATTATCAAGATGGGCTGATAATGCCTGGTTTTATTGATACCCATGTTCATTATCCTCAAACAGAAATGATCGCTTCTTATGGAGAACAGTTATTAGAGTGGTTAGAGCATTATACATTTCCGTTCGAGCGCAAATTTTCAGACTTTAATCATGGTGTAAGTGTAGCCAAATTCTTTTTAGAACAATTGCTTGATGCCGGAACGACTACAGCGCTAGTATTTGGCACCGTACATAAAGAATCAGTAGATGCATTCTTTACCGTCGCTCAGCAAAAAAATCTCCGAATGATTTGTGGCAAGGTCTTGATGGATCAAAATTGTCCTGATTATTTATCTGACACCGCTGAGTCTGGTTACACTGACAGCAAAGCATTAATTGAAAAGTGGCATAAAAAGGATCGTTTGCAATATGCGATCACGCCACGTTTTGCGCCAACCTGTTCTACTGAGCAGCTTAACAAGGCAGGGCAGTTACTCAATGAATACCCTGATGTATATCTGCATACCCATCTATCAGAAAATAAAAGTGAAATTGAATGGGTTAAAGCGTTATTTCCTGACAGTAAGGGCTACTTAGACGTTTATGATCAGAGTCATTTATTAGGTCGTCGTAGTGTCTTTGCCCATGGAGTACATTTACATGACAGCGAATGCCAACGTTTAGGAGAAACAGATTCAGCAATTGCCTTTTGTCCAAGCTCCAACCTATTTCTAGGTAGTGGTTGTTTTAACCTAAAACAAGCACAAGCGCATGACATTAATGTTGGCTTTGGCTCCGATATTGGTGCAGGCACAACATTCTCGATGTTAAGCACCATCAACGAAGGCTACAAAACCCAACAGTTACGAAGCGATAAACTGAGTCCATTCCAATCGTTTTACCTCGCGACATTAGGCGGAGCAGTAGCATTAGATCTTGAAGGCACTATTGGTAATTTTGTAAAAGGCGCTGAAGCGGATTTTATTGTCCTTGATTATCATGCTACACCGTTAATGGATAGGCGCATGCAACACTGTCAAACTTTAACAGAAAAGTTGTTTATTTTAAGTATGTTAGGCGATGAACGTCATGTCAAAGCTACCCATGTGATGGGGGAGCGAGTCAAGTAACCCCGGCAATAACATTAAAAAAATAATTAAAAAATATAGAACATATTCGTAGGAGAAATTTATGGATCCATATATTACTGAATGGCTTAATTTAATCATTCGTTTCGCACATTTAATCGTTGGTATCGCTTGGATCGGAGCATCGTTTTATTTTGTTTGGTTAGATAATCATTTAGAAACACCACCGCAAGTAAAAGCCGATAAAGGCATTTCAGGGGATTTATGGGCGATTCATGGCGGTGGTTTTTATGAAGTGGCCAAATACAAACTTGCGCCACCACAAATGCCAACTACTTTACATTGGTTTAAGTGGGAAGCGTATACAACGTGGATCACAGGCTTTTTATTATTATCTTTGATGTTTTATGTTGGCGCAGAGTCTTATTTAATTGATAAACGCATTGCTGATTTAAGCCAATGGCAAGCAATTGGTTTGGGTTTAGGTTCTATTGTTGTTGGTGTCGGTAGTTATGAAATATTAGTTAGAACAAAATTAAAAGATCATGGTTTAATTTTAGGTTTGATCTTAATGGTTATCGCCACCGCATTATCTTATGGTTTAACACAAATATTCAGTGCTCGTGGTGCTTATATGCATATGGGCGCGATTATCGGTACCATAATGGCAGGCAACGTGTTTTTTGGCATCATGCCATCACAACGAGCTTTGGTAAAGGCGGTAGAAGAAGGCAAAGTTCCAGAGGCAAAATACGGCTTAAATGCCAAATTACGTTCTACTCATAATACTTACATAACATTACCTGTGTTGTTTATTATGATCTCAAATCATTATCCAATGACATACAATCACAGTGCTAATTGGCTGGTATTGATGGCGATAGTGTTGATCACTGCCGCAATTCGTCAATACTTTGTTCTGCGCCATTTTGGCAAACAAAAACCTTTGATATTTGTTGGCGCCATCGTTGCTACTATTGTTCTAGCTTACGCTATTGCACCACGCAACGTTGAGTTAACCGCTGAACAAAAACAACAAAATGTTTCAAGTGAACAAGTGCAAGATATTATCGAACAACGTTGTAATTCATGTCATTCAAATAATAATACCGACGATATATTTAAGTCTGCACAAGCTGGGGTTATTTTTAGTGACATTGCGTCAATACGCCAATGGGCACCACGAATTAAAGCCCGGGTTATCGACTCGAAAGACATGCCGTTTATGAACAAAACTAAAATGACAGCTGAAGAGCGTAATACCTTAGCCATTTGGCTGAACCAAACAAATAAACCAAGTAAATAAACCAAGTAAATAGCCTAGCTGATTTACTGACTATAAAGATGAAATTTAAGATTAAACTATGAATAAACGCGTCATTGAACATGGCTATAAAGTTGCTGAATGCTTGTATAACTTTATTGAACATGAAGTATTACCGGGAACAGGTATTGATGCTGAAGGGTTTTGGCAATCCTTGGCAAATATATTTGATGAATTCACCCCTAAAAATCAAAAATTATTGGCATTTAGGCAACAATTACAAAGGCAAGTTGATGCCTGGCATTTAGATGAAGCCAACCAGCCATTTGATCAGCAAAAATATCAACAATTTTTAACGGATATTGGTTACCTTGTGCCTGAAGGACCAGACTTTGCCATTACAACCAGTTACGTTGATGATGAAGTGGCCACTGTTGCAGGGCCACAACTTGTAGTGCCATTAATGAATGCACGTTTTGCTTTAAATGCCGCCAATGCACGTTGGGGGAGTTTGTACGATGCGCTATATGGCACAGACGTTATTAGTGACGATAACGGCGCAGCTGTTAATAAAACGTATAACTCGGTTCGAGGTGCTAAAGTTCAAGCCTACGCTCGTCGATTCTTAGATGAAGTTATACCGTTAACGGGCATAAGTCATAGTGATGTGGTGAGTTATCAGGTAGCTAAGGGAAAATTAATTGTTACCAGTAAATCAGGGCTACAGGTTAGTTTAGTTGATGAACAAAAGTTTGTTGGCTTTAACGGCGCTGAACAAAATCCTAGTGCGATATTGTTTTGCAACAATGGCTTGCATATTGAAATCAAAATTGACCCAAGCATGCCGGTGGCAAAAACTGATCCGGCGTCTGTTGCTGATATCATTTTAGAGTCAGCATTAAGTACCATTCAAGACTGTGAAGACTCAATTGCAGCAGTAGATGCGGCCGATAAAACTGCCGTTTATCGCAATTGGTTAGGATTAATGAAAGGTGATTTGACTGAAACTATTCAGAAAAAAGATCGTTGCATTGTTCGAAAACTCAATGCCGACCGTAGCTATCTTTCACCTGACAATGAATCCTTTGTATTACCGGGCCGTAGTTTGCTGTTTATCCGCAATGTAGGTCATCTGATGACAAATGACGCGATATTGAGCAAAGATAATCAACCCGTGCCAGAAGGTATTTTAGATGGCCTAGTCACTACCTTAATTGCTCTTCATGATTTAAGAGGTAATTCAACGGTGACAAACTCTCAACAAGGCAGTATTTACATTGTAAAACCTAAAATGCATGGCCCTGAAGAAGTTTCCTTTAGTAATGAGTTGTTTAGCAGAATAGAAACTTGTTTTGGCTTAGCAACCAATACCATTAAAATGGGTATTATGGATGAAGAAAGACGCACTTCCGCTAACTTGAAAGAGTGTATTCGGGCAGCAAAAGACCGCCTAGCTTTCATAAATACTGGCTTTTTAGATAGAACAGGTGATGAAATACACACCAGTATGCAAGCAGGCCCTATGGTCCGTAAATCGCTAATGAAGAACGAGCCGTGGATAAATGCTTATGAACAACGCAATGTTCGCATAGGTTTGAAAGCTGGTCTTAAAGGTAAGGCTCAAATAGGGAAGGGGATGTGGGCCATACCTGATGAAATGTCAGCAATGGTCGATTCAAAAATTGCTCACCCTAAATCAGGGGCAAACTGCGCTTGGGTGCCATCGCCAACAGCGGCGACTTTGCATGTTTTGCATTACCATCAAATCAATGTCGGCACGGTGCAAGAAAAACTCCTTCATCAGTATGCCAATACAGCAGATGACGATGGTTTAAAAGAGTTATTAACCTTGCCATTACTGAAAGATAAACAGCATTTAAGTGAACAAGATATTCAACACGAATTGGATAATAATGTTCAAGGTCTACTTGGCTATGTCGTTCGTTGGATTGATCAAGGTACGGGGTGTTCAAAGGTTCCTGATATTGATAATGTTGGTCGTATGGAAGACAGAGCAACACTACGCATCTCGAGCCAGCATATTTGCAATTGGTTACATCATGGTATTTTAACAAAAAAACAAGTTTTAGCATCGCTGCAACGCATGGCAAAAGTTGTTGATCAGCAAAATGTTACCGATCCAACCTATATACCAATGACTTCAAATATTGAGCATAATATCGCCTTCAAGGCAGCTACAGACTTAATATTTAAAGGAAAAATTCAGCCAAGTGGTTATACAGAGCCATTATTACATCAACGCCGTATCGAGTTAAAAGCAGAAAATTAATTAAAGCTATACGGGTTGTAAAAAGCTAACTTTTATTATTTAATGCATAATACCAACTGCAGGGTGAAAACCCTATTGCAGCTGCTTTTGGTTTTACAGTTGGAGAATTTGTGACAAAAAATAAAGCGCCAGAAGGCAATATTCGACAAAAGAATAAATTGTTGATTTTCAATGCCGCTAAAAAAGAATTCGTAACTTATGGTTTTAAAGGGGCATCAATAAAACGTATCGCTGAGCGAGCTAACATTGCTCGAGCCAACATTCATTATTACTTTGATGATAAAACTGACTTATATCAACAATTGTTGAGTAACATCATAGAGGTATGGAATAGAGACTTTGACACATTAAATGCCGAACATGCTCCTAAAGAAGCGCTAAGTGCTTATATTCGCGCTAAAGTGATGCATTCTAAAAAAGATCCTGACTCATCGAGGATTTTTGCCAGTGAATTAATTCATGGCGCACCAGTATTGAATGAATACCTCAATAGTGATTTTAAAGTGTGGTTACAAAAGAAGGTAGAAGTTATCGAGGCTTGGATAGCAAAAGGTCTAATCGATAAAGTAAATCCACATCATTTACTATTTTTAATTTGGAGCTCGACCCAACATTACGCTGATTTTAATGTGCAAGTTGTCGCGGCCTTAGATAAAAAAAACATGAATGAAGATGACTTTGAAGATGTGGTTAGTTCATTAACACAGATTATTTTAAAAGGCTGTGGCATTCGTTAAAGGCCCGTTAACTAAAACCAAACCCAATATCACAAACAAAAAGCCGATATTTTGATAAAATATCGGCTTTTTTGGGTTTTATAAACTTACATAACTGGCTTGACCTTTAGCCTCAGCTAATTCAGCAGCAACAGAGGCAACGGCTAAGTCTTGTAATCCGACTCCCGTGCCATCGAATAAAGTAATTTCGTCGTCAGAAGTACGTCCTAATTGTGTTCCATTGATCACTTCACCAATAGGCACAATTTCACTTGCTTGCAGCAACTTTTGCCCAACAGCATGTTGAGCTTCGCCTATAGTAATTGACTGTGCTAATTCGTCGGTAAAGACTTTAGCGACAGATAACAATGTTGCATCAACTTCTTGTTTACCTTTAGTGTCTGTGCCCATACAGGCAATGTGTGTTCCGGGTTTAACCCACTCTTTATCGAGTAATGCTTCAAACGCCGAAGTAATGGTGATGATAACGTCAGCTTCTGCACATAATGCTTCACGACTTACCGATTCAAATGGCAAACCTAACTCTTCAGCAACCGCTGCAAGGTTAGGAATTTGCTCCGGATGAAAATTCCAACAGAGTACTTTTTCAAAATCACGCTGTTCAACAGCGGCACGTAATTGGAACGTTGATTGATGACCGGCGCCTATCATGCCCAGTATTTTGGCATCTTTTCTCGCTAAATGTGCAATAGACACAGCAGAAGAGGCGGCTGTACGTATCGCGGTTAAATAATTTCCGCTGACTAAGGATTTTAATTTACCGGTATCTGGATCAAATAGAATGACCGTTGATTGGTGATTAGTCAGGTCTTTTTCAACATTTCCAGGCCAGTAACCGCCTGATTTTAAGCCTAAAACCATAGCGTCACGATCGAAGCCAGATTTAAAACCATATAAGGCATCGCCATGGCCAATAGCTTCCCGTATAACAGGAAAGTTATAAGCGGTATTTTTTGCCATGGCAGAAAAAACTTGCTCAACAGCGCTAAACGCTTCTGCTCTGCTGATCACTGCTTGGCAAACCGCTTCAGAAATAACAGATACACCTTTATTTTGATTTGAATTATTCATCATTAATGTCCTAGAAAAGTAGTTATATCCCCGATAAAATTAACCGGAACTAATAAGCTTTACCGCGTGCTGAAACAGGCCATAACGTTTCAACCTTGCCGTTGCGAACACCGACATAATAATCGTGGACATTACAGGTAGGATCACAATGTCCAGGCACAAGTTTTAATTTTTCGTTTACCTTAAGTGCACCATTAGGATCAGAAATGACTCCATGCTCATCAGAGCATTTAATGTACTCGACATCATCTCGGGCAAAAACATAAGGTAAACCACTGTCAACTGACTGTGCCTTAAGCCCAGCGTCACAAATGGCTTTGTCTTTTTTGGTATGACTCATTACTGATGTTAAAATGAATAGGGCATTTTCAAATTCTGAGATCCTTTCTCCATTTTCATCATGAATACGTTGGTAATCAGCATCCATAAATGCATATGAACCACACTGTAATTCATTAAAAACACCAGAGTTTCCTTCAAAATAATATGAACCAGTACCGCCACCACCAACGATGTCACAGTCGAGTCCTTGCGCTTTTAACATTTCAACAGTGCGAACAACCATGGCAATAGCAATGTCGACTTTTTCTTTACGTTCCAAGAAACTTTCTAAATGTTGCATCGCACCTTGGTAAGCTTGAATGCCAGCAAATGTTAAACCTGGTGTTGCAGCAATTGCTTTGGCAATATCTACAACCGGTTGACCTTCACTAACACCACAACGGCCAGCACCACAATCAATTTCAACAAGGCACTCTATTTCAGTACCATGTTTTGCAACCGCTGCAGCCAACTCTGTGACATTATCAAGATCGTCAACACAACAGAGTATCCGAGCACCTAATTTTGGCATACGAGCTAAACGGTCTATTTTTGCAAGATCACGTACTTGGTTTGAAACCAGTACATCTTTAATACCGCCACGAACAAATACTTCGGCTTCAGATACTTTTTGACAACATACCCCACAGCTATCACCAAGACTTTCTTGCAATAAAGCGATATCTACAGATTTATGCATTTTTCCGTGCACACGATGGCGAACACCCATACTTTTAGCCATCTGTCCCATCGTACGAATATTACGTTCTAGTGCATCTAGGTCTACGACTAAACAAGGGGTTTGAATATCTTCTTCATGCATACCGGGTAATGCCGGAACGTCATAACCTACTTCTAAATTATTATTACTTGTCATTATATTCTCCATAGTTTTGATGGTAGGGGTTATCAATTATTACCGTGCAGTACTTATTTGTTTTTCATCCATGGCAGTTTGTCTAAGTCAACATTACCGCCGGTGAGAATGATGCCAATACGTTTGCCTTTAAAGAGTTGTGGGTTTTTCAAAATAATGGCCAATGCTACAGCGCTACTTGGCTCTACCACTATTTTCATGCGTAACCAAATAAGCTTCATTGCCGCAACAATTTCATCTTCAGTTGCGGTTAAAATATCGGTGACATGGTTTTTAACAAAATGCCAAGTTAAGTCTTTCAGAGGTACTTTTAAGCCATCAGCTACCGTTTCAGGGGCATCATCAGCAATGATATGACCCGCTTTAAAAGAGCGAGCGGCATCATCAGCATTAACAGGCTCTGCAGCATATATATTAATTTCGGGTGCTATGGTTGATAACGTCAAGCAGGTGCCTGAAATCATGCCGCCACCACCAATAGGGGCAACTACAGTGTCTAAATCTTTTACCTGAGTGAGCAGTTCTTTTGAACAGGTTGCTTGGCCAGCGATAACACGAGGATCGTTATAAGGATGAACAAAGTCAGCACCAGATATTGCTACAACCTCAGCAAATACTTGCTCACGAGAACTGGTTGAAGGTTGGCATTCAACGAGAGTTCCACCATAACCAACCACGGCATCTTTTTTGGCTTGAGGTGCGTTGTGTGGCATCACCACAGTTACCGGAATGCCACGTTGTCCAGCGGCATAAGAAAGTGATAAGGCATGATTGCCTGAAGAGTGAGTGGCTACGCCAAGTTTTGCTGCTTCATCACTCAAACCAAAAACAGCATTACAGGCTCCTCGTACTTTAAAAGCCGCTGCTTTTTGTAAGTTTTCACATTTAAAAAATAACTCGGCAGCCGTTAATTCATTTAAGAACCTTGATGTTAATACGGGGGTTTTATGGATATAAGGCTTGATGCGTTCATGAGCAATTAGCACATCTTTATAGACTGGAATGTTGTCTGGCGTATTGTTCGACTGATTCATATAGACCTCTTGGTTTACATCAATATTGCTTTGATGTCGGTGTTATGTTGTTAATTCACCTTATTGAAACTTGATTGACCATACAAACCAGACACCTTTCACAATGTGGAAATTCAATAAATACCAACAAAGAACTTTTTATAAGCATTTGAATTTTGGGGAAATAAAATAAGGAGAGAATGGAAGGGGTCGATGGTTTCACTATGTGAAATCAACGGGTAGCTATGTTTCTATGGTTTTCTCTTGCATTTACCTCTATATTTAACCTATAAGCTGACACTAGTGTCAAGAATACCATTCTTTGATTGGTTATAACCTGAGCCGAAATATAATGAAAAGAATCAAACCTGAAGCACGAATTCAAGTCATTGACCGTGCAGCAATGTTACTAGATGCCATTTCTCGCTATACCTTGCCAGTGACCTTAAAAGCACTCAGTGCCGATAGTAATTTAGCGCCTTCTACTGCATTTAGGATCTTACATTCTTTAATTGATAATCATTTTGTCGAACGTGACAGTGCAGGAAAATATCAATTAAGTGGCAGGTTATTACGACTAAGTCATCACCAATATCAAAGCATTGATTTTCGTAAAGTAGCTCTGCCATATATGGAAAAATTACGGGATAAATTTGGCGAAACCATCAATCTTACTGCGCGGGAAGGGGATGTTGTTATCTATGTGCAAAAAGCAACACCAAACAGAATGATGCATGTTCAGCAAATCATTGGTAGCCGCGCTCCTTTACATGTTACAGGCGTCGGTAAAATGATGTTAGGTATGGAAGGAAAAGCCGGTATTAATGGTTATGCACAGCGTACTAACTTACCCGGCTATACCCGTAAAACGTTTTCAACATTAGCGACATTAGAGCAAGAGTGTCAGCGATGTGTAGAGCAAGGGTTTGCCTATGATAATGAAGAAGCCGAAATGGGGGTAGGTTGTATCGGTGTGCTTTTATATGACAGATATGGTGAAGTTGTTGCTGGTTTATCTGTGTCAGCCCCTATTGAACGACGTAAAGATGAATGGGTTAAAGCGCTAATAAAGACGGGGAAGTCTATTTCTATTGAACTTGGTTATATTGAAAACCAAAGTTAATAGTAGCAATGACCCATAAAATTATTTGCGGAACTAAGTATTTAATTTACTAGGATAAACTATGTTAACAATAAACCGAATAAACCAAACAGAAGCGAAATTAATCATTGCCGGTGCCGTTAAAAAAGCGCATGAATTAGGTGTGCCCATGTGTATTTCTGTCGTTGATGAATCAGGAAGTTTAATTGCCTTTGAACGAATGGATGGCGGGAAAATTCACAGTATTACCCTTTCTCAAGATAAGGCCTTTACCGCGGCTTCGGCTCGTAAAGGCACCCATGAATTTAATCAGGCGTGCATTCCCGGTCACGAAAATAATTTATTTGGTATTCATACCGCGCTAGCAGGGAGAATGTGCATTGTTGGCGGCGGCTTACCAATTACCTCCAACGGCAAGGTTGTTGGTGGAATAGGAGTCAGTTCAGGCTCACCTGCACAGGATTTAGGTTGTGCTCAAGCAGGCATTGAAGCTTTTAATCATCCTTTAGTTAGTTAGTTAGTTAGTTAGTTAGTTAGTTAGTTAGTGACTCCGTTAATAACCAGCAATTCTATATCCTGATTCATATATACATCCACCTTGCGCTAGAATTGCTATAAACTGTAAAAAATAAAAATTATAGGAAGTTGTCATGGAATTTAAGGTATATCTCTCAGGTGAAATTCATACGGATTGGCGAGACCAAATCATTCAAGGTTGTCAAACTTACGGCTTGAACATCGTATTTTGTTCTGCGAATACCGATCATGACTCTAGTGACAGTGCTGGTGATGTACTGGGTACTGAAAATCAACCGTTTTGGCGTGACCATAAGTCTGCGAAAGTAAACGCTATCAGAACAAAAACACTGATTGAAAGTTGTGATATTGCAATTATTCGTTTTGGTGATAAATATAAACAATGGAATGCGGCTTTTGACGCTGGTTATTGTGCTGCGTTAGGTAAGCCCTATATCACCTTGCATAGTGACGAAATAATTCATCCGCTTAAAGAGGTGGATGCTGCAGCACACGCATGGGCTACAACCCCGAGTCAAGTTGTGGAAACGCTAAAATACCTAGTCAGTAATTAATCAAACGTATCAAAAGACTAATGCCTAGACAACTTTGTCTTTTAAGTAAGTCAGTGCAGCAAGTCGGTTATCAAAAACAAGATCTGCTGGAATTTTTTCCAGCAATTTTAACTTATCAAAGTCATTTCGGACTCGTTCACAAACACTCGATAATAATATTTCACGCCCTTGGTTTTGATAACTAACAATAATTTCTTCAATGGCAATGGTACTAGTGATGCCAACAAACTGTGCTGCGGTTAAGTCTATCAATAAGGTTTTCTTTTCATCTGATACAGATACGCTTTGCTTTAAACCTCTTGCGACCCCAAAACCTATCGGGCCAGATATATTTAGCATGACCACACGGTCGTCCATTGCTTCAAATAACTGCTTTTCATCGCCACAAAGATGTTCGGCTTGTTCTGCTGTACACAAGTTAATATTATCCAATTGAATTTCAGATAAACGGCGAATAGTGACTAAGTTAGCGACAAATACCCCAATCAAAACCGCGGTCACTAAATCAAATGCTACCGACATCACCATGGTTGAAATCATTAAACCAACACTAAATAATGGCACTTGATGAATACGCTTAAGAAAGTTCCAATCAATAATACTGATACCGACATGCGTTAATATGGCCCCAAGCACCGCTACAGGAATATATGCCGTGTATTCTCCTGCCCAGAGTACAATGGCTAAAATAAAGAGCGCGTGTAATATACCGGATAATGGTGTTGTTCCCCCAGCCTTTAGGTTAGTTACTGTGCGCATGGTTGCGCCACCACCAGGTAAAGCACCAAATAAACCTGCAACAATATTACCAATGCCTTGGCCAACTAACTCTTGATCAGAGTCATGCAATTCATTACTAATACTATCAACCGTTAATGAGGTCATTAATGAATCTAAAGTACTTAATGTTGCAATTAACAAGGCTGATTGGATCATTTCAGCGGTTAATAGGCTGTCCCATATTGGCATATTAAATGATGGCAGTTCACTGGCAATAGGCTCAACCACAGGTATATCAACCCCGGTAACAATAAAAAACAGGGTTGCACTCGCTACCGCTATAATGCTGGCTGGGACCACTCGACTGAATTTTTTAGGCCAAAAAAATAACATTAAAAGACAAGCAAGCCCCAGTGCAGTATTAGTATTGGTTAATGTGCTTATCGACAATGATATTTCAGGTAGTGAGTGTCCAAATAACGGTTCTATTTGTGAAAGGATGATCAACACCCCAATACCTGAAGTAAAACCTGAAATAACGGGGTATGACACCAAAATAAAGTACTTACCTAGCTTGAAAAAGCCAAATAGCATTTGAAACAATCCAGCTAAACTCACTACTGTAAATGCCGCAGCAATGCCATTTTCTGGAGATTGAGCGACGAAACTGGCTAGTATAGCGACCATAGCAACGGTTAATCCCGTGTTAGGTCCTGATATTTGTTGGTTCGTCCCACCAAATATAGAGGCAAATAACCCGGTTAAAATAGCACAGTAGATACCTGCACTTGCACCAACACCCGAGGTAACACCAAAAGCTAAAGCAAAAGGTAATGCTACAATCGTCGATGTTAATGCACCAAAAATATCACCTTTAATGGTTTGTCGATTGAAATGTGAAAGTGAAAGCATAGTGACCTAATTTAATTATGTTTGAATTGGAGCATGCCCGCCTATTTGAACTACTGCAGGCGTTGGCAAAATCTTTAACGAGATTATACAACAAAAAACAATTTCTTGACACAGTTGACAGGTTTTCTGTTTTAAGGATAGGATGATGGTGCCGATTATAAAATGAACATCTAGATATTATAGAATGAAATAAAAAGAAATATCATCCTTAATAAAGGGCCTATGCTAAGTATATCTATGTTATCCCAAGTGAATATATTTTAGTTAACCGAATGCTATTATGTGAAACTTTTCTTTTAGCCGTTGTTTTTAGTTTTCATTGATTTCATAATGTGAAATAGGTAAAACAAGTCAACTGTTAACTTTAGCTGTTATTTATGTTTTATTAATCTCTACCATTGAGTATAAAGAAGTAACCACTTTATTATGTTTAATGGTTTTAGCTTCATGGAAAAAGGGTCAAACACCGCCTCTTTCTATATCATTGGCAAAAGTTGCGATTACTTTTTATCAGTAGTTTAGCGACAAGCAGGTCATGCTTTAAAAATATAAATAAAATGACCTTATTTTCAAACAACCAGAGAACTGTAGTTATGGAACAAGTTAACAAAAGTTACGATAAAGCAGCAAACAATGTCGGTTTTTTAGAACGTTGGTTTAAGTTGTCTTCGCATAATACCACGGTAAAAACTGAGCTCATGGCGGGGCTAACCACCTTTGTAACCATGTCTTATATTATGTTTCTAAACCCGATAATTATGTCTAAAACAGGCATGCCATTTGATGGTTTATTTCTTGCCACCTGTCTTGGTGCCGCTATTGCAACCATTTTAATGGGGATGTATGCAAACTGGCCAGTAGGTCTTGCGCCAGGGATGGGGTTAAATGCCTTCTTCACTTTTTCCGTGGTAGGCTCTATGGGTTATAGTTGGGAAATTGCCTTAGGGACAGTATTCCTTTCCGGGGTGCTTTTTGTCTTAATGAGTGTTACCCGACTTCGAGAGTGGATGCTTGACAGTATTCCGATGAGTCTACGCCTTGCTATGACTGCAGGTGTTGGTTTATTCCTAGGTTTTATTGGTTTACGTTTTACTGGGATCATTGTGCCAGATCCAGATAACGTCGTCGCTATTGCAGATCTTACTCACTTTGGTTTTGGACAGTTTGGACCTGAAGCCCCAGCACTTGGCTTTTTAAGTTTTTTACTTATCGCTATACTTAGTTATCGTAAAGTTTTTGGTGCGGTTGTTATTGGTATCGCAGCTACTACATTTATCGCTTTTATCATGACTTGGATTTTACCTACTGATTTCTTCGTTGTTGCTGAAGCAGCCAAGTCTTTTGCTCCTGCAACCGGTTTTGTTAGCTACAATGGACTCTTAGCGGTTCCTGAATTCTCTGCTCTTGAGCCTATTTTATGGAAAGCCGATATTGCCGGCGCTATGCAAGTTGCTTTAATTCCTGTCATCATTACCTTTCTTTTTGTCAATATATTCGATACTGCAGGTACATTAATGGGACTTGCTGAACGTGCTAATCTTCAAGATAAAAATGGTAAAATTGAAGGTTTAAGTAAATCATTAAAAGCTGATTCAGTTTCTTCTGTTATTGGTACTGCTTTTGGTTGTCCTCCTGTTACTTCTTACGTTGAATCTGCTGCGGGTGTTTCAGTTGGTGGGCGTACAGGGTTAACGGCTGTGACAATCGGTTTGTTATTTCTTATGGGAATGTTTTTCTTACCACTTGCACAAATGTTACCGGGCTTTGCTGTTGATGGTGCGCTTATTTATGTTGCCATGTTGATGATGACCTCTCTTAGAGGGCTTGATTGGGATGATTTAACCGAATATGCACCTGCAGTTTGTACTACAGTAATGATGGCGTTTACGTTCTCTATTGCTAACGGAATTGCTTTTGGTTTTATTACTTATACAGCACTTAAAGTTGGTGCTGGCAAGTCTAGTGAAATATCGAAAGGTGTTTGGGCGCTAACCGCGTTGTTTATTGCTAAGTTCATCTTCTTAACGCATTAATCGTTTCAAGATGAAACAATTGTAGGTTGGGCTTTACCTTATCAAATTGTCAGAATGAATTCTGACCTACAACATATTGTAGACTTTTGTAGGTTGGGCTTTAGCCTAACAAATTATTTTACAATGATTTAAATGAAAAACGCCTTATGTAGTAACATAAGGCGTTTTATGTACAGGATGTACGGTATGACGAAATTGCAGGAGCATAATTTCTTGTTTTAATTTCGTATTTTATTTACTACCAATAAACGAAGGTAATTTAACGGTGATTTCCTTGGTGGTGACTTCTTCATCATTTAAAAATGATTTGATCACTTCAGTTACTTTAGGCGAAGACATAAATAGATTATGTCCAGCGTTCACTATTTTTACTTGAGTTAACTTAGATAAACCTTTAGTCGCTTCTGTTTGACTGTCGACATAAGTTCTTCCATCCAGTGTTCCTGTTAGTAATAAAGTAGGGACATCACTTTTTGGATATGCTCTAAATTCATCACCTAAATCTAAACCTTTTATCGCTTTATTAAGATGAGGCATTGGAAAGTTAAGTGCAGTGCCTAATAGTGATGTTTTTGCTTGCTCGGTTACTTGCTTTAATCGCGACGTGGTAACTCCTGAAGCAACGTCCATTGCTAAAGACATAATATCAAAGGAAATTTTATCACCATTAAAATACCCGCGTTTAAGTACTTGTAACAAGGCAATGTCAGAGCCGGCGTCAAGTTGATGATATAACCCTAATAAATGAACTACACCACGGCGGGGATCAGAGATCATTGCTGAGGCTAAGATTTGCATATGATATTTTTGAAAAAGAAACTCTTGTTCTGAGCCATCTTTTTGCGGTATTTTTACTAACATTGGCTGTTTAACTAATTGTTGATGAACACGATGTATCAATGCCTTTATATCTGGATATTGTTTGGCAGAGTCTGGTTGTGTGTTTATGGCTTGTTGAAGTCTGCCAAAGTAGGCATCTGTTTCAAAAGGAAGTTTGACCGTTTGGTTAAGTCCCTCAGCACTAGCAACAATTACTTTGTCAATCTTGCCTGCCATCACTTTTAAACTAGCAAACGCTAAATGGCTGCCATATGAGATCCCCCATAAAGTTACTTTTTCTTCATTAAAGTGTTCTCTCAATGCATCAATATCTTTTGCACTTTCAACGGTAGTATAACCATGAACATCAATGCCTTTTTTCTGCCAAAAATTAACACATTCATTAGCTGCAAGCTGATATAACGTTGCTATCTGTGGTTCAGTTAACACGGTAGTCATTGGCAATGCTTGATTAGATTGACATTTTAGAGCGGGTTTAGACGCACCTGTGCCACGTTGATCAAGGGCAATTACATCACCAAATTCTCGTAATGCCATAAACAAAGGGTAACGAAATCTCGGGTATTTTGCTGTCATAATACCTGAGCCGCCAGGTCCACCTGAAAGGTAAATGATGGGAGATCCTTTTTTCTTACCTGTTGCCGGAAAACGAACATAATTAACGGGTATCAATCGACTGTTTTTATTGGCTCTGTTTTCAGGAACTTCGATAAATCCTTCAAATGCATCGGTAGTTTTACCATCCATAGTTTCAAAAACTATAGCTTGCTCGTTTTTATAAGTTATTGGTTGATCTCCATTCTCAGCAGCTTGGATAAGTGCAGGGCAGATTGCTAGTGTGGCAACCAATATTTGGGTAAATCTTTTTGAATTTTTAATTAGCATGGGTGGTACCTCTTATTTAGTCTGTCGCTATTAAATCTTCTTTCTATTGGTAAATGCATGCGATATTCTTTAAAGTGTATTGAATTTCCAGACAAAATCGATAAGCGGTAGGGCATATTCGATAAACGGTAGGCAAGTCATTGAGTATTTTTTCACCGGTGTTAACTTTACAAAACCTTAGCAAGGTCTTAGTTGTACTATTAGCTTTCATCGCTTCTACTGCGTATGCGACAAAATTAATTTCAATTAACCCTGACAATATAATCGTTTGTCCAGTTGACGGTGACAGTGATCTTCAAAGTGATTTTTCGTCTTCAAATTGCCAACTAAAAAGCATTTATGACATCAACCCTCAGAATCAAGCACTATGGGTTAAAGCCGTAATTAACGTCCCTCATAAGAATTTAAGTCACCAG
>MAAC01015469.1_pt1 | contig 22900 bp, 17 predicted proteins | sample 1115981 | NCBI WGS metagenome assembly MAAC01 (sample SAMN04961126, study PRJNA320927) | seawater metagenome | isolation source: sample BD02T64 sea water enriched with oil for 64 days | place: USA:Gulf of Mexico | collected 2013-07-27
AAGCTAAGTTATTGTGGGCAAGACTATTATTAGGAGTTAGCTCAACCAATTTACTGTAAAGCTTAGCGGCTTCATTGTCTTGATTATCATTCAAATAATAATCCGCAAGGACATTCATGGTCATAATGTCCTTAGGGTGTTTATTTAGCCAAGTTACTAAGGTATCTATTGCCTTTTGTCGCTCAGATTGTTGCCATAACGCTGACGAAAGGTGAATGGTATTGTAGTTGGTCTCTTGTTTAGCGAGTATCTCTTGATACAAGTTCACCGCATCAGCAGGACGTTGTTCACTCAACGCAATTTGCGCCTGTAATTTGGTGACCGAGAGAAGGTGAGGGTTTAATTTATCCAATGATTTAACTATCGTTTTTGCACCTTCGACATCTCCCTCTTTTAAGGCGATTCGAGCTTTAATCACCAAACTCCCTATGTGTTTAGGTTTGAGCTTTAGCGCACGGGTTACTGATTTCCGCGCCATCTCAAGTTGTCCTATTTTTTCGTAAACCTCTGCCAAGCGATAGTATGGAAAAAACATCTTAGGTGCAATTTCTTGAAGTTTTTGATAACTTGCAATCGATGCTTTTTGCAATCCGATATGCCTTTGAGCATCACCGAGCAGTGCAAACAAACTAGGATGTTCCGGGTGCACCTTTAATGCTTTTTCACTGATCACCAGAGATTTGCGAGCTTCATTATTACTTAAATAATATTGTGCCAATAGTAATCTAGGTTTCAGTTTCTCAGGGCTAATATCGATGGCCTGCTCAAGCCAACTAATACTTTGCTCTTTTTTACCTGCTTCTCGGTCAATAACATATAATTCTATCAACGAAGTGACATCATCAGGGTACTGCTTAATCGCAGATATATATAATCTACGTGCTCGTTTCACATCCTTGCTTTGTTGCATTACCAGAGCAGCTAATAGATGGGTAGTGTTAGGATGACCAGGACGGATTAACAGTGCTCGCATAAATGCACTTTCTGCATTTTTCAATTGCCGTTTCATTACATAGGTTAGTCCTTCAAGCATTGGACCATAGGGACTTTCGGCATGTTCAAGACTTATTTGCTGTGCAACTTTCAGAGCTTGCTCAGCCTGCCTATCTTTGAAATAGCTTAGGGTTAGGGCTATTTTTGCCTGCAGTGATTGTGGGGCTGTTTCTACGGCTTGACCCAGAACAGTTATTGCCGACTTAACATCACCTTGCTGTAATGCTACGCTTGCCAGCGCTAATTTACTGTCTAGTTTTTCCGCGTTTAATGCATCAGCCCTAACGAAAAATTGCTTGCCCAATTCAATCTTACCGGTTTTGATTGATGCCAAACCTGCAGCTATGATTAATTCGCTATCACTTTCAGTAAAGGTACTATCCTCTATTTGAGCCAAGGTTGTGGTTGCTTGTTCGTTTAAACCTAATTTCAATTCCAGAGCGGCTCTTAGTTTTAGAGCAGCTGCATATTCTGGCATTATTACAATGAGTTTTCGCACTTGATTGTATGCAGATTCATAATTCTTGATTAAATAGTTTGATGACGATGCAATATACAAACTTTCAGGGTGCTTTGAATAATTACTGAGGTTTTTTTCAACAAATTGTGCGGCATTTTCATAATCTTTTTGGATGAATTCAATCGTCGCCAGTAAATAGTTTATGTAAATATCATCGGGGGTGACCTGTAAATACTTGAGCAGTTGTTCTTTGGCGGTATCTAATTTATTTGCTTCTATCAACGCCTGCGCAAGTTTTATTTTTGCCAAGTTATCGGCACGAGCTATCTTGTTTGCTTTTTCAAACAACCTAATAGCCTCATCAAAATATTTGTTTCTTAAAGCGATGTCACCTTTGAGTAAAATACCTTCAAAGTGGTTTGGATTATGAGTTAGTAGTTGTTCAAGGTAGCCATCCGCTTTGGAGAATAATAATTGCTGACTTTTTAAAAGCGCTAATGAATATAAAACCTCAGGGTGTTTTGCATTTATTTGAGCCGCCTTGGTTAAAATTTCATCTGCTTGTTCTAAATAGCCCTGATAAATATCAACTTGTGATTGAATGGCGTAAGATTCAACAATTAACTCTGATGGCCAATCCCCCCTATTGGAAAACAGCTCGTTTATTTCTTCAAACTCGTTTAAATGAACAAACAGTTTAGCTAAGCCAACTATTATTTCTGGATTTTCAGGCGAAAGCTTGTAGGCAATATTTATTTCTTTTTTAGCTGAAATGAGATTACCTATATCTAAGTAGATATTTCCTAAAGCTAATCGAGCTATGCTATCTTGAGGTTTTTCACTTATTACATTTTTTAAAAGGATGATAGCATTTTGAGGCCTGCCTTGTTTTAACTGACTTTTCACTTCAACCATATAGTTACTATAATCCTGCGCTGGATTACATGCTTGGATTGAAAAAAGGCAGAACAAAGCTAATACTTTAAACAGTCTGTTGTTAGTTTGTTTTATATCGTTACTCATTAATGTTTTCAAAATATCGTCCTTATTCAAGTGGTGCTTATTAATTTTCGTAGCGTCCCGGCGAAAATATATTATTCGGATCAAGAGCCTGTTTTATTTTATTTATCGCTAACCCATGGCCTTTTTCAGCTTGTGGGAGCTGTCCCATTGCATGAGTGGAAAGCCTGTAGGGGTAATAGCCTTTTTCAATTAATTTTTTCAGTAATTCATCATGACAAGTAAGCGCCCTCTCTTCTTCTCCTTGCCGATCACGATCATAGGTAATAGCGATAACACTATCGATGCAACGTTCTGTTAAAAGTGTCATGGAAATAGCAGGGTCAAATCTATATTTAATCAATGTATCTTCTATGATTTTTTCAAGAATCACCGCATGTTGCCCTGTCATCGGTGCTATTGGTGCTAACCACAGTAGACCACACCTGTCTTTGTCTGGATCTGCTTCATCAGCAGCTGGTGCGGGCGTATTCTTACGCCAATAGGTGCTGGGTAAAAAAGTATTACTTGGAATGCCTTGTTTTAAGGCAAAGAGAGGTTCAACGATTTCTAACGCTTTATCTAGGTCCACACCTGTAAGCCATTGATAAGGTTTTTTAATCATTTTTGCCATCTTGATTAGGCGATCATCAAGAAAGAAAAATTTTACTGATTTAATATGTTTTAAGGCGTTTTTAAGCTTTTTACGTGCCAAAGCTACTTCAGCCTTTGTGCCATAGAGGGCGCCTGAAGCATTCCAACCACCAATTTTAGATTTCTTGCATTGCTTTTCTAACCAATCACTAGGAAGCGGAGTAACATCATTTACTTCTTTCCAAGGGTATTGACCAAATGCAGATACAGCTTTATGTGCATTGACAATATGCATAGCACTTTTTAGGGTGCCATTAAGACGTAATGGTCTGAGAGAGTTAACAAGTTCAGCAAGCTCATCTTTGTTTACATTACAAAAGAATACTTGTGTATATTCAGGCGCAGGCATTAACCATATAGTCATCTTACTAATAATACCAAAATTTGATTGGCTAAAAAGTCCATCAAGGTGTGCCCCTACGCCCCACTTATATACACTTGCAGCTTTAGCATTAGAAAAACGGCCAAAGCCGGTATGCAAACTTTCGCCGCTAGCAAGTATCACCTCTAGCCCACAAACATTTGAGAAATGGTCACCATAGGGTGTATGGCCAAACCCTCGTTCTAGCGTATTACCAATAATACTGCATTGTGAAGAAGAGCCTGTTGCATCAATCCATAAAGGTGCATTTTTAGATTGAAGAAAATCATAGAGTTGTTTTTGTGTCACCCCTGGTTCAAGTGTTACATAGGCTAAATCTTGGTCAAAATCCAAAATTTTATTCATGTTACCTAAATCTACAATTGTACTGTTATTTGATGTTGGTACGCTCGAACCATAGCCCCAATTTTTTCCTGTACTTATGGGATAAAGTGGCGTTTTATGTTCAGAGGCTATTTTTACAATTTGCTGTAGTTGTTCCTTGTTGTTAGGTTTGAGTATTGCCACAACTGAGTGAGGTGTATGATAGGTTGCTGTTTCGTATTCTTTTAAAGTAGCTTTGTCAGTGATGACACTTGCTGGAGGCAGAATTTCAGCCCATTGTGCAATAGCTTGTTTGAAATCCATAAACAACCTCTATCTGAAAAAATCAATTTAATGCTAAATATATCGATGGGCAAAATACTTATCCAATCTATCTATTCGTAACATCAGTATGTGGCAATAAAAATACTTGTTTAACTAAGTCGTCATAAATCTGTGCATAGAGTTCTTTCAACTCAGGGTTTAATTGCGAACAAAAATTATATCTAGACAAAAAAAACATCGCCCTCATGCCGTGATAGTCAATCTCATCACCTATTTGCTCGAAAGGCAGACCAAATCGTCGTAACCGCCTATTTAATTTTGGTTCCATCATGACGAAAGAACCTACATGATTGCAAATATCAGCTAAGGCAACAGCTGCAATATATAATCCCATGGCAATATTCGGAAAATGTCTGTGCTCCTCTTCTGTATAAATAGTGTCAGAGTTAACAGCATTTAGAATGAATGGCGCCTTTTTTTCTTTTTTTCTTCGTCTGAAAGAATTGAGTACCGCAAGTCGTGAAATTTCTCCAAAACTTCCTCGTATCAATTTAGTGGAGTCTAATATCTCTTTATGAGCACTGTGTAAGCAATTTTTCTCAAAAGGCAAAGCAAGATCGGGTTTTTTTACCGGGGGAATAACTAAACGAACACAACCGGCATATACGCCAGTCCGTTTATGCTCTAACAAGCAGTGATATGCATAATCATCGCAATCGTCAGTTTCCATTTGAAGAAGGTTTTCTGGCTCCCATCCTAATTCGTCACAATATACGCCATATCGAATTTTGAACGCTTCTTCTCGCAGTAATTTTGTATCAGCAAATTTGATTTGAAAGAACTGATTAAAATTTTTAGCAATTGAATACTCACCCATTATTGAGTTTTTCGCTTGAAAGGGGTTATAAATTACTATTATAGACGTCAATTGAACATAACAGTAATTAACTTTACTCTCCTTGCTGTTTAGTAATTTAAGGTTTTGTTTTTTAATAATTTAAGCTAGATAAAACCCGATAAATTACGGACTAGCTGATAATGATATAGGCCTCCGTTTTATTGCATTGGATATATAGAATGTTTTTTGCTTTAGAATTTGAATCAAAACTTTACCCTCAGAGAAAACAAGGTATGCCAAAACAGTCGCCAATCGATATTAACAGGAACTAAATCGAGCGACTGCAGTGTAAGTTCAAATAGTGAAAGAGAGTTTGTTTGACTTTATATCTAAAATTGCCAGCTATTGATTTTTATCATCAGCCCTGTAGAGTGGTCATACCAGAAAGATTTATATTAACACTACAAACATCACCTTTATGGCTAACTTTTATTCAACTGACGTAACAGTTATATGTGTAGATCAATTTGCAATTGCATCAACAATCTACACCCCCAAAAAATCGTTGAAGGGCGCAATTTTAATAGGCCCGGCAACAGGGATAAAAAGACAGTTTTATGCCAGCTTTGCTGCTTTTCTTGCCGAAAAAGGCTATGGCGTAATCACCTTTGATAATAGAGGTATTGGAGGCTCTTTAACAGGAAGCGTTAGTGAAAGTGATGCGTCATTGCAGTCTTGGGGTGAAAAAGATATGCCTGCCGTATTGGAACATTTGAAAATAACATTTCCTGATACCAATTATCATTTAATAGGACACAGTGCTGGCGGGCAATTGGTTGGACTAATGCATAATGCGAAAGATTTTACTTCTATCTTTAATTTTGCCAGTTCATCAGGTCAATTAAAAAACATGCCTCTATCCTATGCGGTAAAGGCACATTTTTTTATGAACTTCTTCATCCCATTGAGTAATACCCTTTTTGGTCATACAAAATCTCAATGGTTAGGCATGGGCGAACCTTTGCCTAAAGGGGTTGCTCAACAATGGCGTGCTTGGTGCAATAGCGAAGGTTATGTAAAAGCTTCTTTTGGTAAAACTGTCCATACTCATTTATATGACGATTTATCAACCCCCTCGATGTGGGTGAACGCGGTGGATGATGACATAGCAATTGATAAAAATGTTGAGGATATGCTCAACGTTTTCAGCAAGATGACGGCAGAAACACTCACCTTATCTGCTGATGATTATGCTTTAGATGAAATCGGCCATATGAAATTCTTTAGTCGACAATCGCAGGCATTATGGACTCATGCATTAAACTGGTTAGAAAAGTATTAGCCCTTGATATTAATGACTATGTATTTAACTAATTTATTTTCATAGCGCCTAGTATGATATTGCAATAATTTTATAACTCCTTTATTTAAAATAAATAATTAGGGCTGTGTCAGTTAACAAGAACTAAACCTTTCTTTTAGTTTAGTTCTTGCTGATGAGAGCAATTTCTAGGGCACGTTCACTATTTTTACTCGGCGATTATCGCCCTATCAATTGACTTCAAATGTTCGCACTCCTATAACATCTCTGTCATTTTCCCATATTTCATATCTCGGGTTATCCATATCATCTAAATACCAAATGGCCATCACCAATCGATCCTTATCGTTTGCAACCCTTAACGTGCCCGCATAATCACTTTCAATAGAAGTTCGTAATAAACAACTTTTATAATTGACCTTGATTCCACTTTTCCCTTCAGTAAATTCAGTGCACACTGACAAATAAGCACTCAGGTTATTATCATTGTTGTAACTTACCGTTAGTTCATACTCTTGATCAATAATGAATGATTTAGCAACAACAAGTTCAGCCGTTGTTTCGTAGGTAGCATTGGGATCTAGCTCGCCTTCAACCACTTCAGGTTCATTCAATATCGGGTCAACAGGGGCAGGAGTCGCTACAGCTGGAGGTGTAGAAGTTGAAGAATTATCGCCACCGCCACCACCACATGCCACCATTAACAAACTCATCATAGATACCAATACAATGTTAGTCAGTTTCATGATCTTCTCCTTATTGTTTAAATACGTTGTTAGTATTGCTTTTTTCAACCATAAACCAATCTACATTTAGCTCACCTGAAGTTGTTACGAAACTATGAAAGTCTGGGTAGGCATATTTAATATCCATATACTCTACGGGGTGTTTCCACTCATACGGAATATTTATAGCCCACGGCATACCATTAGCATTGATGAAATACTCTCCATTATCAGCATCTGATGCATCATCACCACGACCTAAAAAATTTGTTTGAAAAGCCTCTGTTGGTGATTGATTTTTAAGATGAACCTCAAACCTTCTTCCCGGTGCTTCGCCAAATACGTAGTTTCTTTCATGTCCTTCAGACGAGAAAATGAAGGGGTCGTACGGGAAATCCGCGACATTGTCTTTGCTGACATTCGCTTCCATGGGTATTTCCAATGAGAAGGTCATTTGAATGCTCGAGCCACAACCTGCTTCTGTGCGATAATATTTGCATGTTTCACCCGAGGTTACGAAATCCCAAAGATCATCGGCGACAATAAATATTGCTTCATCTTTCCCCTCTTCAAGCGGTAAAGCACTTTGCACAACACCATTAATTTTAAAGACCAAGCGATTAGTGTCTACTTCGCTTCGAAGTAATCCAGGGAGCCTAAATGCAAAACCATTATGATAAGATGCGCCAATAGCAACGACCTGCCCTTCTATTTTAACGCGCATTAATGTTCCCGCTACGTCGTAAGATGAAAGTCGATAATGGACAACCACGTCATTCATATCGTAATCTCCCACCAGCGGCCAGTTATCTTCAAAAGCCAAGGTGGCCCAAGTATCAGAAGAAGGGTAATGCATCGCCGTAACATTCTGTTCAGCAATATCAATTTGATAGTCTTCTACTTCACCATCAGAAACGCCACCGGTAGGGGATAAAGATTCTTCAGAACTCAACCTGAAACGTGACCAAGTTGAGCCTGTTTCACTCCAGGTTGGTACGTCGTAAGCGACAACATTACTACCCGCACTCACGGCCTCTGAAATTATAACTTGTTCGTCAGCGTCAAACTCCCCATCCTTGTCAGCATCAACCCATGCATTTACAAATCCATCAGCTGAGGAGGTGATGTCTACAATCGCTGTTTTACCAGCCTCAACACCTGTCACAAATTGAACGCCATCATTATCATCAATATCAGAACCATTATCTGCGTAAGCATTAGTTTCGCTAACGACAGTCTCACCCAAGAATAAGATGCCATCACCCACATCATGGCGTGCACCATTATTGTTTATACTAGAGCCATAAGAATCAGGAGCATCACCAAAATCGGTCGTAGGAGAGTCTTGAGAAACGATAGGGGCAAGTGCGCAACGCGCGCCATCATTGTTACTAGATGAAGGTCCGTATGCAAAAAATTCAGCAACAGGGTAGTCCCAGTTCGTATTTACTCTAAAAATATTACCGTCATTATTTCTACTAATGTATAAGTTACCGGTAACGTCGAAGTAAACAGCACCAAATGTTCCTGACTCGCCTACATTACTAAGCTTAACCGAAGTACCCGCTTGCACATCTATTTTCCAAAGATTACCCCAACGATCAACCGCATAAGCAAAGCCATTATCAGGATGAAACGCCAAATCGTAAATAGCTAGATTAAGAGTTGTTCCGCTAACGATGTTTTCCATTTGTAAGTAGTCATCGCTGCTTTCATCTAATGAAACACGAAATAAGCCGAAACTTCCTCCAGGACGGTATAGGTAATAAGCATTTTCTAAAACAGAAATGTCGCCAACATAGAAACCCTTATTAGGTAAATTTGATAACGATATTGGCTCAACCCCAAAGTCTGCACCAATACGAACAATAGTGCCGTAGTAATAGTTAAATGCGTATAGATAGCGGTCATGTATGCTGAATGCCAATGCATTCATTTTTTGCTGATTCCAATCTGCCGGTGAGATTTTTTCATAAAATCCCGTTGCTAATTGAACACCATACAAATTGGCTAATTTATCCTGAACTAAAAAGGCTTCTGTTGGACACTCCGTAAAGGGTTGTGCGTGTAAACCTACACTAGTCAAACCTATGGCAAATAAAATACCTTTAACTGTTTTTTTTCTCGCTAAATTTATCATAGTGAGTTACATCTCCACATAAAATTAATTATTAAATAGAGTTTTGCAACAACAATGCCAAAAATAATAGTTATATTTTACAACACTTTAAATTGATCGATTATTTTTAGAGCTTTAAAAGGTAAGGGTATTTCGCGATCTGAAAATAAAAATGCAAAATGGTAAATAGTAAACGGATTATATTTTTACTATTGTATTCTGTCATGATTAACTCAGCGTAATATCAATTTTAAACATATGCATTGGTTACTTTATTGATGGGAGAAGCTATAGAATAAAACTCGGTATTAGGGATCAACAATGCAGACACCTTTAACTAAAAAAGCGCTTAAAGGCCCTACCCCTAGATATGCCGTATTATTGATTGCTGTTCTTTCTTGGTCATTTTACTCACCACCAACCTAAACGCATTATTGATTATGGTTCAACCGCACCATGTGAAATAGCTACTTGCATGTGCTTGTATTCCATAACTTTTAACATTAAGCACCAATACCCCCTATTCTAAATTTTTTCGACATTGATTGATTTATCTTATGTGAATTTTATGCTCCCTATACTAAGATTGATAGCTAAAAAGGCCACATCAGCAACCTTTTATCATAAACCTTTTCCTTCAAGTACCTTATTGAGTGACCTTAATACGTTCAATTAAATTTTCAAAAGTAGAGGTTTCTTTAATCGCAAAATCTAATTGCACTAGGTTATTTTTTTTGGTGTGACCAATTGCTGTGTACTGCCATTGTTTCAATGCGGTTACGGCGACTTTATCAAAGACATATGCGGGTTTTGCGTTAACCACTTCCACATTTTCAACAATACCACTTGCAGTCACATCAAATTTCAAGACAACAGAGCCTTCAATTTGGTTTTGTGCTGCTTTTAATGGGTACTTAGGTTCCACACGCATAATAGGCTGAAGTTTAACGGATTCTGCCATTGCATCTCCAGTAATGCTATGTTGATTTCCTGCGTAACTTAACCCTGAGAGCAGCGTCACTGTTGTAAGTATTACCGCTCCTAATATTGATTTAGAAACTTTAGTTTTCCTTTTTAAATTATTAATACGCTCTAACATAATTTTTTTATCTCCATATTTTGTAAAGGGTATTTGCGAAGCTGCTAACGAAGGGCTCGACTGTGCCGCCACTAACAGCGCTTTACCATAGTTTATCCTGCTCTCTTTTGGTTTACGCGCCAAAACAAGTTGATCACAGGAAAGCTCTTGATCTTGGCGAAACCTAAAGTATGCTAGCCAAGCAAGGGGGTGAAACCAAAATAGCAGTAAGCAAGTTATTGCAAATAGGTTCCAATACATGTCATTCCGATCAAAATGACAAATTTCATGTTCCAAAATCAGTTTTTGTTGCTCAACACTGTAAAGCTCAAAAAAGTTTTCTGGAATAATAAGTTTTTGCTGAACGATGCCTACCAGCATAGGGCTATATGTACTTGAATTTTTATATAGTAATAATTTTTTTGGTAACGTTAGTGGCACCATCGATTCATCAATGCCAGTAAACTGCGCCTGTTTATGAGATATAAAATAAATGAATAAGCAATAGGTTACCATTGAAAAAATAACGCTTAACCACAGATAAAAAATCCAAGGCGCAGAGATATTTTGTTGAAGTTGAATTGTCGGATTAACCAAATAGTGTTTTATTTCAATAATGTCAGATATATTATTTTGCTGCCACGGGAGGGGTAAAGTATATATAACTAACCCCAATGGCACCATTATCCATAATAAGTATGTATTACTAGCACCTACTAAGTTTAACAACCATTTATTTCCAACGAGTAATATAGTCAGTAAAAGTGTTAGAGGAATTTGTAATGTAATGAGGTTTTCAATCATTATCTTGCTCCCATTTTGAAATGAGAAGTTTCAACTCATCTATATCCTCTTTCTTCAAATTATTCGTTTTCGCGAAACCAGCAACTAACGGTGAAACTCTTCCCCGGAATAAGCGTTCAATAAAACTCTTACTTTGCATTTCAGTGTAAGCATCTCGCTCAAGTAAAGGATAATACAGATAGTGCCGTTCTTGTTTTTCAAAACCTATGGCCTCTTTTTTTACAAGACGATTTATCAAAGTTCTTACTGTCTTATCGTGCCATGGTTTATTTTTATTAAGCTGTTCAACAATGCTATTTGCTGTAGCAGGGTGTTTAATCCATAAAGCTTCTAAAATTTCAAATTCTGTATTGGTGATATCAGTCATATTTACATTATTACAAGTGTAATCGATGGTTAAGGATTACACTTGTAATAACAACTGTCAAGTCTATTTTTAGGACGTTGAAGAAACTGGAAATACGCTGCTAAATGTTCCCATCATTTCTATTGAGTTATGTGCGACTAGGACTTAAAAGCTATAGGTGAACTAAAATCGAGGCCTGATCTTTCTTGGTCATTTTACTGACCACTAACTTAAACGAGTTATCTATCATACGTTCAATTTCACCTCGCGGAACTGAGCCATCAAGAATAATCGTATTCCATAAACGTTTATTCATATGATAACCAGGGATAATCGATGGGAAAATATCACGTAGCATAACGGCTTCATCTGGATCGCACTTCAAGTTCATCCACCAATCCCCTTTTTTATCCGTATCAGCTTTACTATCGCCCTTACCCATTTTTCCAATGGCTAACGTCGCAAACATTTTATTTTTCACTTTGAAAACTTTAATGTCTTCACCGAAAGGGAAGTCTAACTTGGTTTCTGGCTGATTTAGTAAGTACTGTTCAGCTTGTGTGTAGTCTAGGCTATCAACCATTGCTTGGTTCCTTAGCAAATAAAGTGCTGATTAACAATTTACCGTACTTCTGTATAAGATGAAATATTACCCCCTGCATTAAGTTCTTCTATAGTATAAATTCAATTTTATATTTCAGGTGAACTTATGTGTAGTACACCAAAGCCAACCAAAAAGATTAAAGGGAAAGTCTCAAACAATGTCGTTAGTATTTTATCTCAGGTGAATGCTAAAAAGAGGAAACAGTTTGCTGAACGAGCCAATGAAGCGAGTGAACGACGAGAGATAATAAAAAAAACCACCATATTAAAGCAGAATAAAATAGAGCGGGCTAAAGATCAGGCTTCGTTGAAGAAAAACATTATGATGAGTAAGCCATGGCATTATTGGTTGATAAGGGCTAGTTTTAGTGAAATATTTCATACGATATTCCATAAGAAGCCTTCTATGAAATAGTGGTAAATACGCAAAGAGCCAGCAATTTTTCGACATGTATGAAGCAATAAAACAATAAATTTCCTACATAAAAAAAGCCCTTACGTTTAAAAGTAAGGGCTTTTGTCATTTAGAACAGGTGGTTTTATTAGGTAAATGATTTACATCATCGACTTAATATAACCTTATTAAAAAGAGTATGTCGCTTCTACCCATGCGCTCAAACCTTCACTTGGCAATCTATCCATTACAGGGGTACCAACTTCTTTAACGCGATTATAACCACCTAAGTGATTTTGATATTCTCTATCGAGCAGATTATCAACACCACCACGCAGGGTAAAATCAGCGGTAACAAAATACTCAATATCAATGTTAACTAGACCATAACCAGAGGTTGCCTTCTCTGTATTGGTTGCAGAAACATCATCTTGTGCCGCCACAGCAACTAACGTTAAATTACTGATGACACTTTCATTATGATAACTAACACTTACTTGACCATTAAGGGGGGCAATGCGGTATAAGTTATCATCAATATCACGACGTTCGCCTCTAACATAACTCGCTATACCCGATAATTGGAAATTGTCTGTCAGGTTGTAATACCAATTAACGTCAGCGCCATATAATTTAGCATCAACATTGCTAAATTTAAGTGGGTTGTCGTCATTTGCCATCATCGACGCCATCATTTTCGCTGACGAATCATTCATATCCAGTGGCGTGCCTTGAATGTAGTTGTCAATGCTTTGATAAAATACGTGTGGGGCAATCATAAAGTCACTTGATTGCCAAGTTAAACCAAGATCAGCTTGATAGGCTGTTTCTGACTCAAGATCAATATCACCAATATAGGTATGACCATCTGCTAAGCCACCCGTCGACTCCATTGGTGTCCACAAATAACGCTCTTGGTATGATGGAGCGCGGTTTTTCATTCCTACACCAACGTAAAGTGATAAAGTTTCACTGAGCTGGGTTTGAGTGCTAAGGGCAATATCTACATTAGTATCTGAAACTTTGCGGTCTGCCTTATTAAAATCATCTTCTAGATCACCTAATAAACTTCCCATACTTGGCATCATACCTGAATTCATGTCACCCATGCCTGAATCCATGCCACCCATGCCTGAATCCATGCCACCCATGCCTGAATCCATGCCACCCATGCCTGAGTCCATGCCACCCATGCCTGAGTCCATGCCACCCATGCCTGAGTCCATGCCACCCATGCCTGAGTCCATGTTCATATTCATCGCCATATTACCACTTACTTCATCAGCATTTGATATAGCATGTTTTACTCTAACACCAAGCTGAACGGTAGTTTGTCCATACTGATTTTGCCATTCAGTAAAAAAGCCAAAACGATCATCTTGAACATTGTTAAAGTTGACGACTTCAAACATGTCATTAGTTGGATTGGTAATAACTGAGTCATGCGTTGCAAGATAACCATCAACGCCAAAGCTCAATTCACCAAAACTAAACTCACGATTTAGGACAAACTTAAAGTCTGTCGTATCTGCTAGTGCTGTATTACGACGTTTTTTCATTGGATCATGGGCACGCATTAAAAAGTTAGTCATGCCGTGATCAGCATCTAAATAGCCTACGGACCACTCACCTTGCCATTGTCCCAATTGAAAATCACCATCTAAATTAATTCGGCTACTTTCTATATATTCAATATCCATTGGTAACGCTGGCGTGCCTGAGTCAGTCGTTTTTGTATAGTGATAACTCAAACCAACAGTGTTATTTTCAGTCGCGTGTCTTACATCAAAACCTGCTTGAGTTTTATCAAAATCAGTCGGTTCAATAACCGTTCCATCACCACTTTCCATACTATCACCAGCTTGAGTATTGCCATAAAGTAATACCGCAACATCACCTGTAGCTATGTTGGTTACACCTGACAGCGTACTAGCGCTGTTATTGCTTCGATAACCTGCTTGTAAATCACCTGATACATGAAGGTTTTCTGAATTCATTACTTCGGCTTTACGCATTGAGATATCGATAGCACCGCCAATAGTGCTCATGCCCGCAGAAACTGGTGCAATACCACGATATACTGTCATTGAGTCAACAATGAGTGGTGTTGAATAACTTAAAGGTGTGTCCATGGCGTTAGGGCCGGCACCAATAATAGGATGACCATCAAGTGTTGTAGCAACTCGGTCACCAAATAAACCACGGTACTGAGCTATACCTGTGACAGGGCCATTGCTGTTAATGTTGGCGCCAGGAACAGAAGCTAACCAATTGGCTAAATCAGCTTCAGTTGTTTTGCCTTGCGCGTAACTTTGATTGTCTTCGAGTGAATTATGACGCTGATTTGAGATAGTGATAACTTCAATATCTTTAATCGCGCCTTGAGCATTATTGGCTAAAGCGGGAAGCGTAATAGCACTACTACCTAAGATAACGAGGTTAACAGCTAGAGCAAGAGGTTTTAGAGTAAAATTCATGTGTTTATCACTTACAGTAATATTGGAATAAATTCAATTAATTGAATTGGTATGACGCTATTTTGTAAGTGATTACATTCGGAAACAAATGGAATTGGGCAATGTGCGACAAAGTGTCGCACCTTAAGTTTAGCTTAGTTGCGCTAGGTCAAAAAAGCAGAAAATGTTAACTAAAAAATACTAGATAATACCTGCTTTTTTCAAGTGATTTCGAGCAATTTCAATACGAACAGCTTTCATTTCTGCATAATTACCGCGGGTAAAATTAAAGGCAAAATAATGTACACCTTTATCATTTTCAACAAAGCCAACATACCAACCTAGCATAGCCTTACTGCTTTTATCATTGCTATTTGCTTTACCTGCTCCTGTTTTTGCGTAGAGCAAATAGTTAGCCTTTTTTTCAACCAACATTACTTCTTTTAGGGTATCAATGCTGTGCTGACTAACACCTAACTGTCCTCCATGCATTTTTTGTAAAAAGCGAACTTGTTCTAATGCCGATATTCTCATACTGCCATTTAGCCAAAAGTCATCTAACCCAGAAGAAATATCCTGATTTCCGTAATTAAATTTTGAGACATAAGCTTTCATTTTATCTTGCCCTATATCCGACGCTACTTGTCTAAAAATAGGCACCATAGAAAACTTAAATGCTGTCGAAAGGTCATACTCAGGAAGTTTCCAAACCGATGGCCACCATTTTTTTTCCGGATATTTCTCTTTATCAAACGTTAACACTTGTTGTGCGCTTGCTATTTGCTTGCTATCTAATGCAATGAGGCTATTTGCTATTTTAAAAGTAGAAAAAGGGGATAAGCGTTGCTTTGCTCTCCTTTCATTTACCAGTGATAACACCTCATTTTCTTCTGTGTATGACGAGCCTTGAGTCACCTTGACACTATTTTGAGTATTTACATCTTCACTCAATGCCTCATTGACGATTTGTGTCATTACTTCACTTTTCTTTTCACTCAGTAAAACAAAAGTACAATCATTACTGCTAGCAAGACACAACTCATTGCTAGCAACTGCTTGGTGAATGAAACCGTTTAATGCTAATACACTAACAATACTGATAATTTTTTTCACACAAACCTCTTTATTGGAAAACTGAATAGAAAGTTTTAGTCATTTTACTGAACTTACATTCTGAAGCAAAACCAGAATACATAAAAGAAAAATCATACGCGGCTTCAGTATAAGGAGCAATGACATATATCAAGCAAGATGATTTATGTCATTGATAAGGTGACAAATACAAATTAAGTGTCACAATGGTTAAATAGGTTATCAACAGGAAAATGAATGAAAACTTTTTTTACTTTAGTTTTTGTACTATTAAGTTCTACTGCGTTTGCCTCTGAGCAAGCCGAAGAAATATTTGCACAGCTTACTCCCTCTCTTTACCAAATTAAATTAATTGATAAAGCCAGCGGAGAGAAGTCTTCGATTGGCTCAGGCTTTCAAATCAGTAGTGATGGCATTATTGCCACCAACTATCATGTGATATCTAGCTATGCCCGTCATCCAGAAAAATATCGCATTGAGTACTTAGATCATCGAGGAAAGATGGCAGAGGTGGAACTGGTTAGTGTCGATGTTATTAATGATTTGGCATTAGTAAAACGTCAGGTTGAAGAAGAAATGCCTTATTTCCAGCTTTCGGATCAAAAGCCTATTAAAGGTGAAAAGTTATTTGCTTTAGGCAACCCTCATGATTTAGGCATGATTGTTGTACCTGGCACCTACAACGGATTAAAAAAAGAATCTTTTAATGAACGTATTCACTTCACCGGCTCTATTAACTCCGGTATGAGTGGTGGGCCTGTAGTAAACAAGTCTGAAAAGGTAGTCGGTATTAATGTTGCCACATCAGGCAACCAAATTGGCTTTTTAGTCCCTCATGATAAACTGGTCAAGTTGTTTAATGACTATAACAAAAAAGCCCCTATCGGTATTAAACAGCAAATGGCTGAACAGTTATTAGCTAACCAAAATAAGCTAATGCAGGCGTTGCTTAATAATACTTGGCAAAGTAAAGAGCTAGCAGGTAAAGCAATGATTCCAATTATTGAGGCCCCCTTTATTCGCTGCTGGGGTGACTCTAATGCTGATAAAACCGATGCACTTATTTTAGCAGCCATTGCCAATTGCTCACTCGATGAAAATACCTACCTTTCATCACACTTTTTTACCGGTAGTGTCGAAATTGAATTTCGTTTTATGCAGGCAAAAAATTTAAGTGATAATAAGTTTTATCATTTATACCAACAGCAGATAGCCCGAGCTGGTGCTGGCAATAGAGCAGGAAAAAATGATGTCAGTGAGTATCAATGCCACCATGACTTAGTTACGCCTTCAAGCACTGCTAATACAAATAAGGCTATTACTAATAAGAGTATATTTTGCACTCGTGCTTACAAAGACTTCTCCGGGTTGTTTGATGTTTTATATTTAGGAGCCAGTGTCGATAAAGATCAACAAGCGTTAGTAAGTCACTTTACTCTTGCTGGCGTCAGCCAAGAGAATGCGATGGCATTTACTGGTAAGTTTATGGAGGCTGTCTCATGGAAGTAAGTATGGAAGTAACTCAACACTCTGATGATTGCACCACAGGAGTAGCGCCAACGACGGCAACGGAAAACGATGATTTATCACTTGAACTAGGTGAGATCATCATTGAAGAGATCAGTCGTAACCATAAACTAATACATCGCCATAAATTTAACCTAAATGAGGTATCCATTGGCCGAAATTATCATAATGATATAATTTTAACTGACCCGCATATTTGCCCAAAACATCTCTCTTTAACATATTCTCAAGGTCTCTGGCGTCTTAATGACAACAATTCAGTTAATGGGACGCTATTGCAACATAACCAAGAAAAACGGCAAGACGCGCATCAACAAGTGATTAGCGATGGTGATGTCATCACTTTAGGGAAAAGCCAGTTAAGAGTGTTATTCAGTGATCATCAGATATCAGACACCATTGCCTTTAGCCCGTTTGAGTCGCTTATTGATTTTATCCGACATCCAATTGCTGTCTTTATGAGTGTTGCTTTATTTATGCTAATAGCCGGTAATATTTCCTATTTAAGTCAACAAGTAGAAACGAATATAAGCCAGTTATTTGTTAGCGCTTTTAGTATGAGTTTATTATTTTCCCTATGGCCTGCTGGCGTTGCCTTAGTATCTCACCTCACTAAAAATGAACCGAGGATTTTAGCTCAGTTTGGCATTAGTTTTGTCTTTTTCATCTTGATGTGGTTCAGTGATTTACTAGAGGAGATTATTGCATTTAACTCTGCTAGTAACTCTGTTTTAGGCTTATTCATTGCGTTACTACCAATTTTGTTAGCCTTTGGTTTACTTTGGCTAAACAGCTATATTGGTTTTCATATGAGCGCTAAGCGTCGGATTGTTGTAGCAATAAGCATTACTGCATTACTGTTTGGCGGCACCTACTTATTACAATACAGTAAAAAGCGGGAGTTTAATCCGCACCCTAATTATAATGCAACCATTATGGCACCTGTCTTTTTAATAGCGCCCAGCAATAGTGTTGACGATTTTATTAAACAAAGTAATAACTTATTTGAGCAAGCGAGTAAAGCTGCTCTAGAAGAAGACTAATAAGAGAATAAACAAGACAACGCTCATAAAGAGCCCATAAAAAAAGCTTATTTTGTGACGAAAATAAGCTTTTTTTGTTTGCGCAATTACTGATTATGGAGCACTTAAGTATTACAACCTACGGTCGAGGAATAAAACCTACCGCTTCGTATACCGATGCCAGCACTTTGTTTGCTCGAGCAGATGCTTTCTCAGCACCATTGCGCATGACTTGCTCTAAGAACTCTGTATCTGCACGGTATTGGTGAAACTTAGTTTGAATTGGTTCTAACAAGGCCACTACTGCATCAGCGACATCACCCTTTAAATGGCCATACATTTTATCTTCATAGGCTGGCACTAAATCAGCAACACTTTTACCTGTGGCACAAGACAATAATGACAATAAGTTAGATACACCTGGCTTTTCTTCAAGATCATAATATATACGAGCTTGTTCATCAGAATCAGTAACCGCACGTTTAATTTTCTTGGCAATCTTTTTAGGGTCTTCTAATAAGCCAATGAAGTTACCTGGGTTAGTATCAGATTTAGACATTTTTTTAGTGGGTTCAAGCAAGCTCATTACACGAGCACCGTGCTCAGGAATGAACGGATCTGGTACGGTGAAAATGTCGCCATAAAGGTTATTAAAACGTGTAGCAATATCTCTTGCTAATTCTAAATGCTGCTTTTGATCATCGCCAACAGGAACACGATCCGCGCCGTAAAGCAAGATATCAGCAGCCATCAATACTGGATAAGTAAATAGACCTGAATTCATATTAGCTTCAGATTTTTGTGATTTATCCTTGTATTGAGTCATGCGATTTAACTCGCCCATTTGAGTATAACAGTTCAGCACCCAGCTCAATTGTGCGTGTGCTGGAACATGCGATTGAATGAAGATAGTACTTTGTTCAGGGTCAACGCCACAAGCCAAATAGAGGGCTAAACCGTCTAAGGTTGCATTGCGTAGGTCTTCGGCCTTAGGGCGAACGGTTATAGCATGCTGGTCTACTAACATGTAGTAACATTCGTGTGTTGATTGCATATCAACCCATTGTTTTAATGCGCCTAAATAATTACCAATAGTTAACTCGCCTGACGGCTGACAGCCACTCAATACAATAGGTTTACTTGTCATTTTTTTACCCTTTAAATTCAGAATGCTTTACTGTTTTTTCTATTATTCACTAATGTTTATTGCGCTACTTTTGCTAACTCACTACGCATCTCATCAATTGCTACTTTGTAGTCATCTTGAGAAAATATTGCAGAGCCAGCAACAAACATGTCTGCCCCTGCTTCAGCAATTTCAGCAATATTATTGGCTTTAACACCGCCATCAACTTGCAAGCGAATATCATAACCACTTTGCTCAATTTTTTCTTTTACCAAACGTAACTTATCTAATGTGGTAGGAATAAAGGATTGACCACCAAAACCTGGATTTACTGACATTAATAAAATCACATCAAGCTTATCCATGACAAAATCTAAACAATGCAAAGGTGTCGCTGGGTTAAGCACTAAACCAGCTTTACAACCATTGTCCTTGATGAGTTGTAAGCTTCTATCTATATGATCACTGGCTTCAGGATGGAAAGTTATGATGTCAGCACCTGCTTTAGCAAAACCAGGAATAAGAGTATCAACATTCTTAACCATTAAATGAACATCAATTGGAGCCGTTATACCGTAATCACGCAAAGACTTACAGATCATCGGACCAAACGTTAGGTTTGGCACAAAGTGGTTATCCATCACATCAAAATGAACGACGTCGGCGCCCGCCGCTAGGACTTCAGCAACATCATCACCTAATCGAGCAAAGTCGGCAGATAATATAGAAGGGGCAATTAAAAATGGTGACATGAGCAAAGGTTCCTAAAAAAATATGCCGCTATTATACCCGTTACCAATCAAAGTGCACGATTTCAGTGGGAATTAACAAAACTTTTGACAAGGAAAAGGGATAAAACATCGTTATTCAATGCGATGAATATTCAACAGCTATTTGCCAAGTGTTTCCCTCACGCGATTAGCCCAGCAATCGTCGATTAAATGAATGCCCTAACGCACTGCTTTTGCACATAACTTGAATTAACGCACCAAAAAAGCGCGCTCCACTAATCCTGTGGATATAACACAACACTACAGAAGTATCATATCAATTTGATTTTTATATATAAATCCCATAAAAGCACTTAAAAATCAACTTGGGCATTAACTTTGCAATTCTCTAACTAGCTTAAAACTATCTTTAACTTATCTAATAACTTTTACACAATGAGAATAATATGAAAAAGACACTAGTAAATATCGCACTTTCTTCTGCTCTACTAGCAGGCTCGATTACAGCATCTACAGTATTTGCTGTTGAAGGGTTATCTGCAAACGTTGGGGCAACTAGCAACTATTTATGGCGTGGCGTTACACAAACAGATGACGCTGCAGCGATTTCTGGTGGTATTGACTATGCGCACGAATCAGGCTTTTATGCTGGGACTTGGGCTTCTAATGTCGATTTTGGTGATGATGCTAGCGCTGAATTAGATTTTTATTTTGGCTTTGGTGGTGAGCTAGGTCAAGGTGTAGGTTATGATGTTGGATACATTTATTATGCTTACCCAGACTCAGCTCAAACTGACAGTACTAATGAATATGATTTTGGTGAAGTGTACGGTTCATTAAGCTATTCTTATTTTTCTATTTCAGCCAACTACGGTGTAAATAATGATGATGGTGCGAAGTGGGCTGATAGTGCATTATACATTTCTGCAGACGCAGAATTTGAAGTAGCCGAAGGTTTAACTTTAGCGCTACATATAGGCGACTACTCATTCGAAGATGCCTACAAAAGCGATGATTATAGTGATTACGGTGTTAGCTTGAGCAAAGATGGATTCACCTTCGCGGTATCAGATACAGATATGGACAACGATGATGTGAAGTTTACTGTTTCGTATTCTATTGATATTGATTTATAAAACAGTCTGTTTTTCAGCTGCTTGACAAATAGCTGAAAAAATAGTCAAAGACTTTGAGGTGGGTCTAAGTTATACTGACACACCTCTTTTAGTTAACAGTGAAAAATCATGTCAAAATGGATTATGACAAACTATTTTCTTTCTAAGTTTAAGCAATTGCTCTTTGCTTTTACCTTTACCCTCATCACCTTATTTGCACTCAGTAATTATTCCGGCGATCAAAGCGTTCAGGCAAAATTACTAAACTCATGCATGGTTGTTGAATCGAACTTGCCGATAAATCATATAAATCACCCATGCCATACCACTAATATGTCAAATAAAAGCTGGATATCTTGGTTGTCAGGTGAGAGTAAATCAACGCATTTACATTTTTTAGATTTACTAGAGCTTATTCATCATAGCTTCCATTAAGACAACTTTAGCTTTTATCATTCAAAGCAGCATTAAAAACACGTTTAAAAGTGTCGCAGCTGCTTTTTTTGGTGTGCAAAATGAAAGTAACCGTAAACGAGATTTCTCTGAAGGTCGACTATCCCACTTTATTATTGCAGGCATCATCGCTGTACTGATCTTTATTGGGTGTTTGGTAGCAGTCGTCAGCTTAGTTATGCCAAACTAATACAACTTACTAATCACGTATGTGTAAAGTAATTATTTATAAAGTGCTAATACTTCTTTAACTTTTACTCGTCCTTTGCCCTTTCGGCTTATTGAACGTTGCACTTGAAAAAACTCCCGTTTATCTGCATTTTTATAAAGTTCACGAGTAAACTCTACATGGTGATTAGAAATAATAGTCGCCACCCCTTGCTGCTTTGCTTTTTCAGCGCAAGCCACTAAGCGGATCTGATCTTCATCGGTAAATGCATTACCAGCATAAGCGGTGAAATTAGAAGTTCTATTAATTGGAGAGTAAGGCGGATCACAATAAATAACATCATCACTTTTTATTTGAGTGAATGCTGTTTGAAAATCACCTTGTAGAAACGTGGCTCTTTGTGCTTTCTTTGAGAAAAACTCTAACTCCGCTTTAGGGAAGTATGGATGTTTATATCTTCCAAATGGTACATTGTAGCCTCCACTTTTATTATAGCGGCATAGTCCATTGTAACCATGTCGATTTAGATACAAGAAGAGTAAAGAACGTTGGTAAGGGTCCTTAGATTCGTTAAACTGCTTACGCAACTCATAATATTTTTCTGGGTGGTTATAATCACCATTAAAGTATATTTGAGCATCTGCAATAAACTGAGAAGACTGATTTTTAATGATATTGAAAAGAGAAATCAAATCCTTATTCATATCAATTAATAAATATTCATCGAACTCTACGTTCAAGAACACAGAGCCTCCACCTACAAAGGGTTCGACAAGTCTTATTTTACCTTTTATAGGTAAAACTTTTAGGATTTCACCTACCACTCTTTTCTTGCCGCCCGCCCATTTTAGGGGTGATCGCATATCAGTTTGCAATGTATCTTTACTCACTCTAGACCTTATTGC
>MAAC01017939.1_pt1 | contig 22889 bp, 17 predicted proteins | sample 1115981 | NCBI WGS metagenome assembly MAAC01 (sample SAMN04961126, study PRJNA320927) | seawater metagenome | isolation source: sample BD02T64 sea water enriched with oil for 64 days | place: USA:Gulf of Mexico | collected 2013-07-27
GGTAAAAACCCTTGAGTTACGCCCAACACAGGGAATAAAGCAAACATCATAACCCTGTTGATGATGCCATAAATAGCAATGGAAACCTCTCCACCGTATTTGAATAAGGTATAGTTTAAGATAACGATGAGCAAACTAATGGTTCCCTGTCGTACGATTGTTACACCTCCTAAAGAGATAATCTCTTTAACAATTTTAAAATCTAAAACAAAGTTTTTTACCTGAATGCTGAGACTACTTTTAGATGATAAAAAGAAGCCTAGAACAAATAATCCACTAGTTGCATACGAAATAGTTGTGGCCAAACCGGCTCCGTACATGCCCCAATCAAATATTTTGATAAAAAGAATGTCTAATAATATATTAGCAATGGCAGGGATAATCATAGAATACATGGCAAACTTAGGCTGGCCGACTGCTCTAATAATTGGATTTCCCATCATGGCAAAAGCAAAAAAGGGTACGCCATATATAACAACATGAAAGTATTCGGTTGCAGGGTTCACGATAGCGCCATTAGCACCAAATAATTGTAAAATAGGAAAACAAAAATAGGTTCCTAACAAAACAAATAGCAACGATAATCCTACAGTTAGTGTAATTTGATTCCCAAAAGTTTTAAATGCTTTGTCGAATTTTTTAGCTCCCATAGCTCTAGAAATAATAGAACCACCTCCGATACCAATTCCCATACCGATAGAAGAAATAAAGAAGGCTATTGGTAGCACAACCGTTATAGCAGCAATGGCCATAATCCCAATCCATTGTCCAACAAAAATAGTATCGACAATCATGTTTAACGACATTACTAAAATTCCGATAGAAGCAGGTACTGCTTGTTTTATTAGGAGTTTGCTAATTTTTTCTGTACCTAATTCGTTAACTGTTTTGTTCATGCGGGGCTTTTGGTTGTTCCAAAGATGCACCCTTTCTGCTGGCTATATTCAGAAAGAAATGTTAAAGAATTTGGCTTTCACAAAACTTTAAGATTTCTTTAAGGTTGATGACTGTAAGGAATTGAAAACATAAAAGTAGCATATGAAACATTTCTTGTATGTTTGCCTTTTAAACCAGTGTATGAGCGAAATTAAAAAGATATTTACCTATCAACATACAGTAAAAGAACACGAACTTGACAGCTTGCAACATGTTAACAATGTAGTATATGTACAATGGATTCAGGATGTTTCTATCAAACATTGGAATGATTTATCAAAAAACAGTCCAGATTTAAACTTTGTATGGGTGGTTACTCGCCACGAAATTGACTATAGAGGACAAGCTGTGTTGGGCGATGATATTACTTTTAAAACCTGGGTTGGTGAAACAAAAGGTGTGACTTCTGTAAGACATGTTGAAATTTATAAAGGCACTGTTTTATTAGTAAGTGCCATCACAACTTGGTGCATGCTACATGCCAAAACCTTGAAGCCAGCTAGAATTACAGAAAGTGTTTTAAAAGTATTAGAAGCAGGTAAATAAACGTACATTTGCACTTTCAAAATAAGCATATGTCTACATTTAAAGATTTAGGAGTTCGTAAAGATTTTATAGCTTCTTTAAAAGAGTTAAAGATTGTAACTCCAACAGAGATTCAAGAAAAAACCATTCCTGTTTTATTGTCAACAACTACAGATTTAGTTGGTTTGGCCCAAACTGGTACCGGTAAAACTGCTGCTTTTGGGTTGCCGATTTTACATAAAATAGACCTTTCAAATGATGCTGTTCAGGCGTTAATTTTATCACCTACTAGAGAATTAGTACAGCAAATTAAAAAGCAACTTTTTAAATTCACCAAACACTCAGAAAAGCAAATTTTCTGTGAAGGTGTGTATGGAGGCGAGAAAATTGACAGACAAATTGCAAATTTAAAAAGAACCACACATGTTATTGTGGCGACTCCAGGGAGATTGATCGATTTGATAGAACGTGGTGAGGTGAATCTTAAAAGTGTAAAAACCTTAGTGTTAGATGAAGCAGATGAGATGCTGAGTATGGGGTTTAAGCACGATTTAAATAGAATCTTAAAATATACAGACGGTACGAGTAACACCTGGTTGTTCTCTGCAACCATGCCAGAAGAGATTAAAAAAATTATTAAAAAATACATGAGCCCAAGCGCAATTCGCATTGCTGTGAATGAAAATAGCTTGGTAAATGAAAATATTTCGCACCAGTATATAAAAACATCAATTAAAGAAAAAACAGAATTAATAGTCAAGTTTTTAGAGAAAAGACCAAATGATAGAGGTATTATTTTTTGTAGAACCAAAGCCGGAACTCAAAATTTAACAGATCAATTAAAAGAAGAAGGCTTTTCTGTTGAGGCCCTTGAAGGAAACATGCAGCAAAAAGAGCGTGATAGAGCCATGCGTATCTTTAAAAATGGGAACTGTCAATGTTTAATTTCTACCGATGTTTCTGCACGTGGTATTGATGTAAGCAACTTAGCATTTGTAATTCACCATCAATTACCAGAACAATTAGAATATTACACACATAGAAGTGGAAGAACTGCAAGAGCAGGGAAAACAGGGTTTTCTTTAGCCTTAGTATTGCCGTATGAATTGGAACAAATTCAGAAGATTCAAAAAGATTTAGGAATAAAATTCAATGAGATTTCATTTTAAAAAATGGATTTAATTTACGTTTTTGACATCATCGGAACGTTTGCTTTTGCAATTTCTGGAGCGCTGGTAGCTTCAAAGAAAGATTTCGATTTGTTTGGAGTGGTTATTATTGCTTTTGTTACCGCTGTAGGTGGTGGAATGACACGTGATGTTCTAATTAATGCACATCCAATTAATTGGATTGGGGATTTAAATTATATCTGGACTATTTTGGCCGCAGTTGTGTTCACCTTTTTATTTAAAAGTAAAATTGCACCCTTAAGTAAAACCATGTTTTTATTTGATACCATTGGTATAGGAGTTTTCACATTATTAGGAACTCAGAAAGGACTGTCGTATAATTTACATCCTTTTATAGCTGTAGTTATGGGAATGGTTTCTTCTGTAATTGGTGGCGTGATAAGAGATGTATTGACCAATGAAGTTCCATTAATTTTTAAGAAAGAAATATATGCGTCTGCATGTTTGGCCGGTGGGACTATGTATTTAGTAACCAATCATTTTGAACTGGCTGAAAATTTACAATATATAGCCACTATTGTAACTGTGATTGTGATACGATTGTTGGCAGTGAAATTTCATCTAAGACTACCCAAAATCAAAGATGATCTCTTTGGAAAATTAAGATAAAAAAAAGCGCTAGATTTTTCTAGCGCTTTTTTTAGTGATATGCTGAATATAAATATGATTGCTATTATTTGATGTCTTTCAATAATTCTTGAATAGATCGCTCTAACTGCTGATCTCTCCCTTTATCTATAACTCCAGGCATATTCTTTACTTGGATTAAAGGATTTGTTTGATTGTTTTCCATCCATTCACCAGCTTTATTTTTAGCACTAATAGGTACAACGCCCCAATACGATCCGTTTGGTAATCCCTCCCAACCAGCAAAACTACACGTTCCAGGTACGGGCATACCTACTGTTTTACCTATTTTTAGATCTGTATATCCTGAGGCATAACAATGCCCATCTGAATACATGCTTTCATTAAAAATAGATAAGGTTGGTTTTGTCCATCTAGAGGTTGGCTCTCCACCAACAACTTTTGCTTCTGTCTCATAGCTTATAAATGGAACTCCAGTAAAGAACATGGCCAAGTCGGCCACTAAATCTCCACCGCCATTAAATCGAGTATCCACAATCATTGCTTTTTTATCAGCATATTTACCCATCATATCTTGATAGATACTTCTGTAAGGGCCATCACCCATACCAGGAATATGTACATAGCCCAATTGACCATTACTCAATTTAGCGACCTCTTTTTCATTGATGTCAACCCATCTTTTATACAGTAAGTTGTTTTTTGCACCTAGGGTAATAGGTTTTACGGTAATGACTTGTCTCTTTTTTGATGTGGGATCAAGTATTTCGAGCAACATAAATTTGCCTGATTTTCTATTTAAATATTTAGCTACGTCTTGATTCTTATCAATAATTTCTCCATTGATTTTTTCAATTACCATTCCGGCTTTAATCTTAAATTTTGCTTTATCTAATGGACCTCCACGAATAATTTCGTCGATTAAAATTCCATCTCCTTTATGCTTGTAATTCATAAAAATACCTAGTGAAGCTGTAGCGTCTGCATTCTGAATTCTACCACCACTATATCCAGAACCAGCATGAGAAACATTTAATTCACCCAGCATTTCTGATAGCATTTCTGAAAACTCATGACCATTGCCAATATGTGGTAAATACTTTTGATATTCTTTCTTTAATTGTTTCCAATTGATACCATGAAAATTAGGTTCGTAAAAGATTGCTTTTGTGCGTATCCAAACATGGTTAAACATCGCTGTTCTTTCTGCAGCTTCATCGAATTGCATTTCACCTTTAATTCTAACACCTTTTTGTTTCCATCCAGTTGGGGTAATTTTAGAAATTTTACCACTACTTAATAGGTATAAGTTTTTCTTCTCTGCATCCCATTGCAAACTTCCGCCACCTGCATTTAACTTTAACACCATTTTAGTAGCCCTTGTTCTTAGGTTCGTACTCCAGAGATTGGCTCTTCCTTCAAACCTTGATAAATAATACAATACATCGCCTTTTTTAGAAAGGACAGCATCTCCCAAGCTAGAAGAATGAATGGTTAACCTTTTGGTTCTATCTTTCATATTGTCCCAATCAAAGGTAAGTGGAGTAGGACCTTTCTTCTTTTTATTCTCTTTCTTCTTGTCTTTAGACTTTGAAGTACCTTTTTTACCTTTCTTCTCCTTGTCTACTTTTTCTTTGGCCTTTTTAGTTTCTTCATTAATTGCTTTCATTAGCTTAAAATCTTCATCACTTAGATTAGATTCATCCCAAGCATCTTGCGTAAAGAACATGCTATATACATCGCTCTGCGATTGACCACTGGTTGCGTATGACTTCAAGCCATTTCTATTGCTAAACCAAATCATTTGTTTACCTCCATTTACCCATTTAGGACTGTAATCATAATACCCACTTTCATTCAAGTTTACGCGTTTAGAGCCATCGGCAGCCATAAGTAATACTTCACCATTGCTCAATGTTTTACTCCAGTCTACTAACAGCCATTTGCTGTCTGGACTCCAGGTGAAATTTTGATCCCCATCTCTCATATGGAAGAGATCTTTTGGTGTAAGTAGGGTGGTTTCTTTGCCTGATTTTAAGGTCCTTACTTTTAACGTTCTTCTCCCAGCGATATAAGCTAAACTCTTACCATCTGGTGAGTATTGCGGCAAGTAATTATCAACCTTGTTTTCGATTACAGCAGTTTCCTTAAGCAGGGTAGCAGCATAGAAAAAAGGCTCTTCTTTTCTCAGTTTTTCTGTTTTATAAATACTCCATTTTCCATTTCGTTCGCTACTATATACCACAGACTTTCCTTCTGGTCCCCAGGTTACAAAACGCTCATTTTCTGGAGTATTGGTTACTCTTTTTGTAAATGATTTGTCTACAGATGTTACAAAAACTTCGCCTCGAGCTATAAAAGCAATTTCTTTTCCGTTAGGAGAAATGGCCATTTCTCGAATACCTCCGTTGATAGAAATATATTTATCACTATTGTCAATGTTTTGAGTGGTTATTTTTACGGATACTTTAGTAGGTTTTCTACCTTCTCTCATCGTATACAATTCACCATCAAACCCAAATGAAATTACGCCATTACCAATACTTAAAAAACGAATTGGATGTAGCTTAAAATTAGTGATTTGCTCGCTGTGACTTGGATTACTTAATGAAAGTTTATGGACGTTAAAAGTGCCGCTTTTTTCGCTTAAATAATAGATACTCTTTTCATCAGGGCTAAACACAGGTTGCCTGTCTTCACCCTTAAAAGAAGTGATCATTTTATGCACTTTCGTTTTAGTATCATAGGTCCAAATATCTCTGGTAATAGAAGATGTATGGTGTTTTCTAAATTCATTTTCACCCCCTTTTTTATCATGATATATCATAGTCCTACCATTTTTTGATAGCTGAACATATTCTGCCGGAACTGTAAAAATTTGTGAAACTTTTCCTCCTTTTGCTGGAACACTATACAATTCTGGTTGAGAACCCGTTGGATATTGTCTGTGTTTTACATCATCTTGTCGCGATGTTGCGAAAAGTACATTTTTATTGTTTGATGAAAAGGTAAATGGTTTTTCATTTGCAGAGTGATAGGTTAGTCGTGTTGCACTGCCTCCAATAGAAGCCATTACAAAAATATCAAAGTTCCCATATCGGTTAGATGCAAAAGCGATTTTAGCACCATCTTTGCTCCAAACCGGCATATAGTCATGCGCCTTATGAAAAGTCAATTGAACGGCATCACCGCCAGAAGCAGCTACTTTATACAAGTCTCCTTTATAGGTAAAGGCAATTTGAGAACCATCTGGAGAAATAGACGAGTAGCGCATCCATTGTGGATTGTTTTGCCCACTAATTGTAAGGCTTATAAATAAAAATAAGAGTGTTAGTTGTTTCATTTTGAAAATTTTTCATCTAAACTAATAATTTATTCATCAGTATGTTAAATAAAAAACTAAAATTATTGTTAAAGCTTCCTTAATTGGAACTTAAATAATTTTACCTTCACATAAATCTTAATGAACTAGTTATATGGAAACTTTAGTATTTAAAAACAGTGAAATGTTTAGAGAAATGAAAGGCAAAGAATTGCCAGATTCAGATTGGATTATAGTGTCTCAACAAATGATCAATGATTTTGCAAATGCTACTTTAGATAGGCAATGGGTTCATGTAGATGTAGCACGTGCTAGAAAAGAATCCCCTTTTAAAAGTACAATTGCACATGGGTTTATGTCAGTTGCTTTATTATCACAGTTTTTAAGCAATACCATAAAAACTGAAAGCATAAAAATGGGGTTGAACTATGGCTTAAATTATGTTCGATTTATGAATCCAGTGCCTGTAAATAGCGCGCTTAGATTATGTAGTAGTGTTAAGGATATAGAAACCCATAAACAAGGCATTAAAGTTACCTTTTCATGTACTGTTGTAATAAAGGGCCAAGAGAAACCCGCTTGTATTGCTGAGTTCTTAGCGTTGTTTCTAGAATAAAAAAATCGCTTAATTTCTTAAGCGATTTATGGCAATGTTGTTGCTGCTTAATTTAACCAATTTTTTTCTGTCGCTTTTTTTGAGTAACCCACTAAAAATAGTGCGAACACAGCAATTAAGGTGAGCATGCTATAATCAAACGCACCGTAAAATTCGCGAACTCCAGTAAAAAATAAATTATTTATTGTTTGAATCAATACTGCAGCTAATGAAATTTTGAATAAAAAATTAGCTGTTTTTTTCCGCATTAGCATAAAAACACATCCTAAGGCTCCAGAAAATACAGCTATTGCAAAAATTGCTGTGTACCAACTAGGCATGTTATTAGTAAGTTCTAATAATTCTGGTTTATCTACAAATTGTGCGCGATGTCCTTCGGTATCGTAAGCTTGTTGTACATAGGCATTTACACCCATTGCATTCCAAATAAGGGCAATAATACCCACAATCCAAAATAGTACATTTGGTTTGTTTGTTGAATCAGTCATAAAGTTAGTTTTTTTAATTATTTAAACGACAAGATAGTTAATATCTTAAAAATTAACAAATTAGATGTAGTTGTGAAATTCTTTTTATTCTGAAAATTTTAAGTTTTTATTCGTTAAATACCTATAAAAGACCGTATTTTTGCTGCTTTTAACTGTAAAAGATAAGATGTCAGGAATTATTACAACAGAATTAGAAGAACGCAAAGTAGGTAAAGAACTATATAGCTATCAAAAAGGCGCTATAAATAAAATATTTACGCTTTTCGAAGAAGCTCCAGAAGATTATCATTTATTATACCAATTACCAACAGGTGGTGGTAAAACGGTAATTTTTTCTGAAATTGTTAGGCAATACCTAAAGCATCATCAAAAGAAAGTATTAGTGATGACGCATAGAATTGAGTTGTGCAGACAAACTTCTAGTGTTCTTACAGATTTTGGTGTAAACAATAAAGTGGTAGATAGTACTGCAAATTTAGAAGATCAAAAAGATTTTTCTTGTTTTGTGGCGATGGTTGAAACATTAAACAACCGTTTAAATGATGGAAAACTAGATATTTCTGATATTGGTCTAGTAATTATTGATGAGGCACATTACAATTCTTTTACAAAGCTTTTTAAATTTTTTGAAAAATCATTCATTTTAGGAGTAACAGCAACGCCGTTAAGTTCTAATGTTAAATTACCAATGAATGACAATTATAATGAATTGGTAGTTGGAGAGACCATTGAGTCTTTAATTGAACATGAATTTTTAGCACGTGCCAAGACTTTTTCTTATAACGTAGGATTAACTTCATTGGTAGTGGGTTCTAACGGAGATTACACGGTGAAATCTTCTGAAGACTTGTACACAAATACGCAGATGCTAGGTAAACTTTTACAAGCATATGAAGAGCGTTCAAAAGGTAAGAAAACTTTAATTTTTAACAACGGAATTAATACTTCCATTCACGTTTACGAAACATTTAAGGCAGCAGGATATCCTATTGCACACCTTGACAATACCGCTACGAAGAAAGAAAGAGCCTTTCTTTTAAAATGGTTTAAAGAAACTCCGAATGCCATTTTAACTTCTGTGAGTATATTAACGACAGGGTTTGATGAGCCTACAGTAGATACTATTATACTTAATAGAGCAACAAAATCATTGACGTTATATTATCAAATGATTGGTCGTGGATCTCGAATTCTTAAAAGTAAATCGCATTTTAATGTAATTGATTTAGGAAATAATTTCCACAGATTGGCCCTTGGGGAGCAGATTTAGATTGGCAACAAATTTTTAGAGCACCAAATTTCTATCTAGAGAAGTTGTTGAATGACGAAGATTTAGAAGATAGTTTTGGATACGAAATGCCAGAAGTTTTAAGAGCAGAGTTTGCAAATACAGCAGATGTCTCTTTTGATATCAAGCAGGCATATTTAGATGCAGTTCAAAGTAAAGATACCACAAAGGTAGTGTTAGAAAAATCGTTGTTGCATCACGCTAAAATATGTGTAGAAAACAGCGAAGATGTTTATGACGCCTTGGACTTAGCAAAAAAATTGGGTGATGATATTGATTTTAGATTGCAACGGTATACAAAATGCATCTCTAAGAGCACACATAATTTTATGGATTGGTTAAAAAATGATTACAGAACAAAATTGCGTTTGCATTTACGTGCAAATTTTGATGAAATGTTCGAAGAAATACATGGAAGACCTCCAGAATAATCGCATAGAGACAGCATGAAATTTACCAGAGAAACCATACTGATAATTATTGCCTTTTTTGCGATATACATAATTTGGGGATCTACCTATTTGCTAAATAAAATTGCAGTTTCAGACATTCCTCCATTGTTTTTATCGTCTATTCGATTTGCCATTGCTGGAGTCATCATATTTATCATTGCTAAATTTTTAAAAATACCTTTAGGTGTTACTAAAAAACAATTGCGAAATAATGTAATCGCAGGGTTTCTATTTTTGGTATATGGTAATGGTATTTTTGTTTGGTCTTTAAGATATGTAGATAGTGGTTTTGCGGCCTTAGAAGCTTCTTCTTTGCCATTGGTTGTATTGGTGTTAATGCGAATCATACACAAACAAAAGATCCAGAAAATGGCGTTGTTTGGCGTTTTATTAGGTTTGATTGGAATATATCTACTAGTAAGTCAACAAGAAATTGCAACTGGAGATAATAGCATGTTAGGGGTATCAATGATTGCTACGTGCATTGTAAGTTGGGGTTTTGCAAGCATCTTTGTTTCCAAAGCAGATTTGCATAAAAGCTACTTTGTTAATTCTGGATATCAAATGTTATGTGGCGGAATCTTACTCGCTGTATTTAGTTTGATAATTGGAGAAACTTGGACGTCGCCATATCAATGGAAACCGGTAACTTTTAGTATGATGATCTTATTAATTGTTTTTGGGAGTATAATTGCTTTTACCGCGTTTAACTTCTTATTACAAAAGGTGTCACCAGAAAAAGTATCTACTTCTTCGTATGTAAACCCATTAATTGCCATGCTTTTAGGGTGGTATGTCTTAGATGAGAAAATTTCTCTTCAATCTATAATTGCCGCATTCATTTTATTACTAGGGGTGTATTTTATAAATTCTAGTAAGAACAAAAAAGTTTCTTAATAAAATACCGTTTAGTTTAATATCTTTAGCACATACTAAACGTTGTTTTCTGTATGATAAGAAGAAATTTTATTAAAAAAGCTACTCTAAGTTCTTTTGCAACAATACTTGGAGTTGAGATTGTTTTTGGTGCCAACCTTGTAGAAGGGTACCAGCCATTAGCACTTCAAAAGCCAGACCCTTTTAAACTTTTTAAGCTGGATGATGAAATGGTCGTTTTGAATGACCTGCCTTGGAATATTGAAGCAAAGGCACATTTATTAGACGACAAGATTACGCCTAATAGCAAAATGTTTATTAGAAACAACGGTAAAATACCGGTAGAAATTGATGCCAAAAATTGGACACTTACCATCGATGGAGAATCGGCAAAAGAACACAAAACTTTTACAATCAACGATTTAAAAACAAAATTCAAACAACATACTTATCAACTAACCTTAGAATGTGGTGGAAATGGTCGAAGTGAATTTAATCCACCAGCAAAAGGAAATCAATGGACAATTGGTGCCGTTAGCTGCGCCACTTGGACTGGTGTTCGTTTAAAAGATATACTCACTGCTGTTGGTATAAAAAATGACGCGGTTTATATTGGGTATCATGCAGCGGACACGCATTTAAGCGGCGATCCAAGCAAAGAACCAATCTCAAGAGGAGCCCCGATGCATAAAGCATTACAAGAAGAAACTTTAATAGCATATAAAATGAACGGGAAAAACATTCCATTGGCACATGGTTTTCCGTTACGATTGGTTGCAGGTGGGTGGCCAGCATCAGTTTCTGGAAAGTGGATCAATAGAATTAGTGTTCGAAATATTGAACATGATGGAACAAAAATGAAAGGAACCGCATACCGTGTTCCGAAAAACCCAGTTGCTCCGGGAGATAAAGTGAAAGATGAGGACATGAAGATTATTGAATCAATGCCCGTAAAATCTTTAATTACATATCCGAAGTCCGGGGCAATAGTTAAAAAATCAGAAACACTAACAATTAGAGGTCATGCTTGGGCTGGAGAACTAGCAGTTTCTAAGGTAGAATATTCTATAGATTTTGGCGGAACTTGGAAAGCATGCAATCTAGAAAAAGCTGCAAACCGTTTAGCTTGGCAGCATTTTTCTGTGGCAATTCAATTCCCTAAACCGGGCTATTACGAAGTATGGGCTAGAGCTACGGATTCAAATGGTACATCACAGCCGATGTTATTACCTGGTTGGAATCCAAAAGGGTATTTAAACAATGCCTGCCATAGAATTGCCATTAAGAGTAAATAAAATATGAAACCAGGATCAAAAGAATATCAGAAATTACTAAAAACAGCAGAACGCTTGGCATATGTCGCTTTGTTTATCTGGATGTTATCGTTGTGCTTATGGTATTTTAGAGTTTATGACCCCAGTTTGAGTCTTTTTAAAGAAAATCCGATAACGGGTACAGCACAAATAGATGAAGACAAAATAGAAAATGGAATTCATTTGAGTACTGGGTTTATTGAAGCTAAAGGCTTAATGACTGTCGTAAATAATTGCACGAATTGTCATTCCTCAAAATTGGTTATTCAGAATAGAATGAATGCAGACCGATGGAATGCAACTATTAAGTGGATGCAAGAAACCCAAAATTTATGGCCGTTGGGAGACAATCAAAAAGTGATCGTAGATTATTTAGTATCGAATTATCCACCAATTGATAAAGGTAGAAGGGAAGCATTAACAAATATAATATGGTATGATCTCAAAAATTAATCTTTTTTGTATTGCTTTTGCATTGTTGATGGTATCCTGTACCAAAAACGAAGTTCCAAAAAGATATCTAATCGGAATAAAAGAGTTTCATGAGTTGTCTAAAAAAAGCAATGTAAAAATCATTGACTTTAGAAAGTTAGCTGCTTATAATGAGGGACATGTAAACAACGCCATACAAATGTGGAGATCAGATATAGAAGATCATTCATTGCCGTATGGAGGCATGAAAGCTTCTAAGAAACAGCTCGAAACTTTGTTTAGTAAATGTGGTATTGATAAAAATGATACATTGCTCATTGTTGATGACAAAGGCTTGTGTGATGCAGCGAGGCTTTGGTGGGTGTTGCAATACCATAATTTTACAAATGTGAAATTGTTAAACGGTGGTCTTGCAACAATAAAGAAGGCTAAAATTCCTTTAACCACCAATGAAACAGTACTTAAGAAAACAAATTTTTCTTTTAGCACAGAAACAAACACAGCTTATTTTGCCTCAAGAAGTCAAATAAAAAAAGCCATTCAAAAAAAAGGCGCCATTATTATCGATACAAGAACTACCGATGAGTATTTGGGAAATGTGATGAAAAAAGGCGCATTTACAAAAGGGAATATTCCTACGAGTACATTATTAGATTGGGCAAGTGCTATTAACTATTCTGGTGATAAAAGAATAAAAACACCGGTAGCATTAGAAAAAATATATGCAAAAATTGGTGCTAAAAAAAGTGATACTATTTATGTGTATTGTCACAGCGCCGTTCGTTCTGCACATACTACTTTTGTGCTAACCCAACTATTAGGGTATCAACATGTGTTAAATTATGATGGCTCTTGGACAGAATGGAGTTATTATGAAAAGAAAAATCAAGACAAATTAAAAAATCAATAGTAAATGGAAGCATATATAACTGCATTTAAAAATGCTTTTATGGGAACAATAGATTGGACATGGAAATCGATATTATTTGAAGTTCCTTGGTATAACAATTATTTTTGGGGACTCATCGTAATTTCTCTAGTTGTTTGGGCCTTGGAAATCGTTTTTCCTTGGCGAAAGAATCAATCAATTATTCGGAAAGATTTTTGGTTAGATGGTTTTTATATGTTCTTTAATTTTTTTGTTTTTTCTATTGTTATTAGTGGATTTTATAGTGCTTTAGCATTGTTGTTTAGTACTGTTGGGTTGACAAATAAAAGCGTGGCATTGTTAGATGTATCTTCGCTACCAATTTGGGCCGAATTACTGATTTTCTTTATCCTTTTAGATTTTGTTCAATGGTTTACACATGTACTATTGCATAAATTTGAGTTTTTATGGAAATTTCATAAAGTACATCATTCAGTGAAAGAAATGGGATTTGCTGCACATTTGCGCTATCATTGGATGGAGAACATCTTCTACAAACCGCTAAAAACTATAGGGGTAATGCTTATTGGTGGTTTTGAACCCGAGCAAGCTTATATTGTTCATTTTACTGCGATTTCAATAGGACACCTAAATCATGCCAATATCAAGCTGTCTTGGGGTGTATTTAAATACCTTTTAAACAATCCTGTTATGCATTTATATCATCATGTAAAAGAATTGCCTGAACATAAGCCAAATGGGATCAATTTTGGAATTAGTTTGAGTATTTGGGATTATCTTTTTGGAACAAATTATGTTCCCGAAGATAGTGGCACCATCGAATTAGGCTTTCCAGATGAAAAAACATTTCCAAAAAGTTTTGTAGGTCAACTTTTTTATGGGTTTGGCAAAACTAAAAAGTAACACGGATATTTTCTAAACAGTAAGCAAGTTGTTTAGTTTTTTACATTGTTAAATATTAGTGAGAATGTAGTGGTTTTTCCGGGTATTGAGTGTACAATTAAATTCCCTCCATGTTTTCTTAAAATACTTTTTGATAAACTTAATCCAATTCCCGAACCATTTTTCTTTGTGGTATAGAAGGGAATAAATATTTGATTGATAATTTCAGCTTCAATCCCTTTTCCATTGTCGTTCACTAAAATAATTATTTTATGAAGCTCAATAATACAACTAATTGTAATTGTAGGAGATTGTATTCCCTGCAGGGCATAGATGCTGTTATTTATCAAATTGATAAGTACTTGTTCTATTAGTTTTTGATCTGCATAAATGGTTAAGTTTGTCGGAATTGGGAGGGTTTTTAATTCAATGTTTGCCTCTTCTAATGTTTTTTTCATTAAAAGCTCAATAACGTCAAAAAACTGTTTGATATTAATTTGTTGTTTATTGGGTACAGGTACACTCGATATAGTTCTATAATCTTTTACGAAATCTAACAAGCCATCAGAGCGTTTCTTGATGGTTTTTGCGGCCATGTTAATGTCTTGTAGATCTTCGTTATGAAGATGATTTATAGAAGCAATAGCGCCCGAATTATCTTCTGTCATTGACTTTATCGTAGAAGCTAAAGAGCTAACTGGTGTAAATGAATTTAGCATTTCATGCGCCAAAACTTTAATTACATTATGCCAAGCTTCAATTTCTTTTTGTTCAATTTCTGAGCGTATATCTTGAAAACTAATAATTAAATATGGCGAATTGATTAATTCAATTTCTATAACTTCAAGCGATAATTGTTTCTTCTCTAAGTGATCTCCAAAATCAATCAAAACCTTACCACCGTCAATAACCTTCTCGATTTCTTGTACCAGCCATGGTAAATTATTTGCCAACCTATGCCAATATTTATGCTTTGGTTGTTTCAGTATATCACATGCAGCTTTGTTTAAAAACAAGATCTCATTGGTAGATTTTGGTTCAAAAAAATCTTCTTTGTTAATGGAGACAATGCCTAAGTTTACATGTTCTAATATGTATTTAAAGTAGGTGTATTGTGCTTCTTTTTCTATTTTATTTTTCTTAAACATTTTAATAATTAAATTAAAATCGTCATACACCTTTGCAAAAGAATCTCCTTTTTTAGTTGGAGAGAAATACACGGAATGGTCTTCATTTTTTAATGCATCAACAAACTTCACCAATGAGTAATTGGTGTTATTTACATATTTAATTAAAAAAGCCCCTTGTAAAACAATAAAGGTTAGTACTCCCAAGCTACTAAACCAGTAGCTTTTAAGTATAAAATATGACAATAGTACACAAAACAGAATTATGATTAGGATTCTTGTTGTTACTTGTAATGTAAAACGTTTGATCAATTTGATATTTTTTATAAGTTAAATTTTTCCAATCTACGATACAAGGCAGCTCTGGTTAAGCCCAAATCTTTTGCAGCTTTAGAAATGTTACCCTCATATTTTTTAAGCGCTTTTTCAATGAGAATTTTTTCTACTTCTTGTAAGTTTAACGTGTCATAGGTGTCAACAGAATTTTTCAAGGTACTTGTTGGAAGTTTTGAAAGATTAAAGTCATTTGGTGTAATCTCATGATCGTCAGCCATTATAACGCCACGCTCCATTGTGTGTTGAATTTCACGTACATTTCCCGGCCAATTATGGCCTTCTAAAACAGCAAAAGCCTCCTTGTTAATTTGTAAATGAGTTTTGTGATACTTGTCTCTAAATACATGTAAGTAATGCATAACAAACTCTTTAATATCTTCCTTTCGTTCTCTAAGAGGGGGAATCGTAATTTCTACAGTGTTTATACGAAACAATAAATCTTGTCTAAATTTCCCGTCCATAACCCATTGATTTAAAGGTGCATTTGTTGCAAATAACAAACGGGCATTAAAATGTCTTTCTATGCTTTCTCCAAGACGCGTTACTTTTCGATCTTGTAAAACAGTAAGTAATTTAGATTGTAAATTATAAGGTAAATTTCCTATTTCATCTAAAAACAAGGTTCCGTTTTCAGCCATTTCAAACCGACCAGGTTTGTCTTCATAAGCATCGGTAAAAGCCCCCTTCTTATGTCCAAATAGTTCGCTTTCGAATAAACTTTCCGACAAGGCACCCAAATCGACATGTACAAATGGGCCCTTAGAAAATTCAGAGCGTTTATGAATTTCTCTTGCCAAATGCTGTTTCCCGGTTCCGTTTTCGCCTAAAATTAAAATACTTGCTTCGGTGCTACTAACTTTATCTATTGTTTTCATAACAGATACCATTTTAGTAGATTTTCCAATGATGGTGCCAAATTTTTGCTCACTAGATTTTTGCAAGGATTTATTTGTCTGCTCTAAAATAGCAACTTTATGATTGGATTTACTTAGTTCTAGCCCGGCGTGAATGGTAGCAATAAATTTTTCATTGGTCCATGGTTTTAGGATAAAGTCAAAAGCACCATTTTTAATACAATCAACAGCCAATTCAACCTCACCATAAGCAGTCATTAATATAACAACCATTTTTGGGTTGATTCCTAAAATGTGTTTTAACCAATAGAGGCCCTCTTTTCCATCATTAAAACCAATTCGGTAATTCATGTCCAAAACAATTATGTCAATTTTCTGGGTAGATATTAACTGGTTGATTTCTTTCGGGGAATTTCGAGTTATTACTTTTTCATACTGCTTTTTAAGGAGCAGCTTTGCAGATAATAATACATCCTCATCATCATCAATAATAAGTATAGTTGCTTGTGTCTTGTTCATGCTATTTAAAAATTTGGAATGTATACAAACATACAAAATGTTCAATAGTGTACAACATAGTGTTCAATATTGAACAGGTGTATTTTTTGTGATAAATTATATAGTGCTGAAACTCAGTAATATAAAGTATTTCTGTTTTATGGCATTAGACTTGAATAGTCAAAATCAAATAAAACTTAAAAATGGATAAAGTAATTGAAAAAAAGAAATGGAATCAAAAGAAAACGATGTACCTCATAGGTGGGCTTTTTGTTTTGTTGTTATTGTATTTTGTATTCTCATCAATTAATGAAAAGACCTACAATTTAGATGCTTCAAAAATTTCAATAAAAGAAGCTACGAAAGGAAAATTTCAAGATGTCATCTTAATAGAAGGTGATATAGAGCCTATTAATCTTGTTTTGGTAAATACATTGGAAGGTGGTACTGTTGACGAGATATTTGTTGAAGATGGTATAAAAGTAACCAAAGGAACCCCATTATTGCGCTTAAGTAACCCAGCTGTTACTTTGAGTTATATGAATCAAGAAACTGCGATTATTGAGCAAATAAACAATTTAAGAAACTTAAAACTTTCGTTAGAAAAAGTGCAACGAGATTTATCTGAATCATTAATTGATAGCGAAAACAGTTTGGCCAATGAAAAAAGAGCCTATAAGGTAGATTCTGTTTTTTATGCGAAAGGGATTATTGCAAAAAATGATTATGTCAATAGAGAGGCATCCTACAAACACTTAAAGAACAAACGTGAATTTATGAATAAAAATGTGACCAAAAGTGAAGTTGATAGCAAGCTGCAACTTAAACAAATAGATAGGTCAATTTCATTAATGCAACGAAATTTAAAGTTGATTCATGACAATATAGAAAAAATGCTGGTAAGAGCACCTGTCACTGGAATGTTGTCTTCATTTGACCCTGTAATAGGTGAGTCATATAGTACCAATCAAAACGTCGCTAAAATAGATGTACAAGCTGGATTTAAAATCAAAGGCCAGGTTAATGAATACTACTTAAGTTCTGTGAAACCTGGTCAATTGGCAAGATTTACGTTTGATGGAAATCTAGTAGATTTAAAAGTGAGCAAGGTATTACCAGAGGTGGTAAATAGACAATTTGAAATTGAATTGGTTTTTGCAAAAAAAGCACCCAAATCAATTACAATTGGGCAATCAGTGCAAGTCAGACTGGAATTGTCAAAGGCACAAGAATCGATATTGTTGCCCCGCGGAAATTACTTTCAATCATCTGGAGGTCAATATGTGTTTGTGTTAGATGAGGCAGGAGAAGCGCATAAAAGGATCATTAAATTGGGAAGTCAAAACCCTAGCTATTATCAAGTATTACAAGGCATAAATGAAGGAGAAAAATTTATTAGCTCTTCTTATGACGCTTTTAAGAATTATGAAACAGTAAAAATTAAAAAATAAAAAACCATGATAAAATTAAACAAATTAACCAAAGTGTACAGAACTGTTGATATAGAATCTACAGCATTAAATAACATTTCTTTTGAAATTAATAAAGGAGAATTTGTCTCAATTATGGGGCCCTCTGGATGTGGGAAATCAACACTACTAAATGTGTTAGGGATGTTGGATAAACCAGAAAGTGGAAGTTATGAATTTCTAGAAACAGAAATAGCAGGACTCAATGAAAAAGGACGGGCCAATATTCGTAAAAAAAACATAGGATTCATTTTTCAAAACTTTAATTTAATTGATGAGTTAACTGTATTTGAGAACATTGAATTGCCCTTAATCTATAATAAAGTTTCCGCTTCAGAACGTAAAAAAAGGGTCAATGAATTAATTGAGAAAATTGGAATCTCACATAGAGCATCACACTTTCCTCAACAATTATCTGGAGGACAACAACAGCGTGTAGCAGTTGCCAGAGCATTGGTTACGAAGCCCCCATTAATTTTAGCCGATGAGCCTACTGGAAACCTTGATAGTTCTCATGGTAATGAAGTGATGGAGTTGTTGTGTAATTTACATGAAGAAGGGACAACCATCATTATGGTTACACACTCTTCGCATGATGCAAGTTATTCTGGTAGAATTATCAATTTGATGGATGGCCAAGTAGTATCAGAAAAGAAAAATAAATTGCAAACAGCAGCTGTATAATTTAATACTTAGAAAATATGTTTAAAAATTATTTAAAAGTAGCCTTTAGGAGCTTAAATAAAAATAGAACCTATGCTATCATTAATATTTTAGGTCTGGCGTTAGGATTGGCAGTTACAATTTTAGTGTTTATGTTTATCAAAGACGAAACAAGTTATGAGAAACATTGGGACGGCTATGAAAGAGTGTATAGAACAGGAATCAAGGCCAATATGATGGGGCAAAAAATGGATGCTCCAGTGTCTTCAAGTCCTATGGCAAATGCTTTAAGAACAGAGTTTACAGAAGTAGAAACGGCAACTAGAATGCAAGCGGGTAGGCAAGAAATTTTAGTGAGTAATGAAGAAACAAAAATTTACATTCAAAAAACAGTGAGTGCAGATAGCTTGTTTTTTAAAGTTTTTAATTACGATTTTATTCATGGAAATTCTGCTGCATTGAATCAACCAAATGCCATAGTAATTACCGAAGAAGTATCTAAAAAATTGTTTGGAGAAGACAACGCTATGGGAAAAGTTGTGAATTGGGATAATCGTCGTGATTTAATTGTTCGAGGTGTTGTCAAAGAACCAAAAGGGCATTCCCATTTTCAATTTGATGTGTTTAGAGCAGATAATTCACTCAGACCGTTGTGGATGCAAAACAATTGGTACACCTATGTAAAATTAAATAAAGGGGTGGCTATTGATGATTTTACAGTTAAAATGCGTGCCAATTTTATAAAAAAAATAGCTCCAGATGTAGAACGGTTCATGAAAATAACGGTAGAAGAGTTTATGATACAAGGAAATTCATTTGAATATCAATTAATGCCAATTGAAGATATTCATTTGTATTCTCAAAAAGATTTTGAAGTGCAACAAAATGGAAACATTATGTATATCTATGTCTTCTTTGGAATTGCGTTGTTAGTAATTATTATTGCAGGAATTAATTTCATGAATTTATCTACTGCAAGATCGGGTAAAAGAGCCAAAGAAGTAGGAGTGCGTAAAGTTTCTGGAGCCTCAAAAAAGATGTTAGTGACGCAGTTTTTAACAGAATCACTCATTCAAAGTTTTATAGCACTTTTTCTAGCGTATATTCTTGTTGAATTGTTTTTGCCAGGTTTTAATAATATTTTAGAAACGGAGTTGAATTTAATTAATTCTCATTTTGGAGAAACCATCTTATTCTCGATAGCTGTAACTATTTTTTATGGGTTATTTGCTGGTAGTTACCCCGCTTTTTTCTTGTCTTCTTTCCAACCAATATCAGTTTTAAAAGGAGATTTTACAAAAACAAAAGGAGGTGCACTTTTAAGAAAAGGATTGGTAATTGTCCAATTTACCGCGTCAACTATATTAATTATTGGAATGATTATCATTTTTCAACAAATATCATTCTTACAAAATAAAGACATTGGTTTTTCTGGAGATCAGGTAATTGTTGTGCCGATTCAAACTGATAAAATGGTGAATGACTTTAGAAACCACAAAGGGATTTTCTTAAAGAATAGTAACATCCAATCTGTTTCAAGAGCATCTTATTATCCAGGAGATATTCCAAATCAAAATATGTATGTATTAGAAGGAAGTAAAGAACAATTGCCTTTATGGAATATGGAAGTTGATTACGATTTCTTTAATACATTAAATTTAGAATTAATAGATGGAAGAAAATTTGATAGAACTAAAGAGTCAGACTCATTGCCTTATTACATACTAAATGAAGCCGCGGTAACATATTTTAATATTGAGAATCCAATTGGTAAAAGAATTGCTGCAATGGAAACCAATAATGCAGGTGGAAGGTATGGAAATGTTATTGGTGTAGTTAAAGATTTTCATGTAGAAGGATTTAACCAACCAATTAGGCCAATGGTATTATCCATCAGTAATAGGGTTTGGTTTGCCTCTTTTAAAGTGGCGCCTAATGAAATGAATTCGACCATTGGTTTTATTGAAAATGAATGGAATAAATTAGAACCAACACATCCATTTAGATATGAGTTTTTAGATCAAAAGTTTGGAGCGTTATTAAGACAACAAGAAAATTTTGGAACCATGTTTTTGTTCTTAACAATTCTTGCAATTATTATTTCGGCTATGGGATTATTTGGTTTGGCTTCGTATACTGCAGAACAACGAACGAAAGAAATTGGTGTTCGTAAAGTGTTAGGGGCTTCGGTTCCTCAAGTGATGAAAATGCTAACCACCGACTTTATAAAATTAGTCTTGTTGGCAAACATTTTTGCATGGCCAATTACCTATATTATAGCAAAAGATTGGTTATCAAATTTCTCTTATCAAATAGACATGCCAATATTACCATATATATTCGCTACAATTTTGGCCTTAATCATTGCGCTAATTACGGTAAGCTCACAAGCGTATTTAGCCGCAAACTCAGATCCTGTTGATGCCCTTAAGTATGAATAGTTAATTTATTTTATGGTTTTAGACAAAGACTCTTGATATTATCAAGGGTCTTTGTTATTTATAGATATATTAAAGTCATTCACTTCATTTTATAGTTAAAAAACTAGTTATCATCTAATAGCTCGAAGAACTTTGCTATTTTTAACAACTTTATAAATAAATTATCATGAAAACTAAGCTTTATATTATACTATTATTTGTGGTGTTCTCTACAGCCGCTCAAAAAAAAGTATTAGACCACCCAGACTTTGAAATTTGGAATACGATCAAAGGACAGGCATTGTCTAACAATGGAAAATACATCTTGTATGCTTTAGAAAAAGGAGAGAAAGACAGGTTCTTGAAAATAAAAGATACCAAATCCAACACGCTCTTCAATTATGCTAGGGTAGCAGGCGGAAAATTCACCTACGATTCTAAACATGCAATTTTTACAATTAAAGCATGGAAAGATAGTATTGTTGAAATGAAACGTCGAAAAGTAAAAAAATCAAAAATGCCAAAAGACACCTTGGCTGTGTTTGATCTCAAAACAAAAACATTAACTAAAATAGCCAATGTAAAGTCATATAAAGTTCCACAAAAATGGGCTGGTTTTGTGGCCTATACCTTGCATGATGTTAAAAAGGCTAAAACGAAAACAAAAGAGTCAAAAGACGGTACAACATCGAAGAAACAGGTGAAAAAATCTAAAAAAGTAAGTACTAAAAACGGATATCATCTGGTGGTGCGAAATTTAGCTACTCAAAAAGAAGACACCATTCAATTTGTAAAAAAGTATTCGTTTGCCAAAGAAGGTAGGGTATTGACATATATTACGTCTGGAAAAACGGGCGAAAAAAATGGAGGTGTTTTCGTGTTAGATTTAAAGAGCAACAAAACAACCAATGTTTTTAGTGCTACAAATACATCAAAATACTTTCAATTGACTTTAAATGAAAACGGAGAAAAACTTGGATTTGTAGTTGATGTTGACACTACCAAGATACAAGTGAGACCCAATCAATTATACGTTTGGACAAAAGAAAATTCCAAGGCAGTTAAAGTCTTAGATGCCAACACAGCCCCTAAAGGATATCGAGTTTCACCAAATGGTCGCCTTCATTTTTCTAAAGACAACTCAAAAATGTATTTTGGATTAGCAAGACCTCCAATTGTAAAAGATACTACCTTAATAAAAGAAGAAATTGTTAATGTAGAAGTGTGGGCCTACGATTCGCCAAGATTATATACGGTTCAAGAATTACAGGTGAAAAATGATCAAAAAAAATCGTATACAACTGCTGTACATTTAAATTCAAAAAAGATTATTCAATTGGCTACTATAGCATATCCAAATGCTAAACTTGGAAATGAAGGGAATGCTGATAATGTTTTGGTTTCAAATCCAGTTCCGTACCAATTAGAAAGTCAGTGGTCTGCAGTTTGGGCTAGTGATTATGCAGTAGTAAATGCAACAACAGGAGCTTTAACAAAAATAATGTCAAAAGTGAATGGAAATGTTAGATTAAGTCCACTAGGGAAATATGCCTATGGTTATAATTCAGTTGATAGTACTTGGTATGCCTACGACATCGCAATGCAAAAAAAAGTAAACTTAACCCAAGGAAAACGCTTTTATAATGAATTAAATGATACACCCAATCACCCCCGTGCTTATGGATCTGCCGGATGGACTAAGAATGATGAATATCTTTTAATTTA
>MAAC01020181.1_pt1 | contig 22867 bp, 10 predicted proteins | sample 1115981 | NCBI WGS metagenome assembly MAAC01 (sample SAMN04961126, study PRJNA320927) | seawater metagenome | isolation source: sample BD02T64 sea water enriched with oil for 64 days | place: USA:Gulf of Mexico | collected 2013-07-27
ATTAATAAAGTATTTTCTCCAGAATTTAGAAATCGCTTAGATAATATTGTCTGGTTTAATCATCTTGATAATGAAGTGATTCAGCAAGTTGTTGATAAATTTATTGTTGAACTACAAGTCAAACTTGACGAAAAAGGTGTCTCGCTAGAATTAACAAGAGAAGCTAAAAAATGGCTTGCAGAGCATGGTTATGACAAAGCGATGGGCGCGCGGCCAATGTCTCGATTAATCCAAGAAAAATTGAAAAAAGAGCTGGCAAATTCCTTACTCTTTGGTGAATTAGTTAATGGTGGTGTTGCAAAAGTTGGCGTGAAAAAAGATCAATTAGTGATCAGCTATGAAAATAAAAAAGAACTAATCACAGAAAAGTAATAAACCCACTTGGGTTATTTAGAAAATGCTAGAAAGTGATTATTAAAAAGTCTTAGCTTTAGTTGAAGTTAAGACTTTTTTTATTGTATTTATTGATTAATTAACTGCAAAGCTATAAATACCGCAATGCTGATTATTACCACCAGCAATGTACTTTTAAGTTTAAGGCTTAAAATGATACTTATTAAACCCGCTATTAGAAACGGACTATCAAAAAAAGACTTTTCAATTTGTTGGTAGCTTAAAAAAACAATTGGCACCCACATTGCGGTTAATACTGAAGGTGCGGTATAAGCTAAAGCTCTTTTTGTTTTTACCCCCAGCGTAAAAGGTAGGTTTTTAGCGAAGAACAGATAGCGACAAATGAATGTTATGCATGTCATGCCCAGTAATGTCAGCCAAAAATTATCCATGTTATTTATCCTTACTTGCGGTAACAAAACCACTTGCCATGCCAATAAAAGTAGCAATAATTAACGCATGCTCATTATTCATCAGTGAAAGAATCAACACGCTGATACCGCTTGCTAGAACAGAAATCAATGTTGAAAAATTATTGATGGTAGGAATGATAATGGCAATAAAGGTTGCTGCTATGGCAAATTCAAGCCCTAAGTTTTCAATATTAGGAATGAATTGTCCAGCAGTGATGCCAATAAATGTGGCGGCATTCCATATTAAATAAAAAACAATACCAGCACTGATCGCATATAAATGACTAAATGACTTGTTTTTTTCGAGGTAAGCACAGGTAACAGCAAACATTTCATCGGTTAGGAAAAAGGCAGTGCAACAGCGAGCGGTGAATGAACTTTGTTGAACATGCTCCCTAAACACCGCTGAGTAAAGTAAATGCCTTGAGCTAATAACAAAGGTAGAAGAAAATATTGATGATAGAGCTCCTGCTCCTCCCATAAGCGTTAAACTGGCAAGTTGTGCAGCGCCTGCAAACACCAATAAAGACATAAGCTGAGCCTGAATGGGGGATAAGCCTATTTTTATAGAAAGCGAACCACAAAGCACTCCCCACGGAATGACCGCGATTGATAGCGGCAGAATATCAGCAGTAGCACGATATATTAGTTGTTGTTTGTTGCCATTAAGAGTTATATTTTTAGAAGTATCTAGACTGTCTAACATAATTTTATTCCCCGTTAATTTGTTAGCAGTTTATGATTTTGTCAGGTGGTTTTCTTGTAGATAATTGCTTGCTTTTGAAAACGGCTGGGGGTTGTTCCCAGTGCTTTTTTAAAGTGATGAGTAAAGTGACTCTGATCGTGAAAGCCACAATCAATAGCAACTTGGCTTGGTTTAACCGCTAATTTTAAAAGTGTTTTAGCCTTTTTTAATCTAACCTGTATTTGATAACCGTGCGGTGTTAAATCGAAATGCCTTTTAAATTGCCTAATAAAGTGAAATTGACTTAAACCCGCTATAGTCGCTAACTGTGCTAATGAAATATCTTCCTCGGGATAACTGTCTAAAAATTCTTTAGCTAACAAAAGCTTCTGTTTGCTTCCTGAAATATCTTTTGGAATACTAGCCGTACTAGAATGACGTAAAGTCAAATTCATCAAAGTTGCATAAAATAATGTTTCCATTAAAAGTTTAGAGCTATTAATGTCTATTTGAGAAAATATTAACCTAAGCTGCTGGGCTAATTGGGGATCTTCTATAACCGATGAATGGAAATAGGGCGTGATGTCTTTGCCATTATATAAATCAGTACTTATTTGATTGAAATGCTCTGGCGTGGGATACATGGCTCTATATCCCCAACCGTCTGGCGCGGCTGATTCACCTGTGTGAACATCGTCAGCATTAACCAAAATTATACTATTTTCACCAGCGATATGAGAGTCTCCGCTGCGATAAAATCGCTGCGCACCATACTCAATAACACCAATAGTGTAGCCTTCGTGCACATGCTTAGAGAAGGTTTGTTTTGTATAGTTTGCATTAACAACTTCAATGCCATTGAAGGCATTAGCTATTTCAAAATCAGCTTGCTCTTTTTTTTTCATGCTTTAGGACTAATTTATTTGGCAATCTTTGTATAAAATTGCTCATTTCATGCGAGTGAATTAAATATTTTTTATACTTATAACATAAAAATGAAAGCTAGTACTGTGAAAGGCAAGCATGCTTAGTTGGAGATCAATTAATTCTCGTTAAGTATGCTGGAATTATTGTTTAAAAAGTAATGAACTGATATTTTTAACATCAGGTAAAATGAATAGACTCAAATTTATAAGGCAATAGGTAATGAAATTAAAAGTACAATTTATTAATGCTTTTACGGATACTTTATTTAAAGGTAACTCTGCTGCGGTAATTATTATAGAAGACTGGCTAAGCGATGATGTTATGCAATTAATAGCAACTGAAAATAATTTGTCAGAGACGGCTTTCGTCAAGCCCGTTGGCAAACAAAAGTATGAAATTAGATGGTTCTCACCGATAACAGAAATTGATTTTTGTGGTCATGCAACACTTGCCGCGTCGTATGTGATCTTTGCTAAAAATAAATCAACAACGATGATAACTTTTTCAACGAAAGCGGTAGGCGAGCTATCAGTGATTGAAGAAGGGAATGGTTATATTCAAATGAGCTTTCCAAAGCGCTTGCCTAATAAGTTATCTGTAATACCTGAAGCACTTAAAAAGGGTTTATCAATAGCGCCAGCAGAGGTTTTATTAAGTGAGCAAGCTTACTTTGTTGTTTATAATTCGGAGAGTGATGTGAAAAATGTAATTCAAAATAACGAATTATTAAAACAGCTTGCCCCTTATGATGTTGTTGTGACGGCTCAATCAGAACAATATGATTTTATCTCACGATACTTTTGGCCTGCAAATGGTGGCGATGAAGACCCTGTAACGGGTTCTATTCATGCTGGGTTAGCACCATACTGGGCTAATAAGTTAGCTAAAAGCGAGCTTATTGCTTTTCAAGGCTCTAAACGAGGAGGTAAGCTCAAGTGCAAAGTTGACGATGAACGAGTGATTATTTCAGGTAAGGCGGTTCAATACTTGGAAGGCGTAGTAACCGTATAAAGCTATTAGTCGCACAATTAATAGCTTTACTAACAGGGGGAGGGAACGATATTTTTTATGTGGCTCCCAGCTCTTTATAAAGTAAGGGGCTCGAACCAGTGACATAAGCATTTACTTAAGGTAAATAGTTAAAGAGTACAGTCCATCGCGCTACCAACTGAGCTGTTTGGGGAAAATTAGGAGAATAAACTTTTTTAAAGGCAAAAAAAACTGCAATAAGCAGGTTTCTCTTTATGTGGCTCCCAGCTCTTTATAAAAGAAGGGGCTCGAACCAGTGATGCATGCATTGCTAATAAAGAGTACAGTCCATCGCGCTACCAACTGAGCTGTTTGGGGAAAATTAGGGGAATAAACTTTTTAAAGGCAAAAAAAAACCTGCAATAAGCAGGTTTCTCTTTATGTGGCTCCCCAAACTGGGCTCGAACCAGTGACACATGGATTAACAGTCCATCGCTCTACCAACTGAGCTATTGGGGAATAAAACTTTTCATTGTTAATTAGACAGTCATGGATTCATGGATTAACAGTATCTAATCTCACTAAGCTCTAACAACTGACACTTAGGAATAAATCTTTACTCTATGAGTTTGTTACTTCTCATTATAAATATATGGCTCCCAGCTCTTTATAAAATAAGGGGCTCGAAAAACCAATCAACGACACAAGCGCTCTTCATTTGTCGCTAATATAAAATGTGGCTCCCCAAACTGGGCTCGATAAACCAATCAACGACACATGCTATTATTAGAGAGTACAGTCCATCGCTCTTCATTTGTCGTCAATATAAAATGTGGCTCCCCAAACTGGGCTCGAACCAGTGACACATGGATTAACAGTCCATCGCTCTAGGAATAAATCTTTTTTATTTCTTCATTAGATATGTCATGGATTAACAATATCTAATTTCTCAAGCTCTATTAACTGACGCTTGAGTAATCGTTTTGCCAAGCTGCTTGGCTAACGGGGCGGAATATTAAAGACCTGTTGCCAAAGTGTCAACACAAAAATAAGAAAAAAATCATTTATTAGTTTGTTTGCTTAAATTGCGTTCACTAAAGTTAGTTTATCGGCATTTATTGGTAGTTTTATAGGCGTGGCTTGTTATTTACCTTAAAAACATAATGATAATGCAGTTATCCACTAAACTTGTGGATAACTATGTTAGTTAATTTGTAAGAACTCGTTACATTATGCATTTACTTAGCCTGTAGGCAAGTCAACAGTTAAAGCAATAAAGCTTATTTATTAGTGCAATCAGCGTGTTATGTTGTTTTTGTGGTTTTTTTGACTGTTTGGTCTGATTTTTGAGCACCTGCATATTTGCTTGCTAATACTGTGCATTTCTTTTGGTTTTGATTACAATAGGCGCTGCTTGCTAATAAGCGATTTATTCATCAGCCTTTAAAAAAATTATTAATGACGTCAAATAAAATAACACCTAATAAGAAACAACCGGTTAACTTACTTAAAGACCCCGTTGCGCCTACGCTTAAAAGAATGACCATTCCAATGATATACGGCATGGTCTTATTAATGACGTTTAACTTAATCGATACTTTTTTTGTTAGCTTATTAGGAACACAACCTTTAGCGGCGATCAGCTTTACCTTTCCGGTTACCTTTACCGTAATAAGCTTAATGATAGGTTTGGGAATAGGTACATCAGCGGTTATTGCCAAGTTTTTAGGGCATGATGATCATGCTTCAGCCAAAAATTCAGCAACCGCGGCTTTATATCTTGCTGCTGTTATTGTGCTGTGCTTATCTTTTGTCGGCTATCTGTTTACGGATCAATTGTTTACCTTACTTGGCGCGCAAGCTTCTCTTTTGCCTTTGATTCATCAATATATGGATATTTGGTATCTTGGCAGTATTTGTCTTATAGGCCCCATGATAGGTAATGCCGTTTTACGAGCATCAGGAGATACTAAAACCCCCAGTATCATCATGGGCAGCGCAGGGTTAATTAATGCTGTACTTGACCCTATTTTTATTTTTGGCTTTGGTCCAGTTCCGGCCATGGGAATTCAAGGGGCAGCAATAGCAACCTTTATATCGTGGTTATTTGGTTTTGGTTTGATTTTGACTATTTTAACCAAGCAAAAAAACTTAATTCACACACATTTTTTACCATTGAAACAATTAATTATATCGTGTCGAAGCATTTTGAAAATTGGCTTACCTGCAGCAGGCGCTAATATGTTAACCCCAATTGCTGCTGCAATTATGACGGCAATAGTGGCAAGTTATGGTGAGCATGCTGTTGCTGGCTTTGGTGTCGGCTCAAGAATAGAGTCTATTGCTATGTTAGTTGTGTTAGCTATGTCAATGACGTTACCCCCTTTTATCAGCCAAAATTTTGGTGCAGGTAATATGCAACGGGTTGAAAATGCTTATAACACTTCAGTTAAGTTTGTTTTGTTTTGGCAGGTTCTTATCTACGCAATATTACTTATGGCGGCACCTTGGATTTCTTTAGTTTTTGCCAAAGAGCAAGCGGTAGCCGATATTATCACCTTATTTATGTGGATATTACCTTTAGGTTATGGTTTTCAAGGAGTGGTTATATTAACTAACTCATCACTTAATGCTTTGCACAAACCTATGGTGGCATTGATGTTAAGTGTTGTTAGACTCTTTATTTGTTATATACCTTTGGCATTAATTGGTAGCCATTTCTTTGGCTTGCAAGGTTTCTTTGCTGGCGCTTTTCTGGGGAATGTCGTTATGGCAGCAATATCTTACCGTTTATTTACTAAGCAATTTACTCATGGTGAGTTTAGCGTTGAGGAGCAAATGTCTTGAAACCATTAACGCTTGAGTCAAACTATACGCCCAGTGGTGATCAGCCAACAGCAATTAAACAGTTGCTCGACGGTATTGAGTCAGGGTTAGCGCATCAAACCTTATTAGGGGTTACTGGTTCAGGTAAAACCTTTACGGTTGCTAATGTTATTGAGCAGCTGAATCGCCCGACAATGATGTTAGCGCCCAATAAAACCCTTGCGGCACAGCTTTATGGTGAAATGAAAGAGTTCTTTCCTAACAATGCCGTTGAATACTTTGTTTCTTATTATGATTATTATCAACCAGAAGCGTATGTGCCTACCACAGATACTTTCATTGAAAAAGATGCCTCAGTAAATGAGCACATTGAACAAATGCGCTTATCTGCTACTAAGGCATTATTAGAGCGTCGTGATGTTATTATTATCGCTTCAGTCTCTGCTATTTATGGTTTAGGCGATCCCGATTCATATTTAAAAATGATGTTGCACATTAGTGTTGGCGACATTATTAATCAGCGAGATATTCTGCGCCGTTTAGCTGAGTTGCAATACACGCGTAATGATGCCGCTTTTTCTCGTGCCACTTATCGGGTGCGTGGTGATGTCATTGATATTTTCCCCGCCGAGTCAGATCGCCTCGCTTTGCGTATTGAATTATTTGATGAAGAAATAGAGCGCATTAGCCAATTTGACCCATTAACAGGGCAGGTTGAGCGCACATTAGCCCGGGTAACTGTTTACCCTAAAACTCACTATGCGACCCCTAGAGATAAAATTTTAGCGGCAGTAGATAAAATTAAAATTGAGTTGAAAGACAGATCTCAATTCCTTAAAGACAACAACCGCTTAGTTGAAGAACAACGCATAACACAGCGTACTCAGTTTGATCTTGAAATGATGGCTGAGCTGGGTTATTGCTCTGGTATTGAAAACTACTCTCGTTATTTGTCAGGGCGCGAGCAAGGTGAAGCGCCACCAACCTTATTTGATTATTTACCCGATGATGGTTTGCTCATTATTGATGAATCTCATGTTACCGTGCCGCAAATTGGCGCTATGTACAAAGGCGATAGGTCGCGTAAAGAAAACTTAGTGCAATATGGCTTTCGTTTGCCATCAGCGCTTGATAATAGACCGATGAAGTTTGACGAATTTGAAGCGCTATCACCACAAACTATTTATGTGTCGGCAACCCCCAGTAATTATGAAATTGAAAAGTCAGCAGGCGACATTGCCGAGCAAGTAGTCAGACCAACAGGCTTATTAGATCCCCAAATTGAAGTACGCGCTGTTGAAACCCAAGTGGATGACTTATTATCTGAAATAAATAAACGTCTGCCACTAGATGAGCGAGTTTTAGCTACCACGTTAACCAAACGCATGGCAGAAGATTTAACCGATTATTTAGATGAACATGGTATTAAAGCTCGTTACTTACACTCTGATGTTGATACCGTTGAACGTATGGAAATTATTAGGGATTTTCGCTTAGGTAAGTTTGATGTTTTAATTGGCATTAACTTATTACGCGAAGGTTTAGATATGCCAGAAGTGTCATTAGTGGCCATATTAGATGCTGATAAAGAAGGCTTTTTACGCTCAGAGCGCTCATTAATTCAAACCATTGGCCGAGCAGCACGTAATATTAATGGTCGAGCTATTCTTTATGCCAATAAAGTCACCAAGTCTATGCGTAAAGCTATTGATGAAACAGAGCGTCGTCGTGCTAAGCAGCATCAATACAATATTGATAATAATATTATTCCTAAAGGTGTTATTCGTAAAATCACCGATGTGATGGACACGGGCGGTTTTACCAAAAGAAAACAATTAGATAAAGTAGCTGAGCAAAATGCGGGTTATAAAGTGGATGAGCAGGGTGAGCTGCATATGATGACCACGAAAGAAATTGATAATAAAATTGAGCAACTTGAAAAAAAGATGTATTTACATGCGCAAAACTTAGAATTTGAACAAGCTGCCTCAATTCGCGATGATATTGCCAAGCTGAGAACGTTGCAACTTTCAAGTTAACGAGAAAGTTGCTTAAGCTCGATAAATGTTACTTAAGTTCTAAAATAGAATAATGACCAAGAATACTGGCAATAGAGTCGCTATTGCAGCTACTTAAATGACTAATTTCCTCAATAATTCTATCTTGAATGTCGATAGGAAATAATAATAATTGCTCTAAGTATAAATGTGCTTGCGTATTATTATTTGCATCTATCATTTGATTTAAACACCGTGCTTGGTATTTGAACGTTGCACTCATAAAGTTATCCTCAAAAATTCAGTGGATACCTACTAAGTCTAGTCTAGCTTGGGAGAAGGGTTATATAGATTTAATCTTAAAATATTATCAAAGGAAGATAATATTCTATAACACCTTTTTCATTGGCGTTGCAGGTGTTATACCGGTGATCATTGAAAATGCTTGATTTTATCTTTAATGATGAAAATGATACTGACTAGCCTCCAAAAACAAGCTCTCAAAATTCAACACGATAAAACTGAGAGTTAACGAAATAGATGATCAAAGAATATCTAGAGTATCACTTTGAGCGTAAACCAAATGACAACTTTGAAGTGGAGTAATCGGTTTTAGCCGAAATGCTGGACTTTTAGTCCGCGGCTTTTAATCCTCCGCCTTTAGACGGTGGTTGTTTAGTATTTGATATTTTCAAAAGCATATTATAGTCTATAATATATACTGACTTTAACATGGACTGTTGTTAGATTTAATCTTTGATCTAACTCTACTTTCAAGGAAGAAATATGAAATTACCTTCATTTATATTTATCACCCTATTTTTATTGCTTTACTCAAATTCTGCTGTTTCAGTTAACAATACAGATACCTGTGAAACCTACCCAATTATTTTCCCTTCTGAAATGTTCAATGGGGCCAGTATAGGTAACACATACAGCAAAATAAAGTTTGGTAATGCTGCTAACAAACATAGTTACTTAACATGGAATGGGGAGTTAGATTATGCAACTTTAAAAAGCAGTTTAACCTTACCTGATCATGATCAAAATTATGTAAATCCCATAAACCCTTCAGATTATGTGATGGGATCAGGAGATGTGATTTTTGGCTTTTATACGCCCCCAATTGATAAGAGCATAAAAAAAGCACTTAGAAAACTGATTGGAAAGGAAATTATTGTACCTACATACAGCTTAGTTGAGAATGATGGTATTAAGTCTTCTTATACGATCGACAACTTCATAAAAGTCCTCATCACTAAAAGAGGCTTAAGTTTATCTAAAGGTACTATAAAGTTATGGTTTACATATAATGGAGAGGCTGAGTGCGATTCGAACTTACCTCCTGAAGCATATAGTGATTCTATCAATATTGATGAAGATATTGCTACTGATATTACGTTAAATGCACTTTCTCCAGATGGGTTTTCATTGTTGCATACAATCGAGACTCAACCATCTAATGGGCAACTATCACTTATCGGAGATGTAGCTACTTATACACCGAACCAGAACTATTATGGAACTGATGGATTTCAATTTAAGGTAAATGATGGAGTGATTGATTCAAATACAGCAATGATTTCAATCACAATTGTTCCTGTTGAGGATTATCCCGTATTCACGTCAACACCAGTAACTAGTGTGATGAATACTAGTTTATATCAATATGACGTCGACGCTACAGATGATGATAACGATGCTATAACTTTTTCATTATCTGTGAATCCCACAGGAATGAGTATCGACGCAATGACAGGTGAAATTGTCTGGCAGCCTGAAATTAGTCAAGTAGGAAATCATAGTGTAACTATAATCGCTACAGATGCTAAATTAAATACAAGTAATCAAAGCTTTAACGTTGAAGTAACAGAACTTGTTAACTCTTTGCCCGTATTTACGTCAACACCTGTAACTAGTGTGATGTTTACTAATATTTATCAATATGACGTCGAGGCTACAGATAATGATAACGATTCTATAACTTTTTCGTTATCAATGAATCCCACAGGAATGACAATTGACTCTGCTACAGGTGAAATTGTATGGCAACCTGAACTTAGTCATGTAGGAAGCCATAGTGTAACTGTCATTGCTACGGATGCTGCATTAAATTCTAGTAATCAAACCTTTAACGTTGAAGTGACAGAGCTTGTTAATTCTTTGCCCGTTTTTACATCTATTCCACCTACCTCTGTTGGATACCAAACAGTCTTTGATTATAGGCTTAATGCAACGGATGCAGACGGGGATGAAATAACCTATAGAATAGTGCAAGCACCAATGGGCGTTACATTAGAGAGGCCAAGGGATGTTGAATACATATTTTCATCCTTTGACAAAGGACAGCACACGTTCATTGTTGAAGCAGATGATGGCAAGGGAGGGATAACCCAACAAAGTTTCGTTTTATCTGTAACAGCCCCTGTAAATAAACTGCCCACAGTTAATAAAAGCTACTTATTAAGAGAAGCTAAAGCAAATGAATTATATTCTTATGAACTAATCTATGAAGACGATGAAAATGATAATATTACATTTACAGTAGAAGAAGGCCCTTTAGGTCTGTCTATTGAGGCATATACAGGTATTATTCTGTGGACGCCAACAGAATCACAAGTTGGCACTCATACAATAGCACTAAAATTAGATGATGGTCATGCAGAAGAGCGTGAGAGTAATCAATATACCTCAATAAACTATACGATAGAGGTAGAATCGACAAATTTACCCCCTGAAATTATTAGTGAACCAGTCAGGTTAGCTAATGAAGAGCAAACTTATTCTTATCAAGTGGTAGCAAAAGATTTAGAAGTAATAAGCTATTCTTTGGTTAGTGCTCCAAATGGAATGACTATAGACAGTGAAACAGGACAAATCTCTTGGCTCCCCTCGAGTGCCGATGTTGGAGAGCACTTCGTTAGACTTAAGGCTACAGATACTCTGAGTAATAGCACTGATCACTTTTACATACTTAAGGTATTATCTGGAAATATAGATAGCGATAACGATGGCGTATATGACATAGCAGATTTTTGTCCTAATACCTTTACAAGCGAAGTGATTGACTCAAATGGCTGCTCAATAGCGCAATTAGATACACAATCCATAATAAAAACATCTAAAATCCCGAATACAGGCGCTAATCATATTTTTATTAACCAAGACGATGCCTACTATCGAAGTGGGACGACTAGACATTTCTTCCGAGATAATAATGCTGAAGTTGTGTATGACGTGTCAAGCCAACTTAAGTGGCAGGACAATAGTGATGTTGTCACTTTAGCAATGAATTGGGATCAGGCAGATAGTTATTGCAATAACCTTGTTTTGGATGAAGAGACTAATTGGCGGTTACCATCAATATTCCAGCTATGGTATTTAGTAGATTGGAGTTCAGATATTCCATCAGCTAGCTCAAAAATGGACTCAGTATTTAGTAATACACAGGCTGAAACCTATAAAAGGTACTGGTCTAATGATAAGGAAGAATGGCAAATCACAGGAGGGGGAGAGGCTTATACCGCAGACGCGGTTGATTTTGTCCGTCGCACAGTATCGGAAAGTCGTCCTCAATATGAACTGGATCAAATGCATTATGTAAGATGTGTCAGTGGTTCCCGAAATTACATACCTAAACTTGGTGTTATTGACAATGGATATATTAGGGCACCGAGTGGCACTTATTACGATACAAACAACGAATTACTCTGGGAGAACTTAAGTAAATATGATAATGATCGAGAGTTAACATGGGCTGAAGCCAATGATTTATGTCAGAATATGACAGTTTATGATGTTGGAGGATGGCGATTACCTACCGCTTATGAGCTTCATAGTATAGTGAAACATGACTATATATACTCTTATAAATTTTGGTATGTTGGTTGGCACTATTGGTCATCCACAACTACTTCTGCATCAGAAGCTGTTACTGTTGGGCTCAACAGCTCGCACATGATTACCGTTGACAATCGAACTATTTCAGAACAAAGACAAGCAATTTGTGTCAGAGATTTTTCAATGCTATCAGTGGGGATGAATATAGAACCTATCAGTGTAACTATAGGAGATACAGTAACCATTGATGATCTCAATATAGTTGCTGGTGAGCTTCCAATTATTGGTTATGAGTGGTATTTAGGTGGATATGATAGAATCCTTTTATCAACCGAGCCAACCCTTTCAATAGACACGCTTCCTATCGGTGTTCATACCATAGAATTGAGGATAGATTTTGGCCAAGAAGGTTCAAATTATAACGGAGAGTATGTTAAAGAACTAGTCGTAGTCGTAACTGACGAAATAGGTAATCAACCCCCTGTAGCAGTTGCAGGATTAGATCAAAAGGTACGAAAGAATTCAACATTCACACTTGATGGCTCAGCTAGCTACGACGATAACCAAATAGTTTCTTATGAGTGGTGGCTCAGTGGTCGTTTAAAAGGTACTGAGGCGGTTTATCAGTCAACAATGTCAAATAGCCTTAACTTAACTGCACGCTTAGTAGTTAAAGATGCCAACGGGCTCTCACATAGTGATGAGGTAAAAATCTATTCTGAGCCTGAAAATGCTGAGATTACTCAGTGTTTTGTTAATACCTCATTACCTGAGCCATTGCTACACAGAAACCCATCTATAAACTCAATGTGGCAAGGAATGGGATTTTCTAATGTTTCTGAAATCGAACGTGGGTTTAATGCTGCACGACTGACGGATGAATCGATCAACACTTATTTGTTCATGCCTGAGCAAAATATTTGGGATAGCTGGTCAGTTAGTGAAAAAGTCTTATATCTTATCAATAGCGAGCGAGAAGCCCGAGGAATAAAAGCTTTTGAAGGTGTCTCACCCATTATTTCCTCCATCTCTCAAACTCATGCTGATTATCTTTTATCAAATAGTATTATGCCTACACATTATCGAGAAGATAATGGTAAAGGGCCTGAAATAAGATTGGATGATGATGCCTATATACTCAGTCATAGAGGCAGTCATGTTGTTGCTGAGGCTATTAGAGTTTGGGATATAGATAATATCTCAATTTATACTATTGATGAACACGAAAAAGTCGTTGAAGCCATTTTTGATATGATTTACTCATCCCCTGGTCTTAATAGACATGAATTATTACAAACGGGTTTGGTAGAAGATAGCGGTCAAAATCCGAATAAAGAAGGACTTTTAGGAATAGGCTTTGCAAAAGGCAATTACGATCCTCAAAATTATCAACAATGGGGTTATAATCCTACTAATTTTATCTTAGTGATTAATGTAATTGACCCGTTAGTAAGTTGGGATCAAAGTAACATAATGACCATAGACACTGATAGTGCTCATGGCTGTACAAATGAAGTGTTTTTATATGTATCACCAGATGCACCAAAAGATAATCTTGAGTCTATTTCACTATCTCCTGTTGAACTCACTATAGATCACCCTGCTGAGCAAACGTTGACAGCTATAGCAAGGTATAATGATTCAAGTACTCAGGATATTTCTCAATATATACAATATCTTCCTTATTCTGAATCCCTTTTGGATGTCAATTCAGGTCAAGCATCCGCTTTAGGTGATGGTACGGTAAAAGCAGCTTTGCGTGTTAACGATGTAGAGTCTAATTTTGCTAATATTACCCTTAATCGTAGTGGATTAACTGATCAAGAAGGCCCTCAAGCAAGTGCAGGAAGCAATGCGGTAATTCGTGTAGGAAGCAGTATTACCTTAGATGCTTCAAGTAGCTCTGATGATGTGGGAATAGTCTCATATTTTTGGTATTTTGATGGTCAATTCATTGCTGATATGCAATCTATTTCACAAACCCTGATTACGGAAGGTACGTATTCTTATATGGTTAAAGTAGTAGATACTGACTTTAATTATTCATTTGATGAGGTAAAAATTAATGTGTTACCACAGCTACCATTAGCACAATGCCAGGCAGAGTTATTAAGTGATGATAACGATTTTAATGATATATATCCTGAAAATGATATAGCTTATGTTGGCAATAATTTTAGTGATGTGAATGAAATTGAAAAAGCATTTAACCATGCGCGCTCTATTGATAATACAATATTTAAGTACCTCGTCATGCCTACTCAAATTGAGTGGAATGCAATGACGGTACAAGAGCAGGGATTGTTCATCTTAAATAGCGAAAGAGAAGCGCGTAGTATTAAGCCTTTTGATGGTGTAAGTAATGAAGTGGTTGATGTTGCCAGGCAATATGCAGATTATTTACGAGTAAATAACGAAGTTATTACGCATTACAGAAGTAATGATAATGCTAGCCCTGATGATAGGCTTGATGAAAACATAACAATACTCGAAAACAGAGATAATCCAATATTATCTGAGAGCATTTATTCTTTTGGTACTCTTCAAACCCCCAGTGAAGCAGTGATTTCTGCACTATATTATTGGACATATCATGATAAAAACCCATTGTCTGGTGCTAGTTGGGGGCATCGGAGTCATATAATACAAACAGGATTAAATGAAAATAATAGCAACACTACACATGAAGGCTTATTAGGGTTTGGCGTATCAATTGGTGATTATGCTCCTCCTATGGGAGGATTCAGTGGGCAGGGCGTGGTTGTGGTTATTAACACTTTTGATCCTTCTAATACTTGGGATCATACTGATACCATTAATGTTGATACCTCGACTGCTCATAGCTGTAATGATGAACTAACAATACCGATAGATAATCAAATAGCCCCTGTAACTAACTTGAAAATGCTAATCATCAGTCCTAATGACTATACATTAGCGCTATATGATACGTTAGCGATGAAAGTGACAGGTTTATACGATGATGGCAGCAGCCAAGATTTAACCTCTTTTGTCAGTTTTGTTCCAGACGGTAAATCAATCGTACAAATTGATAATGGCTTAGTTATGGCACTTCATACAGGTATGGTTAAAGTTTCAGCGAGTGTTAATGGTATTTTGTCTAACAGTATCACTTTGAATGTATTATCCACACAAGTACAGTCCCCTGATATCAGTAACTTACAAGATACATTTGCTGAATCCTATTTAGAATACATTCCTGTGAATGCAACTATCAAAAGCTATGATCCCAAAGCCTTTAGTATCTTCACGGGGGTAGTGACTGATCGTGATGGCCTACCATTATCTGAGGTTGATATTTCTTTTCATCATCAACCAGAGTACGGCAGTGTTAAAACCGATATTGATGGTCGCTTTATTTTAGCAGGTCAAGCAGGTGACAGAACACTTGTATATAGTAAAGAAGCTTATTTAACCGTACATCGTTCAACTATTAGTGCCAGTACTACTTGGTCATTATTGGATAATGTTATGTTGTTGAATATTGACGCGAAAAAAACCGCTATCGATTTAACATCAAATGAAGTTCAAGTGCATCGTTCTACCATTATTATTGATGGTTATGGTGAGCGTTCAACTACCCTAGTATTTGATGGTGTATCTTCAGCTACAGTATCAAGCCCTGATGGCAGTAGCCGTAGTTTGAATAATTTCTTTCTTCATGCCACCGAATATGAATTACCTAATTCCATGCCTGCTGACTTACCTAAAGAGTCAGCTTTCACTTATTGTGCCGAGTTACAAATCCCTGGTGTTGCTGATGAAGAGTCAGTTAATTTTAATAGTTCTGTGATCATGTATGTTGACAATTTTTTAAACTTTGAAGTTGGGGAAATTGTACCTATTGGTTATTACGATCGTTTTGACGGACAATGGAAGTCTTCTGAAAATGGGGTCGTTGTTAAGTTACTTGATGCTAATAGTGATGGACTGATTGATGGAATTGATTATACAGGGGATAGTATTGCTGATGATATTAATGGCTCAGGCAATACTACTGATGATGCCGTAGGGCTCGAAAGTTATCAAGTGGGCGCAACGTATTGGCGAGGCAGTTTAACGCATTTTACGCCTACTGATTTTAATTGGTCATCAAATACTGATGGTCAAAATCCCGCTGATCCTGATGCAAAAAGTGATAAAGAAGATCCAGAAGATAAAGAAAAAGAGTGTGTAAGTTCTTATATTAAACCGAAAGCACTTACGCTACATGAAGATATTGCTATTACAGGCACAGGGTTAACATTACATTATTCCAGCCAGCGTACTCACGGCTACCATCATAAAATAACAGCGAACGTTAGTGATGCTGATTTACCTGCTGGTGTTATTGAAATGATAGCCGTATTGGAAATTGGTGGTAATCACTTTGAACAAACCTTCATTCCAACAACATACCAAGACGTAGAATTCATTTGGGATGGTACTTCACCAACGGGAGAGTTGATAGAAGGTGTAGTAAGAGGGCGTATAAGCATTGGTTATAAATACCAAGCAGACTATTACAGTGCTGGTAATGTGGCAACCTCAGGTCAATCGCTTGACAGTTTTGCTAATGCTTGGGCGCAATGGGGGGCTACACCTACAGCGGTTACCGCTCGTGAAGATATTGTTCGCTGGAGTAATAATGTTGTCACACTTTTAAATGCACCAAAAAGTGAAATAGCCAATGGTTGGTCAATCTCGAATCACCATCAATCCACGCCGTTTGATTTAATTTATCGAGGTGATGGTGAAGCCGAGCAAGTCAATAACACTACAAATATTTTAAAAACAGGTATCAGCCAAAGTCAGTACATAGGTGATGATGGTTTTTATCAAAAAGGCGGTTTAGATGTAGAATACAGTGTTGATGAACAAGGCATACTACTTGATAAAGTAACAGGGTTAAAGTGGCAATATCAAGTGAGTAATCATATTGAGTTTGTACAAAAAAGTGATGCTATTGCTTATTGTGAAACCTTGCAATTAGGTGATAACGGTGAGATTTGGCGCTTACCTACCTCGAAAGAAATTGGTTATTCAATCTATAAAGGTGGTGATCAACATGAATTCCCTATTTATCGTTTAGTAGCTAAACAATTTTGGACAAATGTAAGAGCGAATCCTAACGCTAAATCGTTTCCTGCACTCTGTGTTAGCGGTGAACCATTAGATGAACAATATGCCCTTGGTTTGCAACGAAATGATGTTGATAAAGTTGTTATTGATCAAAGCAATGGCTTAATGTGGCAAGACAATAATGCCGCAGCAGGCGCTACTTACCTTTGGTCTGAAGCAGTTGATTATTGTGAAGACTTGTCGCATGCTAACTATGATGATTGGCGTTTACCCAATGTTAATGAACTACTCTATACCTTACCTAATGCGGTTTTTGTTAATCAAACTATTTTAAACTTCCCTGAAGGTACGCCTTGGACACATGACGCTGCGTTTAGACAGCCTTATTGGACATCAACACCTAACATAGCTAATCCAGAGCAACAAGCATGGGCGGTAGAAAGTTTAAGTTACTCTTATCATGCTTATGATCAAACCTCTGAAAGTTACAACGTACGCTGTGTACGTGATGACTTAACCCGCTCTCGTAGCCCTTATGTGTTTGATCACAGAGGTCGTCATATTAAAACACTTGATATGAATAGCGGTATAACCTTAACTACGTTTAATTATGATACTGAAGGTCGTTTAATTACGATTAAAGACCAGTTTAACAATACTATTACCATAAACCGTGATGTTAATGGCAAAGCCACAGAAGTCGTTTCACCTGATGGCTATACAACCAAACTAACGGTAGATGATTTTAACAATTTAACCCACGCAGAATATGATGATGCCACCGCCTATGATTTTGTTTATCAAAATAGCTTAATGGTAGAAGAAACCGACGTTAGAAATAATGTTTTCAGCCGTAGCTTTGATAGCACTGGCCGTATTACGCAAAGCGTAGATCCAGAAGGCGGACAATGGGACTTCTTTAGCAATAAAGATGAGTTTTCAGGCGTACTAAGCTACGGTTTTACCACAGCAGAAGGTAATACTTATCAATCATTATTTTCCTTTTTAGAAAATGGAGATAAAGAAACAATAACCACTTTTAAAGATTTAAGCCAATTAGTCAGTACCCAACAAGGCGATGATTTAAAAACAAGCTATCAGTCTTCTGGGGTATTAACGGTTATCGATAATGTGGTTGATGTTAAAACCAAGCAAGAAATTCCACACATTATTACCACCACATTACCAAGTGGCTTAGCTAGCATTGTTCAACTGGATAAAACTTACGCTGAAAATGGCACTGACACTAGTAAAACAACCATTACGGTAACTAACAACCCTGGTGTTAATGAAAGAGTTAGTACCTTATTTACCGATACTGTTGCTGGAACAGGACTTAGTACCTCAGCGCAAAACCGTACTAGTTCAACTATCTATGACCCATTAACTCAGCAAGTTACCAGCCAACAAATTACGGGGCTAACAGCAAGTGATTATCAGTATGATAATAGAGGCAGATTAACCACTACCACGAGTGGTGACAGAGTAACGACCTATACTTATAATGATGTTGCGAGTAAAGGAGGATTAACCTCAGTAACAAATGCGATGAACCAAACCACAGACTTTGACTACGACTTGATGGGACGGTTAACCCAAACCACGTATTATGATGGTAGCGTGTTGACCAAAAATTATGACAACAACGGTAACTTAGCGTCAATAACACCACCAAACCAACCAACACATTACTTTAACTACAACAGTGTAGATAAAGAAATTGACTATACGCCACCCGTAGTAACAGGCGTTGCTGACCCAAGTACAGTGTATGACTATGATCTAGACCGCAAGTTAACTAGTATTATTCGACCAGACAGTCAGTTATTAAATTTTAACTACACGGCTAATACTGACCAACTAGCGAGTATGGAAATCCCACGAGGTACTTATAGTTATACCTACGATGCTTATGCGAATATCACTAAAATAACAGCACCTGATACTGATGAGTTAAGCTTTACTTATGATGGTAACTTACCATTATCACAAACGTGGGTAGGTACCGTTGCAGGAAGTGTTAGCCAAACCTACAGCACCGACTTTATGATGAATCAGCAATGCGTTAGTACAAGTACTAGTGGCACAAACTGCATTGATTATTCATACGATTTAGATAATTTAATCACCATCGCAGGTAATTTAACTATCAGCCGAGAAAGCCAAAAAGCAGGGTTAATCAAAGGAAGTATTTTAGATAATATTACTATGGTGCGCACTAATGACAGTTTTGGTGAAATGAGTGATGAAGCAACCAAATTTAACACGACAACATTACTTGCTGCCGATTATCTTCGAGATAAACTAGGTCGAATTACCGAGCGCACATTAAACATTCAAGGGGCAAGTAGCACCGATTATTATGGCTATAACGATATGGGACGTTTGGTCAGTGTTACCAATGGCTCAATAATCACCAGTTATGTATTTGATGATAACGGTAACCGTTTAAGTAAAACTATTGATGATGGCACAACACCAATAGTCACTAATGGTGCTTATGATGCCCAAGACCGATTAACCAGCTATGGTCATTGCACCTACCAATATACGGCTAATGGCGAACTATCCCAGAAAACGTGTGGCACTGACATAACAAGTTATGTTTACGATGTACTCGGTAATTTAATGCAAGTGACCTTGCCCGATAATACCAAAATTGATTATTTGATTGATGGTTTAAATCGCAGAATAGGTAAAAAAGTTAACGATACGCTTGAGCAAGGTTTTTTATACGGTGACCAGTTAAATCCTGTAGCTGAGCTTGATAGTAGCAATAATATTGTTAGCCAGTTTATCTACGGTACTAAAGTGAATGTGCCTGATTACATGATTAAGGGCGGTGTTACCTATAAAATTATTACTGACCAGTTAGGCTCACCACGTTTAGTTGTTAATGCTGATACGGGCGTTGTTGCTCAACAAATTGATTATGATGAATTCGGCATTATTACTCAAGATACCAACTCTAATTTTCAGCCGTTTGGTTTTGCAGGAGGATTGGTTGATAATCAAACAGGGTTAACACGATTTGGTGCGAGAGACTATGATGCGCAAACTGGCAGGTGGACATCAAAAGACCCGATACGCTTTGCTGGTGGTGATTCGAATATTTATGGCTATGTGTTTAGTGACCCCGTTAACTTTATTGATCCGAATGGTGAAGCAGTTGTTATTATCACAGTGGCTGTCATAACTATAGCTTCTGGTGGTACATGGGCTTATATTGCGGGGAAAAAGACTAAACATGATACGAAGGTATATCATGATGCAATTATAAAGGGAGATCCTCAAGCTATAAAAAGAGCACATCAGGAATTGCAAAAGGATGCATTACTGTATAAGGGGATAGGTGAACTTGCGGGGATGGGGCTTACATTAGGTAAAGGAATTCCAGGATCAACTAATGAAACATATGTTGATGCAGCCAGTCGAATTTTTCATGCAAATAAAGATAAAATTTCAAACGAATTGCATTTGTTTAGTCACTATTTTGATGATGAAGACAGTAAAGTGAAACAATGTCATTAAAGAGCGCATTAATATGTTAAATGGTAAACGTAATATGAGAAAAAGGTTTATATGTAGTGTTATTTGCCTTATAGGGCTATTTGTATCTACTTTTTTTATGTATAGCATGAAAATGGACTATGAAAGTAGCAATAAATACGTGAAGGGTATTTATACTAAAGAGTTAGAAAAAATCCTTTCGGATGAACAGTCGATTGGTAATGACAGGGCTGCTGTTCTTATTAGAGGTGCGTTAGATAGAGAATATGATGAATTTGTAATCCTTATTTTTTATACTAACTTAATGTTTTTTCATATTTGCTTAATTATTGGTATTATTTACTACCTAATAAAAAATAAAGGCTATGTTGGCTTTAAGTGTTGCTGCGCGAACAAGCAAGACGCGTAAACCCTTCCATGGGGCTCTACACAAGCATCCATGCTTGAATAAATGGGGTCGTAACAAATTTAAATCATAAGAGTCAGCTCAACTTAATTATTGGCAAGAGAATAACAGTCAAATGGATAAAAAGTAATATAAATGCAATTAAGTAGTGTGAGCCAAACATATAACACCGACTTTATTGTCAATCAGCAGTGTGTTAGCACAAGTAATAGTGGCGAAAACTGTTATTTACTACCTATTGAAAAATAAATCAAAGGCGTCAGAGTGATTTTTTTATCTGCGCAGAAATATGGTAACAGCAGTACTTATGACTTTTATTTCCCACAATGAGGGCACTTATTTTCGTGGTGTCCTTGCTTTAACAAAGTAATACTTCGTTGTAAATCACTCGGTTCTATCTCTAACTTGTCGGCTAATATTTCTAATGCTTGGTATTCATTTTTATCGATGTAACCATCAGTTAATGCACCTTTGATATGAGCATCTAAATTTTCTTTGCGCTCCCTTAACTCTTCACCAAATCGTGCGGCTAACATGGCTGCGGGTAGCGCCACCAAGCCGACACCAATAAGCATAATAAAGGTAGAAATAACTTTGCCAGCAGTGGTAATGGGAACAACATCACCATAACCGACAGTAGTCATAGTCACTACTGCCCACCAAAACGAATGAATTATGCTACCAAAGACTTCTGGCTGGGCAACACCTTCAATGGAGTGCATTAAACTAGCAGCGATAATAATTAGAAATATCATCACCATTACTGCGGCGGCAATACTTTTAGACTCTTTAATAATAACCGTGATGAAAATATTAAAGCCTTTAAAGTAATGGGTAAGCTTTAAAAGTCTTAATACGCGAAGCAGCCGTAATGTTCTAAGGTCAATCGCAAAGAACATCGCGATAATAAAAGGTAAAATAGCGATTAAATCAATTAAGGCCATCGGGGTTAAAATGTATTTAAGTCGAGCTTTTGTTTTGGATAAATATTGATACTTTTTCCCTTCAATACAGCACCAAACCCTCAATAAATATTCAACACAAAAAATTGACAGTGAAATTAGCTCAAATAAAGCAAACTCTTGCTGATAAAGTTGATGATAATCGGCTTCTGACTCAAAAATGGCTGCAATAACATTGCTAATAATCAAAATAATTAGCAATAAGTTGATGACTTTAGCGCTAATACTACGATTGGTATCATTTTCTAGCAATTGGTAGGCTTTTGCTCTTAAACTCGTACCGATTAGTGCTTGTGTTGATAAAGGAGCAGACATGATTTCACTTTCATTGTTAAGGTAATAGCTAAAATTATCGTTACAGTAATTGAGCGCTAAGGTTAAATTTTATCTACAAGCACTTATGTTTACAGGTTATTTATTCGTAAGCAATTGGATCAGTGATATTATTATCGTGAAATGCTTCTAAGCGCTCTTGACAGGCACCACACTTACCACAAGCTTTTTCTCTACCGTTATAACAAGTCCAAGTGTTACTGTAGTCTAAGCCCATGCTGATGCCATCGGTGAGAATAGCCGTTTTGTTAACATCCAAGTAGGGGCTGAAAATTTCAACACTTTCATAGTTCGCTATTTGACAAACATCATTCATTTTTTGTACGAATTCAGGGCGACAATCAGGATAAATAGCATGATCGCCAGAATGGGCACCGTAATAAACCTGTGCAGCACCTACAGAAACAGCATAGCCAACCGCCAACGATAACAAAATCATATTGCGATTAGGTACTATCGTTGATTTCATATTTTCGGCTTCGTAATGTCCTTCAGGAATTTCAATATTATCTGTTAACGAAGAG
>MAAC01012955.1_pt1 | contig 22840 bp, 21 predicted proteins | sample 1115981 | NCBI WGS metagenome assembly MAAC01 (sample SAMN04961126, study PRJNA320927) | seawater metagenome | isolation source: sample BD02T64 sea water enriched with oil for 64 days | place: USA:Gulf of Mexico | collected 2013-07-27
TGCCGCCCGAAGCCTTTACCCCGCCGCCAAAAGTCCATTCTGCGGTGGTGCACCTGAAAATGCTGCCCGAACCCCGCTTTCCGGCCAATGCGAAGGTTTTAAGCCGTCTGACGGCCGCGGCGTTCAACCAACGGCGCAAGATGCTGCGCGCCTCGCTCAAGGGACAGGCACCCGACATGGAAGATCGTCTGGTCGCCGCCGGCATCAAACCGACACAACGGGCGGAAGAGATTTCGCTGGAAAAATTCTGCGCCCTGGCACGGGAAGTCGAAAAGGGCTGAGACCTGACGGGTCGCCTGTCCGGGACTTCAGGATGTGCCGCAATGGCTGCCACAGGTGACGAGACGAATTTGAACATAAGGCGACAAAAATTGAAGGCAGCAATTAAGCAATACTTGTGGATGTTAATTATTGGTGTGATCGCACTCGTGTGGGCATTTAATATCGGACGAGCAAGTCTTTATGTCGTCGGTATCATTCTGTTGGTCAATTTTATTTTTGCCGTAATGAATGCACGAAAAATAGCGGATTCAGATGAAGAGCGAAAATAGTAACCGAAAGGCAGTCCTGACTACAAACCGACCCGAACAACAAAAAACCCCCGCCAAGTTGGCAGGGGTTTTTTAATACGGTGTGCAACGCTGATTATTCAGCGGCTTCCGGTGTATCCGGTTTTTCCGGTGCCGCTGCAGGCGCTGCCTCGGGCTTAGTCCTGGGCTTGGACTTGGGCGCGACTTTGACCCCGGCCTCCGCCTGTGCCGGAGCTTTGGCGTCGGCATCAGCGTCGGCTTTTGGCGCCGCTGCTTTGCGCACCCGTGGTTTACGTGGCTTCGCAACCCGTTTGGGTTTTGGCGCTTCTTCCGGGGTCTCGACCAGGCCGCTGTCACTCTCAGTGCCCATATCGATCACATCGGGCTGAGGTGAGATTTCAGCAGAATAGGATGGCTGCGACGGATCCGACGGTATTTCGCGCGGCTGTTCGGCCGGCACTTCACTTGGCTGTTCAACCGGTATTTCGCGTGGCTGTTCAACCGGCATCTCACGTGGCTGTTCAACTGGCAATTCGCGTGGTTGTTCAACAGGTTGTTCTTGAGGCTGCTCCTGGAGCTGCTCGGGTGTACCGGTGCGCGGCTGATCACCGTCACGCTCATGACGTCGGCCATTGTGACGCGGCTGATCGTCGCTGCGGTCCTGACGGCGTTCATTGTGGCGCGCCTGCTGGGCCTGCTGGCGTTCCCGCTGCTGGGCCTCTTGCTGGTCGCGGCGCTCCTGCTGTTCGCGCATCGCTTCTGACAACATCCGGGTGTAATGCTCGGCGTGCTGCTGGAAGTTTTCAGCCGCAACCCGGTCGTTGCTCAACTGCGCATCCCGGGTCAGCTGGTTGTACTTGTCGATAATTTGCTGAGGCGTTCCGCGGACTTTGCCCTGAGGACCGGAACTGTCAAAGACCCGGTTTACAACGTTTCCAACGGTGGAACGGTTACGGTTATTCTTAGACCGTGAACGTGGTTTAGAAGATCTCATATGATTTGGTATCCAGCCCTATAGGTGGCTTTCGCTGTGGCTATGGTCGCTGTCATGCGACGGGGATATTCCCGGCTGCCAGAACGATGTTTGATTTTTCGGCGAGGGGGACACCGAATGTCCCGCCGCCCGCGTGTTTCTCACTAACCATGCGCTGAATTCAAAAACAAGTATTATCTGACAGATAGGCGGTTATCGGTCCAGATTTGCCATCCGAAACGCGCAAAGGTCACGGTTTAATGCCCGACAGGACCCGATCCCGCCCGTCCAGGTCTGGCAACACCAGTATAGCAGAAAGTCCCGCCGCCGTCATCAGCCCGGCGACCGCTTTGGCCTGGGTCGGGCCGATTTCAAATATCAGCCGCCCGCCTGGCACCAGATACGGCCCGGACTGCGCACAGATCTGCCGGTAGGCCTCCAGCCCGTCACCTCCAGGGCTGAGTGCCATATGGGGTTCATGGCGCAGCACTTCCGGACTGAGATGCTGCATTTCTGCAGCAGAGATATAAGGCGGGTTTGAGACGATCAGATCAAACTGGTCAGTGACCTCAGAAAACCAGTCGGAGGCGATCAGATCCACCCGCTCAGCGACGGCCAGAGCGGTGGCGTTTTGCTGCGCCATCTGGCGCGCCGCATCAGAAAGATCGCAGCCCACGCCAGTGCTGTCCGGGCATTCTGCCAACAGTGTCAGCACGATAGCGCCGCTGCCACAACCCAGATCCAGCAGCCGGGTAAACGGCGCAGACAGCGCATGTTCCACCAGGGTTTCAGTCTCAGGACGCGGGTCGAGCACATCGGGCCCTACAATAAAATTGCGACCATAAAAGGCCCGGAACCCAATGATATGGCTGACTGGTTCGCGCGCGAGGCGCCGCTGTACTGCGGCTTCAAACCGCGCTTGCGCCTCTTTGCTGAGCGTCTCCGGCAAAACCAGCGTCAAGCGGTCAGAGCCGAGACCCATGGCCCAGGCCATCAAGCGACGTGCATCGCCGGCGGCACCTTCAATCCCCGCATCACGCAGGCGCCGGACGGCAGGTACCAGCGCTTGCGAACCGGTAATCACTGCCCCATCTCGGCCATCAATGTGGCCTGGTGATCGGCGGTGAGCGCATCAATTGTCTCGTCCAGATCGCCACCCATGATCTGATCCAGCTTATAAAGCGTCAGGTTGATCCGGTGATCGCTCATCCGGCCCTGCGGGAAGTTATAGGTGCGGATCCGTTCCGAACGATCACCGGATCCGACCTGGGATTTGCGGCTGTCAGCACGTTCGTCATGCAGTTTCTGGCGCTCCGCATCGTAAAGCCGGGCCCGCAGCACTTGCATGGCGATTTCACGGTTGCGGTGCTGTGATTTCTCGGCGCTGACAACAACAATACCGCTGGGAATATGGGTGATACGTACCGCGGAATCGGTGGTGTTCACATGCTGGCCACCAGCCCCGGACGCGCGCATGGTATCGATGCGGATGTCATTGGCATCGATCTTGATATCCACGTCCTGGGCTTCAGGCAGCACTGCGACAGTGGCGGCTGATGTATGGATACGGCCACCACTTTCGGTTTCCGGCACCCGTTGCACCCGGTGCACGCCGCTTTCAAATTTCAGGCGCGCAAATACATTGTCGCCCTGAATATTGGCGATGACCTCTTTGATGCCGCCCAACTCGGTCAGACTCTCCTGAACGATGTTAAATTTCCAGCCGCGGCTTTCAGCATAGCGCTGGTACATACGCAGCAGATCAGCGGCAAACAGCGCCGCTTCATCGCCGCCGGTGCCGGGGCGGATTTCGATCATCGCCGGGCGGCTGTCAGCGGCGTCTTTGGGCAGCAGTGAAATCTGCAGCCCCTCTTCCACCTGGGGCAGCCGCGCTTTCAGTGCCGGCAGTTCTTCTGCCGCAAGGTCTTTCATTTCCGGATCATCCAGCATGATCTCGGCCTCGGAGATCTCGTCAAGCAGCTGAAGGTAAACGTTGATCTCTTCAACCACTGGACGCAGTTCGGCATATTCCCGGCCAAGCGCGGCGATGTCGCCGCTGCCCTGGCTCATGGACGCTTCGAGAAATTCGAAACGCTGGGTGATCTGTGCAAGCTTATCTATTGGTACCATGCTGATGGGATGCCCTGCACAGGCTTACGGGTCAAGGGCCAAGCGCGCCTGATCCGGGTTTGCACCAGTCCCCTGCAGGTTTGCACCGGATCCGGGCCAGAAAAGACCCGGAAATCAGGTGGTTTCCGCCAGTGCCGCCAGCGCGGCCAGGTCTGTCATCTTCACACTGCCGCGCGACAATTCAACCCAGCCCTTGCGCTGAAACTCCTGCAGCTGACGGGAAATCACTTCGCGCGCAGTGCCCAGTTCTGACGCCAGCTGTGCATGGGTGGCGCGCAGGATCCCCTGCCCGTCCGCCAGTTCGCAAAGCCGGGCTGCAAGCCGGATATCAATGCGTCGGAAGGCGATTTCTTCGATCACATAAAACAGATCGGTGATGCGGCGCGAATAGGCGGTGAATACAAAAGTGCGGAAGGTTTTTGAACTGGCAATAAGGTCATCAAACACCTGGCGCGGAATTGCCGCCGCGCGTACGTCGTTTTCGGCAATGCCTTCGGCCGAGTGGTCTTCATAAGCCAACATACAGGCGGTGGACAGCACACAGCTTTCACCCGCTTGCACCCGGTACATCACGATTTCGCGTCCATTTTCAGACAGTTGCTGCACCCGCACGGTGCCCTCCAACAGCAACAGCAGGTTTTCTGACGATTTGCGCGGTCCGAACACCACCGTATTTTTGGCGAGACTGACAATGGTGGAGCGCTCCAGCAGGACTTTGCGCAGACTGTCGTCCAGGCTGCGTAGCCCGGGAAATCGATCGATCCAATCCACGGTATTCCCCTGCGTTGATTTTTCCGGCCGGGTGCAGATCTGCACCGGCGCAACCGGAGTCTGGTCAGATACCGCTGATATAGATTGTTCCTCAGCGCGGTACAATACGGCCCAGTTCTTCCACCGCGACAGGATTATGTACCCGTCATACCAATCGCATAGGGAAGCCCCTACCCGCCTTGCACGCGCGGCTCTGGTTGGCCGGCAGTCAGGTGATCTTAATGTGTTTTGTGGTTTCGATCACCGAACCATCGTCGCCATACCAGCTGAAAGTGAATTCACCGGCCTCCGGCACCAGGGCTGAAAACTGAAAATATGGGTTGCGGGCAATCGCCGGTTCCAGCTGGATATCCACAACACGCGCGCCATTAAAGGCGCAGGTAAACCGGTTGAGGATTGAGCGCGGCACAATATTGCCGGCCCCATCCTGGCGCTGGCCGGATTCCATGTCGTGCATGGCCAGCACCTTGATGGTAATGACATCCCCCGCCGCAACCTTGGCTGGCATCTGAATATGGGGTTTTACGCCGGGTGTCATTATGGGGTTCCTGATCTCAAGGGCTCAGATGTTGAAGCCGTTCACAGTGACCTTTACGCTTTTACGGTCCTGGATGTAACTTCCGTCCGCCAGCCTGGCGACCGCGACAATGTCCTGACTGCGGGACAGGCGGATGCGGGTCAGCAGTGACTGAGGCTCTGACAATGGGCCAAAATGCACAGTTGCGATCTGCGGCGCCGGGTTGTGGGTGGCAAACAGCGCCAGTGCCACCGCGCCGGGTGCCTCTGCCAGCACCGGCACCGAACTGCCATCTTTGACCGAGGCCGGCAGGCGCAGACTGATATCGCCCTCGCCAGGCTCCTGGCCACCGGTGAACACGGCGATGGCATCTTCGCAAGCCGAGGCGGCCGAAAACGGCAGCAACGAGGCCGCGGTGGCCCCGAGACCAAGCGTCAGCGCGTCACGACGTGTGAACTTCATCGATGCTCTCCGTGTCTTGCGTGTTTCATCCGGCTGTCACCTTGTGAGAGCTGGCTCCGGATTGCAACGGGTTTCAGTTGAACTGCGGCAATTTCCCGGCTGTGCACCAGGGAAAATCGAGTGAAACCACGGTGATCCGCCGGAAAATCACAGGGATTGCCGGGTTTGGCCGGTGCCGGGTCGCAGAAAGGCTTGACGCCGGGTGCCGGTGTGACACACAGACGCAGCAAATGAGACCCGCAACAAAGGCACCCGCATGCAAAGCTTTATCCCCAACGCACAGGACCCGCGAAAATTCCGCGATGCGCTTGGAAAATATGCCACCGGTGTCTGTGTCATCACCACGGATTGCCCGCGCGGGCCACTGGGTATCACCGCCAATTCCTTTGTTTCCGTCTCGCTGGATCCACCGATGGTGCTGTGGTGCCCGGCGCGTTTTTCCCGCCGTTACGAGGCGTTCACCACCTGCAAAAGTTTTGCCATCCACGTGCTGGCGCAGGATCAGCTGGAGCTGGCCCGCCATTTCACCGGCGACGGGCTGGATTTTGCGCCGCTGAAATGGAGCCGGGGCGCCGATGATGTGCCCTTGCTTGAGGGTTGCCTGGCGCGGTTTGAGTGCGAGAATTACAGTGTGACTGAGGCCGGGGATCATGCGGTGGTTATCGGACAGGTGATCCGTGCGGCCACCCGCGAAGGCGCGCCGCTGATGTTTCTGGACGGGCGTTTTCAACCAGGCTGAGAACCGGGGCCGGGCGTCGCGGTTATACGCGCTTGCATTGCACACGCTGAATTGGCACCACTGCGCCTGGTTGCGCTCTCCCGCGCGCCCGGTTCATGCGGCAATCGCCAGCTGCCAGACGAAAGTGCCAGGGCCCGGACCCGGACAAACATCTACCCTGCGCCAATTCAGCGGGCACAACCTCATGCTTTGCCCCACGACCCGACTGCCAAACTGCCCGATGCCTTGTGAGCGGAGATGACCATGCAACTGCCCCTTCCCCTGACCCGCGAACTTGTGCTGATTGGTGGCGGACATTCCCACGCGCTGCTGCTGCGTATGTGGGGGATGAAACCGCTGCCGGGCGTGCGGCTGACGGTGATCAACCCGGACGCCCGCGCCGCCTATTCCGGCATGTTGCCAGGTTTTATCGCCGGCCACTATGAACGCCACGAGCTGGAACTTGATCTGGTGCGGCTGGCGCGTTTTGCCGGCGCCCGTGTGGTGCTGGGCCGGGTCAGTGGAATTGACCGCGCGCAAAAGCGCATCCTTGTGCCCGGCCGGCCGCCGATTGCCTATGACATCGCCTCAATCGATATTGGCATCACCTCGGCTATGCCGGGGCTTGATGGGTTCGTTGATCACGCCACACCGGCCAAGCCGCTGGAAACATTTGCCAACAGCTGGGACAGCTTTCGCGAACAGGTACATAACGGCAGGGCCAGTGCGGATGCGGTTGTCATTGGCGGCGGAGTTGCCGGGGTCGAGATTGCCATGGCGATGGCGCATGCACTGCGCCGGGATGGCAGTGAGGCCCCAAACATCAGCCTGATTGACCGCGCAGAGGTGCTGACGGAGATGCGCAGCAAGACCCGCGATCAGTTGTTAAAACATCTGAAGGCACAGGGGGTCCAGCTGCGTGAAAAAGTTGAGATCCAGCGCATTGAACCTGACCGCATCTGCCTTGAAGGTGGTGATGAAATCCCGTCAGCCTTTACCCTCGGTGCTGCCGGGGCCCGCCCCTGGGGCTGGCTCAAGGAGACCGGGCTGACCCTGGTGGACGGGTTTATTGAGGTGGGGGCAACACTGCAATCCAGCAATGATCCCGATATTTTTGCTTGTGGCGACTGCGCTCATATGCACATGACGCCGCGCCCCAAAGCCGGGGTGTTTGCAGTGCGCCAGGCCCCGGTGCTGTACCACAATCTGGTGGCGGCGCTGACCGGTGCGGAGCTGCGCACCTTCCAACCGCAGCGCGATTATCTCAAGCTGATTTCCCTGGGTGGAAAGTCCGCGCTGGCCGATAAATCCGGCGTCCGGCTCCAGGGGGCTTTGCTGTGGAAATGGAAAGACCAGATCGACCAAAAATTCATGACAAAGCTGAAGCGGCTGCCAGAGATGGCGGTGCCTGCCCCCCGGGAGCCGGTGGCGGACGGGGTGGCCGAGGCACTGGCTGCGGGCAAACCGATGTGTGGCGGCTGTGGTGCCAAAGTGGGCAGCGATGTGCTCGCCGGGGTGCTGGCGGATTTGCCCTCCATAGCCCGCGCAGATGTGCTGACGCGCGCGGGGGACGACGCTGCGGTGTTGTTGACAGGCGGGCAACACCAGGTGTTCACCACCGATCATCTGCGCGCCTTCAGCAATGATCCCTACGTTATGGCCCGCATCGCCGCCACCCATGCGCTGGGGGATATCTGGGCCATGGGGGCAAGCCCGCAGGCCGCACTTGCTTCGATCACCCTGCCCCGCATGTCAGATACGCTGCAACAGCAATGGCTGGCAGAGATCATGGCCGGTGCAGGCGAGGTGTTCAGTGCGGCAGGTGCTGAGATCGTTGGTGGCCATACCTCCATCGGCGCGGAACTTTGCATCGGCTTTTCACTGACCGGTTTGTGTGAAAAATCCGCGATCACGGTCAGTGGCGCGCACGCCGGCGATCGTCTGATCCTGACAAAACCGCTGGGAAGTGGCGTGATCCTGGCGGCGGAGATGGCGCTAAGCGCGCGGGGGCACTGGGTGGCAGTAGCGCTGGCCTCTATGGCCAGACCTCAGGGGGAAGCAGCCAGAATTCTCAGCAATGCCAATGCGATGACAGACGTCACCGGATTTGGTCTTGCCGGGCATCTGATGGCGATCTGCACAGGCTCCGGGCTGAGCGCGACACTGCATCTGGACCAGTTGCCGCTGTTTGAGGGCGCTGAGCTGCTGGCCGGACAAGGGGTGCAGTCGACGCTTTACCCTAAAAACCGCGCCGCCCTGATCGGGCGGTGTGACGTGCGACCCGGCGCGCGCGGCGATCTGTTGTTTGACCCGCAGACCGCTGGCGGATTGCTGGCGGCGGTGCCTTCTGCGGACAGCTCAGCCCTCGTGCGGGCATTGACTGAGGCAGGAATTGATGCGGTTGAAATTGGCGAGTTGCACCCCGGTGCGCCGTTCATTACCGCGCAGTGATACCGGCGGCGATGCGGTCCGCCAACTGTTCTGCCGCGAGATCAAGCCCCGTTTCTGACATGTCGTTGACGGTAAGCACCACGTCCGCGACCACGTTCTGGCGCGCACGCCAGCGCCGGTAGCGAGGGTCATAATGCTCCTGCATCAGGGACTGCGCCAGCGTCACATGGTCGCCGCTCACCGCCATTTTCTGCCAGCTCTCCACCCGCTCATGGCCCTGGACACTGGTCAGGGCGGCAAGCGTATCAGCCATTCTCATGCGATCAGAAATCACGTCACTATAGGCGCGCACCAGATAGCCGGCACGTTCGGACGGTGGGGCCTGAACTTCGATCCGGGGCGCGGCGCACATCGCAGTCCACAGCGACGCCGGCAAGTTGAGATCGCCGATACGCGAGGATTCCGCCTCAAGCAGCACCGGTCGACAATGGCAGCGGCGAGGCGGCTTTCAAACATCTTTTGGGACGGCTGCCCACCCGCAACCGCGCCAAACAGCGAGCCACGATGGGCAGCGAGCCCTTCCAGATCGATGATCTGAACCCCCAGTTGCCCCAGGCGCAGCAGCAGGTCCGTTTTGGCGGTGCCGGTATTGCCATCAAGCAGGATCAGCGCGTGGGGCAAAGTGGATTTATGCATCAGATCAACCACCAGGCGGCGATAGGTCCGGTAGCCGCCGTCGACAACCTCAGTGCGCCAGCCAATCTGGCTGAGGATCGAGGCAAAGGAGTTGGAGCGCTGACCACCGCGCCAGCAGTAGACCAGCGGCCGCCAGCTGCCATCCTTGTCCGCAAGCGGTCCGCAAATGTGATCAGCAGCGTTGCGTGCCACCAGGGCTGCGCCCAGTTTGCGCGCTTTGAACGGGCTGTCCTGGACATAGATTGTGCCGACGTCTGCCCGCTCAGCGTCGGACAGAACCGGCAGGCTGATCGCACCGGGAATATGGTCCTCTGCAAATTCAGACGGGGCCCGCACGTCAATGACCGTGTCGAACCCCGCGTCGCAGAACGCCTGCAATGTCTCAAATGTCTTTGCCATGGGCCTGCTTAACCTTCCCCCGTTGCCGGGGAAAGGTCAATTTAAGATCAGGAGGCCGTGGCGTAGCCGTTGCTGTCCCAACTCTCTTCCGCCTCAGCCCAGCTGGTCGCCACTTCTTCCGTTTTGAAGGCGCCAACCGTGCCGGACAGCGTGGTTGCCTCGGCGGCGAGAACCTGGCTGGCGGCGGTGGTTTCTTCAAACATCGCCGCGTTTTGCTGGGTCACGCTGTCAAGCTGATGGATCGCGTGGTTGATCTCAGTGATCCCGGTAGACTGCTCTTTGGCCGAGGCCGCAATTTCAGCGACATGCACCGAAACTTCTTCCACTTCCGTGACGATCGACTGCAGCGCCGTGCCGGCTCTGTCCACCAGACCAACGCCCCGCTGCACCTGGCTGCTTGAGTTGGAAATCAGCGTCGAGATCTCGCGTGCCGCATCTGAAGAACGCTGCGCAAGTGCGCGCACTTCCGAGGCAACCACCGCAAAGCCACGCCCGGCATCCCCGGCGCGCGCTGCTTCCACCCCGGCGTTCAGCGCCAGCAGGTTGGTCTGGAAGGCGATGTCGTCAATCACCGAGATGATTTTCGAGATCTGGTTTGACGAAGTTTCGATTTCCCCCATGGCTTCAACGGCTTCACGCACAACTTCGCTGCTTTGTTCGGCATTGTCGCGGGCCACCCGCACCAGCTGATCGGCGCGCAGAGCGCCATCCGCAGCAGATTGCACCGAGGAGGTCAGTTCGGTCAGCGTCGCGGCTGTTTCGCCAAGAGCGGCAGCGGATTCTTCGGTCCGCCGCGACAGGTCCAGCGCCGCATGGCTGATTTCACCGGAATTGTGGTCGATGGTCACCGCGCTGGCCGAAATCGAGCGGACCATCTCGGACAGGTTCAGCACCGCAAGGTTGAAATCAGAACGAAGCTGTTCATAGCGATCGGCAAAGTTCTGATTAATGGTTGCCCGCATGTCACCACCGGCCAGTTTTTGCAGCCCGGATGCCAGTGAATCCACAACCAGATCCTGCTCATCCATAAGCAGCTGGCGGTCTTCGTCAGCTGCACGGCGGATTGCGTCACGCTCCGCAGCCTCGGCCAGTTCGCGCTGACGGGTTTCCTCACGACGCTCAGCCTCACGGGCGGCCTGAGCTTCTTTGCGCCCGATTTCGTCGCGCCGCGCCTGCTCTTCGTCTTTGCGCTGTTGCAGCTCGGCTTCAGCCTGTTCGGCTTCCATGCGTTCTTTGTCGACCAGATTGGAGCGGAACACATTCAAAGCGCTGACAAGGCTGCCGATTTCACCGCCCTGACGTTTCAGCCCGGTCAATTCTGTCATATCGCCGGTCGCAAGACGTCCGGTGGCAGCGGTGGCGCGGCGCAGCGGGCCAACAATCATGAAATAGGTCATCCATGGCGCCGCCAGAAACAGGACCATACTCGCGATCATAATATACTGCATTTGTTTTTCGGCATCGGTAAATTGTACACCCATTGCCACGGTGGCTTCGGTGATCCGGTTGACCGAGTGATTGCCGATAAGAACCGCCTCAGCTGAAATCTGCCGGACTTTCTCGGCGGCCAGATCGGAACTTGTGACCGTATCGGCCTGCGCCTGAAGAACCGCGATGCGCGCGGCAACAATGCCAATTTTCTTGTCGGAAATCTCTGCGGCGTCTTCAACAAGTGTGCTCAGCGACGGGTCGGACGCTTCAACCAACGCACGGACTGTTTCCAGACGTCCGTCCATCGCCCGCTGGACCGCATTTGCACGGGTCACGTCAGAGGCAACCGCCCCTTTCAGACCCTCGTTAAAATAGTCTTTAAAAGCACTGTCGAGACGAGAGAGCGTGAGCATCGTATCAACCTGGTTCTCAATCAGAGAATAGATCGCGGTTGCATTGCCAACGCTGACAACCTGAGCGCGCATCGTAAGACCATTCATGGTCCCTTCGATCGCTAATTCCAGCGCGGAGTTGGCTGAAAGCCGGCTTGCTGAAATTTTATCACGCAGCGAGGCCGGTTTCACAAAAGCGTTGAAAAATGCACGTTTATAGACCGCAACTGCTTCGTTGACAGCAGGCTGCGCCTCTTCCAGCCCGGGATAATTCAACATATCCGGCACCAGCTCAATCAGAAGAGAGGTAGATTTCCGGCTGGCGTTTTTCAAATCTTTGGCAATGACCGGATCTTTGGTTTCCGCGAGTGCCAGCGCCGTGCCCGAAAGGTAATTTACTTCGGCGCGCACTGTCAGTGCCAGGCGCAACGCGTCGAAATCCTCTTCAATCAGGCGCGCCAGCGCGTCATCCACTTTGGTGATTGTGTCATCGGCGCCGGTATTCAGTTCAATGGCCGCGGTCGAAATATTGCGTTTCAACTGCGTCGCCGCAGCGCTGCCTTGTTTCTTAATGGCAATAATGGCCCAGTCGATCAGTGCCCGCGCCCGAAATTCGGATTTTCTGGCGTTCGAGAGCTGAGCCAGAGCGGCCTCAGTGGCGTCCAGTTCCGCCACCATGTTAGCTTGCTCCTCAGGGGGCAGTTTCGCAAGGTTTTCACGGGTGTCAGCCACAATCACGGTCAACTCGGCTTCAATTTCCGTCAGCGCCTGTGCATCACTGACAATGAGCAACTCGGCCAGTTGTTCGCGGATATCGCCGGTGAGCGCAATAATTTTTGCCGAGCGCTGCAGGCTTGGCAATTCCTCATCTGTCAGCGGTTTCATATCTGCTGCAATTGAGGTGAATACTGTGTAGCCCACAAATACGGCTGCGCCAGTCATACTGGCCATGGCGAGAAGGACCAGTGAGAACTTTCCGGTCACCCCCCTCATAATATTAAAAAAGGATTTCATATTATCAACCTTGCCTTGCTGATCCGCTTCCCCAGTGGTGCGGAATAAATTCTCGAAAATATGAAGGTACGTATTTGGCCTTGCCGGTATCTGACACTTCGATCAGATCAAACTTCCGTCGGTTCTGACGCTCGGTCATTCCACGGTTGTCTGGACTAAAAACAGCAAGAGACTCCCCTCATCCAACCTGGCCACCATCGCGTGAGTTTCCTAAAGAATGGTTTCCAGATGGGGGCTCCGGACAAAAAAAGTCAGAAACTTTGAGCAATATGCAAACCGGCATATCGCGTGTTTAGAAATTGAAATTGCTACCAAATATTCAACGTCACACAAAAATCCCTGGCAAGAGTCCGCAGGGAGCGTGCAAATTGCGAATTAGATCGGCGCAAGCGCAGGCGCTCAGAACATCGCCGGGGCATCGCTTTTTCCCGAAGTGGGGGCCGCATTTTGTGCGTCGCCGTTAAAACGGGGAAGTTTCCCTTCCACACTCAGCGACAGCTCAGGCGCACGTCTGATTTTCCGCCGCCCCACAGACGGCGGGGCGGCAGGACATTCAAATGATTTAGCCCTGCCAGGGCGCGACCGGGGACCGCGATGCTTCAGGCAAAATCGATATGACGCGCCAATGGCAGCTCACGGATACGTTTGCCGGTCGCGGCAAAAATCGCATTGGCAAGCGCCGGCCCTGCGGGCGGCACCCCGGGTTCACCAATGCCGCGGATCTGATCACCGTTTTCCAGCCCGCGCACGGTAACCGCCGGGCTCTGATCAAAGCGCAGCCCTTGATAATCATAGAAATTCGCCTGTTCCGGGCGCCCGTCCTGATAGGTCAGCTCGCAGTTCATCGCATGGGCAAGGCCCCAAAGCACCCCGCCGGTAAGCTGGTTTTCAAAATTCACCGGATCCAGGATCTGGCCAACTTCGGCGGCGACCCAGACCTTGTCGATGCGAATGCCTGCGGCAGTGTTGCTGACTTCAATCACCTCTGCGACCGGCACCCCAAACGCCAGGGTAAACGCAAGCCCCCGGCCCCGGCCCTCAGGCAGCGATGTGCCCCAGGACGACATTTCTCCCACCGCCTCCAGCACTTTGCGGGACAGATCGTGATCGCACAGCCGCAGACGTTCCTCCAGCGGATCGGCGCCAGCGGCCTGGATCAGCTCGTCAAAGAAACACTCGTGGAAAAACCCGTTGCCCGACGCGCCGACTGAACGCCAGGAACTGACCGGCACCATTTCAGGCACCCGGTAGCCCGTGACCCGGTAATGGGGGATGGCAAAGGGCTGATCCCAGGCGCCGGCAACAATCGTCATATCCGGACCGGCAACCGGGATGCCCACGCGCCCCATTTGCGACGCGGTCACTGAGGCGCTTGCCAGACCAAGATCCAGGGCGTTGACCTGGCCGTCTTTCACCGTGCCCCTGGCCCGGCTCATCGCCATCGGGCGCGGAAAACCATGGCTCATGTCTTCTTCGCGCTTCCAGGTCATCTTGACCGGGGTGCCGCTGACTGCCATCGCCACTTCGACCGCCTGTTTGACAAAATCATCTTCCAGACGGCGGCCAAAACTGCCGCCAGCCACCTGGGCGTGGATAGTGATATCACGAGCATCCAGCCCGGTCAGCTTCGCAAGCGCGGCCAGCAGGAACATTGGGGTTTGAGTGGCGACCCAGACTTCAAGCGTCTCTTCCTGCATCAGCGCCACAGCGCTCAGTGGCTCCAGTGGCGCATGCGCCAGGTGGGGAATACGATATTCAGATTCAATCACGTTGCCCTCAGCAAGAGCCGCCCCGACATCGCCCTGGTCCTTAAACTGACTGTCCTGGTAATCTTCGGTGAAACTGGCGCCCACACGGGTCCACATTGCCTCAGATGTCAGCGGATAGGGTGCCGCATCGCCCCAGTCCGGCTCCACCAGATCAGCGCCGCGAAAGGCGTTCCAGGTGTTGTCGGCAATAACACCAAAACCGCCGGTGACCGGCACCACCTGCGCCACGCCCGGCGAGGTTGTAGCCGCACTGTCGTCATATCCGACAATACCACCGCCCAGACGCGGATTGGTGCGCACCGTGGCATAGACCATGCCGGGCAGGTCAATATCGATACCATAGACCTGGGTGCCGGTGGATTTGGCCACCGTGTCCAGCCGCTGCATCTCCTGGCCCAGGTACCGCCAGTCAGAAACGTCTTTTAATGCGACGTCTTTTGGCGGCTCAATTGTGGCCGCGAGCGGCGCAAGTTCAATATAGCTGAGTGATGTGCCATCGGGCAGCAGTACGGCCCCGTCCTTTGTACGCAGATCCGTCACCGGCACGCCGGAGTTCTGACTTGCGGCCATCAGCAACACCTGACGCGCGGCAGCCCCGGCGCTGCGCATTTTGACAAAAGCGTCCGGCACGCTGGAAGAGCCGCCAGTGACCTGCAGGCCAAGGAACTTGCCAATCACGTCAGACATGCCGCGCGCACCTTTTGCCAGCATACCCATATCGGTGGCGGCAAAGGGCATGCCCTCGGCCATGACAACGCCGTTGTAATAGGCGTTGCTGGGCGGACCGTGATCCACTTTGATGTCCTGCCATGCGACATCAAGCTCTTCGGCCACCAGCGCAGCCAGCACCGAATAGACTCCCTGGCCACTGTCGGCGCGTGGGGTGATGATGGTGACCCCGGCGCGGTCAATGCGGATATAATGGGTCAGAGCAGACTCATCGCTGGCAAGGTCCTTCAGCAGCGGATTTTCTGACGGTTTGCGATAGGCATAAACCCCAAAAGCAACACCGCCGACAACAGCGACAGAGCCAATCAAAAACGTGCGGCGGGCGATTTTTCCAATCCGGCTCATGCTTACACCTCCTGCAATTTCTGCGCAGCGCTGTGGATGGCAGCGCGGATACGGGGATAGGTGCCACAGCGGCACAGGTTGGCGGACATGGCCTCGTCAATCTCAGCATCATCCGGGCTCGGATTTTCCTGCAACAGCGCCAGCGCCGTCATCATCTGTCCCGCCTGGCAATAGCCACATTGCGCCACCTGGTGATCGACCCAGGCCTGTTGCACCGCATGCAGCGCGCCAGGCTGGCCGATGCCTTCAATGGTGGTCACCGCACCTTCGACCTCGCCCACCGGCAAAGAACAGGAGCGCACCAACTCGCCCTCCACATGCACTGAACAAGCCCCGCAATAGGCGACACCACAGCCATATTTCGGACCGGTAATTTTTAACGTGTCGCGCAGCACCCACAACAGGGGCATTTCGGGATCAACATCAACAGTATGTTGAGTTCCGTTTACTGTCAGTAACATGGCTCGGGCTCCGCTGGCTGGGGATCAGGTCTGGTACTCTTGAACATAAGGCGGCCTTGCTATAATAAAACTTGCAATATGCGCCAAACTACAGGCAATCGGCGCCAGATCTATCCGGGGATGAACATGCGGTATCCGATCCTGCGCAACCTGAAACCCATTTGTCAGATGCTTGAAATTCCGCCTGAAACCGTGCTGCGGCAGGCGGGCATATCGTCGGATCTGTTGCACAATGAAGGCCGCGGCGTCACCGCGCGCCAGTTTTTTGCCATCGTCGCAGCAATTCCGGCGATCGCACAGCGCCCGGACCTGCCGTTGTTTCTGGGTCAGGCCTTTGCCCGCGCGCCGTTTAACCCACCGTTGTTTGCCTATTCCTGCAGCCCGGACGTCACCACCGGGCTGGAACGGCTGGCGCTGTTTAAATCGCTGATCGGGCCAATGCGACTGATACTGGAAACGTCAGACGCGGGTTTAACTCTGCGTTGTGAAAGCGTTGAACCGGGTTACGCCCTGCCCGATGTACTCGCCGCAATTGAACTGGTTTTCATGGTGGAATGTACCCGGCTGTTTACCGCCAGTCCTGTGGTGCCACTGGCCGTGGGCATCCCGGCGTTCCAGCAACAGCAGCATGAAATGGACAAGATGTTCGGCGTCAAAGCGCATCTGTCGGAGTATCCGGTCATCACTTTTTCACCAGAGGACGCTGCGCGGCCGCTGGTCTCAGAAAACGCCGGATTCTGGCAAGGCTTTGAAAAAGATCTTCAGAACCAGCTGTCGGAACAGCAAAGCGCGGCACCGGTGGCCTCCCGGGTACGCTTGTGTTTGCAGGAACTGCTGCCCTCCGGGCGCTGCGGCATTGAGGATGTCTGTGAGCGGTTGCTGATGTCCAGACGCTCGCTGCAACGCCACCTGCGCGGTGAAGGTCAGAGTTTTCGCGGCATTCTGGATCAGTTGCGGTCGGAGATTTCGCAAGTCTATCTGGCGCAAGACCAGCTGACTGTTGAGGAAATCTCCTATCTGCTGGCCTATCGTGATCCCAATTCGTTTTACCGTGCGTTTCAGGCCTGGACCGGCATGACCCCACGCGAAGCCCGCCACGCCCAGGCTGTCACCTGACAGCATGTTTCGTACCCCTATTCCGGTGCAAATCCACGCAGCACCTGACGCGCGGCTTCCACCACCGGATCATGGGTCGCGCGCAGGATCTCCACCCGGTCAAAACGTGCGGGATCCGCGTTGACCGCGGCGCGTAAGGCCTGGCCAAAGACCATGCGCAATTCAGTGCCGATATTGAATTTGCATACGTTTGAACCGGTGGACAAGGCCCGGCGCTGCGCCAGTGGCACACCTGAGCCGCCATGGATCACCAATGGCACCTCCGTCACCGCTTCAATCGCACGGATACGCTCCAGATCCAGACCAGCCCCTGCGCCCTGTTGCAGGTGAACATTGCCCACTGAAATGGCCATCGCATCGACATTGGATTCGCGCGCGAACCTGGCCGCCTCCTGCGGGTCTGTGCCCAGCGAACTTTCCCCATCGGCGTAACCGACAAAGCCAATCTCACCTTCGCAGGATATGCCCGCCGTATGCGCCATTTCCGCAATGCGTGCGGTTTCATCAATGTTTTGGCTCAATTCCATGCGCGAGCCGTCGAACATCAGCGAGGTAAACCCACTGTCCAGCGCCTGCTGGCACTCCTCAAATGTATATCCGTGATCCAGATGCGCCACCACCGGCACCGATGCGGCTTCTGCCAGAGTGCGCATCATTGCGCCCAGAACCGGCAGGGGGGTATGCGCCCGGCACCCGGGCCCGGCCTGCAGGATAACCGGACAGCCTTCTGCCTCCGCAGCCGCCACAAAGGCACGCATGTCTTCCCAGCCAAGGCACACCAGGCCGCCCACAGCATATTTGCGTTTCAGTGCGGGTTGCAGCACCTCTGCAAGGGTCACCAGACTCATTTAAACTTCGCCACCATGTCTTTGATGCCCGGAATCGTTTCCACCTGATAGGCATGCGTCGGCTGGAAATACTGCACAAGAGAGCGCTGGCTCAGCCCGCCCAGAATGGTGAAATAATACATCTCATAGCCTGGCAACGCGGCACAGGGATGATAGCCGTTGTCGATGCAGATCGTGGAGCCATCAACGATGTGATAGGCGTCACCTGATTTGCCGTCCTCGCGCTGCAACATCTGCAAGCCGGAACCATGGTTAGGACGGAAGCGGAAATTATAGGTCTCGTCATGCCGCGTCTCCAGCGGCAACCGATCTGTATCGTGTTTGTGGCTTGGGAAACCGGACCAGCCGCCCTGACCGACCGTGTAGAGCTCAGACACCAGCAGACGGCCGACACGATCATGATACCTCTGACCAAGGATGTGTTTGATTTTACGGTGGGTTTTGGTGTCATCAGAGCCGTATTGCACAAAGTCGATGTCAGCATCCCGCACTTCAAACGGATCCAGAACCTTGTCAAACTTTGCCCCGGCGATGAACACCTCGGACCGGTCTGTCAGGCAGACCAGCGTCACCCTGGCGCCGACCGGTGCATACACGCCTTCGGGTTCACCGTCCCAGACGTCCACACCACGATTGCCGAGCGCCGCATAGGCCTGGCCTTCAACATCGACGTCAATACTGCCGGTGGCGGGCACAATGCAGGTCTCATAGCCCGGCACCTGGTATTCAAACGCCTCGCCGCGTTTCAGTTTGACGATGTTAAAATAGTTCAGCGGCACAAGGCTGTCATTGGTATCAACGATGGCTTGGTTTTTATTGTCAAAGGGAGCGATATGCATGGCGTGTCCTTCAGGAGGCGCTGGGGCCGGGATGTCCGGCCAGGAATGTTTCGAGTTCAGATCTGTCGGGCATCGCAGGCGCACAGCCGACTCGCGACACCACGATTGAGGCACAGGCGGAGCCGCGCAGCACCGCGTCCCGGATGGCATGGCCCTCTGCCAGCGCGGCGATAAACCCACCGAGGAAACTGTCACCAGCCCCGGTCGGTTTCAACGCTTTGACCGGGTAGATTCCGGTCCGGAATTCACTGTCCGGGGTGATAGTAATGGCACCAAGTTCGCCCATTTTATAGACCACGATTGCTGCAGTGCTGCGGGCCAGATCGCGGGCTTTTTCCAGCCCCAGATCGTAATCCCCTGCCATGAAACCGAACTCCACGTCATTGCCGATGATGATATCACACAGGGCGGCGGCGCGCGAATAGGTCTCAGAGGCTTCCCTCGCAGAGGCCCAGCTGTAAGGGCGGTAATCGACATCAAAAATCAGCGGAAGACCGGCTGCACGCGCCAGATCAAACGCGTGGAATGTGGCACTGCGCGACGGCTCTGCCGCAAACACGGTGCCGGTGGTGATCAGGGCGCTGAACTCAGTGTAATCCACCGCAGAAACGTCATCAACGCTCATTTCAAAATCCGCAGCACCGTTGCGGTAAATGACAGATTGATGGTCCTCAATGCGGGTTTCCGCCAACGCCAGACTGTTGCGCACCTCACCACCAGTAGCGGTCACATAACGTCGGTCAACGCCATAGTGGTCCAGCTGGTTCGCGACAAAGCGCCCAACTGCATCGTCAGACACGCGTGTCACCAGAGACGCCCGCCCCCCGTGCCGCGTCAGCGCCACAGCAATATTGGCCGATGAGCCGCCGAGGCAGGAATAGAAACGTGTGGCGTCCTCGGTTCTGGTGCCCGGCGGATCGGGATACAGATCCATTCCGGCGCGCCCCAGAACTACGAAATTATTGCCATTGATGCGGTTCAGATCAGCCATATCAGCCCAGTTCACATTTCTATATCTGATCGTCGCTGCACCAAATCTGCAGCGGTTCTATTGCTAGCGATTGCCAGTTGACGATCTTGTGATTCTGAGGATACTTACTTTGCAACCGGTTGCAAACAGATTTAAGAGAAGGCGTTGAAATGATGCGTGAGATTGGAATTGGAATCATCGGCGGCGGCTATATGGGCAAGGCCCATTCCGTTGCCATGTCCGCCGTCGGAGCCGTTTTTGCCACAAATCTGCGACCAAATCTGGAAATGATCTGTGCCACCAGCGCCGCTTCGGCGGAAAAATACCGCGCCGCTTATGGGTTTCGCCGCGCCACCGATGACTGGCGCACCCTGGTCAATGATCCGGCGGTCGAGGCCATCGTAATCGCCAGCCCGCAAAGCACTCACCGCGACATAGCGCTGGCAGCATTTGCGCTGGGTAAACCCGTGTTCTGCGAAAAACCCATGGGCGCCACACTTCGCGACAGTATGGCGATGGTGCAGGCCGCAGAAGACAGCGGTTGCGTGAATATGGTGGGCTTCAACTATATCCGCACCCCCGCCAGCCAGTTCGCCCGCAAGCTTATTGCGGAGGGCGCGATTGGCGACATCACCTGGTTCCGCGGGGAACATACCGAAGACTTCCTCGCCGATCCCGCCGCCCCTGCCAACTGGCGCACCGAGGGCATGGCCAATGGCACCATGGGCGATCTGGCGCCCCATATGATCAACGGCGCGCTTGGTCTGATCGGCCCTATAGCCGAGGTGATGGCCGAAGTTGAAACGGTGCATGCCTCCCGCCCTGGACCGGACGGCATGGTGAAGGTCAGCAATGATGACCACGCGCAGATGATGTGCCGGTTTGAAAACGGCGCCATGGGGCAGATGTATTTCAGCCGCATCTCGACCGGTCGTAAAATGGGCTATGCCTATGAAATCACCGGCACGCGCGGCGCCATCCGTTTTGACCAGGAAGACCAGAATGCGCTGTGGCTTTACACCGCCGATGGTGATGAGGCCACACGCGGCTTTCGCAAAATCCTGACCGGTCCCGCCCATCCCGACTATCTGCCGTTCTGCCAGGGGCCGGGACATGGCACCGGCTATCAGGACCAGATCATTATTGAGGCCAAAGATTTCCTGAGTGCCATCGAAACACAGACGCCGCTCTGGCCGACCTTCCGCGACGGCCTGGAGGTCAACCGGATTGTGGCAGCTGCACTGGCCTCCTCTGAGGCCCGGTGCTGGCAAAAAATTACCAGTATCTGACCGTGAAAGGGTCCAGAATATGACTATCAGAATTGGCAACGCCCCGTGTTCCTGGGGCGTGGAATTCGCGAGTGACCCACGCAATCCGGCGTGGGAAACGGTGCTGCAGCAAAACGCGGCTGCCGGCTACAAGGGCATTGAACTTGGCCCGGTCGGTTTCATGCCCGAAGATCCGATCGAGCTTGGCGAAAGCCTGGCGCGTCATGAGCTTGAACTTATCGGTGGCGTGATCTTTCGCCCGTTCCATGATGCGACAGCCTGGGACGACGTGATGGATGGCGCGGTGCGCACCTGCAAAGCACTGACCGCACATGGGGCAAAACACCTGGTCCTGATCGATTCCATTTCGCCACGCCGGGCACCGACCGCTGGGCGCGCCTCTGAGGCCGAGCAGATGGACAAGGCCGAATGGGTGGCATTTCGCGACCGCATCAAAACCATCGCCAGGCTGGGCGCCGAAGAATACGGGCTGACCGTTGGCATCCACGCCCATGCCGGTGGTTTTATCGACTTTGAACCAGAGCTGGAACGCTTGCTGGACGAGGTCGACGATAGTATCCTGAAGATCTGCTTTGACACCGGACATCATTCCTATGCAGGCTTTGATCCGGTGGCCTTTATGCGCCGCAACATTGATCGTATTTCCTATATGCATTTCAAAGACATCGACCCAAAAGTCAAAGCCGATGTCATTGCAAAGCGTACCGGGTTTTATGACGCCTGCGGTCAGGGAATTTTTTGCAACCTGGGCCAGGGCGACGTTGATTTCGCAGCCGTGCGTCAGGTGCTGACAGACGCGGAGTTCAGTGGTTGGTGTACGGTCGAACAAGACTGTGACCCGACCCTTGACCCCGACCCGCTTGGCGATGCACTTGCCAACCGGAACTATCTTGAAACCATCGGCTTTAACTAAGGATTACGAGCTATGGCAAAACTGAAATGGGGCATGATCGGCGGCGGCGAAGGCAGTCAGATCGGACCAGCACACCGTTTGGGCTCCGGCCTTGACGGCGAGTTTGAATTCACTGCAGCCGCGCTGGATCACCGGCCGGACGCCGGGCGCGACTATGGTCAGCGCCTCGGTCTTGCAGCAGACCGCGCTTATGGCGACTGGCGGGAAATGCTCGCCGGCGAAGTCGCGCGCGAAGACCGGATCGATCTGGTCACGGTTGCGACGCCGAACTCCACCCACTTTGAAATCACCAAAGCCTTTCTTGAGGCCGGCTTTCATGTGCTGTGCGAAAAACCGATGACAATGACGGTTGAGGAAGGCGAAGAGATCGTGAAGATCGCCCGCGCTTCCGGCAAAATCTGTGCGGTGAACTACGGTTATTCCGGCTATTCGCTGGTGCGTCACATGAAGGCGATGGTGGCGCGCGGTGATCTGGGCAAAATCCGGCTGGTCAAAGCCGAATTCGCCCATGGGCATCACGCGGACGCGGAAGATGCAGACAATCCCCGGGTGCGCTGGCGCTATGATCCGGCCCAGGCAGGCGTCTCTGCCCAGTTTGCCGACTGCGGCATTCACGCGCTGCATATGGCGAGTTTTGTCACCGGTCAGGAAGTTGAAAAACTGTCTGCCGATACCGTGTCCTGCATTTCCAGCCGGGTGCTGGAAGACGATGCGATGGTCAACTTCCGCATGGATGGCGGCACCGTCGGCCGGTTGTGGACTTCGTCCATTGCCATCGGGCGCCAGCACGGGCTGACATTGCAGGTGTTTGGCGAAAAAGGCGGTCTGCGCTGGTCTCAGGAACAGCCGAACCAACTGTATTATATGCCGTTGAATGCACGGCTGCAGGTGATTGAACGCGGCGAAGCCAACCTGTCGCCCGAAGCGGACCGCACCAGCCGGGTGACCATTGGTCATGCTGAAGGTATGCCGCTGGCTTTTGCCAATATCTACACCGATCTGGCGGAAGCGATCCGTGCAGATAACGAAGGGCGCGCCATCGACCCTGCGGCCAATCTGTACCCGCGTGCCGAAGATGGTCTGCGCTCCATGTCTGCGGTGGTTGCTGTGGCGCACTCCGGCGCGCGCGATGGTGAA